>ODAJ012181726.1_pt1 | contig 62250 bp, 53 predicted proteins | sample 1539241 | NCBI WGS metagenome assembly ODAJ01 (sample SAMN02144231, study PRJEB22623) | gut metagenome | biome: sheep rumen | host: Ovis aries | place: New Zealand | reverse complement strand
GCAATAGTAAAGCATAAATCTATTCATCGCTTTCATTTCATATGGTTTCTTAAAGGAAACTTTTGTTCCCATTAATTCATTGACTTTTTTAAGACTTACGTCGTTTCCAATCTTTTTATATTGGACGTATTGATAATATTGAGTATAAGTGCTCTTATGACCAAACACTGTGATTGTGTATGTGTAATATGGAATAGTATATTCCAAATACTTCTTTAAAGCTGTGTCATGGAAACCTAGAGGTGGTTCATCTAAACAACCAGCCTCTTTTTCGTAACCCATTTTATGAGTAATACCATCAGTCATGCTAATTGATTCAACATAGTCTGGATGGGTTTCATCGTCAGTGTCATATGTAAAATTTGAAAACACTTGGTCAACACGTGCTGGAGTATTTTTGTCTTTATAACCATAATAGCCATAGCCATCTTTATTGATTGTAAAATATGCTTTAGCCTTAATTTCGCTCTTGTAATCATAAGTATCTTGATCATCTACGTTATGTTTTTTCTTAATAATTTCAAGTTCATAAAGTCCAACAAGATCTTCGACTGGTCCTGGTTTATAGCCGTGAGCCGAACAACCAACAAGGGTTCCTGTCATTACTAATAATGGAATAATTTTTTTAATCGTAGTTTTCATCGTCTAGTCCTCCTCGATTTCATCTAATATCCTTATTAGGCTTGCTCTTGTCGTCAAGGCACTAGCAAGTTTTGAACGGAGTTTTTTGCTATCTTTGTATCCTGAGAAGAATTTTGGTGCAATTCCTCTTAGAATCATCATAGCCGAATATTCGCCTTTCTCTTCAATAAGCATATCAGCGAACTTCAAGAGGTACTCCTTTGATTCTCTTTTTGTTGGATAAGGTATATCACCTTTCCCCTCAAAATAAGAATTTAACCTCTTTATTAATTTTGGATTACCAACCCCACCTCTTGCAACCATAATCGCATCTGCGTGAGTAGTTTCCAGCGCTTTTTTCGCGTCGGAAACGTCGTAAATATCGCCAGAAACAATGAGCGGAACCGTCATTTGATCACGGAGATTTTTTACTAAATCCCAACGTGGTTTGCCAGCATATCCAGCTCTGGTTGTTCTAGCATGTAAACCTATTGCTGCAATACCTGCATTTTCTAGTGCTTTTATGTTTTCTAGAAAGTTTAAACTTTCTTCATTCCACCCAAGTCGAATTTTTGCAGTTACTGGAATTGGAGAATGTTTACATATTTTCTTGAACATTTCTTCAAGTTTTTTCGGGTCTTTTAGCAAGGCTGATCCAGCACCTGTTTTTGTCACTTTTGGAGCAGGACATCCGAGATTGATGTCAAAAATATCAATATTTGGATTTATTTTTAAAACAATATCCATCGCTTTGCAGATGTTTTCTGCATCACTACCAAAAAGTTGAATGGCGACAGGTCTTTCTAATTCTGTTGTTTTTATATAGTCGATAGTTTTTTGATTGTCGTAAATAATGCCGCAATCTGAAACCATTTCGGTTACTGTTAAAGCGACTCCAAAAGGTTTCATAAAATTTCGATAGGCTAAAGATGTTACTCCGGCCATAGGGGCAAGCACTACTTTTCCATTAATTTCAACATTACCAATTTTAAACATAATTTAAAAAGGGAGTAAATACTCCCTGTTTGTTATTCAGCTTTCTTTTCGAGCTTTTTTGTTGGGGCCTTTTTAGCTGCTGTTTTTTTAGGAGCAGCTTTCTTTGCTGGAGCTTTCTTTGTCTCTTCCTCTTTCTTTTCTAATGAACCATTTTTAAGAAGGTCATCAATTTCTTCTGCTGTAATTGTTTCTTTTTCAAGAAGTGTTTCAGCAATTAGGATAACTTCCTTTTTATTCTCAAGAATAATTTGTTTTGCTTTTTCGTGAGCAGAGTCAATTATTTTGCGGACTTCTTGGTCAATTTCAAATGCTATTTGAGTTGAGAAGTTCTTTTGTGTAGAAGTGTAATCTCTTCCTAAGAAGACTGAACCAGTATCGCGTTCATATTGAATTGGCCCGAGTGAACTCATGCCGTATTCGGTAACCATCGAACGCGCGATTCTTGTTGCAACTTCAATATCATTTGATGCACCTGTTGAAACATCTTCAAAGAAGATTTCTTCTGATGAACGACCACCAAGGTAGCCAATAATTCTTGCTTCAAGCTCTGCTTTACTAAGTAAGAATCTATCATCTTCTGGTGTCATTAAAACGTGTCCACCAGTTCTTCCTCTAGGAATAATCGTGATTTTTTGAACCTTATCAGAATCTTTAAGCTTTAGACCAATAATAGCGTGTCCAGCTTCATGATAAGCAATTTGTTTACGTTCATTAGCGTTAAGACCTTTACTGGATTTAGCTGGTCCTGCAATTCTTCTATCGATAGCTTCATCAATTTCTTGCATGGTAATCATTGGTTTATTACCACGAACGGCAAGAATTGCAGCTTCATTTAAAATGTTTTCAATATCAGCACCAGAGAAACCAACAGTTCTTTTTGCTAAAGATTCAAAATTAACTTTTGGATCGATAAGTTTATTTCTTGCGTGAACTTTGAAGATTGCTTCACGACCTTTTTTATCTGGTAAATTAACAGTAATTGTTCTATCGAAACGGCCTGCTCTTAAAAGAGCTGGGTCAAGAACGTCTTCACGGTTAGTAGCAGCGATAACAATAATTCCAGAGTTATCTTCGAAACCATCCATTTCAACCAATAATTGGTTAAGGGTTTGTTCACGTTCATCGTTTCCACCACCAAGACCAGCGCCTCTTTGACGTCCAACTGCATCGATTTCATCGATAAACACTAAACACGGGGCATTTTGTTTGGCTTTTCTAAACATGTCACGAACACGTCCTGCGCCAACACCAACGAACATTTCCACGAAGTCAGAACCAGAGATTGAGAAGAAAGGAACTCCGGCTTCTCCGGCTACAGCCTTAGCAAGAAGTGTCTTACCTGTACCTGGTGAACCAACCAAAAGTATTCCTTTTGGCAATTTAGCGCCAAATTTAGCGAATTTTTCAGGTTCTTTTAAGTATTGAACAAGTTCTTCCATTTCGGCTTTTTCTTCATCGCAACCAGCGACGTCGCTAAAGCGAACTTTCGAAGAATCGATTTTTCTTGCTCTAGAACGGTTAAATTCAAGAGCCTTATTATTAGACCCATTAACGGATCTTGATAACATTGAGAAGAGGAATAATGCGATTAAGACAGTAACAACAATTGAAATAATGGTTGGTCCCCATTGATCCCACCAAGAAACCTCATATGCATCATGGATTTTGACATATGCTTGATCTTTATTTTTTGGATGATTAGCTTTATATTCTGCAATTTCATACTCTAATAATGTTTGATAACTTTCTGAAGTATGAACATTTCCTTTGGAATCTTTATAAGTAAATTCATCAGTAAATTGTTTTAAATCTACAGTAAAAGAGTATTTATTTGTTGTTTCTTTGGTGTTTTCTACGAAAGTTCCTGAAACCTCAACAATGCCTTCTTTCCTATAAACATCTGCAGTGATAATTTCATTCTTTTTGAATTTTTGAACAAGTGTAGCAGAGTCTGAATTCCACTTTTCTCCACTTGATCTATTACGAAGCGCTACTAAAGAGACAAATGCACCAATTGTTAATAAAATTATTAAGTATGGCAAAAATGCTCTAAAAATGCTTCTTCTTGGTTGGTTATTTTGCTCTTCGTTCATATATAATCCTCTTGCTGTAGTGTAATCTAATTTGTTCTTAAATGATACCAAAACATTTAGTTTTGTAAATTAGTTAATGAAATTATAGTGTGTTGTAAATAAAAACTAAAGCGACATGCTTAACTAAAATTTTAAGAAATATTCGGTATCAATAACGAACTTCGATTTATGTGTATCTTTAAACTTTTCACGATATCGTGGAGCATAAAGTAAATTCATATTTTTGTCATAAATTCCTGGCCAAATTTCCCTTAAAAATAGAGGCATTTTCCAGTCAATAAAAAGACGCGAAACTTTTGAAGTGTAATCTTTGATTACTAGTTCATCGTTTTTATCTAAGTTTTTAACAATTAATTTCTTATTTTGATTTTGAATTCCACGATCTTCCGCCCCTTCAGAAAAATCGATAGAAACGAATGGTAATTCGGCTTTGTTTAAAAACTCTTTCTTGTATGATTTGATTTTCATTGGATTAACAAGATAAATATTGTCATATCCTTTTTCTAACCAAAGTAAGCTGGAAATTTCTACCCGGTGTGTTGAATTAGTTTTGAATGCTTTTTTGATTTCCTGCACAAAACTTTTTGAGATGTTTTTATGAATTTTAGTTAATTCCATAAAGTAATTAATTACAAAAACGATGTCTTCATAACTCATATTTAAAAATTCGGAATAAGTGTAGACAGACTTGATCTCGCATTTTCTTTTTGGGAATTTAGAAATTTCTTCAATTATCGCCCGTCTTTCTTCTTGCGACATCTTCTCAACTACTTCATGACGAATCTTGTTTCTTGTGTAATCGTTAGTCAAATTTGATTGGTCAATTGAGTAGGGAACGCCATTTTCATCATCATAGTCTTGCAGTTGTTTCTTGGAATACGATAAAAGTGGGCGGATAACTCTCATACCAAAAACTTCATTTTCTTCGGAAATTCCCGGGAATTTTGCGTAATTTCCACGATTTTTCTGCATTAAATAAGTCTCAATTACATCGTCTTCTTGATGTGCGACAAGGACGAAATTGGCCTTTTCTTCATCTAAAACACGTTTGAAAAATTCATACCTTGTTTTTCGTGCCCAATCTTGAAAATTGTGAGTTGGCTTAGATTTTAATAAATCTAGGACATAGATTTTGATACATCTATCTTGGCAATATTTTTCTAAACTTTTTTGTTCAAAGACGGAAACGTCTCTTTTCCTATAATTAACGTGCGCAACAACAATGTTAAGGCCGTTTTTAATCGCAGCATCCAAAAGAGCCATTGAGTCTGGTCCATATGAACAGGCCACAATGTACTTTTTATTAAGATCTAAGTTTAATTTAATCTTTTGCATCGCTTCTTGCCTTATACTTTTTATAAATTGTAACAATACATTCGATAATTGTTTCTAAATCCTTCATCCAATTGTCTTCTTTTTTAAGTCTAAGCTTCAAAACCTTATGTATGTATGTTACCGAAACCTTAGATAAGTAAGGTGCAATAGCCTCAAATAAAGCTTGTCCAATGCCTGACTTACTAGAAAACTTATCTGATAAAACTATCTCAACTGAATCAGAATATTCATTAACATTTTCGAACTCTTCATTGTTCATCAAAATATCAATTCGTCTCTTATTTAATAATAAGGAAACTTCATGCGGAATTCTTCCGTAAATATCGCGTAATTTTGCCTTAATTCCCGATAATTCCTGCAAATTTTTGGCATTTTCGATTTCTTGATAAAGTTCAACTTTATCTTCTTTTTGCATGTATTCGTCTGGAATATAAGCATCAATTTTAAATAGCTTAACAGGCTTTGGAGGTTCGTAAACTTTGCCTGTCTTTTTCTCTTCAATTACTTCATTTAAAAGTTTTAAATAAAGTTCAAGACCAACTGAATCAATAAAACCTGCCTGTTCAGGTCCTAAAATGTCTCCTGCACCTCGAATCATAAGGTCTCTTTGTGCAATTTTGTATCCTGAACCAAGCTCAGCAAAGTCTTGAATGGCTTTTAATCTCTTTTGAGCATTCTTATTCATTACTTTTTGCTCATTATAGAACAAATAGGCATATGCAATTCGACTTCCACGACCTACTCTACCCTTAATTTGATAAAGCTGAGACAAACCAAAATGATCTGCATCCTCAATAATGATTAAATTGGCGTTAGGAATGTCAATTCCGTTCTCAACAATAGAGGTTGAAACTAAAACATCAATCTCTCCTGAGTAGAATCTCATCATTGTATCTTCAATTGCTTCTTTTTCCATTTTTCCGTGGATAACTCCAACGCTTGCAGAAGGTATTTGTTTTTGAATCTTTTTCGCGACTAAATTTATTGATGAAACGACGTTATGAATGTAAAAAACCTGCCCTTTTCTCGATAATTCTCTCTCAATCAGTTCTCTACAGACACCTTCATTAAATGGTGCTACATAGGTTTGGATTGAGGATCTATTTTCAGGTGCTGTATTGATTTGAGAAACTGGTCTAACACCGATTAAAGATAGCTGTAATGTTCTTGGAATTGGGGTTGCAGAAAGAGATAAAACATCAATATTTGATTTAAGTTCTTTAATTCTTTCTTTTTGTTCAACTCCAAATCGCTGTTCTTCATCAACAATTAATAATCCTAAATCCTTAAACACGAAATCTTTGCTCAAAAGTCTATGCGTTCCAATTACTAAATGAGTTTGTCCGTTAGCGATTGTCTTCATGTAATCTTTTTGAAGTCTTTCTGGAACAAGTCTAGAGATTAATGCAATATTAACACCGAAATGTTGGAATCTCTCCAATGCTAATTCATAGTGTTGTCGAGCCAACAAAGTTGTAGGGCACAAAATCGCAACTTGTTTTCCGGAATTAATTGCTTTAAAAACTGCTCTAAATGCAACTTCTGTTTTACCGAATCCGACGTCACCACAAAGAAGTCTATCCATGACATCTGTGGATTCCATATCTTTCTTTATTGCTTTTACTGCGGTTGCTTGATCTTCGGTTAATTGATAAGGGAACTCATCTTCAAAAGCTTTTTGAAATTCATCATCTTTTGCAAATGCAAACCCCTTACCATGAGCACGTTCAGAATATAGCGCAAAAAGTCTGTCGGCCAATTCGTTGATGCGAGTTTTAATCTTCTTTTTTGTTTTCTCCCAATCATCAGCATTTAGATTAGAAAGTTTAGGTTCTGCGCCTTCTCTACCCGCGTACTTGCGTAATAATCTAAATTGATTTAAAGGAATATAAAGAGTGCTTGTCCCTGAATACTGCACATGTATAAAGTCTCTGTGAATTCCATCAACTTCTAATGTCTTAATATCTAAAAATCTACCTATTCCGTAGTATTCATGAACTACATAATCTCCTGGTTTAAGCTCTTCATAAGTTCTTAAAATTGTGGCCTCTTTAAACCTGTTCAAAAACCTTGATGATCTATTCTGAAAACCAAACAATTCTTTCGATGAAATATAGGCTATGCCTATGTCGGGCATTTCGAACCCTTCCTCGAGAGCATAAATTGTTATACCAATTCTGCCCTTAGGAACAGCTAGTCCATTCAAAATTTCAAAGTCTATTTTCTCTGATTTTAAGAATTCGGCTACAGTGTCGAATTGCTGTTTGTTCGAGAGTGCGAAAACTATCTTTTTAGAACTATCTAGGTATTGTCCAAGAATAATTTTTATATTTGCACCATTACTTTTAGAATAAATAATAGGATTTGTTTTAAACTCGATTTCATCAGCGTTTTTCCTAAAAATTTGCGAGAAAAGTATAGTTTTTTCGTATTTTAAGACATTATCTAACGTGTCGTATAGTTCTAGATTTTTAATGAGCTTTCCTTGTTTGTAAAGTGAGTCAAAATATTGTTTCGCTTCCTTAGAAATAAACTCGTAAGTGGTGTCGATTTGATCTTTGTTTGATAAAAATACTAAGTCTGCTTTGAAATAATCTAAAAGTGAGTTTGTGAATCTCTTGGCAAATTTTGTGTATTTATAAAATTGCGGATGATAAATTCTTGATTCAATTCTTTCAAAATCCTCAAGACAATGTTGTTTTAAAGACTGATTTTTTTCGGAATCTAAATAAACTGATTCTTTTGAAACTTCATTCGAAAGTTTTTCTTTAAACTCCTTAATTTCTTGATCAGTAAAAAGAATATCGTTTGCGGGTTCAAAAGCTATTTTTTCTAACTTTTCTATAGATGTTTGCTTTGCAATATCGAAAAAATGAATGGCTTCTACCTCATCTCCAAAGAACTCAATTCTAATTGGTTTGTCTTGAGAAACTGGGTAAATATCTAAAATATCTCCGCGGCTTGCAAATTGTAATGTTTGATCAATTTTATTTACCTTTTCGTAACCAGCTTTTACTAGTTTTTCTTTAACTTGTTCAAGTGAATAAGTTTTCCCAACCTCAAACTCAAAAGAGCTATTTCTAAAATCATTTACGGTTGCCAAAGGTGTAGTAAGCGCCGATGTATGAGTAACAATAATTTTCGGTTTATCCTCTAATGCTTTTGTTAAAACATAAAGTCTTTGAGCGAGTAGCTCTTTTGACGAAGTAAGTGTCTCGTTTCGCAACATATCATCAACAGGAAATAGGAAAACATTCTCCTCTCCAACAAGAGAAGCGATAAAATCAGACACCTTCTGAGCAACGTATAAATTTGATGTTAAAAGTAGGTATTTTCCCGGTTTTTCCTTAAAAATTGTCGAGAAAAGTAGGGAAATTCCGATTGTGTCATCAACGACAAAATTCCCACTTTTCATTTTTAGGTGGGTAGCGGCATCGGTTTCAGAAATCAGTTTTAATAACTCATCATTCAACTGCTACCACCCCGTTATACTTTGACATTGCATTTTGAAAATCGTGTATTAAAAATTCACGTATTGCTTTTGTTGCACGTTTAATTGACTCGTCGATTTTTACTTTATCTTCTCCTGTTGGTTTTCCTAAAACCCAGTCAATTGAATTAAACTGAGGCTCTCCAATACCAACACGGATTCTTTTTATCTTATCCGTTCCAAGTTGATCAATAATGTTTTGCATTCCTTTTTGACCGCCACTTGAACCATCAACTCTTAGTCTTAGGGTTCCTGGCGCAATTGCCATATCATCATAGATGATAACAATATCTTCAACAGGAATTTTGTAGAAATGAACAATTTCTTGAACAGCGGTTCCAGAAAGGTTCATCATAGTTAAAGGCTTAAATAAGATTATATCTTCTCCATCGTGTTTAAATCTTCCATAAACACCATGAAATTGTTCTTTATCAATGTCTACTCCGGCAGCGTCTGCAAAAGCATCCACAACTCTAAAACCACAGTTGTGTCTTGTCTCAGCATACTCTCTACCAGGATTTCCTAGACCAACGATTAGTTTCATAAGTGTGTTTGATTATATCACATTCAATTATTATGTGCTAAAATAAAGCACTATGAAGAAGAAAGTGCCTGTTCCAGTTAAAGATGGCGCTGTCGGTCTAGCGTTTGGAACTGCAGTAATTATACCTGGACTCTCTGGCGGAACTATCGCCTTAGTTTTTGGTGCTTACAAGAAGATTGTTGATGCTGTTAATGACCTTTTTACTAAGCGTTTTCTTAAGAACTTTCTAATTTTACTACCATTTGTTATCGGCGCAGTTATTGCTGTTGCAGCTTTGATAGTCCCGTTCCATTACGCCTTTGAATATTGCTTGTTTTCTATTGTTTGCTTATTCGGTGGTTTTATACTCGGTGCTATACCTGGAGTGCATGACCAAGTCAAAGAAGAAAAAGCTCACACTAAGAACTGGATTCAACTTATTTGCGGCCTTTTTGTTGCAGGAATTATCGGGGTTTTATCGGTAATTTTCGATTTTTACCCATTTATTAAAAATCTCTTTGTTCAAAGAGAGTGGTACTTATATTTCATTATTGCAGGTGCTGGTTTTTTAAGTTCAACTGGTCTTATTGTCCCTGGTTTTTCGGGTTCAATGTTACTAATGATTATTGGTTTTTATAACCCTGTTTTAAACTTAGCTTTATTTGGAAACTTTTGGTCAGATCTTTCCTTACTCGCTGCATTTGCAGTTGGAGTTGCAATTGGCTTTATTTTCTTCTCAAAACTAATGCATAAATTATTTACTGATCACCAAAGAAGTACATTGTTCGTTGTTTTAGGATTCCTTATTGGTTCACTAATTACGATTTTTATCAACTCTCAAATGTTTGGCTATTATAAAGATGGAATGCCGTTGTATGACATTATCATCGGTCCATTTGCATTCATTTTAGGAACATTTTTGTCATATCTTCTTGTAATGCACACAAGAAAACTTAGTAGAGAAAACAATGCCGAGAACTAGAGAACAATTTTCAGAAATGAAAGACGAAAGAAGATCGTCTATTTTAGCGGCCGCTCTTCCATTATTTTCATTATATGAAAAAGTTTCAATCGATATGATTTGTGAAGAAGCAAAATGCTCTCACGGAATTGTTTATCATTATTTCACTAATGTAAAACAAATCTATGAAAGATTAATGAAAAGCCCAACATTGTTAGATCTCAAAAATAAAATTTTTGTTTTTGATGGTGGCTCATCATACGAAAAAATTGAACAAGTAGTAACAACTTTACTAGATGTTTCTAAAGAAAAATTTGAAAATGTTTGTTATTTAAATATTTTAATAAAATCAAGAGAGAAGGATTCAGTTTATTCATTATTAACTAAATTAGTTAAAGAAGGTCAAAGCGCAGGAACAATTATTGGCGGAGAACCTTCTCAATTAGTTGAATCTGTCTTTCTTTTACTTAAAGGTTTATATCTTTCGTTTCTATTAGAAAAGCACCCTAATATTAAGGTGCCTTTATTAGAAACAGTAATGCAGTTACTACGTAAACCTTCTACTTTTTCTCGTCAAATTCTTTAAGATTCTTATAAAGATTCTTAAGTTGAGGATACATCTTCATATAAACGTTATTGAAAATATAATCGTATTTTTCGACATTTTTAGGGTTTGGTGTGAATGTTTTTGAAATACGAATCATGGATTCTGCAGCTTCACGTTTATTTTTAAAGTCTCCATGTGCAATAAATGCTGCCATAGCACATCCCATAGAAGAACATTCGTTTGTTTGAATTCTTGAAACAGGTCTATTAAATACATCAGCAGTTATTTGGCAAATTAAATCACTCTGTGATCCTCCGCCTGCAATTCTTAAAATTTCAACTTTATGATGTAGTCTTTTCTTTTCAAATAATTCTAGACCTTCTCTTAGTGCGAAGGCTATGCCTTCTACAATGGCTCTATACATATGAATTTTGGTGTGAACATCTGAGAAACCAACAATAGCGCCTTTGGCAAGAGGTCTTCTTAAACCTGGTCCCCAATATGGTTGTAAAACTAGTCCGTCGCATCCAGGTTCAATTTTTGACATTTCATCGTTATATTTTTGAATCATTTCACTATCTACAACAATATCTTCAACAGTCGGTCCTTCTGATCCAAATTGTTTAATAAACCAATTTAGCATCCAGTAACCACGATAAATTTGAACATCCAAATTAAATCCTTTAACAATATCTGGGTATGATGGTAAAAATGGTTCAGCATCCGAATATTTTTCAATTGGGACTTCAACAGTACATGCAGTTCCATAGGAAATTGCTGCAGATTTATCATCCACAACACCCAAGCCTAAGGTTTCTGCGGATTTGTCGGAACCACCTGCATAGACAGTTAATCCAACTGGTAAACCAGTTGCTTTAGATGCTTCTTCAGTAATTGTACCAACAACTCCACCTGCTTTAACGAGTTTACAAAGCATTCTTTTTGGAACTGAAAATATTGATCCTTTGATGTGTTTATCTGATTTGTACCAACGTCCCTTTTTGAAATCGATTGGTAAGTGACCAGCTTGGCATGAAACAGCATCAATAAATTCTCCCACAAGTAACTTATTAATATAAGTTGAAAGAAACATGAATTTATCGGTTTTTTCCCAAATTTCTGGTTCGTTTTCTTTAAGCCATACTGACATTGAACGTTTTCTATTTAGATCTATTGTTGGACCCATTCCAATAAGTTTAAATATTGCACGATTTAGTGCTGGTAATTTCTTTTTACCTTCTGCACGTCTTTCGTCAAGCCATAAAATGGCAGGTCTAAGAGGTTTCCCTTCTTTGTCTACAGGAACAACAGAATCTCTGAAAAACGCCATCGAAATTCCAATAACATTTTCCATCTTATCTTTGTTATTTTTAACTAATTTTTTTGTACATGTACAAAGATTTTCAAAATAAAATTCTGGATTTTGCTCAGCGTAACCAGGTTTTGTTGAAAAATATGCAGGTTCATATTTGGCCTTTTCAATTGCTTCAATATCACCATTTTTATTTACTAATGCTACGCGTACCGATTGGGTACCAAAGTCTATTGTTAGTACTAATGGATTTTCCATACTCACACCTCGTCAACAAGATTTTACCACAGACAATGAAAGCATTTTCACAAAATTTTTCTTGGCGGACGCATACATTCGCCTGTATACTCATAAGCGTGTGAAAAATCACATCGCTATTATTGTCAATTTAGGAGGAATAATATGGCAAAGAAATACATCTACAACTTCAAAGAAGCCCATGGTTTAGGCAAAGAGTTGTTAGGTGGCAAAGGTGCTGGCTTAGCAGAAATGACCAGTATCGGTGTCCCAATCCCACAAGGATTCACAATTACAACTGAAGCTTGTAACCTCTACTACGATTCAGGTAAAAAATTACCAAAAGAAATCGTAGATGATATTTACGCTCACATCAAAGAAGTTGAGAAAGAAACCGGCAAAAACTTCGGAGGAGATCATAACCCACTTTTAGTCTCAGTCCGTTCTGGCGCAAGAGTTTCCATGCCAGGTATGATGGACACCATCTTAAACTTAGGTTTAAATGATGTTACTGTCGCTGCATTAGCAAAAGAAACAGGAAACGAAAGATTCGCTTTTGATAGCTACCGTCGTTTCATCCTTATGTTTACAAACATTGCCAAAGGTCATCCAAGAACCGAAATGGATAAGATGCTTGATGAACTCAAAGAAAAGAATGGCTACAAATTAGACACAGAAGTCACAGCCGAACAATTAAAAGAATTAGTGAAAGCTTATAAAGCTTACTACAAGAAAACATTTGGTGAAGAATTCCCATCTGATCCAAAAGTTCAATTACTTGAAGCTGTTACAGCAGTTTTCCGTTCATGGGACAACCCAAGAGCAAACGTTTATCGTATGATGAACTCCATTCCATATTCATGGGGTACCGCTGTTAACGTTCAATCAATGGCCTTTGGTAACAAAGGTGAAACATCTGGTACAGGCGTCGCATTCTCACGTGACCCAGGTACAGGTGAAAAGAAAATTTCTGCAGAATACTTACCAAACGCACAAGGCGAAGACGTCGTTGCAGGTATCCGTACACCTCTTCATATTGAAGAACTCAAAAAACGTATGCCAGAAGTCTACGAACAATTCGTTGCTACTATCACAAAGATGGAACACCACTATCGTGATATGCAAGATATGGAATTCACCGTCGAAGACGGAAAACTCTACTTCTTACAAACACGTAATGGTAAACGTACACCAGCCGCAGCTCTTAAGATTGCTTGCGACTTAGTCGATGAAGGATTAATCACAAAAGAAGAAGCAGTTCTTCGTATTGACCCAGTTTCATTCGACAAATTACTCTTACCAGCATTCGATAAAGATGACCTTGCTAAAGCAAAACCAATCGCACAAGGTTTAGCAGCAGGTCCAGGTGCAGGTACTGGTAAAATTGCATTTACTGCTGAAGAAGCAGAAAAACGTCACGCAGCAGGAGAAAAAGTTGTCCTTGTTCGTGCCGAAACATCACCAGAAGACATCGTTGGTATGGTTGCCGCTGAAGGTATCCTTACAATGCGCGGTGGTATGACATCACACGCAGCTGTTGTCGCTCGTGGTATGGGTAAATGCTGTGTCTGTGGTTGTAAAGAAGCAATCATTGATGAAGAAGCACGCACCGTTACCATTGATGGTAAAGTCTATACAGACAAAGATGAATTATCACTTGATGGTTCATCCGGAAAAGTCTATCTTGGATCAATTAAGAAAGTTATGCCAGACTTAACCGCTGGTTACTTCGGAAGATTAATGGGTTGGGTTGATGAAGCTCGTAAATTAAGAGTTCGTACCAACGCAGATACTCCAAGAGATGCAAAACAAGCAAGAGAATTCGGTGCTGAAGGTATTGGTCTATGCCGTACTGAACACATGTTCTTCGACAAAGACAGAATCTTCTCTATGAGAAAAATGATTCTTGCTGATACAGTTGAAGAAAGAAAAGCTGCATTAGCAGAATTAGAACCAATGCAACAAGCAGACTTCGAAGCACTCTTTGAAACAATGTTACCATACTCTGTTAACGTTCGTTTATTAGATCCGCCTCTACATGAATTCCTCCCACAAGAAGAGGATAAGATCGAAGAACTTGCAAAAGCAACAGGAAGAACAGTTCAACAAATTAAGGATAGAATTGAATACTTACACGAATTCAACCCAATGATGGGTCACCGTGGATGTAGATTAGCAGTTTCTTATCCAGAAATGTGTGAAATGCAAACCAGAGCTATTGTCAAAGCAGCTATTGCTGTTCAAAAGAAGACAGGCAAGAAGGTCGAACCAGAAATCATGGTACCACTCGTACTCGAAGTTAAAGAACTTAAGTTCGTTAAGAAATTAATCGTTGAAACTGCAGATGCTTTAATTAAAGAAGCTGGTGTTGATATGAAATATCATGTTGGTACAATGATTGAAATCCCACGTGCTGCGTTACTCGCAGACGAAATCGCACAAGAAGCTGAATTCTTCTCATTTGGTACAAATGATTTAACACAAATGACATTTGGTTTCTCACGTGACGATGCTGCTAAGTTCTTACCAGATTACTATGGTAATAAGATCTTAGAAGAAGATCCATTCAAGACACTCGATCAAAAAGGTGTTGGTAAACTTGTTGATATGGCTGTTAAACTCGGTCGTAGCACACGTAAAGACCTCCACATTGGTGTCTGTGGTGAAACTGGTGGCGAAGCCAACTCAATTGACTTCTACCACAGAGCAGGCTTAGATTACGTCTCCTGTTCACCATTCCGTGTTCCAGTTGCACGCTTAGCTGCTGCTCAAGCTGCAATTAGAAACAAATAAGTTATCTAACTTACATTATAACCTCGGCTTCGGCTGAGGTTTTTTGTTACGAACAATCCTAAACTAAAATAAAACTTGCATTTATGTAAGTTTTATTTTATTATATGTGTGTGATATTGTGGCCAAAAGGCTGCTACCGGAGGTATCATATGTCAGAGACAATCAAAAACCTTGGACAATCCAAGAAGGTAAGTAAGAGAGAATCTGAAAGACGTTATAACCAATATCTCGACGATCCTGTTACTTTCGCTATCGACGAAGTTCTTCAAACTCTTGGCCCAAGACAAGAACAAATTCGTAGATAGTTAAGTTTTTGACAAAAGAAAATCGCGATGATAGGCCCACTCTCGCGATTTTTTTATTTATCTATTTTTCATTAATGCCTGTGAGGAGAACACAAGATCATTCTTATCATTAACGTATCCTCCAGGCTCACCATTAATTATTATTTCATTATTGTCTTCGATATAACCAACATATTCGCCTTGGAGATAAATATCTCCTTCAGAGGACATTGACCCGAATTTATGGCCCCTTGCAAAGAAGTCACCATCAGGAGAAATATAACCCACTAATTCGTCATCTATATAGATGTTTTTGCCGTAGCACTCTATAAATATCATTTAACTTTCGATTTTAAGGTTTTTGTTAAATAAACCTCAAATCCTTTATTGTCATATTTTAAAGCTTTAGAAACTGCGAAGGTGTAATTGGTTGTTAACGCAAATACACATGAACCGGAACCAGTCATTAAAACGCATTTAAAACCGTCTTTTTTAAGCATTTCCTTTACTTCTCTAACTTCTGGGCATAGTTTCATAGAAACTTCCTCTAATGAGTTAAACAAAGATTTTGCTAATAAATCGTCATCGCCAGTTTCAAGAGCTTTTAATACATCATTAACATTGCCGTGTTTTAGCTCTTGTTTATCTGACTCTTCAAATACATCTTTAGTTGATAACCCTTGCTTTGGTTTAATAATTAATACAAAGTATTGCTTTTTAACTTTTATAGGAGTCACACGCTCACCAATACCTTGGACATGAGCCGGAACATTCTTCATACAGAATGGAACATCAGCACCGAGTTTGAGGCAGAAATTAGTTTCTTCTTCCTCAGTCATTTTAATTTTTCCGTACTTTCTAAATACTTTTAAAACAGCCGCTCCATTGGATGATCCTCCTCCTAATCCGGCATAAATAGGAATTTCTTTATGGAGTTTAATAATAAAATTGTGTTTGTAGTCGTATTCTTTAATTAACAATTCATGAACACGGTGAATCATGTTGTGTTCAATAAGTTGTTTTTCTACTTTATCCGAGACAATGTGGGTGTATCTTCCATGTGGTTCATGCTGAAGTTCGATTGTGTCATGAAGTTCCAAAGGAAGCATAACCATATCTAAGTTGTGGTAACCGTCTTCGCGTTTACCAACAACATCAAGATAAAGATTAATCTTAGCGTTACTTTTTACGTACATAGCAATCAGTTTACTCTCTATTAAATCATTTTCAATAAATCGATGTAAAAATTAATTGGTAATTCTTCTGGTCGTTTATTCGTATCAATATTCATTTTTTCAAGGATTTCATGGGCTTTTTCCTTATTTTTCACCAAATTTGTTAAGTTATTCAAGATATTTTTGCGTCTTAATAAGAAGAGCTGTTTCATAACTTTAAATAGTTTTTCGTTATCAGGATTTTTGATATTTTTATTTGGTTTAATAACAAAGACAACAGAATCTACATGCGGGGCTGGGGCAAAATTATTTCTACCAATCTCTATAGGAGAAGAAATATCTGCGACATAATTTAAAAATAAAGATAAAGGTGATTTGTTTGCCTTCAAAAGTTTTGGATAAACCTCTTTTTGAGTCATCAAAACAATGATCTCTGCATTTTTAGCATCTAAAAGTAATTTTTCTATAATTCCAGAAGTTATGTAATATGGTAAGTTACCAATAATTTTGTTAAATTTTGAAAGATCATGTTTAAGAATGTTCTGTCTTTTAACTTCAATGTTTTTTGAATTTTTAAACTGTTCATTTAAAAACATTAACATTCTCTCGTCGACATCAATTAACTCGGAAATTCCTGGAGATTTTTCGAGAAAAAATGACAAAGAGCCAAGTCCCGCACCTATTTCTAAGATGTTGTCTTTTTCCTTAATTTCAAGAAGCTTAACTATCTTTTCTGCAACTTGAGGATTGATTAAAAAGTTTTGGCCAAGAGATTTATTGGCAATCAATTTATAACTCTTAATTTTTTCAAAATATTCTTTCTCGTTCATAAGCAGCTCTTTAATTCTTCTATTGTTAGACCTGAATAATTTACTCTCTTTAGAAAAGTTTTAGCATTGCAATGGCCAAGATGAAACTTATTTATTACTTTTTCTCTATTTAAAGAAGACTCATCAGTTCCTTCTAAGCCAAGTTTATTCAAATCAGCATGCGTTATTAAGCCAACTACATTCTTATTTACTTCAATAAAACTATCTAATGCTTTCAAAACCTCTTCTTTTGTGCTCTCTGCAACCCCAACTTTATTATTCTTTATTGAATGCTCTTTTGTGACAAAGCAATGCTTCAAATTAGGTATATATTGATCAAGTGTATCTCTAATTTTCTTGCCTGGAGAATCCGGGTCTGTTAGAACAAAAATATCGCGTTTTTCCCGTGCTTTTTGCAAATATTCTATGGTTTTTTGAGGTATTTCTGACCCATTAGTAGTTACAAATTCAGCGTCAATAAATTGCGATAAAAACGAGACATCAGTGATGCCTTCGACAACTATTATCCCGTTAATTATTTTCTTCATAAATGAAATAATCTTTTAAAGTTTTCTGTTGTTTCTTTTTCAACTTGTTCTGGTGTTGTATTTCTAAGTTCAGCAATCTTGTTTCGAACTAAGTAAAGATACTTTGAATGATTTTCTTTACCTCTAAATGGATCTGGAGCAAGATAAGGCGCATCAGTTTCTAAAACATAAGAATCGGATGGTATGTTTGCGACTACCTCTTTTGGTCTAACTGAATTTTTAAACGTTACTGTACCACCAAATCCTAAAAGAAAACCGAGTTTGATAAAGTCTCTCGCGGACTCCAAACTTCCAGCATAACAATGCATGATTCCGCCCGAAATCACTGGGTTTTCTTTTAAAATTTGCAAACAATCTTCAATTCCATCTCTACAATGAATGGATATTGGAAGACGCAATTCGTTGGCAATTTCAATCTGCTTAATGAAGTATTCTTTTTGTTGTTTTTTAACTTCAGGGTCTTTATCCCAATAGTAATCTAACCCAATTTCACCAATCGCAATGACTTTTTTGTCTTTTGCTAACTCTTTTATTCTTTCTAAGTCTCCAGGTTTAGCAAATTTTGAATCTGATGGATGGATTCCAACAGCAGCAAAACATTCTTTATATCTATTAGAAATCTCTGCTGCTAATTCAGAGGACTCTCTATTACAACCAACTACCAAAAACTGAAAAACACCGGCTTTTTCCGCTTCTTTTACGTAATCTTCCGGATTTTTGCTAAATGCCTCGTCGTTAATATGACAATGTGAATCTATCATTATTTTCCAACACAGAATCGAGAGAAAATCTCGTCTGTTAAATCGTTTTTATTATTTTGACCAAGTAAGTCTAAGGCACAATTATAGGCAGCCATAATACTTACTGAAATTAAATCTATTGGTTGATTATTGTTTGTGTCATCAATAGCGTTTTTTAAATAAAACACCATTTGTTTAAGAATGCCTAACTGACGCGTGTTATTAAATGTTGGTTTAATTACAACTTCTCCGATGTTAAGCTCTTCTTTAATCTTTTCAAGAAGTGGTGCAACATCATTGTTTTTGGCAGAAATGTATAAAGATCCGTTCTCTTTCTTGCTTATAATGTCTGCTTTATTATTTACAATAATATGTTTTTGATTCTTAATTAAAGAATACATTTCGTTATCAATTCCAGTTTCATCAACAATAAACAAAACTAAATCCGCATTTTCAACAGCTTTCTTGGCTTTGTCAATGCCAATTTGTTCAATAACATCATTTGATTCTCTTATGCCGGCAGTGTCATATAAATGAACAGGAACACCTGCCAAATTAAAATCTCCTTCAACAACATCACGTGTCGTGCCAGGTATTGCAGTCACAATAGCTTTGTCTTCTTTTATAAGTGCGTTTAATAATGAAGACTTACCAACATTAGGCTTTCCAACAATGGCGATTTTAATACCGTCTCTATACATACGGTTTTTCTCGCCGTCTTTAATTAAATCTTCAATATTTCCTATAATTTCCCCACATTTTTGGAGAATCTCTTCTTTGCTAGTCTCTTCAATATCTTCATATTCTGGATAATCAATATTAACCTCAATATGAGAAAGGATTTCGCCTATCTTATCTTTAATTGGTTTAAAAACTTTTGATGTTTCTCCGGTCAATGAAACCATAGATAAATCTTTTGCTTCAATTGTTGTTGCATTAATCATGTCATTAATTGCTTCAGCCTGAACGAGATCTATTTTGCCATTCAAGAATGCTCTAGATGAAAACTCTCCATTTGTTGCCATTCTTGCACCATTTTTTAAAAGGGCTGCAATTATTTGATTCACAATCAACATTGAACCATGAGTAATTATTTCAACGGAATTCTCACCAGTAAAAGAATGTGGAGCAACATAAGTAAGTAAAACAACCTGGTCTATATTCTTCTCGCCTTCTTTAATATAGCCGTAATGAATTCCCTTTTCTTTAACCTTAGTTAAGTCTTTTGTAAAGATGTTAGAGACAACTTTAAAACAATCATCTCCAGACATTCTTATAATGGCTAAAGCTGATTTTGCTGGTGGTGTAGCTAATGCAACAATCGTCTCAAACATACTTTATAAAGAAAATAGAGAATAAATCTCTATTTTTCAACGTATTTAATAGTAACCGCTCTTCTACGACCTTCACCAGAAGATTCTGTAGCAATGTGAGAAAAGTCTGATAACACATTGTGAACGATTCTTCTTTCGTCTGATGGCATAGGATCAAGTACGACATCAACGTGAGTTTTTTGAACTTCTTTTGCGGTTCTACGTGCTACGCTTGCAACTCTTGCGTATTTGCTATTCTTGTAATCTCCGATATCAAGAAGGATTCTGAATCTTCTTCTGAATTTACCAGAAACTGCAAGTCTAACGATTTCGTTAAGAGCTTGGAGTGTAACGCCGTTTTTACCAATCAAAACAGGGTTGTGATCTGTATCAATAGTGATACGAATAATATCGTCTTCTAAAGAAGCTTTTGTTGTAACAGAACTAATTCCTAAAGATTCGATAACGTTTTTAATATAATCTTCAGCAAATTCAATTGCATCTGATAATTCATAAACAACGATGGTGGCTTTCTTTGAAAGAAGGCCTTTCTTTTCGTCTGTTATTGTAAAGATAACGTCGTTTTCATCTATAAGGAGTTCTTCTGCTGCAAGTTTTACTGCTTCTTCAACAGTTTTTGCTGTATATGTTTTCATATAAGTCTCCTAATTTCTTTTCTTTGGTTTTCCAAATATAACGGTTGTGAATACTGTTTGTATCAAAGATACAATAGCACCGACAAACCAATAAACACCCATTGCTGCTGGGAGTGTAAAGCCCATGATAATAATCATTATTAACATAGCGTAAGAAACTATGTTTGCAGTTCTATTTTGTTGCTTTTGTGCAGGGTTTTTACCTAATCTTGCAACTTTCTTAGCTCTAGCTTTTTGAATCCATTGAGGAACCTTCATTGAGAAGAATTGACCAGCTGACATTAATATGATTAATACTAACGCTGTCCACCATCCTCCATTAGCAACGTTCTTAGGACCTAACTTTAATGTTTCCCAAATAGATGCTGAAAGGTGTAATCCGAGGAAGTTTCCTGTGGATAAAACAGCAGATCCTGTCATAGCGCCCCAAACACCAATAAATATTGGGAATTGAACAATAAGTACCAAGAGTTGAGATAATGGATTAACTTTGTGTTTCTTATACAAACGCATTTGCTCTTCGGCCATTCTTTGCTTTTGAGCTTGATTTGTGTTTGCATTTGGATATTTTTGTTGAATCTTAGCTAATTCTGGTTGTAAATCAGTCATTTTTCTTTGTGCTAATGTTGATTTAAACGTAACCAAGAAAATGAATAATCTAACGATTACTGTAACAACTACGATAGCTAAAATTTGTGGTCCGCCGCTTGCGTAGGCAGCAGAAATTACTTTTGGATCAGCAGTTCTTCCGCCGGCAAACATAAGTGCAAAAGTATCAATTAACCAAGCAACTGGATAAACAATTAATCCTTCGATTAAATGTCCGCCTTTTCCCCAGGCATCTCCCCAAGTTACTCTATCAACTTTAATTGATTGACCATTATAGTTACCATATTCAACTTCATCATAAACTGTAATACAGGAATGATATGAAGCTGTTAATGACTCTATTGAACTAATATAAAGATTTTCAAAGTCTATTGTTGCATACTTTGTATATCCTTTTTCTCTCAATTTTTCATTAATTTTACGTAGTCCATTAAAGGCATCGTCTTTCTTTGCGTCGTAGTATTTTAAATAACCGTAATCTTTCCTTAAAGATTTAAGAATCTTCATGTCTGGATTATCGAAGTCAAACTTCTTATCTGTGTGCTCTTTGTTATAAGCCTTAACAGACATATTTAAGACTTCAATATCAAGACTATAGAAGTACTTCCAGCTCGGAAGAGCAACGGAAGAAGTTTTTGCACTTTTAATAATATTTGTAATAAGTTCTGGTCTTTCATAGACCTTCTTATCTTTTTTATTAACTTTTTCAACGGTGTAAGTGACAACTTGTTCGACTTTACCAATTTTACTAATTACTTCGTAATTTTTGCCTTTTCCAGGTTTTGAACCTTCTAATACGAACTCGGTTGCGCCTTGATCTAACGCATAAGCGATTCTACTTTTTTCAATATTTGTGCAGAAGTTAGCGGTACATCCGGACGCGAATAAAGCAGCTGCGCCTAACGCAACTAACCCTAATGTAAATTTGTTTCTTCTTTTCACGTGTTTTTCCTACTTTTCAATTATAAATTGAATCTCAGATAAGATTTCTTTGAAGTTTTCAGTATCATAAGATTTGCGAACAATTAACACCGTGTCCACTGGTTTTTCAAACTTGGTGGATTGGCCAATCGCAGATCTAATTTGTCTTTTTATTCTATTTCTTAAGACTGCATTTCCAGTCTTTTTTGGGACCGATATCCCGTATCTAGAGTAACCTAGATTGTTTTGGATAGTATAAGATACAAAAAAACTAGTTTTTTTAACTTCGCCTTCTCCAATTACTTTCTGAAATTCAGAATATTTTTTAATGCGGTTTTTTACGATCATTAAAATTAGATAGCAATTCTAGCTCTTCCTTTAGCTCTACGAGCCGCTAAAACTTTACGTCCTCCAGCGGTTTTCATTCTTTGACGGAAGCCGTGAACGTTCTTTCTGTGTTTGTTTGATGGTTGAAATGTTCTTTTCATATAGATCTCCTCTGTGCCTTTCTAGCACGCGCCGTTAATTATACATACGCACCCAAATGTAGTCAAAGAATTTTTGCGCGTATGCTTATACACATGAACTAATTTTAATCAAAAAATATAAATTTTATTTTCTTTCCACATTTTTAAACTAAAAGTTCATATTTTTTTCGTTGTTTTCCACGAACACAAGCAACTTTTCACATAATGTTGATTTGTTGTTGATATTTTGTGTTGATTTTATGATTTTATTCAGTTTTAATCGATATTTTTTTAAAATTATATAGTGTGTATAAATCAAAATGTGTGAGTTAGATTATTTTAAGTTATCCACATAAATTCACATGCGAACAATCTAAACATAAAAAATTTGTGGATAACTCAAATAAACACGATTAATTCTATATAATTTTTACTAATTTTCTGTGGAAAAAAATTTTTGCTCAAAATATTCGTTGATATTTATAAAATAAATAGTATACTTACAATCAAATTTAATAGGTGAATTATTATGAACGAGACAATTTCAGAGTTACAAAACGCCTGGTCCCGTATTCAAACCGAATTAAGTAAAACCATTGAAGATAGGCACTTTTTCGATGTTTATCTTGGTGAATCTTACATACATTCGATTGAAAACGGAACAATGACTGTAGTTGTTGGATCAAAACTAGCCGTTACAATTTTAAGTTCAAAATACACAAGTTTAATCCAAGAAGCTGCAAAAACAGTATTAGGCACCAATGTTAAAGTTGTAATTAATATTAAAGAAGATATAAAGATAGTTTCAGCACTATCTGAAGATAAAGAAAACTTCTTCAAAAGCCAAGTTATAAATCCTTCATTAACTTTTGATAGTTTTATAGCAGGGCCTTCAAACTTAGAAGCAAAACAGGCTGCATTATTTGTTGCCTCTAACCCAGGCAAAGCCTTTAACCCATTATTTATTTATTCAAATTCAGGATTAGGAAAAACACACTTAATGCACGCTATCGTGAACTATGTTCACGAAAAATTCCCAGGAAAGAAGACTCTTTACTGTGATTCAAACGATTTCTTTAATGAATATCTTAAATTCTTAACTGGTCAAACCAAAGGAACTGCATTTAAAGATTTCTGTGCAAGCCGTGACTTCTTCTTAATTGATGACATTCAAAACATTTCATCAAAAGAGCAAACACTCGTTACCTTCTTTGAAATATTTAACATCTTGCATTCTCACGGAAAACAAATTGTTATCACGAGTGATAAACACCCATCAGAATTAAAAGCATTCGATGAAAGACTTAAATCTAGATTTGCTGCTGGATTAACGGTTTCAATTAACCAACCAGACACACAAACATGTGTAGCAATTCTTAAAAATAAAATTGAAAACAGTATTCTTGATATCAATTCATTCGATCCGCAAGTCCTTGAATTGATTGCTAAAAACTTCTCTAAAAATATCAGAGAAATTGATACAGCTTTTAATAAATTGTTGTGGTATGTTACAAGCTTCCGCCCAACAAAATATATTAGTTTAGATATTGCGTATGAGGCGCTTCAATCTTTGATTGATGTAAAAGTTTCTAAGCAAAAACTAAACGAGCAAAGAATCATCTCGGTGGTTGCAGATTACTATAATAAAACGCCATCCCAACTCACTGGAACATCAAGACAAGGTGAAATTGTATTTGCAAGACATATTGCCATGTATATGATTAGAAAAATGCTTGATACTCCTTACACTAAAATCGGTATGATCTTCGGAGGTAAGGACCACTCCACTGTTATGAACGGTGTTGAAAAAGTGGAAAAAGAGTTGAAAACTAACCCTAATATAGAAACTGTAATTAACGAGGTAAAATCACTCTTAAAAGCATAATCTTATATAAAACACGTGTGCGCGAGAAAATTAATGTGATAAAATAAGAAAAATCTATAAATTATCCACAATATCCACACAGGTAATAATAAATATCATATATTTAAGGAGAAATAAATAATTATGAGATTTACAATCGATAAAGAATCATTAATAAAAGGCTTAACTTTAGTTAGTAAAGCTATACCGCAAAAAGCAGAACTTCCTATTCTTGCAAATTTTAAATTAGCATTAACAGAAAAAGGCTTAGAAATAACTGGTTCAGACAACAATATAACCATTTGTACTATAGTTCCATTTATGATTGGCGAAAAAGAAATTATTCGCAATTCACAAGAAGGATCTACTTTAGTAGCAGCAAAAATATTGCTTGAAGTTGTTCGACACTTAGATGATGAAGTTTGTACTTTTGAACTAATTGATACGTCAATTTTAAAAATTGAAGATTCAAAATCAAATTTCAAACTTAACTCCATTAGATCAGAAGAATATCCTGATATCGATTTATCCGTTTCTGGAGCATCTTTAACTCTTCCGGGTAAAGATATTCAGACCTTGGTCGAATCAACCGCATTTGCGGCCTCTATTAAGGAAACAAGACCAATTTTGACCGCTGTCAGCCTCGAAGCTGGTGATTTTAAACTAACTGCGACTGCTACAGACACCGCTAGACTCGCCAGAAAGCACATTGATATTGAATCGGAAGTTAAATTTGTTGCAAATATTGCTGCAAAGAAATTAATCGATATTGTACGTTCTTTTGAAGAAGGAGATGAAGTCACAATTGCTGTTAATGACAAGAAAGCAGTTTTTGCATTTGGCAATTCGGTAATTTCAACGAGATTAACAAGCGGCGATTATCCAAACACTAAAAATATTTTCCCAAAAGTCTTTAATTACCATCTTGAAGTTAACGCTCAAGAATTTTTAAAAGCAATGGAAAGAGTTTCTCTTTTATCCACCGAATACGAAGGTGTTGTTAAACTAATCATGGATCAAGATGAAGTTGAAATGATTTCAAGATCTAGCATGGTTGGAAGTGCAAACGAAAAACTTTTAGTTTTTCAATATGCAGGCGAACACTTAGAAATTTCATTCAAAGCATCATTTGTTGCAGACGCAATTCGTGCCTGCAGAAGTGAAGATGTAACCATTGCATTTGTAGGCGAAATGAAGCCATTTGTTGTCAAAAACGTCAAAGATGAATCTATCGAGATGTTGGTCACTCCATTACGCTCATAAATAGCGAAAAACACATATTAAAAACATATTAGAATTTAAGGGAATTAAATATTCCCTTTTATTTTTATATATGTTAGAATATTGCAAGAGGATTAGATTTTACCTTTTTTATGATTAAAAAACCGACCGAAATCATCATCAATACTGAATACATAACTTTAGGTCAGTTCCTCAAACTTGCAGATATTATTGAATCTGGCGGAGAAGCGAAATCATTCTTAGCCACAAACGAGGTTCAAATTGACGGAATATCTGATCAAAGAAGAGGTAGGAAACTTAGAGGTGGAGAGATTGTTGAAGTTTTAGGTCAAAGATTCGAGATCAGAAGATGATTGTAAAAACGCTAATCCTTAGAAATTTCCGAAATTATGACTTTGCTAAGGTCGAGTTCGACCCAAAGCTAAATGTCATCGTTGGTGAAAATGCTGCTGGCAAGACAAACTTGGTAGAAGCAATCTACTTCTTGTCCCTGGCCAGGTCGTTCAGAACTTCAGAAACTAGCGATTTAATCAAAAATAAGCGCCAATTTAGCGAGATTGAGGCAACAGTCGAGCAAGATACCATAAAGAAAGATATCGTTGCTCTAATGACCTCTTCTAGCAAAAAGTTCGTCTGTAACGACAAACCAATCAGGAAATTATCCGATCTTTCTAAACTTATAAACGTAATAGTCTTTGAGCCGAAAGACACGCTGATGTTTCATGATTCACCTTTGGTGAGGCGCAACTTCTTGGACATCAATCTATCAAAAAAGTCTCCAATATACCTAGAGAACTTAATGATGTTTGAGAAATTGCTAAGAGAAAGAAACTCAATTTTAAAAAGTGACATTATTGATAAGATACAACTAAAAGTTGTAACTGACCAAATGATTGATGTTGAAGAAACCGTTTGTAAATATCGTGCCGCATATATAAATGAGATAAATAATATTCTTTCTAAACTCATAACCAAATTAACAGGTGAAAAAGAAACTGCAAAACTTGTATACTTGCCGTTTATTAAATTAGACGACAAGTTTAAAGTTTCGTGCGCGCGTGCTTACGAGCATAATGTGGAAAGCGATATTAAACATAAAATGACGCAACTCGGGATCCACCGTGAAGACATGAAAATGATTCTTAACGGAAAAGACATCTCTGAACAAGGCTCACAGGGTGAAAATAGAATTGCAGTTATTGCTCTTAAGGTGGCGCCTTACTTCTTAATCGAAGATAAAAGCGCAAAACCAATCGTTATTCTAGACGATGTGATGTCTGAGTTAGACGACGATCACAAACGACGTTTATTAACGTTTATTAAGGATTTAGAACAAGTATTTATTACAACAACCAAAACAAATATTAAAGATGCTTCAGTATTTGAAGTATCACAGCATATCATTACAAGGAGGAATGCTAAATGGTAGAACTAGACGAAAACGTTGAATTAAACGTAGACGCATCGAACGAAGATAAGCCAGATGCGGACTATTCAGCTAAAGATCTTCAAGTTCTCGAAGGCCTAGAAGCAGTTAGAAAACGTCCTGGTATGTACATCGGTACAACCGCATCTGCAGGTCTTCACCATCTTGTATGGGAAATCGTTGATAACTCAATTGACGAAGCCCTTGCAGGATTCTGTGACAGAATTATCGTCACAATCAACAAAGGCGACACAATTACCGTTGATGATAACGGTCGTGGTGTTCCAGTAGACATCGTTGCCAAATCCGGATTATCTGGTGTTGAAACTGTTTTTACAATTTTACACGCAGGTGGTAAATTCGGTGAAACTGGTGGATACAAAGTGTCTGGCGGTTTACATGGTGTCGGTGCTTCTGTTGTTAACGCCTTATCAGAGTGGCTTGAAGTCACCGTTAAGAAAAACGGAAAAGTACATTACATTAAATTTGGACGTGGTGGAAAACCACTTCAACACTTAGAAGTTATTGGAGAATGTGATCCTAACGAAACTGGTACAATTGTTACATTTAAACCAGATGACACAATCTTTACCGAAACTACTGTCTATAACTACGACATTATTTGTGACCATTTAAAACAAATGGCTTATTTAAACAAAGGTGTCAAAATCATTGTTAAAGATGATAGAGTTTCACCAGCTTTAACTGAAGAATATTGTTTTGAAGGTGGTATTAAAGAATACGTTCAATCAATTAACTTTAATAAACAACCAATCATGGAAGATGTTATTTACTGTGAAGGACGTGGTAAATACATTGTTGGTGGAGAAGATAAAGGACATATTTATTGTGAAGTTGCTATGCAATATAACGAGTCATACAACCCAACAATCTTCTCATTCTGTAATAACATTCATACACACGAAGGCGGCACCCACGAAGAAGGTTTCAGACTTGCAATGCGTCGTGTAATGAATGATTACGCAAGAAAAGCGAAAATCTTAAAAGACGGACAAGACGATCTTGAAACATCCGATATTTTAGAAGGTTTGACTGCAATTATTTCTATTAAGCACCCAAACCCACAATATGAAGGACAAACAAAAACTAAACTCGGTAACTCTGAAGTTAGAAAGATTGTTTCTCAAGTTGTTGGTGATTCCTTAGAGAGATTCTTAATGGAAAATCCAAAAGTTGCTGAAGAAATCATTCAAAAATTAAGAATGGCCGCTACTGCTCGTATGGCAGCTCGTGCAGCTCAAGAATCAGTTCGTAGAAAAACTGGACTTGAGGTTACAACTCTTCCAGGTAAATTAGCAGACTGTTCTAGTAAAGATCCAGAGAAGTGCGAACTCTACATCGTTGAGGGTAACTCCGCTGGTGGTAGTGCTAAAAACGGTCGTGATAGAGAAACACAAGCAATTCTTCCACTTCGTGGAAAAATCTTAAACGTTGAAAAAGCAACTCAAGAAAAAGCTTTCGAAAATGCTGAAATTGGTAACATGATTGTTGCTATTGGAGCTGGAATTGACCCAGAATTCCATATCGAAAAAGCACGTTATCACAAGATTGTTATTATGACCGATGCTGATGTTGACGGAAGCCACATTAGAATCTTACTTTTAACATTCTTCTTCAGATTTATGAAGGAACTTATTGAGAACGGTTATGTCTATATTGCACAACCACCTCTATTCAAAGTTGATTACCATGGTAAATCATATTATGCCTATAACGATGACCAACTTGAAATTATCAAAAAGCAACTCAACCTTAAACCTGGATATCCGTTCCAACGTTATAAAGGTCTTGGTGAAATGGATGCTGAACAACTTTGGGAAACAACAATGGATCCTAAGGCTCGTAAGATGCTCCGTGTATCTATGAGTGATGCAATTGAAGCTGATAAAGTCTTTACAGATTTAATGGGCGATGAAGTTCTCCCAAGAAAAGAATTTATCGCAAAATATGCTAAGTTCGTTAAGAACTTAGATATCTAATGAAAGGAGAGTAAGAAAATGGCAGACGAAAGAAAAGAAAACGAAGTTGTTGAAGAAGAAAACAAAGAAGAAGCTACTGCTCCAGAAATTCAAAGCGGTATTGCTGCTGGTCTTTCCGACACAGACTTATCTCAACTTGTCAAAGATTCATTCCTTGACTATGCAATGTCGGTTATCGTTGCTCGTGCTATTCCTGATGTTCGTGATGGTTGTAAACCAGTTCATAGACGTGTCATTTATGGTATGCACGTAACAGGCATGTTCCCAGGAACTCCTTTCAAAAAGAGTGCTCGTATCGTTGGTGATGTCATGGGTAAATATCACCCACATGGCGACGCCGCAATTTATTCAACACTTGTTAGACTTGCTCAACCATTCGCTATGCGTTATACACTTGTCGATGGTCATGGTAACTTTGGTTCTGTTGACGGCGATGAACCAGCTGCTATGCGTTATACCGAAGCAAGAATGACTAAACTTGCAACCGAAATGGTTAGAGACCTTAACTGTAATACGGTTAATATGGTTGATAACTACGATGGTACAGAAGTTGAACCAGAAGTTTTACCATCAAGATTCCCAAATATCCTTGTTAATGGGTCTAATGGTATTGCTGTTGGTATGGCAACCTACATTCCAACCCACAACTTAGGAGAAACAATTGACGCTGTTGTGGCAGTTGCAAGAAATCCTGAAATTACACCTTTAGAGATTATGCAAGACTACTTATTTGGTCCTGACTTCTCAACTGGTGCAACAATTTTAGGAAGAACCGGTATCAAAGATTACTTTGAAACGGGTACAGGTTCTATCGTTATTAGATCAAAGGCTGAAATTAAAGAAAACGAAAGAACTGGTAAAAAACAAATTATTATTACCGAAATTCCATATCAAGTTAACAAAGCTAACATGATTGAAAATATGGCACATCTTGTAAGAGACAAGGTTGTCGATGGAATTACCGATATTCGTGATGAATCTTCAAAAGGAAACATCAGAATTGTTATTGATGTTAGACATGATGCAATTCCAGAAGTTATTTTGAATCAACTTTATAAGATGACTCAACTTCAAACAAGCATGGGCATTATTATGCTTTGTCTTGTTGATGGCGCACCAAAGATTCTTCCAATTACCGAAATTTTAAAACATTATCTTGATTTCCAAGTCGAAGTTGTTGAAAGAAGAACAAAGTTCTTACTTGCAAAAGATGAGGCTAGAGATCATATCGTTTGTGGCTTACTTAAAGCTATCGCAAACATTGATGAAATTGTTGAATTAATCAAGAAGAGTGCAACTCCAGAAGAAGCAACAAAGAACTTAATGGAAAGATTTGGTTTCTCTGAAGAACAAACCGCTGCTATTTTAGCAATGACCCTTCGTAGACTTACTGGTCTTGAAGAAGGCAAACTCGAGGATGAAAGAAAAGAACTCGAAGCCAACATTGCAAAATATCACTATATTCTTGAAAGTAGAGATCATATTGTCGACGTTGTTGTCGAAGAACTTCTTGAAATTAAAGAAAAATATTCAGATGAACGTAAGACAAATATCTCTGATGAAGCTGCAACAATTGAAGATGAAGCTTTAATTCCTCAAAAAGAAATTGTTATCACACTTTCCAAGAATAACTATGTTAAGAGAATGGAAGCTGATACATTCCGTACACAAAATAGAGGTGGACGTGGTGTTAAAGGAACTTCACTTAATGATGAAGATGAAGTCTCAATTATGCTTCACACAAAAACACACGTTGATGTCTTATTCTTCTCTAACTTAGGTAGAGTTTACAAACTCCGTGGTTATATGATTCCAGAGGGAAGCCGTACATCTAAAGGCATTCCAATTCAAAACTTACTTCCACTTGAAAAAGGTGAAAAAGTTATGTCAATCATTCCAGTTTGGAACTACGAAGAAGGAAGATTCTTATTCTTTGGTACAAAAGATGGTTTAGTTAAACGTACTTCAATTAAAGAGTTTGAATCTGTTAGAAAGAACGGCAAGATTGCAATCACACTTCGTGAAAACGATTCCTTATTAGATGTTAAATATACCAAAGGTAACGAGACTATCTGTCTTGCATCAAGTAAAGGTAAGCTTGTTAAATTTAACGAAAATCAAGCACGTCCTCTTGGTAGAACTGCTTCTGGTGTTAAAGGTATCGAACTTGATGACAATGCACAAGTTATCGGTATGACAACATCTCTTGAAGGCAACTACATTTTAGTTATCACATCACGTGGTTTTGGTAAGATGAGTAATCTTGAAGAATACCGTGAGACAAAACGTGGTGCTAAAGGCGTTACAACCGTTAATGCTACAGTCAAGACTGGTAAACTTGTCGCCATGAGAGCAGTCAACGGAGATGAAGATTTAATGATGGTCACTAATGGTGGTGTTGTCATTAGAATTCCTCTTGAACAAGTCAAAGTCGCTCACCGTGTAACACAAGGTGTTAAGGTTATTAGACTTGAAGATGATAAACAAAGAGTCTCATCAATCACTGTTGTACCACACGAAGAAGAAGGCGGAGAAGAAGTTGCTCAAGAAGAACAACCAGTCGAAGCTGAATAAAAAAGTGAGGATTTAGCTATGCTAGATATTAAATTAATTACAGAAAATCCTCAGGAAATTGCCGCAAAATTAGCAAAAAAAGGCTGCAATATTGATTTCGGACCTTTATTAAAACTTGTCGCAAAACGTAAAGAATTATTAATAAGCGTTGAAAATGCTAAAGCAGAAAGAAATAGACTTTCCGCTTCTGTTCCACAAGTTAAAAAAGAAGGCGGGGATGTTAATGCAATCTTTGCAAAGGTAAAAGAAATTGCCTCAAAATCGGCAAAAGACGAGGCTGAATTAGTTAAGGTTGAAGAAGAGATTAAGAATTTCTTAATGCCTCTTCCAAATCTTCCAGATGATGACTTAGTCGCTGGCGGAAAGGAAAATAACGAAGTTATTCATGAGTATGGAAAACCAATTAAATTTGATTTTGAACCTAAAAACCATGTTGATCTTTGTGAATCATTAGGCCTAATCGACTACGAACGTGGCGCAAAAATGAGCGGACACGGATGCTGGGTTTATACAGGCTTAGGTGCTCAACTTGAATGGGCTCTTCTTAACTTCTTTATTTCTGAGCATCTTAAAGATGGTTATACAATGATTCTTCCACCTCATTTATTAAATGAGGAAAGCGGATATGTTGCTGGACAATTCCCAAAATTCAAAGACGATGTCTTCTGGATTGGTAACAGCGAACCTAAAAAATTCATTCTTCCAACTGCTGAAACTGCTTTAGTTAACATGCATAGGGATGAAATTCTTAGCGAAGATGAACTTCCAAAGAAATATTTCGCCTATACACCTTGCTATCGTAGAGAAGCAGGTACATATCGTACTGAAGAACGTGGTATGATTCGTGGATATCAATTTAATAAAATTGAAATGTTCCAATATACTACCGAAGAAGGCGATAAACCAGCATTTGAAGAACTTGTTGGCAAAGCAATTTCTTTACTTGAAAAACTTGGTTTAACATTCCGTGTATCTAAACTTGCTGCTGAAGATATTTCAGCTTCTATGGCTAGAACATACGATATTGAAATCTTTATTCCATCAATTGGAATCTATAAAGAAGTTAGTTCAGTTTCTACAGCCCATGATTATCAAGCAAGACGTGGAATGATTAGATATCGTGATAAAGCAACAGGCAAAACTAAGTTTTGTAGAACTTTAAATGGTTCAGGACTTGCTACTTCACGTGTCTTTCCAGCACTTGTTGAACAAATGCAACAAGCTGATGGTTCAGTAAAAATTCCTGAAGTCTTAAGACCTTGGATGGGTGGACTTGAATTTATTAAACCAGTTAAAAAATAAATTTAACGAAAGATGAAGGCGACATTTATTGTCGCTTTTTCTTTAACTTTGTTATAATAGTTTCGCCATCGCAATGGTCTACTACGAACCAGGTCAGGACAGGAATGGAGCAGCCTTAAGTTGATCAGGTCATGTGCGGTGGTTTTATACTATGTATACAATTGATGAAAAATTTATGTTACTAGCAATTAAAGAGGCGGAAAAATCTGCCGCTTTAGACGAAGTTCCTGTGGGAGCAGTTGTTGTAAAAGACGGAAAAGTTATTGCGAAAGGACATAATTTACGAGAAAAAACTAAAGATCCAACATCACATGCCGAGATAGTTGCAATTCGAAAAGCTTGCAAAAAACTAGGAAGTTGGAGATTAGAAGATTGCACAATGTATGTAACTATAGAACCTTGTTCAATGTGTGCAGGTACATTACTTTGGACAAGAATTAAGAAAATTGTCTATGGTGCTAAAGATTTAAAAGGCGGAGCAATTGAGAGTAGTTTTAGACTCTTTGAATCTAAAACAATTAACCATCACCCTGAATTGGTTGGTGGTGTTTTAGAAGAAAAATGTTCAATTATTATGTCTTCTTTTTTTAAAAATAAGAGACAGAAATAATTGTACAGTGTATAGTTTTTGTTATACTTAATTTGTAAAAGTACCTTTTAGATTATCCAGTATATGTTAAAAACAAACGAAGAAAATAAGAATATAAATGCTGAACATTTTCCATTAGATTTGAATGTTGGTTTAACGACCGCACAAGTTAATGAGAGAATTGAAAATGGCCTTGTTAATAAATCAAAGAAACAAGTTTCGAAATCTTATTTCAAGATTTTTTACGAAAATGTAGCAAATTTCTTTAACATTCTTTTGTTTATTATCACAATTGCAATGATTGTTGCTGGTTTACCTTTACAAAGATTTGTCTTTGTTGGGGTGTTTTCATTAAATATCATCATTGGTTTATATCAAGATATAAGGGCTAGAAAATTAATTGATAAACTTAAAGTTGTCTCATCATTAAAAATTGATGTTTTAAGAGATGGCCAAATTACACAGGTTGACCCAAATCAACTTGTTTATTCTGATCTCGTCATGATTAAACCAGGCACCCAACTTGTTTGTGATGGTGCGCTTGTTCAAGGCAATGTAGAAATGAATGAATCATTATTAACCGGGGAAGCAATAAGCATCGTAAAGCAAATCGGAGATCCTGTTTATTCTGGTTCGTTTGTTGCAGCAGGAAGTGGTTATTATAGAGTCGACCATTTAGGGAAAGATAATTACGCAGAAAAGCTTCAACTTAATGCGAAGAAGTTTAAAAGAACTAAATCTGAAATATTGTCTTCTATAAAGAAGATTTTTAAGTTTATTGGCTTCTTTGTTATCATTCTTGCTTTTGTCCAAATTTTAATGCAATGGAATAATTTCAAAGTTTTTAGATCAACTGAATTTGTAGATTCTGTTGATTCAATCTCTGCTTCTTTAATCACCATGCTTCCAACCGGATTATACCTATTAACATCTTTAACTTTGGCTGTTGGTGTTCTACGTTTAGGAAGAAAAAAGATGCTAACTCAAGATATGTACTGTATTGAGACATTAGCAAGAGTAGACACATTGTGTCTAGATAAGACCGGAACATTAACAGATGGAAAACTAAGCATTTTGAAAGTAGTAAGCACATCTAAACATGATGAAACTGAGTTGACTAAAATTTTGAAAACTCTTGTTGATAACACAAAAGATGAAAATCCTACTGGTTCAGCTATTAGAGAAAGATTTGCAAACATCTCACCAGTAGGTGCTCATTCTGCAATACCCTTTAATTCTGAAAGAAAGTATTCTGCCGTTATGCTTGATGACGGAAGATCTATAGTTATGGGAGCAAGAGAATTTATTCCTCATAAGAATAAAGAAGTTGATGAAATGTGTAGAGAATATGAGAAACAAGGAATGAGAGTTCTTGTTTTGGCCCAATATTCTCATGTAATAAATAAGGATGAAAAATTAAAAGAAACCAATTTAATTGGTTTTATTGTCCTTCAAGATCATATTAGAGATGATGCCCCTGCTAACATTAAATGGTTTAGGGAAAGCGGTGTTGATATTCGTATTATCACTGGTGATAATCCTGAATCTGCAGCGGAAATTGCTAGACGAGCAGGTGTTGAAGGAGCAGACAAATTTATTTCGTTAGACGGAAAATCAATTGAAGAAGTTAAAGAAATTGCTAAAGATTATGTAATTTTTGGCCGTGTTACTCCAGAACAAAAACAAGCCATTATCGAATCTTTAAAGGAAAGCGGAAGAACAGTTGCTATGACTGGAGATGGCGTCAATGACATTCTAGCTTTAAAAGTTGCAGATTGTTCTATTGCTATGGCTTCAGGGTCAGATGCTGCTAAAAATGTTTCGCATCTAGTTTCACTAGATTCCTCATTCTCTTCTTTGCCTGATGTTGTTAGAGAAGGGCGTCGAGTTATTAATAACTTACAACGTACATCAACGCTTTTCTTAGTTAAAACAATGTTTGCGATCGTTATTACAATCTTATTTCTAACTCACATTTTCAATCCAATCAACAGTTATCCATTTAACACTAACCATATGTATTTGTGGGAATGGTTATGTATTGGTCTTGGCGGTTTATTCTTATCGTTCCAACCAAATAACGAAAAAATCAAATCAACGTTCTTGGTTAACATTCTATTTAGAGTAGTGCCTGCAGCATTAGTTCAAATTGGTTTAGTTATATTCTTCTTTGCATATTGCAAAGATGCCGACACCGCAACTGCTGCATCAGTTATTACAATTTCAATATTTAGTTTAATTTATTTCATAAGAACCTGTTTACCATTTGATCCATATAGAGCAGTTTTAGCAGGTGGATTGGTTCTAATTGAGGCGATATTATTTATCTTTGATCGTTTTGCACTTGAAAAATCATTCTTTGAAATCCAATATAGTAAAATTTCAGGGTCAATACTTTGGGCAGTAGTAATATCATTACTAGTTGCAACAATTGTTTACTTTGCTTTGTGTCTTGGAGCATCCAAGTTACATAAATTTATTGATAAGAAAAGGGAAGAAAAAAATGAGAGTTTCTAAAGAAGTTAAAGAAGCATTACAAAACAACAAGCCTGTTGTTGCGCTTGAATCAACAATTATTTCACACGGAATGCCTTATCCTAAAAACGTGCAAACAGCTTTAGCTGTTGAAGCAGAAATAAGAAAAAATGGTGCAATTCCTGCAACAATTGGCATTATTGATGGCGAACCAGTTATTGGTATGAGCCCAGAAGAAATTGAACAATTTGGTAAAAGAAAAGGTGTTAAAAAAGCATCAAGAAGAGATTTACCTATCATTTTCGCCAATAAAGAATGGGGCGCTACTACTGTTGCAGCAACCATGATTCTTGCTAACATGGCTGGTATTGAAGTATTTGTAACCGGTGGTGTTGGTGGTGCTCATAGAGGTGCTGAAAATACTTTTGATATTTCTGCCGATCTTGAAGAGCTTGGAAAAACCAATGTTACTGTTGTTTCTGCTGGTGTAAAAGCAATTTTAGATTTAAATCTAACATTAGAGATTTTGGAAACAAAAGGTGTTCCAGTTTTATCATATGGAACTGATGAATTTGCTGATTTCTACACAAGACATTCTGGAATTAAGATGGAAAATGTCGTCAATTCACCACTTGAAGTCGCTAAAATTATTAAAGCAAAACGCGATAACAAGTTAGATGGTGGTATTTTAGTTGCAAACCCTATTCCTGAAGAAGATGCTATGGATTCAAAAGTGATTAATAACGCGATTGAAAAGGCACTTAAAATGGCAGATGAGGCTCATGTTAAAGGCAAAGAAATTACACCTTTTTTACTTAAAACCATTGTTGAATTAACTGGTGGTGATTCACTAGAATCTAATATTAAACTTGTTTTAAATAACGCAAGATTAGGAGCAAAAATTGCGAAAGAACTTTGTAATTTATGAAAACTGAGCAATTATTCCAAGAAGGATTGAAAAGTTTACTTAAATCAAAACCTCTTGATGAAATTAATGTAATTATGTTGTGCGATCACGTTAAATCTAATCGCCAAACGTTTTACTATCATTTTAGAGATATTGCTGATGTGGTGGATTCAACCTTTTTGGGAGCAAAAGTTGGATATGGAAAAAAGCTTTTAGATTACGAACCAATTTTAAAAGAACTGATAAATTATATTAGTGCAAATTACCAATATGTATCATCAGTTAATAATTCCTATGCATCAGATAAATTATATTCATTCTTCTTCTCCTATTTTTATTTAAAAGTAGGAAATTTGCTGAAAAATCATGGGTTTTCTGGTCAAGAAATCGTTCGTTATATCTCGGTTTTATCAGCACAAGAATTAATTTTTTGGATTTCTAATAAACGAAAAGAGAAGAATGTTTCGTTAATTAAAAGGTTAAATACAATTTGGAGATATTTGGTAACTCAATACCAATCTGATATGAGAAGAACTCTATAGGAGAAATTTATGAAAAAAGAAGAGATTAGAAGTTTAATAGTCTATGCACTATTGATAGTTGCCGCTCTTATTGTTGGCCTCACTGTTGTTAGACCTGCAATGGCAAGCGCACCTAGTAGTATGGGTCAAATTTTGTTTTTAATCATCGTTGTTATTATTGCTTATTTATTTAATGCAATCGGATTAGAAATTCTCCATGTTATTGGAGCAAAACTTGGCGGTTACAAAGTAACATCCTTAAACATTTTATGGTTGTGTTTCCACAACGATGGAAAAAACTGGAAAGTTGGTTTTAAAGATTTTAATGGTGTTTGCGGCGAAATTAGAATCGCTCCACATAAAGAAAAACTTAATCCAAATCTATTAAGCTGGCTTCCATTATTTGGATTTGCGGCAGAACTCGCCGGCTGTGTTGTTATTAATACACTTGTTAAAGGTAATCCAGAAACTACAGTAGGTTGGCTATCTCCTGCAGCATTAATATTCTTGTTAATTTCATCATTAATTGCATTCTACAATTTTGTTCCTCTTAAACTCGAATCATTAACAGATGGTTATAGAATTAGACTTTTCACAAAGCCTGTAAATATTGAAGCTTATAATCAAATGTTAGTTATTCAAGAAAAGCAGAGATTAGGCGAAAAAGTCGAGAAAATACCGGTTTTTTCGGAAATTACTGAGTATACTGCAGAAATAAATACCGCAGCAATGAATGAGCGCGTTGAGAAAGAACAATACGAAGAAGCAATTGGAATCCTTAATCATTTATTAGAAAACAAAAAAGTTATAAATGGTAACGATGTTAATAGACTTATTGCTCAAAGAGTTTATTTAGCAATATTAACTTCCTCATTAGAAGAAGCAAAGAAAGTGTATGATGAAATTTGTCCTATTGAGGCAAGAAGATTTATTGTTAATGATAACAATTTATCAACAATCAGGGCTTACATTTTAATCGCTGGTCTTCTTGAAGGATCAGAAAGTGAAGTAGCATTTGCCAAGACAAAAATTGAAAAGGCTAAAAAAAGAGCCTCTGCTTCAGTTATTAAAACTGAAGAGAAACTCTTAGATAAATCATTGGATATTGTATATAAAGCACATCCAAAATGGAAAAAAGAAGATGCCGCTAATTAAGCGACATCTTATTTTTTTAATCCTTCTCTTCGTATCTTGAATTATCTTCTCGAACGAAATCCTCGTAGATGGTATTCGATTTTTCTGCAATCGGTTTAACTAAGCAAGGATGTTCGCCTTTATTGATAACGCTAGATAATGTAGAAGAGTCATCAAGGAAATCAGTAACATCTAAATTAAAATCTTTACAGATAGTTTTAACATCTTTTGAAGTAGGCTTCAATTGACCACTTCTCCATTTTTTTAATAATCCTAATTTTATTTTATAGCGTGCGCAAAATGCGCCATCTGAAAAATGGAGAGAATTTTGAATAAATGCCACTTTTTCCAGGAATTTCATTATTTTTTCTCTTTTAAGATATCTCTAATTTGAGTTAATAACTCTTCTTGAGTTGGTGCTGGAACACCTGGTTCGACTGGTTGTGGTCTTTCTTCAGGATGCTTCTCGTAGTACTTCTCAAGTTTTGCTGCTTCAAATTGCTCTTTCTTTGCTTTTGAAGTGTTAATTGCTTTAACAATAATAAAGAGAATAAGAGCAACTAAGAAGAAGTTAATAATTGCTGAAATGAATGCACCCCAATCAATAAAGTTGGTTGCTTCCCAGTCAATAACGTTCTTTGATCCTTCAACATAAACTGGATTACCAAGAATAGTTCTTGCGCCTTCTAAGGCATCTTTACCTAATATTGCAGATAATGCCCAGTTAATAAGTGGTGTAAGGATTTGGCTGGTAAGAGCGGTAACAATTGCGGTGAAAGCACCACCAATGATAATACCAACAGCTAAATCAAGAACACTTCCTCTTGAAATGAATTCTTTAAATTCGCCAAAGAACCCTTTTTTATCTTTATTTCTTTTCATGACATAACCTCCATGTAAAATTGATTATAAATCACTTTTAATTGTTATAAAAGATAAATTGATATAATATTATTGCGGTCAAGGAGAAGAAATATGAATAAAGTTAAAATCCTTACAGATTCAACTGCAGATTTAAGCCCTGAGCTTTATAAGAAATATGGTATTGATATTGTTTACTGTTCAGTATCATTTGGTGAAAAAGTTTATACAGACACTGTTGATATAACTCTTGAGGAGTTATATAAAAAAGTTAAAGAAACTGGTTCTTTGCCACATACAGCAGCAGTTCCGCCAACCGATTTTGAAGAATATTTCCAAAAGCAAATTAAAGACGGTTATGATGTTGTCTATGTTGGTCTAGGTTCTAAGTTATCTACAACATTCCAAAATGCGCATATTGCTATGCAATCATGCGAAGAAGGAAGAGTATTTTTGGTAGATTCTGATTCTTTATCATCAGGTATTGGTTTGCTTGTTATGAAAGCATGTATGTTTAGAGATGAAGGACTTTCCGCAAAAGAAATCGCAGAAAAGTGCCAAGCTCTAGCACCAAAAATCATTGCTCAATTTACTGTTGAAAGTCTTGATTACCTTCATAAAGGTGGCAGATGTTCGGGAGCTTCAAAATTAATTGGACATATCTTCCACGTTCATCCATATTTAAGAATGGTTGACGGTAAACTTATAGTTTACAAGAAACCTCGTGGACCTATGAAACTTGCTATTGATGAGCAAATTAAAGAATTCAAAGCAGTTCTACCAAATGTCTATTTAGACAATGTTATGATCACTCACGCAGGATTAGATAAGAATTACGAAGATTATTTCTATAGCGAAGTGAAAAAGTTAGTTCCAGAAGCAAATGTTATGATAACAAGAGCTGGATGCACAATTGCATCACATTGTGGATACGGAACAGTTGGATTACTATATATCTTAAAATAACAAAAAAAGCATTGAAAAACCTGGCCGTTTGGTCAGGTTTTCATTTATGAATTATCTTCTACGAGCTTCCATTTGAGCTTGTTCTCTATCGTGGCGTTTGAGTTCTTTTTCAAATCTCCAACGTGTTTTGAATGGATGAGCAACAATAAGATAAACAATTACAAACGGAATCATTGCAAGGTAAACAAAGGAAGCCCATAAACAGCTAAATCTTATTTCAGGAGTAAAAATTCCGGCGATTGTTTTTAAAACAGGGATGTTGTTTCCGAGAGCATCTAAGATTCCTTTTGAACCGTATCTAACTACAATACCAAGAATTAATTGTGGAAGTCCAAAAACAAATACCATCCAAGTTCTTGTCCAAATTTTATGTCTACGTAATGTACGGACAAGGGTGAGTAAAGCAAACCAAGCCCAAGGAAGAATAAAGAATGCGATAACTCCTAAAAGGATATAAGCAGCTTTATTTCCGACTTTTGCAGAGAATGAATCAATTGCAGAAACTGGAATATATTTTTCAATATATTCTTTAAGTATTTTTCTAACTTCGTCTTCACTCTTTTCTGGTTCTCCGCGGCTAACTCTATAAGAGGCTTTTTTGCTTTCGCCATTTAATAAAACGTCAAGCAAATGAGCAAGTGCTGTATCAACATCATTAATTTGAATGTCTTCTTTATAATATGTAATGCTTGAATCGTATGCTCCAGAAGCAAGAACATATGGATTTGATGTATCGCCAGTTGCTACATAGTATTTTCTATCTTTTTCTTCTTTTTCTAAATCAGCATTGTATTGTTCTTCGGTTGGTTGAGGATTACAAGGAATAAAACCATTTGATGTTACCATTCCATCGAATTTACTAAGTTCGTCAATGAGAGCATCAGAAATATGTTCAGAAGAAATTCCTGAGGAATCGAATGCTTCGTAATATGTAGTTTCTTCATTATATGGTAATGGTGAGCCACTATTTGAAACTGGAGTATAATTTTCTCCGTCTTTTATAAAGAGGAGACATTCTTCGTCTGATTTTGCAGCTTCAACGTTATATTCAGCTTCGCTGACTCTTGCAACTTGCATACCGCCGTTTGCTGCAGCTCTATCGGCTAGAATTTTATGAAGACCAGCTTCATCTTCGCCGTTACCTAGAATTGCATTTGCGATATCGTCTGCGGAAGCGGTGTTGTTTTCAACAAGAGCATAGACATTATCGAAAATTTCTTGAACCTCGTCTTTAGTTACTTGATTTTCTGCATCATCTCCGAAGTAATCAGCGATGGTTTTGTTAATCTCATCTTCAAGGACTTGTTTTGCCTTATCTTCGGCGGCCTCTTTAAAGAGTTCGAATACACCAGGTGCAATTTTATCAACAGCAACCGTGACAAAAGAATCAAGGTTTTCAACAACAGTTTCTTTAATAATATTTTGGTTTTTAAATTCAAAGGCTTTTGCTACTGGAACTTGGATTGGTTGATTGATCTTAATGCCGTTTGGGAAAGCTTTTGCAATTTTTTCTTCTGTGAGCCAATCTTTAAAAGTGTCTTCAGTTTCGTTTGCTCTACTAGCAAGTCGAACAGTGTATGATTTTGAGTCCTTGTTTTCAACGCCGAAAGCAGTTGCAACGTATTTGCCAACTTGTTTACTTGTAAGTGAAACACCAACATTGACACTAACGATAGGTTGAGCGCAAATACCATAAATAGCAACACCAGCTCCAGCGATGTAAACTAAGTTCATCAATTTAACCAATGTTTTTCTAAATCCCATAGTAAAATTCCTCTATTGAGTTAATTGTATAAATAATAATTATTATTGTCTATAATTATTTTCCGCTAATTGGGAGTTTTCCGACGTAAATTGAAGGAGCAGACATTTGGTTAGAGATAACCAATTTTAAGTTATTTGCAATTCCCTTAATGTTTTTAAAAACATTAATAAGATTACCTGCAACAGTTATTAATGCTAATGGTTCTGCTTTTTTACCATTACGAATCATAAACCCGGCGCATTGAAGCGAAAAGTTTCCTGAATGTGGATTAAGACCTGAATGAAGTCCTTGAAGTTCTGTTAGATAAACGCCCTCATCTATTTGGGAAATTAATTCTTCTTCACTCTTTTTACCTGGTTTAACGACTACATAACCAACATCTGCGGAAGCTTTTGATCCTTGCCCATAACCATTACCGGTTGGCTCGACCCCATCTTTTGCTGCAGTTTGAAGTGTATAAAGGTAAGTAGAAACAACACCTTTCTTAAACAAATATTTTTTGTTTGTAGCAACGCCTTCATCATCAAAATATTTAAAAAACATATTCTTTTCTAAAGGATTTTCGATAACAGTGAACTTTTTGCTGAATACTTGTCGACCTAATTTACCTTCTAATAATGAAGTGTGTTTTTGAACATCCTCTGCATTCAAAGAGTTAATTAAGAATGATACGAGAGTTGCGACGCAATCTTGATTTAGAACAACTGGGTATTTTTTAGAATCGCATTGGACTGATCCAAGTTTAGATAGTGCATCTTTTGCAACGTTTTCGACAAATTTATCGATATTAAATTCATTTTCATTTAATGATGCGAATATATCAAAACCTGTTCTAACTTCCTCACCAGCTTTTGCTGTCACTTCAGCATAATAAGTGTAACCATTCATTTTTTGGGATAGCTTTAATCCGTATGAATTAGTCTTTTTGAAATGGTTTGATGAAGCTTGATAACCAACTGTAACGACTTCATTAATGCGTTTATCGTAAGCTAATAATTTTTTCTCAATTTCAAGCAAAATACCCACTTTTTCTTGGATATTTTCAGAAAAATCGATATTTTTTGATACATTTTTCTTGTGGTACTTTTCACTGCCTTTAAAGATAAAAACAGGATCATTATTTTCGACTACAGAGGCGGCTCTTTTAATTTCTCTTATTAACAATTCAGGAGAATTTTTATTAACGTTATCAACAGAGACTGACCCCATTTTTCCTTTATAAATACCGCGTGCAACAAGTTCATATGAGTTGTTATCAGTCAAAGAATCAACCTCACTGTGGTAGATAGAAACAGATAAAGAACTTGTTTCGTTAGATGCTAAGTCAGCAGATTCAAAACCGTTTTCTTTTGCAAGTTCAAAAAATTTCTTTTCATTTAGTTTCATTTAATTTCTCCTCCATTTCCGCCAACTGTCATTTCTCTAACACGGATTGTTGGTTGTCCAACATCGACTGGGATATAACCTGAACCAGCGCCACACATACCTTGAGCTCTTTCTAAGTCGTTACCAATCATATCGATATTCATTAAGATTTCTTGTCCTGTACCAATTACAGAAGCCCCTCTAACTGGTTCGCAAATTTTTCCATCACGAATTAAATAAGCTTCACTACAACCAAAGTTGAATTCACCAGTTACAGGATTGACTTGTCCGCCTGCTAAAGATTTTGCATATAAACCGAATTTGGTTGCAGCAATAATTTCTTCAGGAGTTGATTTACCTGCACAAATGTATGTATTTGACATTCTAGAAGTAGGTTCATATTTGTATGATTGTCTTCGACAAGCGCCGTTACCTTTCATCCCCATTCTTCGACCATTAAAGTCATCAATTAAGTAGTTTTTAAGGATGCCGTTTTCGATTAACAAAGTTTTTTGTGTCTTGTTTCCTTCATCATCAATATTATTGCTACCCCAACCATTTGGAATACTTCCGTCATCAATAGCAGAAAGGATTGGAGAAGCGATTTGTTGACCAATCTTACCAGAGAAAACTGATAAATTTTTGGAAACTGCGGATGCTTCAAGTGGGTGGCCACATGCTTCGTGGAACAAAGTTCCACCAAAACCATTGCCAATGACTACTGGCATTCTACCGCTTGGGCATTCTTTTGCTTCAATCATTAAGATGGTTTTTTCTGCAACGTTTTTAGCAACTGATTTTATATCTACATTCTTTTCAAAGAATTCAAAACCAGCACTTGCGCCAGGTCCTTCAAAACCAGTTTCAATTTTGCCTTGATCAGCGGCCATACACATAATTCCGCATCTTCCTCTTTCTTTATAATCAAGGTTATTAATTCCTTTTGTGTTTATGATTTGAACTCGAGAAATTGAGTAGGAAAAAGAGACGTTTGTTCTAACGATTCTTTTATCATAATTTCTCAGCACCTCATCACCCTTTTTTAAGTAGTCAATTATGTCAGTGTCTTTAACATTTGAAAATGAATTTTCTATCACAGATAGATTTTTTGCTTTTTTAGTTGTTAATTTGTCGACGAAAAGTTGTTGTTTTTCGTGGAAAGAATTTGACAAATTTTTAATGAGTTTTGTAAGTGATTTTTCGTTCACATCATTGGTGTATCCGTAAACACTTTGCAATTTGTTTAAAAGTCTGATTCCAGCACCATAAGAATGTCTAATACTAGAGTTTTCTACTTTGCCATTTTCAACAACAACAGCAAAAGTATCTTTTTCTTCGATATAGATTTCAGCATAATCTGCTCCAGTTTTAAGACCATAGTTTAAGATTCTGATAGCTTGAGATTTACTTATCATAGCACTCTCCTTTCGTTAAGTTATAAGCGGGATTATTATAAACCAAAACTCCTCAACATAAATGTAAAATGCATTTATTCTTGATTTTGTATTTTCCTTTGGTATCATAATGGAGCACTTTCTTTAGGAGCCACAGAGCCCTAAGGCGGAAGGAGTTAGAGATGAAAAAAGATATTCACCCACAAGTTTACGAAGTAGAAGTTACATGTGTCTCATGTGGAACAAAGTTCAAAACACATTCTACAAACAAAGAAATCCACGTTGATACATGCTCAAATTGCCATCCATTCTATACTGGCAAACAAAGATTTGTTTCTACTGATGGTCGTGTTGATCGTTTCAATAAGAAATACGGTCTTAAATAAGTTAGTAAACTAAAGATATAAATTGCTCGCTGTAACAGGCGAGTTTTTTATTTTTGACATAGTTAAGTTATATCAAACTTTATTTTATAATAAATTCGTCTATAATTATTTATATGGAGAAACAATAAATATTCTCCAGTTTCATAAAGAAGGTAAAAACTATGAAAAAAGCCCGTCTATTATTTGGATTACTTCTTGTCTCATTAACTGCATCAGGTTGTGATGCTTTTAATAATTTATTCCCTCCAAAAGAAAAGGAAGAGGAAAAACAAAAAGAAGATGAGAAAGAGGACAAAAAGGTAGATGTTGAATCCATCTTACTTCCGGAAGAAATAATCGATCTTGAAATTGGCACATATCACCAAATTACTCACTATATTTTGCCAGAAAAAGCAAATCAAGAAGTTGAATATGAAAGCTCTGATGAGGATGCTGCCATTGTTTATCCAGACGGGAAAATTTATGGTGTTGGTGTAGGCGACCTTAAAGTAAGGGTTACAAGTGTAGAAAACCACAATGTTTGGGACGAAATTGACGTAACCGTTTACGATAATGCAAAGCATTATACAATTACGTACTTTGGAAATGGCGGAACTGGTAGTGTCAAGGATGATAAAGAGTATGAGCCTGGCGCTTCAGTTACTGTGAAATCGAACAGTTTTACTAGAAGCGGATATAATTTCTTAAATTTCAACACAAAAGCTAACGGAACGGGAACCAGTTATAATCCTGGCGACACACTCACTATAAATAGCAACATAGAATTATATGCTCAATGGGAGCAAAGCACTGTTATTACTTATAGTTTGAACTATAACGCAAATGGTGGTGAAGGCAGTATGGTCGATCCAGGCTCACCATATGCAGCAGGGTCTTTGGTCACAGTTTTAGGAAATGTTTTTACAAAATCTGGCCATAATTTTGTCAATTTTAATACTAAAGCTAATGGAAGCGGCACATCTTATAATGCCGGTTCAAAATTTACTATCAACAGTAACGTTACACTTTACGCTCAGTGGGAAGAAGAATCCGAAGACGAATTTAACGGTTACTATAAATCAATAAATCCTAACTCAAGCACACTGTTAAGTGATTTAAGAACTTTAAATTTGTCCAAGAGGACTCGCGCAATAGATTATGATGATTTGAATGCTAATTTCAAATACACAGATTATGATCCAAACACAATTCAATATGATGACAAAGGTCAACCATACGGAACAAAGTTATTAAGTTTTTATTCAGGAAAATCTACGACAAGTTATAACAAAGAACATGTTTGGCCTAACTCAAGAGGTGGCGGATCGAAGAAAGGAAAATCTGGAGCACCTTATGTTGAAAATGATATTTATATGCCGCGTCCAACCATTAATGAAGAAAACACCGACCGCGGAAACTCTTCGTTCGTTGAAGGTATGAATCATAGTTCGAATGGTTGGGATCCAGTCACCGCATTTGCAAAAACTATTGGTGTCTATGATTCTATTAGGGGTGAATGCGCTCGTATCATTTTCTATTGTATGACCGTTAACGGAAATTTAAGAATTGTTGATGATGCAAATATTGATTTCTCTGGAGAGGGCGGCAGAGTAACAATTGGAAAACTTTCGGATATGCTAAGATGGAATCTTCTTAATCCAGTTAACGAAAGAGAAGTTAGAAGACAATCTGGAGGTCAATATCTACAAGGGAACAGAAATGCCTTTGTTGACCACCCAGAATATGCTTGTAAAATTTGGGGAAACACAAACTCTACAACTAAATCAATTTGTGGGATGTAAAAATTATGAAATCTAAAAGATTTATTGGAATATCTTTATTGTTGCTTGGTTGCATGTCTTTAACTGGCTGTGATTGGCCATGGAATAAAAAACCTGCCGAAGAACAAAAAATCACTCCTGCTCAGACAAACACAACCTCAAAATATGATTTGAAGGAATATTATAAATCAATCACTACTCAGGAAGGCGATGATTTATTGAATGCATTGCATTCACTTATAAATACAAGCTCTGTCAGCACAAGTTATGCTTGGAGTAGATTTGAAGCAGCAGACGAAGATCCAAATGATAAATACAACATCATAACTATTTACGCTAGAACTTCGCTTAGCAAGAGTGCTCACGTAAGTGGGAACAAGGGATGGAATAGAGAACACACCTACCCACAATCAAAACTTCCAAGTGAACAAGCAAGAAATGATACTCACATTATTTTTGCAAGCGACTATGCAATAAATGAAAAGCGTTCAAGTTATAAACTTGGTGTTCTAACAACGGGTTCAACTTTAAAAGATTCTTATGGTCATGATACAACTTGTAGATTAGGAAAAGTGTTTGACCCGAACAATATCGCACGTGGAATTACTGCTCGTGCAACAATGTACGCAGCCGCTATGTACGATTTAATTCCTACAAACAATTTTGAAAGTATTGAAACAATGCTTAAATGGCATTTAACTTACCAAGTTAATCAAAATGACATGAACCGAAATGACACTGTTTATGGTTTTCAACATAATAGAAATCCATTTGTTGATCATCCAGAGTACGCATGCAAAATTTGGGGTGGTTCAAACCAATCAACTATGAGTGCATGCAAAGCTGCTGGTTATTCATATTAATTTCTAGAACAAGGAGTACCTCATATGAAAAACAAGTTCTACATTACTACGCCTATTTATTACCCAAGCGCGGAAGCGCATATTGGTCACGCTTATTGCACAACAATGTGCGATATTTTAGCAAGATCAAAACGAATGCGTGGTTTTGAGACTTATTTTCTAACCGGTACCGATGAACACGGCGAAAAAATCCAAAAGAAAGCAGCAGAAAAAGGCGTAACACCTCAACAATATGTTGATGAGATTGCTGCTAAATTTAAGAATTTATGGGCCGCAATGAAAATATCTAATGATGACTTTATTCGTACAACCGAAGAAAGACACACTAAAGTAGTTCAAGGCATATTTTCAAAGATGCTAAAAAATGATGATATTTACCTTGGTAAATATGAAGGCTGGTATTGTACACCTTGTGAATCATTTTGGACAGATACCCAAGTTGGAGAAGAACATCTTTGCCCTGATTGCCATAGACCTGTCCATAAAGCAGAAGAAGAATGTTATTTCTTTAAGACAAAGAAGTATGTGAATGAACTAGTTAAATTTTATGAATCACATCCAAAATTCATCACCCCTGTTTCTCGTAAGAATGAGATGATGAATACCTTTATTAATAAAGGTTTAGACGATTTATCGGTTTCTAGAACTTCATTTGATTGGGGAATTCCTGTTGTCGAGAACAATAGACACGTTTTATATGTATGGTTAGATGCTTTATGTAATTACATAACTGCACTTGGTTACGATAGTGATAATCCTGAGTTATTTAATAAATTCTGGAAAGATGAAAATTGCGAAATTGTTCACGTAGTTGGCGCGGACATCACACGCTTCCACGTTATTTATTGGCCAATGTTTTTATCTTCATTAGGCTTAAGACAACCTGATAGAGTTTTTGTTCATGGTTTATTAGACCTCAATGGAGAAAAGATGTCAAAAAGCCGTGGAAACGTAGTTTCACCATTCCCACTTATTGAAAGATATGGTGTTGATACAGTTCGTTGGTTCCTTGCAAAAGAATTTTCCTTTGGAAGTGATGGTAGATTTACACCAGAATCATTCGCCGAAAGAATTAACATGGATCTTGCGAACAATTTTGGAAACTTAGTAAACAGAACAACATCTATGATTTCAAAATATTTTGAAGGTGTTGTTCCTGCACTTAAAAATCCAAATGACAAAGTTAAAGAAATTCGTGACTTAACTATCAAAACACTGAAAGCTTATGAGAACTTGATGGATGACCTTAAAGTTACTGAAGCATTGAATGAGGTTATAGAACTTTTAAATGTCGCGAATAAATATATTGAAGAATCTCAACCTTGGGTTTTATCTAAAGAAGGTAGAGTTGAAGAACTTGGAAATGTCATGGCTGTATTAACAAACACAATCATCACATGCAGCAAACTTTTATCTCCTGTTTTGGTTGAAACAGCTCCAAAAGTTTATGCTTTATTTAATTTAACTGAAGAGCAAAAATCCTACGAATTTACCGGAAAATTCTGTGAATTTACAGGAAATCACGTAGAAAAAGCAAACCCATTATTCCCAAGATTAGATATTAAGGTTGAAACAGAATATATTAATTCTCTTACCAAGTAACTATGGCAAAATTAGATCAAAATAAAACGCCTTATTTAGATGCGTTAAAGAAATATATTTCTAGAGGGACTGCTCAATTAGACGTTCCAGGTCATCAACAAGGAAACGTCGCTAATGAATTAAAAGAATTTATTGGTCCTCAAGTTTTTAAATGCGATGTAAATGCCCCAATAGGATTAGATAATCTTGCAAATCCACATGCTTGCTTAGAAGAAGCTGAAAAATTATTTGCAGATTTTACTGGTGCAGATGAATCTTTCTTTTTAATCAACGGCACATCAAGCGGGATTATTGCAATGATAATGTCTGTATGCCACGCTAATGATAAAATCATTCTTCCAAGAAATGTTCATAAATCAATCGTCTCAGCATTAATTCTTTCCGGTGCTTCACCGATTTATATAATGCCTAAAATTGATGCCGATTTAGAGATTGCAAATCAACCTTCAGTTGAAGAATACATTTCTGCAATGCATAAATATCCAACTGCTAAAGCAATCTTTGTTATTAATCCAACTTATTTTGGTGCGGTCAACGATTTAAAGAGACTTGTTGATGAAGCTCATAAGCGTGGAATGGCAGTTTTAGTTGATGAAGCACATGGTGCACATTACTACTTTGATGAAAAAGGCCCGGTTTCTGCAATGAAAGCCGGAGCCGACATGTCTTCTGTTTCATTTCATAAAACAGGAGGAAGCCTTACTCAATCTTCAGTTTTACTTCTTAAATCTGAATATATTGAAAAAGCAAAAGTGCAAAAAACGCTTAATATTTTAAACACAACATCTCCATCCACGATTCTCATGGCGTCTTTAGATGCAGCTAGAAAATTCGTTGCAATTAATGGTCAAGAAGCAATGGATAAAACTCACGAGATAAGTAAATATGCAAGAGAACAAATAGCAAAGATTAATGGTTTTGTTCCTTGTGGAAAAGATCATTTCATAACTCGTGGTTGTTACGATTATGATGAAACTAAACTTGTTATCAAACTTGAACATCTAGATATTAACGGATTTGATGTTTATCAACTACTTCAAAAAGACTATAAAATTCAGATTGAATTAGCTGAAACATACGCGATTATGGCTATTTTAGCCATTGGAACAGGAAAGAAACAAATTGATAGACTTGTTGCAGCTTTAAAAGATATATCTAAGAAACATTACAAGAAATCATATGAATATAAGAGACATGCATTTGGTATTGAATTCCCATTCCAAATTATTCGTCCTCGTGGAGCGTATCACGCTGCTGGTAAACGTGTACCATTAAAAGAAGCTGTAAATGAGATTTCTAAGGAATCAATTATGATTTATCCTCCAGGAATTCCATTAATTGTTCCAGGAGAAGTATTCACCAAAGATTTAGTGAAAAGAATTGAAGCATACAAGAAAAATGGTATAACCATTCTTTCGGATTATGGTGCTGATGTTGTAAACGTTATTGATACCGAAAAATGGAAAATGTATCGTTCATATAAAAATAAACTTTCTAACTATGTTAACAAGAGACTTACAACTCCGCGTGGTGATGATTTTTCAATGCCATTTGAAGGCGGTAAACATAGTGGAACGATTGTTCTTCTTCCATTTAGAAAAGACACATGGAGAAAGAATGCTGAACCTGCATTAATTAACTTTAAAAAAGTTATTTATGCTATCGCAAAATACGAACCAGTTTATGTTGGAATTGCTCCAACATTGTATGACCGTGTAATCGAAGATTACAAATATTTTAAAAACATCCATCCGTTCAAAATTTCTTACAACGATTCTTGGGCTAGGGATAACTGTCCAATATTCGTTACTAACGGAAATAGAATGAGGGTTGTTGATTTTAGATTTAATGCTTGGGGTGGAGAATATGACGGATTATATTCTAACTACAAGAATGACGACCAACTTACAAAGAATTTGGCAAAGAAATTTGGCCAGGAAGTCTATAGACTAGATGACTTTGTGCTCGAAGGGGGATCCATCCATGTTGATGGAGAAGGAACATGTTTAGTAACAAAGGCATGTTTACTATCGCCTGGTAGAAACCCTCATTTAACTCAATTGGAAATTGAGGAAACCTTAAAAATCTATTTAGGAGTTAACAAAGTTATTTGGTTAGAACACGGTATTTATCAAGATGAAACTAATGAACATATTGACAACGTTGCCTGTTTTATAAGACCGGGAGTAGTCGCGTTAGCATGGACCAACGACAAGAACGATCCACAATATAAGTTCTCTAACGAAGCCTATAAAGTTTTGAAAAATGAAACCGATGCAAAAGGTAGACCATTTGAAATTATTAAAATTAAGGTTCCAAAACCAATTTATATGTCTAAGAAAGAATCAAAAGGTATCAAGAGCGGAACCCATGATGCTAAATCTAGACAAGAAGGTGATAGACTCGCTGCATCATATATTAACTTCTATCAAGGCGAAAAATTTGTTATTCTTCCAGCATTTGGTGTGCCTGAAGATGAACTTGCAAAGAAACAACTTGAAGAGCTTTATCCAGAGAAAGAAATTGTTCAAATCAACACAAAGGAAATTTTACTTGGTGGAGGAAACGTACATTGCATTACTATGCAGATTCCATATAACGAGGAGTTTATAAAGAAAAATGAAAATTAAAGTAGCTATTACTCAAATGAGTTGCTCAGACAATTACGAGCAAAATGTTAAAAAAGCAGAAGAGATGGTCAAAAAATGCGCAGAAGCAGGAGCAAATATAGTCCTTCTTCAAGAACTTTTCAGTGGTTTGTATTTCTGCCAAGTTGAAGACTATGATAAGTTTGATTTGGCCGAAATTCGCGGAAAATCCCCACTAATTTTGCATTTTAAAGAAGTTGCAAAGAAATATAATGTTGTCCTTCCAATCTCATTTTTTGAGAAATCCGGAAACAATTATTTTAACTCCTTAGTTATGATTGATGCAGACGGCAAAGATCTAGGTCTTTATAGAAAAACACACATTCCAACTGGCGAATGCTATGAAGAAAAATTCTATTTCTCGCCAGGAGACACAGGATTTAAAGTTTTCAAAACTAAATTTGGTAGAGTTGGTATTGGAATATGTTGGGATCAATGGTTCCCAGAGACTGCAAGAATCCTTACATTAAAAGATGCTGAAATACTTTTATATCCAACCGCTATTGGATCAGAACCTGTCTTAGTTAGAGATTCAATGCCACACTGGAGAAATACAATGTGCGGACATGCTGCAGCAAACATTATTCCAGTATGTGCATCAAATAGAGTTGGAACTGAAAAAGCTGGTAAATCTTCTATGAATTTCCAGGGATTTTCATTTATCGCTGACCAACATGGATGTGTTGTAGAAGAAATGAATCGTGAAGAAGAAGGCTTTAGAATTCACGAATTTGACCTCAAAGAAATTGACAAGGAAAGAGTTTCTTGGGGCGTGTTCAGAGATAGAAGACCTGAAGTTTATAAGGAACTAGTCGGTTATTCAAAAGAAATAGATGAATAAAAACGATAAGAAGCAAAATTTTCATAAAGGAAAAGTAAATCCTAATTCGATAAAGACATTTAAAGTCCACGAAGAGTGCGAACTCTTGGAGTTTTTGTTTGCTAAGTTTCCAAAACTGTCTAGAAACGCAGTAAAGTCCATATTAAGCGGCCACTATGTCGCAGTAAATGGAGCACCTGTTTCGCAGTTCAACTTGAAGCTTTCTAAAGACGATGAAGTTATAGTGTCAAAACAACGCATATCTAAGAAAAATCGTCAGGATTTACCGATAATTTTCGAAAATGATGAGTTAATCGTCATCAATAAACCAAGCGGATTATTAACCATTCCTAGCGACAATGAGAAAGGAAGAACCGCTTATCGTATGGTAAATGATTATGTGCAACAAAAAGACAAACACAATCGCATTTTCGTTGTTCATAGACTTGATGAAGACACATCTGGTGTTTTGATGTTCGCTAAAAACCCAAAAATAAAAGATTTACTCCAGAAGGAATGGAACGATATTGTCTTGGCGAGGGGTTACTATGCCATTGTTGAAGGAAAAATGGAAAAAAAGGAAGACAAACTCGTTAATTATCTTAAAGAGAATTCTCTAAATTTGATGTATGTGACCAATGACAAGATTAAGGGTAAGAAATGCCTCACCCAATACAAAGTATTGAAAGAGAACAAAAATTATTCACTTTTGGATGTGAATATTGATACAGGGAGAAAGAATCAAATCCGTGTCCAGCTTGGTCACATTGGACACCACGTAATTGGGGATGATAAATATGGAGAACCTTCAGATCCATTAAAAAGATTAGGTTTACATGCTTATTTACTTAAATTCATTCATCCAATCACAAAAAAGATAGTAGAATTCAAAACAGATATTCCCGCTGAATTCAATAAATTATTCTAAAAAAACACGCAATTTCCTGAGAATTTCTCTAATCAAGCGTGTTTTTTTATTTAATTTAAATGAACAATTTTATAGATAGCGTTTTTATTTATTTTGGTAATTTCAGAGACCTTCTTTATAGCATCTTTGGTGCTCATTCCCGATTCTACCATCGAATTAACCATTTTTAATAGTTCTGCATCACTGATAATTGGTTTTTCTTCCCCGGAAGAGCCTTCAACAACGATGACCATCTCACCTTTTAAAGTTTCTGGATCAATTTTTGACATTTCTTCAAGTCCGCATCTTATGAACTCTTCGTGTTTCTTAGTTAATTCTCTTGCTAGACATGCTTTTCTATTTCCGAATATCTCAAACAAGTCCTCTAAGGTCTTCTGAATACGATGAGGAGATTCATAAAAGATTAAAGTTTCTTTTCGTTGAGCAAGCGTTCTAAGTTCTTCTAACCTAATAGATTCTTTTGCGTTAAGGAAACCATGAAAGTAAAAATGATCTTCACATAACCCTGATGCGACAAGTGCATTAAGTGCAGCATTTGGACCAGAGATGGGAGCGACATTTATCTCATTTTCTAGACAAATTCTAACTAATTTTGAACCAGGATCAGAAATACAAGGGTAGCCTGCATCGGACATATATGCGACCTTTTTGCCGGTCAAAATCTTGCCAACTAATTCTTGTGAAACAGAAACCTCGTTGTGTTCTCTAAGGGAAATTAAGTCTTTTTTAATTCCTAATAGCGAAAGCAATTTCCCGGTTACGCGAGTATCTTCGCAAGCAATCAAATCAACTGAAGAAAGAACCTCAATTGTTCGAGGTGACACCTCTTGCAAGTTACCAATTGGGGTTGCTACTAAATAGAGTAGAGGTCTATTTGATTCGTAGTTTAAAGATCTCATTGTTGTTGTTTTCTATAGACCTTTTTAAGTTTTAAAGCGTCTTGTAATGGAACGAATTCGAAATCGTTTTCGCAGCTAAGTTTAACGTGCTTTGAAAAAACGTTATATGAAACAACTTTCCAAATTTTTCCATCATCTCTTTCGTAAAGAGTTCCAAGTGGTGGAAAGTCTTTCTTTAAGTCTGTATAAGCGTCATCTTCATAAAGAAGACAGCAAATTAATTTGCCGCAATGACCGCTTAACTTAGGAATATTTAAAGAGAGCATTTGGTTCTTTGCTCTATTTATAGAGACTGATTCGCAATCAGCAGAAAAACGTTTGCAACATAAAGGAAGTCCACAAAGACCAATACCGCCAATCATCTTAGCTTTATCTCTAGGACCTACTTGTCTTAATTCAATTCGGCAATGGAACTTAGCAGCCAAAACTTTTAAGAGTTCTCTAAAATCAACCCTTTCTTCAGCTACATATGTTATTGTGACCTTTGATCCATCTAATGCGAATTCAGCATCTATAGGATTCATTTCTAATTTAAGTTTTTGGATTTCAACTATTGTATCTTTAATAGCTTGTTTTGCGCGTTTTTGGTTTGCTTCGTGAAGAAGAATATCGTCTTCTGTAGCAAGCCTTGTTAAAGGTTTAAGTTCTAAAGAACTTTTATATGTAGAAATATTAAAAACTGGTGTGGCGACTTCCCCTAATTGAAGTCCTCTTACGGATTCAGCAACAACTTTTTGACCAATCTTTAAATCGGCGAGATCGGTTCCAAAATAATATGCTTTACCGGAGTTGGAAAATTTAATACCGACGTAATGTGTAGCCATTATTTTCCCTCCTTTGTTATTGAATAAATTATGTGGTCAAGCAATAGACAAATATTGACGTTATAATCAAGCTTTTTAATTGACGACATTAGGACAATTAATGTCTTATCTATATGAGTCACGTGCTTTAAGAGTTCGTGTAATATATTATCATAACTTTTTAATGTTATGCTTTCATTTACTGATAGATTAAGTAATTCTTTAAAAATTTCAGTAAGCATTTTGATATATAACTTTGCAGTAGATTGTTGCTTCAAAGCAGGAACTATGAATCGCTGAGAAGAGAAAACAGCATCATCTGGCGAAATTAATAAGCTATTGAGTTGATCATTAAGGCATTGTTTTGCCGTTTCAAATTCTTTACTTTCAGCAATTTCTTTAATAGTGTTAGCATCATTATAAAAACCACTTAAAATTTCGGCGTTTTCCGGTAAAACCCCCATATTTTCCGCGTCTTTTAAGACTTTTGAACGGTCAATTTCTTTAAATCTTAATACTTGAGTTCTAGAAATAATAGTAGGTAAAATCTTTGATTCGTTTTCGGTTGTAAGGAAAGCAAAAATGTTTTTGCCAGGTTCTTCCAAAAACTTAAGTAATGAATTGACTGCAATAGGAGTCATTGTCTCTACAAGATGAAGAACATAAATCATAATGCCTTTTTCTTCTAGGGCTGTTTTGTCAAAATTTGAAGTGATTTTTTCAATATCACCCTTTTTAATTTTTGCATTTTCACCGTCAAAGACCATTAAATCAGGATAGTTTGATTCATCAACACGTATACAAGTAATACATTCGTTACATGCTAGAGGATTCGGATGGTCACAAATTAGTGATTTTGCTAAAAATAAAGCAACATCTTTTAAAGGCATTCCAACCGAACCGCTTAATAAATAAGCGTGGGAAAGTTTTTTTGTGTTTAAAGCATTTACAAAAGTTTTATAAATAACTGGTTGATATTCTTTTAAATATGTATCTATTTGCATTTAGCGAGTCTATCTTTGATAGCGTGGTAAGCATCTTGGACAACTTCATCAAAAGATTTTGAAGCATCTAAGACGACATAACGATCTTTAAAACGAGCAGCGAGCTCTAAAAATGTTTTGCGAACGTTGTCATGGAAATCAATTTTTTCTAAATCAAGCCTATTGACTTCTCTATTATTGTTCGCAGCAATTCTTTGTAATCCGATTCTAGGATCTAAATCAAATAACAATGTTAAATCAGGATAAAAACCATCAGTAGCGTATTGGTTTAAACTCAAAATTTTATCTATCCCAAGGCCCCTAGCGCCGCCTTGATAGGCAAGTGAAGAATCAAGAAATCTATCTGAAATAACAATCTTTCCTTCTTTTGATAAAGGCCAGACTTTTTCAACAAGATGTTGTCTACGACTTGCAGCATAAAGAAGTGCTTCAGTCATTGGATCCATAGCGGTGTTCTTTTTATCTAAAATAACGTTACGAATTTCTTCTGCAATTGGAGTTCCGCCTGGTTCGCGTGTTAAAACAATTGTTTCACCATCTTTTTCAAGTAGTTTAACAACCTCTTTAGTAACGGAAGACTTGCCGCTTCCTTCAGGTCCTTCTATCGTAACAAACATAAATGTTCTCCTTAAATTTTATTTCTGCCTTCAAGAGCTCTAGTTAAAGTGAGTGCATCGGCATATTCTAAGTGGCCTCCTAAAGGAAGCCCATATGCAAGACGTGTAACGTTCACGCCAGTGTTAGCGAGTATGCGTGCTAAATAGAGCGCGGTTGTTTCCCCTTCAGTATCAGGGTTAGTAGCAACAATAACTTCAGTTACTTTTTGGTCTTTAATACGGTCAAAAAGTGAAGAAATATTCAAATCATTTATTGAAACCCCATTAATAGAACTTAATGCACCCCCTAGTACATGGTAAACCCCATCAAAAGCTCCCACTTTTTCAAAGGCAATTACATCTTTTGGATATGAAACAACCATGATCTTGGTTTTATCTCTACTTTCATTTGCACACACTTCACAAATGTCGTTTTCAGTGTATGAACCACAAATAGGACAATGGTGTATTTTTGCTTTTACCTCTTTTAGAGCATCGGAAAAATATTCAACGCTTTCGTCTTTCATTTCTAAGACTTGGTAAGCCATTTTTTCAGCGGTTTTATGGCCAATTCCTGGTAAGCGTTGGAATGAATCAATTAATTTTGCGATGCTTCTAAATTCTTTCATTAGAATAAACCGCCCATTCCTCCAGAAACTGAAGAACTAATTTCTTCTTCTTTTGCTTTAATTTGTTCAATTGCTTCATTGATTGCTAAAACAATAAGTTCTTCCACCATTTCTTTATTGTCTGGATCCATAGCATCTTTATCAATTGAAATTGATTTTATTGATTTATCACCTTTGACAACGACTGTAACAGCCCCACTTTTACTAATAGTAAATTCTTGTGCTTCAAGCTCAGCTTGTTTCTTTTGCATTTCTCTTTGCATTTTCTGAGCCTGAATAATCATTTGTTGCATGTTCATTTACGTAAATCCTCCAATTCAATTTTTATATCTTTTGCTAGTGGTAAACGAGATATTTGCCTAAGGTTTTGATATGCAGTTAGAAGTCTAACAGATTCACTACGTGAAATTGCATAAACAAATAACTCTCTACCTAACATTTTGCTGAGTATTTCAGATATTTTATCTGCATTAGTTTTAACATTGGCTTTAGAAGCAAGTTTTTCAAAATCATAAAGTAAAACTAAAGCATTTTTAGTGGCGATGAATGGCGAACCATCCTTAACTAAAGCAATAATGTCTCCTAAAGAAGGATGACCAAGGTATGAATTTAATTCATCCCACCTTAATGTAATGTTTTTACGAAGTTCTTTATCACCTAAAACCATTAATTTAATAATTAAGTCATCATCTAATTCGTATCTTTCGCCATCAGTATCAACGGTCTTTTTATCTTGATCGTCATCTACCAACCAATCAGGTGCGACAGTTTCATCAACTGGTTCAGGTTGTTTTTCTTCAACTTTATTTTCAATAATAGGTTCTGGCTTAGGTTCAGTTTTAGGCTCAGAATTAACGGAAGAGACATTAACAGGTTCTTCTGGTTTAGCCTCAACACGTGGAGCTTCAACCTTTGGTTCTTCTTTAACTTCAGGTTTTGCCTGAACTTCAACTTTCTCCATAGGCACAACCTTTTTAACTTCGACAGGCTTTTCTATATCGTCTATTGTTAAAAGCTTAAGTAATGCTACTTCAAATAATGTCTTAACATTACTAGCGGTTTTATAATCGAGTTGAAGTTTTAAGAAAGTCCCAATCATTTCATGAAGTTTTTTGATTGGAAGAACATCGGATAAAGACTCAACATCTTTTTCATTTAACGTAGAAAGTTCAGCAGTTTCTTTAGTTTTCTTATATATAAGAACATCTTTAAGGATTTCTAAAATGTCTTGGGTTAATCTAGCAATATCAACTCCACCTTCTGAGAAAGATTTTACTCTTTCTAAAGTTCGAGACACATCACCTGAATTAATATCTTTAATAAGTTCAATTTTTTCTTTAGTGGAGATTAACCCAAAGATGGAATAAACATCTTGAACACTTAAAGTGTTATTTGAGTAAGCGAGTATTTGATCAAGGATTGATAAAGCATCTCTCATCCCACCATCAGCGAGTGAAATAATGGCTCTAACAGCATCTTTATCGTATTGAACACCTTCTTTTTCAAGAATTGTCATCATTCTTTCTTCAATATCGGCATCAGATACTTTAGTAAAATCGTATCTTTGACATCTAGAAAGAATGGTAGGAATGATGTTATGTGGCTCTGTTGTGGCTAAAATAAATATGACATGTGCTGGGGGCTCTTCGAGAGTTTTTAAAAGAGCATTAAAAGCATTTGCGGTCATCATGTGAACTTCATCAATGATGTAGACTTTATATTTGCCTTTGAGTGGAAGGTAATTGACTTTGTCAATAAGGTCTCTAACTTGTTCAACACCATTATTAGAAGCGGCGTCAATTTCAATTACATCTGGATGAGAACCTTCAATAATCTCTTTACAGTTAGAACATTCATTACATTGATGGCCAATTCCTTGTTCACAGTTTAAAGCTTTTGCAAATAACTTAGCCATTGTTGTTTTTCCGGTACCTCTAGGACCACAGAAAAGATAAGCATGGGCAATTTTGTTGTTTGCTAAAGCGTTTCTTAAAGTACGAATAATATGTTTTTGACCCGCAACTTCTTCAAAGGTTTGAGGTCGATATGTTCTGTATAATGCTTTATATGCCATAAAAAATTTACCCATATTGATTTTATATCAAATTGGTACTAAAGAAAAGCGAAACAACATTAAATTAATATAAATATTAAATAAGATTGATTTATCTTTATCAAAACCGCTTATTATGTTATAATCTTGGTCGCTTATGGAAAGTAGTATGTTAAAAAGACTTCAAACCTCAGAAATGAGATTCAATGAAGTTGAGAAAGAATTATTAGATGAAAATGTCATGAAAGATATGAAACGCTTTCGTGACCTTTCTAAAGAAAGAGCTGTGCTCGAACCTGTTGTTGAAGGTTATCATAAATATTTAAGAATTTCCTCAGACATAAAAGATGCTGAGGCTATGATAAATGATCCTGATCCAGAGATTGTTGAACTAGGTCACAGCGAGCACAAAAGACTTATTGAAGAAGAAGCCTCACTTTGTGAAGAATTAAAAATTGCCCTTCTTCCAAAAGATCCTAATGACGACAAAAACATTATTGTTGAAATTCGTGGTGCTGCCGGTGGTGACGAGGGAAATATATTCGCAGGCGACTTGTTTAGAATGTATGTAAGATACGCTGAATCACAAGGATGGCATTATCAAGTTATTGACGAAAACCCATGTGAAGCAGGTGGTTATTCTCTTATATCATTTATGATAAAAGGCGATAATGTTTACTCACGACTAAAATTTGAAAGTGGTGCACATCGTGTCCAAAGAGTGCCTAAGACTGAAGCTTCTGGACGTATTCACACATCAACTGCAACCGTTTTAGTTATGCCTGAAATGGAAGAAATTGATGTTGAACTGAAGATGGAAGATATCCAAGTTGATACATATCGTTCACAGGGCGCTGGTGGCCAAAATGTTAATAAGACTGAATCAGCTGTTCGTATGACTCACAAACCTACCGGAGTTGTTGTCTCATGCCAAACTGAAAAGTCTCAAATTCAAAATAGAGCTATCTGTATGCAAATGCTTAGAGCAAAGATTTATGCCAAACTCCAAGAAGAACAAGAAGAAAAAATTGGCTCAGAAAGAAAACTAAAAGTTGGAACTGGTGAAAGAAGCGAAAAGATACGTACTTATAACTATCCTCAAAATAGAGTTACTGACCACAGAATTGGTTTTACAGTTCAAAAACTAGATAGAGTAATGGAAGGCGACTTAGATGAAATACTCGATGCGCTTCAACACTTCGATCAAGAGCAAAAAATGCTTCAAAATAATTAATGACACTTTACGAAGTATATAAAGATTCACTTAAAAAATTAAAAAACCCAGATGTTGACGAAATTTCTGTGCGCATACTTTTATGCCACAATAACGGTATTAAATCGATGTCTGGTTTTTATGTAAAAAAAGATGAAAATATTCGGGATTTTCCACTATTTTCCGCACAATTTGAGAGATTTTTAAAGGGCGAACCTATCCAATATATACTTGGAGAAACGGAATTTTTAGGATATACGTTTAAAGTCGACAAAAGAGTTTTAATTCCTAGACAAGAAACTGAAGAAGTTGTTACTCAAGCTTATCTACGAGCACTCGCAAAATTTGGTGATAAAGTAATAAATGTCGCTGACGTTTGCTGTGGTTCTGGAGTAATAGGTATTACTTTGGCGAAAAAACTTAAAGTCAGATACCTTTTTATGTCTGATATTTCAAAAGATGCAATTGATGTAGCAAAAGAAAATGCAAAAAGTAATGATGTTATTGCAAATTTCTTCGTCGGCAATGCTTGTGACGAGTTAGTTAAAGCTGGCGCAAAAGTTGACTTATTTGTTGCTAACCCACCATACATATTAAACAGAGATGAAGTAGATGAATCTGTCTTAAAATACGAGCCTGAAATTGCTTTGTTTACTGATGAAAAACTCGGGATTTTCCGGGAAATTTTCAAGAATTTGTCTAAAATTAAGAATAAAGAAATGCTCTGTATTTTTGAGATTGGATATGATTTAAAAGATAAACTAACCACTCTCATTCAAGAAACTCTAAAGAATGTTACTTTCGGGTTTATAAAAGATATAAACGGAAAAGAAAGAATTCTTTTGTTGGAGATTAGGTAGTAAAATAGAGACATGAAAATTGTAAGTTCAAAACAAATAGATGAAGCGGTAAAACTTTTAAAAGAAGGTGAAGTTGTAGCATTTCCTACCGAAACAGTATATGGTTTAGGTGTTATCTATGATAACAAAGAAGGATATGATAAACTTGTTTCAGTAAAAAAACGCCCTCCACAAAAACCTTTTACATTAATGTTAGCTGATGTTGAAGATGTTGAAAAATATGCCGAGCTCAACGATGTTTCAAGAGTACTTGTTAAGAATTTTATGCCAGGTCAATTTACAATGATTACAACTGCAAAACCTGGTCTACCAAGTTGGTGCGTGTCTGAAATTGGAAGAGTTGGAATTAGAATTGCAGACTATGATTTGAT
>ODAJ012192193.1_pt1 | contig 62252 bp, 54 predicted proteins | sample 1539241 | NCBI WGS metagenome assembly ODAJ01 (sample SAMN02144231, study PRJEB22623) | gut metagenome | biome: sheep rumen | host: Ovis aries | place: New Zealand | reverse complement strand
TGTAGCTAGCGTTCATCCTGAGCCAGGATCAAACTCTACATTGTAAAATTCTTTTTCTCTATCCAAATTTGAATTTGAATCTTCTCTGTCTTCAGAATGTCCGATTTTCCTTCTTTATTAAAAATCGACGGTTCGTTCAATTACCCAAGATGCATTCCTATACATGGAAGCCTGTTCAGACCCCCAACCCCCTAACTTAGGGGGCTAAGCAAGGAAAGCATCTCGCTTCTTGTACTACTTGTCTGTTTATGTAAATCTTTCAAAGAACTCGCTTGTTTGCTTGCCTTGCCCGAAAGCTTGTCGTTGAACTTACTTTTGAGCGAAAGCGGATGCAAAGGTACGAACTTTTTTCGAACCACCAAATATTTTCCCAAACTTTTTTCAAAAAAAAGTGATTTTAACTATTTTTCAGGATACTTCGGGCGAATTTACTCGAAGATTTCCTCCGCATCAGTGTCTTCAGTTATCGTTTCGCCTGTTCCGCTGAAGGGGCAAGGATTGAAGCCAGGTGGCATTTCGAAGACAGCCTGCTCGCTATAGCCGAGACGTTTGTCAGCATAGACTTTCTTCATGTAGAGTGCCCAGACGGGCAGTGCCATAGCAGCACCCTGTCCGTAGGTCATCGTATCGAAGTGGATGTCACGGTCATCGCCCCCCACCCAACAACCGCTGACGAGTGTAGGCGTGATACCCATGAACCATGCATCACTATTATTATTGGTAGTTCCCGTCTTGCCGCCCATCTGGCAAGTTATATTGTAACGCGAACGCACGCGACTACCAGTACCGCCATCAACGACCGCCTGGAGCATGTAGAGCATCTTGTTGGCACTTTCCTCGCTGATGACCTCGTTAAGACGCGGCTGGAAATCGACGATAGTATTACCCTCATTATCGCAGATTTTGGTAACAAAGAGCGGTGCTGAGCGTATGCCATTGTTGACAAAGGCCGTATAGGCACTGACCATTTCGCCGACGGTTATTTCGCAGGGTCCCAGGCAGAGTGCCATGGATGGATGGATGTCTGGGTTCTTGATACCGTACTCATGGAGCAGTTGTACGAAAGCCGAAGGACTGAGACGACTCATCAAGTATGCCGATATCCAGTTGTTGGACTGCTGAAGTCCCCAACGAAGAGTGACCATCTCGCCGTAGCGGGCATGACTGCCGTTACGCGGTGTCCACGGCTGTCCGGCCACCATGTAAGTCTGTTGCACGTTGGGAGCTACGTCACAGGGTGTGAAACCATTCTCCATGGCAAGGCTATAAAGGAAGGGCTTGATGGTAGAACCCACCTGACGGCGGCCGTCCATGCACATGTCGTAGGCAAAGTGTACGAAATTCGGTCCGCCAACGTAGGCCTTCACGGCACCATTGCGCGGATCCATGCTCATGAAGCCACAGCGCAGGAAACGCTTATAATAGCGTATGGAGTCGAGAGGAGTCATAACGGTATCGATTTCGCCATGATAAGAGAACACCGACATCTCAGTACGCGTATTGAAGGAACGTTCTATATCCTCCTTGGAAGCGCCATTTGACTTCAAGACGCGGTAACGCTCGCTCTGACGAACGGAACGCATGAGGATGTTCTTGACCTGATCTTTCGACAGCTTGCTGGTATAGGGTGCATTCGGTTTGCGCTTGTTTTCGTTGTCGAAAGCCGGCTGCAAGTATTTGGCCACATGTTCGTAGATAGCCTCCTCAGCATACTTCTGCATACGCGAATCGATAGTGGTATAAACCTTCAGGCCGTCGGTATAGACGTTATAGTTGTCGCCATTCTTCTTGCGGTTCTTATTGCACCAGCCGTAGAGGGGATCGGTCTCCCAGTTAATGGAATCCTGATAGTACTTGCCCTGGTTCCACGAAGCGTACTCAGAACGGTCAGGTCTGTTGGCCATCATGTAGCGGCGCAGGTAGTCGCGGAAGTAAGTGGCGATACCATCCTTGTGGTCTGCCACGTGGAACTTCAGATTAATCGGTTCAGCACAATAGCGTTCGCACTCTTCCTGAGAAATGTAGTTGGCCTTGGCCATCTGGCGCAACACGACATTGCGGCGCTCCATGGCCCGCTCCGGATGGCGTTTGGGATTATAGAAAGAAGGATTCTTGCAAAGTCCGATGAGCATGGCCGACTCTGTCACGGTGAGGTCCTTAGGGTCCTTGCTGAAGTAGGTGTTCGAGGCGGTCTTGATGCCCACGGCGTTATGCAGGAAGTCGAAGTAGTTGAGATACATGGTGATGATCTCGTCCTTGGTATAGTTACGTTCGAGTTTGACGGCAATGACCCACTCTATAGGTTTCTGTAACAGTCGCTCCATGACGCTATGAGCCGTGGCAGAATAGAGTTGCTTGGCCAGCTGCTGTGTAATGGTGGAGCCGCCACCAGCACTCTTTTGTCGCATGAGTCCGCGTTTGACGACGGCTCGTCCCAAGGCATAGAAGTCAATGCCGGAGTGGTCGTAGAAGCGCACGTCCTCGGTAGCCACGAGAGCCTGAATGAGTGACGGCGAGAGCTGGGTATAGTCAACCAGCACGCGGTTCTCGCGGTTATAGTTCCAGGTGCCCATGACCTTTCCGTCGGCAGAATAGACCTGAGTGGCAAAACGGTTGATGGGGTTCTGCAGGTCTTCAATAGGTGGCATGTAGCCTATCCAACCATTGAAAATGGCCACAAAAGCCAAAATGACCATGAGCATGCTGCCCAGTAGGAGTGTCCATAGTGAACGTATAAAGAATTTTCTCATGCCTCTCTTAAGTATATATAATATAATGTATAGGTTTACGGGTGCAAAAGTAATGTTTTTTCCGCATATATCAAAAAAAGTTTCCATTTTTTCGGCTCAGGGGTTGTCTATCTCGGAAAATATATGTAACTTCGCGGCAAAAACCAAACAACACGATGGAGAAACATAATTTTGTAACAATAGCCGACCTCACTCGCGAGAAAATACTCTACATGATTGAGATGGCGGAACAATTCGAACAGCACCCCAACCGCGAGCTGCTGAAGGGAAAGGTGGTAGCCACCTTGTTTTTTGAACCCTCTACGCGTACCCGTCTGTCGTTTGAGACAGCAGCCAACCGTTTAGGTGCCCGCGTCATAGGCTTTGCCGACCCCAAGATAACGAGCGGCACGAAGGGTGAGACACTGAAGGACACTATTCTGATGGTTTCTAACTACGCAGACGTCATCGTGATGCGCCACTTCATAGAAGGGGCCGCCCAATATGCTTCAGAAGTAGCCCCCATACCCATTGTCAATGCTGGCGACGGGGCTCACCAGCACCCTTCACAGTGCATGCTCGACTTATACTCCATCTACAAGACTCAGGGTACGCTGGAGAACTTGAACATCTACATGGTGGGCGACTTGAAGTACGGGCGTACCGTCCACTCGCTGCTCATGGCCATGAGACACTTCAACCCCACGTTCCATTTCGTTTCACCCAAGGAGCTACAGATGCCAAAGGAGTACAAACTCTATTGCGATGAGCACGGCATCAAGTATCAGGAGCACACTGCATTCAACGAGAAAATCATTGCCGATGCCGACATTCTGTACATGACACGAGTACAAAAGGAACGCTTCTCAGACCTGATGGAGTATGAACGCGTAAAAAACGTCTATGTGCTGACCAACGACATGCTACGTTCAGCCAAGCCAAACATGAAGATTCTGCACCCGCTGCCACGCGTGAACGAGATAGCCTACGAGGTTGACGACAACCCACACGCCTACTATATTCAACAGGCCGGCAACGGACTCTTTGCCCGTGAAGCCATCTTCTGCGACGTACTGGGCATTACGCTCGACCAGGTTCAGAACGACAAAACCATTATTTGATTTACGATTTATGGATTAACGATATACGATTAAAACCTACAATATGAACAAGAAAGAACGTCTGGTTGCCGCCATTGAGCACGGCACCGTAATAGACCACATACCAGCCAGCAAGACATATCAGGTTGCCAGTCTGCTCGGTCTTTTCGACATCACCACACCCGTCACCATCGGCATCAACTACCCCTCGCAGAAGGTAGGGAACAAGGGCATCATCAAGGTGTCAGACAAATTCTTTACTGACGATGAGATTTCACGTCTTTCGGTAGTTGCACCGAACGTTATTCTGAACATCATCCGCGACTACGAGGTAGTGGAGAAGAAGACCGTGGAAACACCCAGTGAAATACACGGCATCGTGAAGTGTAACAACCCAAAATGTATCACCAACAACGAGCCCATGGCCACTTGGTTCCACGTCAGTGACGGCATGCTAACCTGCCACTACTGCGAGAAGGAGCAGGACATCAACCGCGTGGAACTGGTGTAAACGCACTCCGCTCTCCTACCTACTCTTCCTTTCCGAAGAGGTCGCCCTTGGCTTCCTGCATTTCGTCTTCGTCGAACCAGCGTGCCAGTTTCTCCTTGGCACTGTTCTGTATGTCAGGATCAACGTTAGCCCATACACGTTGTAACACGAAGAGCAGCACAGCCAGGTCGTCCGACAAGCCGACTATGGGGTACGCATCGGGCAGCACGTCAAGTGGACTGATCATGTAGCCCAGCGCACCAATGATGAGCGCCTTGTCGCGCTTGCTGACGTTCGGACTCTGCAACGTATAATATAAGATAAGTGCTACATAGACAAACTTGGCACCTGCACGTTTGGCCACACGAGCCACTTTGTCCATAAATTCATTTGCCGAGAAGTAATTGGCATGAGTCATGAAATCGGGAAGTTCCATATATACTACATTTATTCGTTTTACTTATATATCATTTTCATCTCACTTATTTTAGTCTGACCACCCTTATGCCGGTCACCTGACTGCGGTTCTGCATGTAGATGCGGAAGAGCTGCGGGTCTTCCTCCACCTTCTTGTGCACTGACGATGCGTTGAGCAGGTGCAGTCCGTCGGGTTTCCATACGGCAAAGCCCAAATGAGCAATGTCGAGTCCTGGCTTCGACGAGGTGATGGCAATGACGTCGCCGTCTTTCACGGTCTGACGCATGAGCTTGGTATTAAGTTTCTTAAGTTGCTTCATGGGTATGTATCTGAAGGTCTTACCCGTCAGTTGCTGTTCCTGTTCAAGTATGACAGAAAGAAACTCCGGATGCTCCTTCAGCGCCTTGTAAGCCTGGGGGTGTTCCGTCATGTAGCTGACGCGAACGTTCTGTACAGCAGTGAAGGGCGGGTTGGGACTTTGCAGCTCCTCAACCACACCGCGACCGGTGTTCTGTATAATCCAGTCACTGAAGTAGTGTATGCGACTGGGATACCGGTTGACCACTCCCCCACGGTATCTCGTCGAACGAATGGTGCTGACGAAGTCTTCAAACGACGTCTTGCCCTGACGCGCACAGAGGGTCAAGGCCAGCACCATCTCCACATAGGTGGTGCAGTCCAGCTCTCGCGTATTAATAACGAGCTGTTCCTCGTCGTTGACCTCCAGCGTATGTGCCACGTATGGCAGTCCTATAAACTGGCGTGCAAAATAGAGCGTACTGGTCTGCTTCTCCTGTTTTGCCTGACGAAGCATGCGACAAATGGTGAGGCTGTCTTCACGCGTGAAAGTCACTTGTGAGAGGGCGGCCGTGGCCCACCCTAACACCATCATAAAAACAAGTATCAATCTTCTGTTCATAACTATCAAAAAAATATTTCGGAGTCCATAAGGGAAACTTACGGACGCTGTTTCTTATATTTAGAGCGCAGGCCGAAGTTATAGCCCACGTAGATATTCAGACTGCCGAATGCATTATGTGCCGAAAAGCGCGACTTGCGGTAGGTATAGCCATGAACCACCAGTCCTGCCCCGGCATAAAAACGCGTATTGTTATAGACCAGGGCAAAACGTCCTATGCCGTCAAAGTTGAAGTTGTTGAAGCGGAAACCACGTTTCTGCTCAGCATCACCCACCGACCGTTTGTAGCCCAAGCCCAGCGCAGCACTGGCGCAGAACAGCCAGTTGCGGGCAAAAACCCAGTTGTAGGCGTAGCCACCCGTAGCGCTTATGTCATAGTAGCGCACAGAGTTGAACATCAGTCCGCTGTCGAGTGGTTCAGCCTTCGTTCCGCCGTACAGAGACATCAGGTTCTGCAGTTTCTGGTGGTCAAAGTCCAGACTATTACGTATGTAACCTATACCAGCCATCCATGAGCCACACGAACGCTTCTGACGCCCGCTTTGAGCGAAGGCAGCTGGGTAGGAGAAACGCTGGTGATTGAAGATGTAGTAGATGTTAAAGCCCGTAATGCCGACACTCAGCCCGTCGAAGCTAAGGCCCTCCAAAGTTTCCGTCAGGCGACCTTCACGCAGCTTCACGTCGCGTATCTTGTAGTCATTGCCCGTCCGGCGGTAGAACAGGTCAACCCCTATCTGTGCTGAATAGATACTCAAGTCCCACTCCTGTTTCGAGGACTTTCCGGTACCCATGTTCAGGTCGAAGGTATAGCCGGCAAACACCCATCGCCAACCAAAGTAGGGTCCTACCTTGGCCGTAACGGATGGAGCAAACGTCAGACTCTGTCCGTCGCTGCTCTTCAGCCTGTATATTTCGTACGTTTGCGTCATCTGCACCATTGCCGAGAAGTTATAGTGTTCCGGTTCTACGTAGGCGGTATCCACCTTGCTGAACCCTCTGATGGTTCGTCGCAGCCAGCTGATCGAGTCACCCTCGGTTCCGATCGTCACGGCCATAACCGCAGTCGTGAGGTTCAGTAGCAAGAGGATAACCGTCAGCCGCTTCATCGTCTCTCAGAACTTACCCAGAATACGATCCATGGCCCAGTTCACCGGCGTGGCCGACTGGCTGGTACAGCTGCACACAGCCAGCCCCTGCAGGTGCTCCACCACATTCTTTATCAGCGGAAACTGCACGTAGGGCGGATTAGGGACCGTAAGTGTCTCCGTGCCCTGACTGGTATGAAGCACAATGGGTGAGAAGTTGAATACCGAGAAACACAGCAACCCCTTGTCGCCAGTTATCTCTATACGGTCCTCGCGGGCCGACTCGTGAGCCACGAAACACCAGGAGCCACTGCCGGGCAGTCCGTTCTCAAAACGGAAACAGGCCGACACCGTGTCCTCCACGTCATAGAGTCCCGCCCTGTTGTCGGTGAACCCACGGGCATCAATAATGACCCCGAACATCTGTTGCAGCAGGTCCAACTGGTGAGGTGCCATGTCGTAAAAATAGCCTCCGCCAGCTATGTCAGGCTGCACCCGCCAAGGCAGATTGTCGCGTTCGTAGTCCTGCGGTCGTGGGCAGTCGGCATAGCGCACCTGTACGTTGACCGGCTTGCCTATAGTTCCGCTTTTAACTATCTCCATAACTTTTTGGAAATAAGGAAGCTGTCGCCTGTAGTAAGCCACAAAACAGGGCACGCCTGTCTGTTCCGACACGCGATTCACGCGGGCACAGTCGTCGTAGCTTGCCGCCAAGGGCTTTTCCACATAGACCGGCTTGCCAGCCTTCATGGCCATGATGGCAAAGGTTGCATGGCTGGCCGGTGGCGTAGCAATGTAGATGGCGTTCACCTCCGAGTTGTCTATGAGCTGCTGCGCATCGGTATAGTACGTGCTAACGTGGTGCCGCTCAGCATAGCTACGTGCCCTGCTTTCGCTGCGACTCATCACAGCCTCGATACACGAGCCTTCCACCTCGTTGAAGGCCGGTCCACTCTTCCTTTCAGTCACGTCGCCGCAACCGATGAATCCCCATTTAATGAATTTCATGCGCTTCATTTTTGTTTTAACGGTGCAAAAATAAGAAAAAGAAAGCAGAATGCAAAACTTTTTCCTTGATTTCCTACAAAAAAGAAGGCTCCTGACTTCGTGAATAAGGCAGCCTATAGAGCACTTTTTCAAACCGCGATAAGCCCCAGCTTTCACGTTAACGCAAGGTACTGCGCATTCTGACATCAGAGAAACAACGGACGCACGAGGGCAAAGACATAGGAGAGCAGCAGCACGGCGAGGGGAACCAGGAGCGAGACTCGGTCGTAGCCCGTGGAGGTAACGGTGGAAACGGAATAGCTGCGGTTACCCACCCAGCGGCCGTTGGCGTAGCGGAACAAGGAATAGACGGTCAGGGCGGTCAGCGCGCCCCACAGCAGACCGACAAGGATGTCACCAGGATAGTGAACGCCAAGGTAGAGCCGCGTCCAGCAGTTGACGAGACTGTAGCTGACGAGCCCCACCGTAAGCCACCGGCTCCTGACGAGCAGGCTGAAGAAGAGGGCTATGCTGAACGTATTGGAGGCATGGGCAGAGAAAAAGCCGTAGTTGCCGCCACGATAGTCATCCACAACATCGACCAGATGGCCAATCTCCGGGTCGTGGGTGGGGCGCCAGCGGGCTACAAGGGGCTTGACGATTTCGTCATCGACGGTGCCTGCCATGAGCACGCAGAGTGCGGCCGACAGGATGATGAGGAGCACGGTACGCCAGTTGATGTTATTGCGAATGACGATGAAGAGCAACGAGAGGTAGAGCGGAATCCACGTGAAGGCATTGGTCAGCGTGAGCACTACCTGGTCGAGGTAGGCCGAGTCGCTGCCGTTGAGCAGGAGCAGGAGCTGCTTGTCGAACTGGATGATTTCGGTCATTATTGTTTTATTTTCTAATTACTCATTACTAATTACTAAATGATTTCAATGGCCGAGGCGGCTATCCAGCCCTCTTTCCCGTCGGGCAGCCGCACCTCCTTCCAGCCGGCCATGGAGTCGTCGGTTATCTCTACCTTCGTGCCTTCGTGCAGCCGGAAGAGGTCGGTGCCGTTCTGCGCCGGAGTACTCTTGACGCTGGTCTCTGAAGCAATGACGATGGCACCTGTACGGTGGGTAAGGGTTTGCTTCTGCTGCCAGGCAAAGAGATTGAAGAGCAGGAAACACACCAACATGGCAAGGGCGCCAAAGAAGCCCAGCTTCTGGAGAGCTACACGCTGAGAGAACAAATAGACCAGGAACAGCGCGACCGCCAGGGCGAGCACGAGCAAAGCCGCCACTGCCCAGCCATCGACACTCATCATGCCAGCCAGCGATCGATACCACGTCAGCAGGAAGAAGTCGGCACTGGGCGAAAGCTTGTCGGCCGTCTTCTGGCGGGCAAGCTGCAGGTTGTGGCGAATGTCGTCGTCGGCAGGTGCCAGCAGCAAGGCGCGTTCGTAGTTCAGAATGGCACGCGTGTAGTTGTCGCTACGGTAGTAGGCATTGCCCAAGTTGTAGTAAAGTTCAGGGCTGTCACCCTGCTTGAGCAACGCCTCGTACTGACGAATGGCGTCCTGATAGTGCTGACGGACGTAGGCGCTATCGGCCTCGGCCTTGGTCTGGGCATTAGAAGACAATGGTGACAGCAGTGCTGCGAGGCCGACTATCAGCAAGAGCAGCACCGAGGCAGAGGGTGAGCTGCCCTTCTTATGATTTCCTTTCTTCATCGTATTCTCAATTTGGGTAATGGCCGTCACGGCGGCATTGTAGGTCTTGCTCATATTGCCCGCAGCATCACCTGGGGCGTAACGCTCAAACTCACACTCGTCGAGAGCACTAAGGAAGAGGCTGACCGTGGACTCAGGAACAGCACGTTCGGCAAGTCGCTGGCTGATGTTCTCGCGTGAAAGCTGCTCGACGGGAATGTTCAGCTTGTCGCCCACGTAACCCCACAGGGCGCGCAGCACTTCGTCGTAGAACGGGCCTGACTGTCGCTGCTTCATGAGCCGGTCGGCCAGTCGCAGGCGCTTGGTAGCCACCTTGCTGGCTTTGACGGCACGCTTCCCGGCGATGTTGGCATTGTCAATGGCTCGCTGGCGGAAGACGACGAAGAGCGTAATGAACGTGATAAGCAACAGCACGAGAGCCACCCAGTAGCCAGTAGAGCCAAAGAAGAAGTCGCCCTGCCTGTGCTGGCTGGCATCGCCCGTCTTGATGTAGTGAATATCGCGGTTCAGCTGTTCTATGTCCTGCTGGTTGGAGTAGTCGGCCACACGGCCTGCCCCGCTGCCTTTGGCCACGTGGACCTGGAAGGGTTGGGTCTTTAGCGTGCGGTAGGCATTGTCGCGGGTGTCGTAATAGGTGAACTCTACGGGCGGTATGTCGTAAGTGCCCTGATGGCGCGGCACGGCGAGGAACTCCCACGTCATGCTGCCCTCAAGACCGTTGCTGGTCAGCTTGGTCTTGTCATTCTGCTTGGCATCATACTTGTCAAAGTCCTGCGGGAAACTGACTACAGGCTCCTTCAGCAGTTTCATGTTGCCCACACCGCTCACGGTAAAGCGTAGCGTAATGGGGTCGTTGGCCTTTACCTCGGTCTTGTCGAGCTCGGCCTTCACCGAGAACTGCCCCACTCCACCCGAGAAGCCGGCAGGACGCTCGGGCAGCGGCAATACCTCGACGGTAAGTCCGGGAGCCTTGATTTGCTTCTTCACTTCCACATAGCCGGAACCTCCGTTAAAGAAAGCCTCGAAGGGGTCTATGTCGCGGTTCTGCTGTACCACCATGCCCTCGAACATAATACTGGGTATTTCCAACTTACCCGTCATCTGGGGGAACATGACATACTGGCTCCAGGTGACGGTACGGTAAGGACGGCCGTTGACATTCTCGATGGTAAACTTCTTCTGCTGGGGAAGGGGTATCTCCTGCGTGTAAAAACTCTTCAGGTCGGGCATCTTGCCGTTGAGCGAGGTCAGATCGACCAGCGTATAAACCTTATAGGTCAGCAGTATGGGTTCCTGCTCGTGGACACGGCTCTTGTTGGCACTGACCTTAATGAAGAGGTCGCTGCCCGAAATGGGAGTTCCGGCACTGCGTACGCCCTGAGGCTGACGCTGAGGCTGGCGGCCACCTTGGGCGTGAGCCTGACCAGAGACCTGAATGCGCAAGGAGTTTGACGTAAGCTGACGCCCCCGGACCGTAACCCGTGCGGGGGGAATGGTAAACGTACCGTTGGCCGTAGCGCTGAGTATGTAGGTGTAGGTGACAGACGTGGAGCTGCTGGTATGGCCATTCACCATCTGGAAGCTGGACTGATGACTCGTGCTGGGCCCCATGAGCACCTCGAACTCACTGGGGATGCTGCCGGCCCGGAAGCCCTCTACGTCGTCCGTATCGACGGTGTAAGTCAACCGGAACTGCTCGCCCACAGCCACCTGCGACGGAGCCTTGGCGGAGAGGGTTTGCGCTACTACGCTAACGATGCTGAACAATAAACAATATACAATAAGCAATAAACGACTCATAATTCTCAAACCTCAATTCTCAAACCTCAATTCTCAAACCTCAATTCTCAAACCTCAAATCTCAAATCTACCAGTTTTTCTTCAGTCGCCGACGTCCTTGCTGGCGCTGTTGCTCCTGCATGCGTTTTTGAGTCTGGCGTTCCTGCTGCAGCGCAGCATTGAGCAGTTGCTCGGCATTGTCCTTGCTCATTTGGGGTTTCTGCTCCTGCTGCTCCTCCTTCTTCTCTTCTTCCTTCTTCTGCTGCTGTTGCTGCTGCTGGTCTTGCTTCTTCTCCTCGTCATTCTTCTTGTCGTCGTTGCCTCCTCCACCGCCATTCTGGGGCTGGTTTTTCAGCTGTCGCTTGCAGAGCTCGAGGTTGTAGCGCGTCTGGTCGTCATGAGGATTCAGGCGCAGGGCTTCCTTATAGGCATTGATGGCATCCTGAAACATCTGGCGTGTCTGACAAATAACACCAATATTATGGTAGGCCAGCTGGCGACGCTGCGGATTCTTTTCGAGCTTAGCGGCCTTCTGGTATTCCACTACGGCAGCGGAGTCCTTCTTCTGAGCCAGCAGGGCATTGCCTAAATTGTAGGTAGCCTGCGGGTTCTGCTGGTTGACAGCTATTGCCTTGCGGTAAAGCACTTCTGCCTCGGCATACTCGCCGGTACGAAACAGCTTGTTACCCTGGCGTATAAGCTGGCGGTCAGCCTGGGCAGAGGCTTCAGAGAGGTGTAAAGAGCAAGGGGCAAGGAGCAAAAAAAGCAGGCACGTAGCAACTCGTGAGCGCCGGAACAAGTGGACATTCTTCAGCAACGGGTTCTGGCGCTCCAGCACTACGACCTCGAGCACAAGCAGCAACAGGGCTACCAAGGCAAACCAGACGAAGTACTCATTGTAGCTGTTATACACCTCGGCCGTTATTTCCTTCTTGGAGAGTTTGTCCAACTCGCCGTCTAACTGTTCCTGGGCGGCATAACCATTCTCCACGTGTATGTAGGCTCCACCACCGGCCTGGGCTATCTGCCGGCACATGTCTTCGTTAAGTGCAGACATGACGGTCTGTCCCGTCTCGTCAAACATGTACTTACCCGTCGTCGGGTCAGGGATAGGAGCTCCACCCGTAGAGCCTACACCGAGTACATAGACGCGCATGCCACGGTTCTTGGCGTCCTCCGCAGCCTCAACGGCTCCCCCCTCATGGTCTTCACCATCGGTAATAACGATGATAGCCTTGCCAACCTGTTCGTCCTGACTGAAGCTATGGCTGGCCATGTCGATGGCCTTGGCAACGTCGGTACCCTGTGTGGCAATCATTGAGGGGTCTATACTGCTCAGAAACATCTTGGCCGACACGTAATCGCTCGTCATGGGCAGCTGCACAAAGGCATCGCCTGCAAAGACAATGAGCCCTATCTTGTCGTTGGAGAACTTATCGACCAAGTTCTCTACCATCATCTTTGAGCGGTCCAACCTGCTGGGAGTAACATCCTGCGCACGCATAGAGTTGGAAATGTCCATACAGATGATTGTCTCTATGCCCTTGCGCTTCTCTGTCTTCGTACCAGAGCCCCAATGAGGGCGTGCAAAGGCAATGACAAGAAAGGTCAGCGCACCAAGCAGGAGACCGAACTTCGCCACAGGGCGCCAGCGCGACACGTCAGGCATGAGCTGACGCACCAGTTCGGGGTCGCCAAAAAGACGCAAACGGCGTTTCTGCCGCCAAAGCGTCAGCAGGTAAATGGCTATGAGCACAGGAATGAGCAGCAACAGCCACAGGTATGCGGGGTCTTCAAAATATCTGTTCATGACGGTATCCTCCTAAAAACGGTTATGCGGAGCAGCACTTCGAGCAGCAGCAGCAGGATGGCAGCCAAGGCGAAAGGCTGGTAGGCCTCGTAGCGCTTGCTAAACTGCTTGACGTTCAGCTTGGTCTTCTCCAACTGGTCTATCTCTTTGTATATCTGCTGTAGCTCGCGCGTGTTCGTGGCACGGAAAAACTTGCCGTCCGTAGCATTCGAGATGTCGCTGAGCGTCTTGGTGTCAATCTCTACTGGCAGGTTCACGTACTGTACGCTGTTACCCACGGGCATGGGGTAACGGGCCGTTCCGTTGGTGCCGGCTCCGATGGTATAGACTCTGATGCCCAGGCTTTTGGCTATCTCGGCTGCTGTCATAGGCGAAATGTCGCCCATGTTGTTCGAACCGTCAGTCAAAAGAATAACCACCTTGCTCTTGGCTTTTGAATCCTTCAGTCGGGCAACGGCGTTGGCCAGCCCCATACCGATGGCAGTACCGTCCTGAATGAGTCCTTTTGCGGCAATGTCAGCCTGCACGTTGTGCAACAGATTCAGTAGTGAAGCATGGTCGATGGTCATGGGACACTGGGTAAACGACTCTCCAGCAAAGATGCAGAGACCGATGTTGTCGTTAGGACGATCGGCTATAAACTCGGCGGCAACCTTCTTGGCTGCCTCTATACGGTTAGGACTCAGGTCTTCAGCCAACATCGACGTAGAAACGTCCATGGCCAACATAATGTCGATGCCTTCTACAGTCCGGTCTTTCCACGAGTTACTGGTCTGAGGACGTGCCAGCACAATGACGATGAGCACAAAGACAGCAATGCGCAACAGCAGTTGCAGAGGCATGAGGGCAACCTTCCAACTGCGTGGCGCATAGCGGTAGGCGTTCGTATCGCTCATCCGCATAGTAGGCTCGCTCTTTTTCCTAAACATCAGATACCATATTATATAAGGTATCAGGAGCAGGAGCAGAAAGAAAAATCCTTTATTTAAAAATTCCATATATTTCTTTGACCTAAGTTAGGGGGCTATTAGCTGCCACGTACCATAGACTACATAAGCCAGCAGGCATGCCGAAGCCACGGCAATGACGACGATGACGACCTTCAGCAGGCGGCGCGTCTTGACGGAGCGCTTGTCCTCCTCAGAGAGTTGCGGGCGCAGCACTTCCTCCGTAGGCAAGTTTTCAGCCTTGGTGCTATTGATAAATTCAACAGCATTCACCAGATTCTGATCGTTCTCGTTGAGCATGGTAGAGTATTTAGCAAACTTCACCAGGTCGGCCGTCAGGAACAGCCCGCGCAGTTCGTCGAGCGCCTTCTGGTCACCCTGCTGCATGAGCCGGTCGATAATCTCTGCACTGGTCATCTCCATAGCCGAGAAGCCGTAGCGCTCCTCTATATAGCGACGTAGTGTATCGGTCAGTTTTGTGTAGTACTCTTTCTGGTTCTCTGATGTAGGCATCTTCTCGGCCTTGATTTGTTCTATTTCCTTCATGGCCTTCTGGTGGGGCAACAACTTCTTTACCACTCGTACGTATGTAATGATGGGTTTGTTGTCGCGCAGCCGCAGGTAAAGGTAGTAACCTAAGGCCATTAGCACCAAGAGAAGGACGGAAAGCCAGAACAGGGGCGACCATTCACTCCACAAGAAGGGGTTGTCTTGTACATCTTTAGGACCATAGAACTTCTCGTAGTGCATGGTATCCACCTCGATACCAACAACTTTCAGCGCCAGGCTCGCGCTTTTTACCGTATCGCCATTTACCAGAACGGGGAAAGGGGGAAGGTAATAAAGGTTCTCGTCGAACGAGGTAACCGTCAGCACCTGAACATTGGCTTCGGGCTGCTGAGCCTCCAGAAACTCCACGCCGGGCACCAGCTGCTGCGTGCGCTCGTATCGTGGAAAATCTATCTTTGCACCCTCCGGAGCTGTAACTGTCAAGGTAACGTGAGCCTGTTCTCCCATCAGTATCTGGATGGAGTCTATACGTGCCTCGACTGATTGTGCCATAAGCACCACAGTCTGAAACATCAGGCAGAATATGATTGATAATCGCTTCATCAGCTTCGCTGTTTAAAGAGCATGAGCAAAGCCTTGACGAAGTCATCGCTCGTTGCTATGCTTACATGATCTACATTACTCTTATTAAACGTTTCGGTCAGCTGTTGCTGACGCTTCATGAAGTACTGCGTGTGAGCCTGACGCAACCGGCGACTACTAGTATCTATATACTGCTCGTGGCCCGTTTCCGCATCTACTACACGCATCAAGCCCACATCAGGTAAAGTCTTGGCACGCTGGTCATACACCTGAATGGCCACCACGTCATGTTTGCGGTTGCAGATGGTCAGCGGCTGCAAAAAGTCTTGCTGGTCGTAGAAGTCGCTCAAGACAAAAGCTGTACAACGCCTCTTGGCAACACTCGTCATGAACTCCAAGGCACCTCGTACGTCGGTACGAAGGCTTTCGGGATGGAAGTCGAGCATTTCGCGTATGATGTAGAGTATGTGCTTACGACCTTTCTTTGGCGGAATATATTTTTCTATACGGTCAGAGAAAAACACCACCCCAATCTTGTCGTTGTTCTGAATGGCTGAGAAAGCCAGCGTTGCCGCAATCTCTGTCACCATGTCGCGCTTCATCTGACGTTGCGTTCCAAAGTCCAGACTGCCGCTGACGTCGATGAGCAACATGACGGTCAACTCGCGCTCCTCTTCAAACACCTTTACATAGGGGCGATGGAAGCGAGCCGTAACATTCCAGTCAATGTCGCGCACGTCGTCACCGAACTGATACTCTCGAACCTCTGAGAAGGCCATTCCCCTGCCCTTAAAAGCAGAATGGTACTGACCGGCAAAGATGTTCTGGCTCAGCCCGCGCGTCTTGATTTCTATCTTTCTGACTTTCTTAATTAACTCAGCTGTCTCCATCAAGGAACTTCTACTTTATTGATAATCTTCGAAACGATTTCCTCGCTGGTCACGTTGGAAGCCTCAGCCTCATAAGTCAAGCCTATGCGATGACGCAACACATCATGAGCAACGGCGCGTACATCCTCAGGCACCACGTAGCCACGACGCTTAATGAAGGCGTAAGCCCTGGCTGCCTTGGCCAGATTGATAGATGCACGCGGACTACCGCCGAAACTGATCATCTGCTTCATGTCTTTCAGACCATAGCGGTCAGGATAACGCGTTGCAAAGACGATGTCAGCTATATACTGCTCTATCTTTTCGTCTATATAGACCTCGCGCACCACGCTACGTGCACGCAGTATCTCGTCGGCGGTAGTTACGGGCGACACCGTGGGCAAAGCCCCCTGAATGTTCTCACGGATAATCTTCTTCTCCTCCTCCAACGTTGGATAGTCGATGACAACCTTCATCATAAAACGGTCAGTCTGGGCTTCTGGCAACGGGTAGGTTCCCTCCTGTTCAATGGGATTCTGCGTAGCCATGACAAGGAAGGGGCTGGGCAGTTCGAAGGTTTCGGAGCCTATTGTCACCTGTTTCTCCTGCATAGCCTCCAGCAAAGCACTCTGTACTTTAGCCGGGGCACGGTTTATCTCGTCTGCCAGTACAAAGTTAGCGAACACGGGACCCTTTTTTACCTGGAAACGCTCATCCTTCTGAGAATAAATCATCGTACCAATAACGTCAGCCGGCAACAGGTCAGGCGTAAACTGTATGCGCGAGTATTTAGCGTCTATGAGTTGAGCCAGAGTCTTAATAGCTAATGTTTTAGCCAGTCCTGGCACACCTTCCAGAAGGATATGACCGTCGCTCAACAGCGAAATGAGCAACGTGTCAACCAAGTGTTTCTGTCCTACAATGACGCGGTCCATACCTGTCGTCAGATTTGTCACGAATGAGCTCTGCTGCTCTATTCGTATATTCAGTTCTCTAATGTCAATAGCTTCAGCCATATTACTTCTATATTTTATTTGATTTCAGAGTGCAAAAGTACGCAATTTGCCCGTTATACAAGCAAATTGCGTATGTAATAAATATTAAATCATCTAAAAGTCTTTAAAGCTTCTTCTTTTTCTTCTTCAATTCCAGCTTAGGAATTATAATGGTCTGACCAGCTTTCAATTCGTTATTTCTCTTGATGCCGTTATACACCTCGATATAGCATTCCATGCCAGCTCCTAACGTGCGTTTAGCTATCCGGGCTGTAGTCTCGCCAGGTTTTACCTTGACCGTAAAGTCGTCGCCTACGATGCGATAGGCACCGGTCTTTACCCGAACGTCCATCGCAGCATACTTATCCACTGCTTCCTGAGGCTGAACCGCAGGGCGTTCGGGCTCTACCACAGGGGCTGAAGCAGGTTTTGCGGGCACTGTTGGCTCGGCCGGTTTTGTTGATTCGGTCGGCTTGGCAGGCTCGACCAGTTTGGTGCTATCAATGATTTCAGCCTTCAGAGTTGTATCTGGCACCGGTACTGTCTGAGGGTTAATGGGCTTAGCAACCTCTGGAGAAATAGCGACTTTTTGCCCATACCAATAACCAACTGCGGCTGATGCAGCCATTAGTAAAAGAACACCAAGAATGGCACCCATCCAACGGCCTAAATGCTTATCCTTGGGGTTATGGCCTTCAAAAGTTGTAGGATAATCGTCCTGTGCCTGCAAGGGGACGGATGCAGGTTCGGGTTCTGACTCTGATTCCGACTCTGATTCCGGCTCTGATTCCGGCTCTGATCCCAGTTCAGGTTCCGTTGCTGGTTCCGGCTCTGGTTCCGGTTCCGCTTCGGGTTCTGGCTCAGGCTCAGGTTCTGGCTCAGGCTCAGGTTCTGGTTCCGGTTCCGACTCAGGTTCTGGTTTTGGTTTTGGTTCAGGTTCTGGTTCCTGCGGGAAAACAGCAGGCCGCTCTGGCTCCGCTACGACAAGAGGGGCCGGCTCTGGTTCCGGTACTATTTCCGGTTCTAGCCCTGGTTCAGCAGGTCCAGCAGTCTTCATGTCCTCAAAATCAACTCCCTCATTAAGGATGACTGTCTCAAACTGTGAAAAGGGCTTGTTGACCAGTTCCTTCATCGTAGCATCGGGCATGAAGGTTATCTTGTCATGACCGGCAATGAGCACACGCGCACCCGTAGAGACACTAACACTTTCGCGGGCCTCCACCTCAATGATTTTAAATGTACCCAGACCACGCACCTTCACCTGCTGGTCGCTCTCCAGACCTTCACGTATAACGTTAAACATCGATGCAGCAAACTTCTCTGCCTCATGCTGTTCCAGCCCATTCTTCTCCATGAGGACACGTGCTATGTCCTGTATCGGCAACCTTCCCATTACTCCTGCCCTCCATTCTTTAGTTTGTCTTTCCACATGGCGTTAGGTCTGAAACTCAACACCAGCTTTGGTGGAACCAACATACGCAGGCCTGTTGAGGGGTTCACCATAATGCGCTCCATTTTTTTCTTTACTTCAAACACGCCGAAGTTCTGCACAAAAACGGCATTATCTTCCAAAAAAGTGTCGCTCATTGCATTCACCAGGTTGTTCACCATACGTTGTGTGTCGCTGGTGCTATAACCTGTGCGGGCCGAAAGCTCGTTGATAAACTCCTTGTTATTCATAATATTTCTTAATATTGGGTTGTTCCAAATAAGTCGAAAGCCTCTGAGTCGGTCATCTTCACATTATAAAAACGACCGAGTTCCAAACATTCCTTAGCCGGTATCAGAACCTCTGGGTCCACCTCTGGCGAACAGAACTCCGTTCGTCCTACAAAGTAGTCTCCCTCTTGGCGATCAATGATGGTGCGCATAACGCTGCCTACCTTTGCCTCCTCCACTTCTGCCGATATACGCTGTTGCAGACGCATTAAACGGTCAAGGCGCTGCTGCTTTACCTCTGCAGGCACATCGTCGGTGTATAGGCGGGCTGAGGGCGTGCCGTCCTCTTCGCTATAAGCAAAGGCTCCCATGCGCTCAAAACGAGCCCAGCGCACAAAGTCCATCAGCTCCTGAAAATCTTCGTCAGTTTCTCCCGGGAAACCCACCATTAGTGTTGTTCTCAAGCAGATACCAGGCACCTCACGCCTCAGCGTCTCTATGAGTTCGTAGGTTTCCTGTTTCGTTATGTTGCGCTGCATACGTTGTAACATGGAGTCACTAATGTGCTGCAACGCAATATCCAGATAACTACAAACATTTTTCCGTTCCCTCATTACACGAAGTAAGTCCATAGGAAAGTGGGTCGGATAAGCATAATGCAACCTTATCCACTCCACACCCTCTACGTCAGCCATGCGTTCCACCAGTTCGGCTATGTGTTGGTGACCATCCAAATCAATGCCATAATATGTTAACTCCTGGGCTATGACCTGAAACTCCTTGACACCCTGACCGACCAGCCAGCGCACCTCGCTGATGATTTCATCCATCGGCCGGCTCTTATGACGCCCAGTAATAAGAGGAATGGCACAATAAGCACAATGTCTGTCGCAGCCCTCGCTTATCTTCAGATAGGCGTAGTGAGCTGGGGTGGTTAGTTTGCGTTCTACTGCCTCATTTGTTACTTCAACGTCTTTAGTATCAATGGTATTAATAGCCTTTATCACACCTTCGTAGTCGAACTTTCCATACCAGCCGTCAACCTCAGGAATCTCTGCCTCGAGGTCAGCCAGATAGCGCTCAGAGAGACAGCCCATGACGAAGACCTGCTGGACTCGGCCTTCTTCCTTAGCCTGACAGAACTCCAAAATAGTATTGATACTCTCTTCCTTGGCATCGGCTATGAAGCCACAGGTATTGATGACCACCACCTCTCCGCTTGGCTGTTCGCTATCGTGGGTACAATGGAAGCCACGTGCTTCGCACATGGCCATCAGACGCTCTGTATCTACAAGATTCTTCGAGCAGCCGAGCGTGATAAAGTCTATTGTTCCTCTCTTTTTCACTATTCACTATTCATTTTTAAACAGTGAGTCAACAAACTGCTTGCGGTCGAAGAGCTGAAGGTCTTCCATACCCTCGCCTAAGCCTATATACTTCACGGGAACTTTCAGTTGGTCTGAGATGCCAATGACTACGCCACCTTTTGCCGTACCATCGAGTTTTGTAATAGCCAGACTCGTTATCTGCGTCACGGCCGAGAACTGCTTGGCCTGTTCAAAAGCATTCTGGCCTGTCGAGCCGTCGAGTACCAACATCACCTCGTCTGGAGCCTCGGGTAGCACCTTCTTCATCACATCCTTTATCTTCTTCAGCTCATTCATCAGCCCCACCTTGTTGTGCAGACGGCCTGCCGTATCAATAAGCACGACGTCAGCACCGTTGGCTTTGGCACTTTGCAACGTGTCGAAGGCCACCGAAGCAGGGTCGGAGCCCATTTGCTGCTTTACCACAGGTACGCCAACCCTGTCGCCCCAGATGCAGAGTTGTTCAACGGCTGCAGCACGGAACGTGTCGGCAGCACCCAGATAGACTTTCTTACCTGCATGTTTGAACTGCCAAGCTAACTTGCCTATGGTCGTCGTCTTGCCTACTCCATTCACGCCCACCACAAGGACTACGTAGGGCTTATGGTCGCTGGGTAAGTCCCAGTCACTGTTATCGTCAGTATTATTCTCGGCCAGCAAAGCTGCTATCTCCTCACGCAGTATGCGGTTTAGTTCGTTAGTACCCACATACTTGTCGCGAGCCACACGTTCCTCAATGCGACGTATAATTTTCAGTGTCGTATCTACGCCAACGTCACTCGTTATGAGCACCTCTTCCAGATCGTCGAGTACGTCATCATCGACCTTTGACTTTCCAGCTATGGCCCTGGTCAGTTTATTAAACACGCTGGTTTTCGTCTTCTCAAGACCCTTATCGAGCGTCTCTTTCTTGTTCTTATTGAAAAATCCAAATATTCCCATAACAATACGTATTATCGGTGCAAAGGTACAAATAAGTGAGCAAAATGCCAAATAAAATCATCCACTTTTCTTTCTCCCATCAGGAAACTGTCACTTTCTCGTTAGGAAACTGGCCTTTCCCCGTTATGTAGAAGGATGCTTCACTTAACAATAACAGGAAAACGAAAAAAGCCCTCCCACAAAAGAAACGGGAGGGCATTTTTATTTAGTGATAAATAATCTCTATTAGTTCTTGAAGAAGTCCTTTACGGCCTCGTTGGGAACCATCTGCTCGTCAAAGATGTAAGCACCCGTCTTGGGACTCTTAACCATCTTTATAACCTTTGTGTAAGCGCGACCATCCTTTGAGCCTTCGTGGAGGGTAGCGACGGTTTTCTTTGCCATACTTCTACGTTAGTAATTATTTGATTTCCTTGTGAAGGGTCATCTTCTTCAGGATGGGATTATACTTCATGAGTTCCATTCTCTCCGGCGTGTTCTTACGATTCTTGGTCGTAATGTAACGGCTGGTGCCGGGCATGCCGGAGTTTTTATGCTCCGTGCACTCCAGAATGACTTGTACGCGATTACCCTTTGCTTTCTTGCTTGCCATAGTCTGTTAATCTCCTATTACTTTAATATCCTTCCAGTCAACATACCCGTTGGCAACAGCCTGCTTCAGGGCAGCGTCAAGACCTACCTTATTAATCATACGCAGACCAGCGGCACTGATCTTCAACTGAATCCAGCAGTTCTCCTCTACATAGTAGAACTTCTTGCTGAACAGGTTTACGTCAAAGACGCGCTTTGTGCGGTGCTTTGAGTGCGACACATTGTTACCACGCTGTGCCGTCTTTCCTGTGATTTGACAAATTTTCGACATTGCTATCTACTTTTTTCTTGATGCTTTTTACTAACTTATTCCAAACAGGGTGCAAAGGTAATAAATATTTTACGATTTGACGATTTACTATTTACAATTTCCGCCAATCTTAATATTTTTTAACTCTATCGTTCACCCTATAGCCTTTTTCACTCTGCCTGAACAGACTCTTTTTGCTTCAGGTAGTCCAAAAACATCTGCATGGCGAGGTTGGTGGCAATAGCAAGATTGATGTCACGGCCATGGTCTTCTTCCACCTTGCAAGTGACGACCTGTTCAGGACTGCCACATGCCAACCAGATGGTGCCTACGGGAATGTCCTTGGTGCCACCCGTTGGCCCGGCAATGCCTGTAGCAGCTACGGCATAGTTGGTATTCAAGGTCTTACATGCTCCCTTTACCAACTCAACAGCCACCTCTTCGCAGACTGCAGTTTTTTCTTCCAACAACTCCTGGCTAACACCAAGAAGATTCATTTTTACCTCATCTACGTAGCAGATAATGCCGCCTTTGAAATACTTGGAGGCGCCAGGCACAGACATCATGGCCTCAGCAATACGGCCTCCCGTGCAACTCTCTGCCGTAGAGACGGTTTCCTCACGTTCCCACAATAACTGACTAATGTCTCGACTAATTATTTTTCCTTCGAAATCCATCCGTTTTGTATTATTTGTTTTATTTAAAAGTGACTTTTGAAAAAGCAGGTGCATCGATGGAACAGAACTGGTGGTCCTTATACTTAAAATACCCCACAATGGCTATCATGGCTGCATTGTCTGTGGTGTAGCTGAACTTGGGTATGTAGATGGTCCAACCATAACGACGCGCATGGTCATTGAACGCATTACGCAGACCATTATTGGCACTCACACCGCCAGCTACTGCCACATGCTTGATACCCGTCTGTTTGACAGCCAATCGAAGTTTCTTCATCAGTATATCGACAATGGTCCACTCCAGCGAGGCAGCCAGGTCTTCCTTATGGTGTTCCACAAAGTCGGGGTCGTCTTTCACCCACTTCTGCATGGAGTAGAGGAACGACGTCTTCAGTCCGGAGAAGCTATAGTCGAGTCCCGGAATGTGTGGCTCCGAGAACTGATAAGCCTTGGGGTTGCCCTGACGTGCCAGTCGGTCAATGATAGGGCCACCTGGATATCCCAACCCCATGACCTTCGAACACTTGTCGATGGCTTCGCCTGCCGCATCGTCTATGGTCTGTCCGAGTACCTCCATGTCATTGTAAGCATTTACCTTGACAATCTGCGAGTTACCCCCCGAAACGAGTAAGCAGAGGAAGGGGAAGGGAGGAACTAGTGTAATGTCTGTGGTGGTCTTTATAAAATGTGCCATCACGTGGCCTTGCAAGTGATTCACGTCGATGAGCGGTATGCCCAACGAACGAGCAAAACCTTTGGCAAAGTTGACACCCACCAGAAGCGAGCCCATGAGCCCAGGTCCTCGGGTAAAGGCAACGGCCGAGAGCTGTTCTTTCGTAATGCCGGCACGTTTTATGGCTTCGCTGACTACGGGAACGACATTCTGCTGGTGCGCTCGGCTGGCCAACTCAGGCACCACGCCTCCATAAGCTTCGTGGACAGCCTGGGATGCTGTCACGTTTGACAGCAACTCACCATCTCTGAGCACAGCGGCAGACGTATCGTCGCACGATGACTCTATACCAAGGATATAAATAGGACTACTGGAACTCATTGGGCTAATAAGTTAGAATTTCTACACCATGCTCAGTCATCAGGAGTGTGTGTTCCCATTGAGCCGACGGCTGTTCGTCTTCCGAAATGACTTCCCAGCCAAAGGGGTCGTCAGCATCGATGAATACGCGCCATGTGCCCATGTTAATCATAGGCTCAATGGTAAACACCATGCCTGGCACGAGCAACATGCCGTCGCCTTTCTGAGCGAAGTGGGCAACATCCGGATCGGTATGGAACTGCAGTCCTACGCCATGGCCGCAAAGATCACGCACCACGCCGTAGTGATACTTGTTGGCATGCTTCTGAATGGCACGGCCTATCTCGTTCACGCCATGCCACGGTTTGGCAGCCTCCATGCCTATCTCCAGACACTCTTTAGTCACGCGTACCAGCTGTTCCTTCTCGGGCGTTGTCTTTCCACCCACGATGAACATACGCGATGCATCGCTGTAGTAGCCGTCAAGAATAGTAGTAAAATCGACGTTGATAATGTCACCCTCTTCAAGCACGTCTTCTTCTTTGGGGATACCGTGACATACCACTTCATTAATACTTGTGCAGACACTCTTGGGGAAAGGAGGGGTATCCTTGTCAGCCACATAGCCCAAACAGGCTGGTGTCGCATGATGGGCACGGCAATAAGCCATGCAGATATCGTCAATCTCCAGGGTATTCATGCCCGGACGAATTGCAGCCTGAACGGCATCAAGCACACCCGTATTCACAACACCCGATCGGCGTATGCCTTCTATCTGCTCGTCGTTCAATACGAGCTCGCGTGTAGGTACGTAGGCGCCTTTATTCTCCAGGTACATTATTTTCTTGTCAAAGTCGGTAGGTTGTACCCCCGGCTTGCAACGCCATCTTTTTTTCATTGTTTATCTGAAATTTGGGTGCAAAGGTACAAAATATTTACGATTTACTGATTTCCGGTTGACAATTTCTTTCTGCAATTACAAAAGATTGTTAAGTCGTTGGCGTAACTGTTCTGCTTCTGACTGTCGGATGCGTAAGCGTATCTGGCACGTATTATCAAAAGTTTGTGCTACAATGCGAGGCTGCATTTCCTTGACAATACGCATCACATCGTTCATCTGCGGGTAAGCAAACGAGTAGTCAACCTCCTCCTCCACCTGCCGTTTTTCCACCTTGGCGTGGGCTATGGCGTCGGCAGCCGCCTCACGGTAGGCCACAATGAGTCCACTGGTTCCCAGGTTCACACCCCCGTAGTAGCGCACCACGACGAGGAGTACGTCGGTCAGCTCGTTAGAGTTGATTTGTCCCAGTATGGGTTTCCCGGCTGTCGATGAGGGCTCGCCGTCGTCGTTAGCCCTGAAGTCTGACCTCGCCGCTCCCAACATGTATGCATAGCAGACGTGGCGTGCGTCGTAGTACTTCTTACGGTACTCTGCCAAGAGCTGCTTCACCTCGTCGATAGTCTCAACGTGGTGAGCAAAGGCGAGGAACTTACTCCGTTTTTCGGTATAATATCCCTCGCCCGTTGCTGCTATGGTTTTGTACTCGTCAGACATTATTTCAGTTTGTGAATGACCAATCCAGATCGCAGTTTAGGCTCAAACCACGTAGCCTTAGGAGGCATAATCTTTCCAGAGTCGGCAATGTCCATAATCTGTTGCATGGTAACCGGATAGAGTGCCAAGGCAGCACGCATTTCTCCACTATCCACACGGCGTTTTAGCTCACTCAGTCCACGCAGGCCGCCCACGAAGTCAATGCGCTTCGACGAACGCAGGTCGCCTATGTTCAGAATCTCATCGAGTATGAGTCTTGACGAGATATCGACGTCAAGCACGCCTATGGGGTCAGTATTGTCGTACGTTCCCTCCTTGGCCATGAGGCTATACCAGCGACCGTCAAGATAGAGCGAGAACTCGTGCAGCTGCTGTGGCTTATAGATGTCCACACCCTTGTCTGTCACAATGAAGTTAACCTGCAAGGCAGCAAGGAACTCCTCACCTGTGAGTCCGTTCAGGTCTTTCACCACGCGGTTGTAGTCCAGAATGGTAAGCTGACTTGCCTGGAAACAGACGGCCATGAAGTAGTTGTACTCCTCCGTACCCGTATGGTTAGGGTTCTGCTTCTGCTTTTCAGCTCCCACGAGTGCAGCGGCAGCAGAACGATGGTGACCGTCGGCTATATAGAACGCTGGCATGTTGGTAAACTCACGCGTCACGGTCGCCATGTCCTCATCGTTGTCAATTACCCAGAACTGGTGACGAAAGCCATCGATGGGGGCCACGAAGTCATACTCCGGTGCCGCCGTCTGTGCATAACGCATGATGAGTTCGTTGAGCACCTGGTTGTCGGGATAGGCAAAGAAGACAGGCTCCACATTGGCATCATTTACGCGAACATGCTTCATGCGGTCTTCCTCCTTGTCGCGACGCGTCAGCTCGTGCTTCTTAATCCGACCAGCCATGTAGTCGTCGGTATGTGCGCAGATGACGAGGCCGTACTGCGTCTTCTGGTTCATGGTCTGCGCATATATATAATAATGTTCGCGCGCGTCTTGTACCAGCCACCCCTTGTCCTGGAACTTCTGGAAGTTTTCGGCAGCTTTCTCATAGACGCGAGAGTCGTACTCCGACGTGCCCTCGGGGAAGTCAATCTCAGGCTTGATAATGTGGTACAGACTCTTCTCGTTTGTTCCAGCCTCCCGGCGTGCCTCTTCAGAGTCCAGCACGTCGTAAGGTCTGCTCTCTACCTGCTCCACCAGCTCACGTGGCGGGCGCAGTCCTTTAAATGGCTTTACCTTCATAGCTCTTTCTTTATTTTGTCAATCATTTCAGCGTATTCAGCGTCAGAAAGATACACCTTGCCTGGATTCATCTGGAAGGTGCTTCCGTAGTCAGGCCCATCGACATACTTCGGTGCCAGGTGGAAGTGCAGGTGCGAAAGCTTGTCGCTATAGGCGCCATAGTTGATTTTCTCCGGATTGAATGCTCGCTGCATGGCTCGCGTTACGCGTGCCACATCGGCCATAAAGAGGTTACGCTCTTCGTCTGAGAGCTCATTCAGGTCGTTGACGTGTCCGTTGTAGGCCACAAGACAACGTCCGCGATAGGTTTGTTCCTTAAAGAGGAACGCCCTCGACACCTGCAGAGTACAAATCTCTATCATCAGGTCGTGCAGCGTCTGGTTGTTGGTGCAATAAAGGCACGTTTTGGGGTCACTTTGCATAGTTTTTAGGATGTATTTGTTTTTTGATTTTGCAAAAGTACGAAATAATTATGAATTATGAAAATAATTACTTACTTTTGCAACCAGAAAATAACTAAAGACACATCTTCAAGTATGAAACGACTACTTACTTTCTGTTTATCCTTGCCGCTCACGCTGCTGCTCAACGCGCAAAGTTTTGAAACCGCCACACAAGCCATCACCAACATGGGCGTTGGCTGGAACCTTGGCAACACGCTCGATGCCAACAGCAACAATGGAGCTCGTCAGGGACTTGAGTCTGAAATTTATTGGGGTCAACCCTACACCAAACCCGAGCTTATGCAGATGCTGAAGACAGCCGGTTTTGGAGCCATTCGCGTACCCGTAACATGGATGAACCACATGGACGCTAACGGCAAGGTAGATGCTGAGTGGATGGCTCGCGTCCACGAAGTGGTGGATTATGTGCTCGATGCCGGCATGTATTGTTTGCTCAACGTTCACCACGATACGGGCGACGGTTCTTTCCATTGGCTGCACGCCAGTAGCTCTACCTATAACTCTACAAAGGCGAAGTATGAATACCTCTGGCAGCAGATAGCCACCGAGTTCAAGGATTACGACCAACGTCTGCTCTTCGAGGCTTATAACGAGATGCTCGACAAGTATGACTCCTGGTGCTTCGCTACCTTTAACCGTCCAGGAGGCTACAACGCTACTGATGCTTCCGAAGCCTATGCCGCCATTAACAACTATGCCCAGAGTTTCGTGACAACCGTACGCAACACGGGCGGCAACAACGCCCATCGTAATCTCGTCGTCAACACCTATGCTGCAGCCAACGGCTATGGCAACTGGAACGCCCATCTGAATGAAGTCCTCACGAAGATGGCCATGCCCAACGACCCCGCCGGCGAAGGGCACATAGCCTTTCAGGTACACTTCTACCCCAACGTGAAAAACCTCAACAGCACCAAAATCGAGGTGGATGGCATGATAAGCCTTCTGAAGAACAGGCTCGCCAGCAAGGGAGGCCCCGTCATAGTGGGCGAATGGGGCACGGCTAACGACGGGGAGTCAGACTACATGGTACGTCGTCAGAACGTGCTTCAGTACGCTGAATATTTTGTAAAGAAAGCAAAAGAGAACGGCATTGCCACATTCCAATGGATGGGCATCAGCGACGGTGCAGACCGTGCGATACCCGTCTTCACGCAGCCCGACCTGGCCGAGGCTATTCTCAAGGCGTGGTATGGCGATAGTTTTCAACCCGTTTTGCCTACACGCGAAGATTTAGGCGAAACTATCTATGAGGTAACTTTTACGGGCCAATGGACTGAGGTCAACCTGGTTTCCGAAGCCCTCAACACATCATCCTTCAGCCGCGTGGAGTTGACGCTGGCAGAGGCTCCGGCACCGAATGCACTCCAATATAAGGTTTATAAGAGTCCCAGCGGAGACCTGGTACAAAAGGTCAGCTCTGCTTCCAGCTCATTAGTGTTAAACGCTGCCACCATGGGTTCTACCATCCAGCGTATCACCCTGCAGAACTGTCTGCCTTCAGCCAAGATAACCATTAAGGACATTCAGCTGGTCAAGTCTGACGGCACAAAGCTGCGAATGACCCCAACCAGTTTCTGGGGCTGCACCATTGCCGAGTCATTCGTCACAAGCATCCAACCTCCAACCCCTGTTACCCATCGCCCGTCACCTGATAGCTATTACGACCTGCAGGGCCGTCGGGTCGCCAATCCCACCTGCGGCATTTACATCTGCAACGGAAGGAAAATCATTGTCCGATGAAAACACATTCGTGCATTATAAATGCACCTACCAAATGCAGCCGCATTACAAATGCGACTGAACGGTAACACAAAGAAGTCCGGCAGTTTTTCCAGCCGGACTTCTTTGTGATTATCTCTTTTTTTCTACTTATTTACCTGGAACTTCGTGTCACCATCCTTGAAGAAGGCATTAATCTGACGTGCAGCAGCGATGCCAGCATTGATGTTGGCCTCGGCTGTCTGTGCACCCATCTTCTTCGGGGTCGAGAAATAGCGACCCTCCAGTTTCAGAAACTCGTCGTTCGTGTCGGGCATGATGTCGGTGACGTACTTCAGATCCTCACGCTCCTGCATCAGCTTCAGCAGCTCAGGTTCGTTGATGACCTCCTTGCGGGCCGTGTTCACCAACACGCCACCCTTCTTCAGCTTACCCACCAGGGCATAGCCTATGCTCTGCTTGGTCTCAGCCGTTGCGGGTATGTGCAGCGAAACTACGTCGCATGTCTCGAACAGCGCATCCTGGTTAGCCACAGCCGTCACGCCGGCTTTCTCTATCACCTCAGCAGGACAGTAGGCATCGTAGGCATACACCTCCATGCCGAAGCCCTTGGCTATGCGGGCCACGTTACGCCCAACGTTGCCGAAGGCCAGAATGCCGAGCTTCTTGCCCAGGAGCTCGCTGCCGCTCTTACCATTGTAGAAACCGCGTACGGCCATGACCAGCAGTCCGAAGACCAGCTCTGCCACGGCGTTGGCGTTCTGCCCCGGCGTGTTCTCGGCCACCACGTTGTGCTGCGTGGCAGCCGCCAGGTCAATGTTGTCGTAGCCGGCACCGGCACGTACCACAATCTTCAGCTGCTTGGCGGCGTCGAGTACTTCAGCATCCACCTTGTCCGAGCGGATAATCATGGCGTCAGCATCCTTCACAGCGTCCAGCAGCTGCTGCTTCTCGCTGTATTTCTCCAGCAGCGCCAGCTCGTGGCCGGCTGCCTCTACTTCCTTCCTTATGCCCTCTACAGCTGCTGCTGCAAACGGCTTCTCTGTTGCTACAAGAATCTTCATTCTATTTACGATTTACAAATTTTCGATTTTCGATTGATTAGTATGTAAATAATGATTTACGGATTCCCGATTAATCGTCAATCGAAAATCCGTAAATCGTTAAATCATTTAGTGCTGTGCCTCAAACTCCCTCATGCAAGCTACCAGTGCCTCGCAGCCCTCTATGGTCTGTGCGTTGTAGCAGCTGGCGCGGAAACCGCCTACCGACCGGTGGCCCTTCACGCCAACCATGCCCTTCTGGGTAGCGAAGTCCAGAAATTCCTTCTCCAGTTCCTTGTACTCGTCGGCCATGACGAAGCAGATGTTCATCAGCGAGCGGTCTTCCTCCTTGGCAGTACCACGGAAGAGCTTGTTACGGTCTATTTCGCCATACACAATCTCGGCACGCTGATGAGCCAGCTTGTCCATAGCCTTTACGCCACCTTTAGCCTTCAGCCAGCGCAGCGTCTCCAGTGCACTATATATAGGTACTACGGGCGGAGTATTGAACATGGAGCCCTTCTCCACATGCGTACGGTAGTCCAACATGGTGGGAATCTCTCGCGGAGCCTTGCCCAGCGCGTCATCCTTCACAATGACGATGGTCACACCGGCCATGGCCAGGTTCTTCTGCGCACCGGCATAGATGGCGTCATACTTCGCCACGTCGATGGGTCTTGAGAAGATGTCGCTCGACATGTCGGCTATCAGTCTTACCGGCACGTCCAGGTCCTTACGCATTTCTGTGCCGTAGATGGTGTTGTTCGTTGTAATGTGCAGGTAGTCAGCGTCAGCAGGCACCGACCAGTCCTTCGGAATGAAGGTGTAATTGGCATCGGCCGAAGAAGCCACTTCCACCACTTCGCCAAAGAGTTTGGCTTCCTTCATGGCCTTCTTGGCCCATACGCCCGTGTTCAGATAGGCAGCTTTCTTAATCAGGAAATTGTAGGGAATCATGCAGAACTCCAGACTGGCTCCGCCACCAAGGAAGATGACCGAGTAGCCCTCGGGCACCTGAAGCAGTTCCTTGACCAGTGCCACGGCCTCATCGACCACGGGCTGGAAGTCCTTTGCACGGTGGCTGATCTCCATCAGGGAGAGACCCGAGCCATTGAAGTCTAAACACTGTTGTGCGGTCTTCTCGATGACTTCCCGTGGAAGCATCGACGGACCTGCGTTAAAGTTGTACTTCTTCATTTCTTTCTTTGTTTTATTATGATGTTTAACCTTATGTTTCGTAAAAGCGCTGCGAAGTTACACTTTTTATTTCTTATGACCAAACTTTTGAGCAATTATTCACTGTTATGCCCCAAAAACCTGTCACATTGTCAACTCCGCTTTGCAGTTTACAGGTTCTTCTATGTGTGCGTTCCGCTTATTTTGTTACGCGCTCCAGCCAGCTTACCATTGCCCACATCACGCCCATCGAAATCACACAGACTACCAGGAAGACAGCCCAGCACTCCCAGATGGGCCACTTGTTATACATCAGCGGACCTATCCACAGCAGGCCGTTGCCCACGGCCGTTGCCCCGAGCCACAAGCCCTGACAGAGTCCCTGCAGGTTCTTCGGTGCCACCTTCGAAACGAACGACAGCCCCAGTGGCGATATGAACAGCTCGGCCACGGTCATAAAGAAGTAATAGACAATGAGCACCCAAGCTCCCGACTTCATGCCGGCGGCCACGTTGGTGTCCAGTGCGGTAAACTCCTCGGCCGAGGGGTAGCCCTGCATGTAGCAGAACACGGTCATGAAGAGGTAGGCAATGCCTGCTATGCCCATGCCGTAGGCTATCTTCATCGGCGTAGAAATCTCCTTGCCCATTCGGGTCAGCGTGCTGAATATCCACATGATGACGGGCGTCAGTACAATGACGAAGAAGGGGTTGACGGCCTGCCATATCTCTGGCGGGAAGATGGACGTGTTGACGTAGTCGCGTGCAAAGAGTGACATCGACGTGCCGTTCTGGTGGAACGACCACCAGAAGAAGACGGCTATGCCCAGCACTGCAAACAGGGCATACATGCGCTGCTTGATTTCCGTAGCCATGGCCTTCTTCTCCTCTTCGGTGTAGTTCTCCGACACTACGGCCTCCTTCTTGCCCGGCGTGGGGAATATCTTACGCGAGAAGAAGAAGATAAACAGCGAAATGAGCATGGCCACCACCGAGGCAATGAACGAGAAGTGTATGCCCGTATTGAAGATGTCCAGATACTGCGAGCAGAAAGCCCCGAGGTCGGCCGTCTGACCGCCCACCTTGCCTATCAGCTCGTTCAGGTTCTGCAGCGCGTCGGCCTGCATGGCGCTGCCCTCGTTGATGTACTTATGACACAAGGCCGGCAGCGATGCGTTATAGTCCAGTCCGTTGGTCTTCAGCCACCAGGAGCGCAGCAGCGGCGCCACGAAGGGAGCTATCAGGCCGCCCACATTAATGAAAACGTAGAAAATCTGGAAGCCCGAGTCACGTCGGCTTTTCGCCAAGCGCAGCGCCTCGTCGCCCTTCTTGGCAGCCTCTGCCTCGAGGTTGTCGTACATCTGTCCCACAATGGCCTGCAGGTTCCCCTTAAAGAGTCCGTTGCCGAAGGCTATCAGGAAAAGCGCCAGGCACGTCAGGGGCAGCAGCCAGCCAATGTTGCCTGCCGTGGCCAGCACCGGCACCGAGAGGATGACGTAGCCCGATGCCATGATGACGAGTCCCGTCATGATGGTGCCCTTGTAGTTCTGCGTGCGGTCGGCTATGATGCCTCCCACGAGGCTTAACACGTAGATGCCTGCATAGAAGCAGGAGTAGATGATACCACTCGTCTCGTCCGAGAGACCGAACTTCGAACAGAGGAAGAGCACCAGCACGGCGTTCATGATGTAGTAGCCGAAGCGCTCTCCCATGTTGCTGAGGGCTGCCAGCAGCAGTCCTTTAGGATGGTTTTTAAACATGACTTTGTTTTCTTTTTTTATTGTTATATGTTTTCGTTCACTTCACCTTCTCGTTCTTGGTCTTCGCTATGTCGAAGAGCCAGCTGGCCTTCACCATGATGTTGGCGTAGTTCGAGCGTGCAAAGTAGTCACGCTTCGTGTTGCCGTATATGTTGCCCAGACCGAAGTAGTAGCGCCCCTCCAGGAGGAAGTGGCCCAGCTTGGGGTGCGAGTACTCCAGGCCTATGCCGCCGGCTATGCCATAGTCGAACTTGTTCTCCACGGGCATCGTCTCCTGCTTTATGACCACCGACGAGCGCATGCCGATGTTCCGCCTGGAGAGCTCGTAGTTCGCCTCCGTCTTCTCGTTCAGGTAGAACCCCACCTGCGGGCCTATCTGGAAGAAGAACTGCATCCCCTTGCGTTCGCGGCCCCAGCCCAGCCGGGCCAGCAGCGGCACCTGCACGTAGCCTATGCGCCGCTCGTACTTCTCGGCCTCGTTCGTCACCGTGTTGATGACGGGTTCGTCCGTCAGCGTCAGTATCTTCTGTTTCCAGCCTATCTTCACGTAGTTCACCTCGCCCACGATGGCACACACGCTGCTGAAGTACTTTTCCGTGGTATATCTCAGCGTCAGTCCCACCATGGGACTGCCCATCCAGCCCTGCTGCACGTCGGGTTTGAAGTTTATCTGGCTCATCACGTATCCGCCACTCACGCCCACTGCAAACTCGTCTCTGTGCTGCCCTATCTGCGCCTGTAGTCCCAAGGGCAGTGAGAGCAGCATCAGCAGGAGGCAGTAGGTGCGAGGTGCAAGGTGTAAAGACATATGTTTCATCTTCAAAACTTTATGGTCTCTATGCGCTTCTCCGGCGTGTAGTGAATAAACATCAGGTTCTTATTCTCCAAACCGCCCTGTCCCGACCGCTCAAACTGCAGCGGCGTCTGTACGGCCGGGTACCCCACCATGCCGCTGGCTCCCGTAAAGTGCTTGCCGTACATGTGCAGCCCTTTAATAAAGAAGTACGCGTGGTCAAAGCCCGTCAGCGCAAATCGCGGCAGCGAGTTCATCATGTCTGCATGAAAGTTCCAGCGGTACTTCTGCTCCAGCCGCTTTGTGCGGGCCGACTGCGCGTCGTAGTAGAAGGCCGCCGGTATGTGTACGTCCAGCTTGTAGAAGTTCTCTATGTTGCGTTGCGTGTAGAGCATCCAGTCCGTATATCCGAAGAGCGTCACCTCCAGCTCGGGGTGGTCGGTCAGCAGCGCCGAGAGTCTGGAGAGTCCCTTTCTCAGCTCCTTCGAGTGCTCTGAGTTCAGCACCACCACGTTGCGCTGCGCCATGCTGAAGTTCTGCACGAAGCGCTGGTCGTTCACCGTCAGCGATGTCAGCCCGTATTCCACGGCCTCCTCCTCCAGTTTCTTTCTCAGTGCCGTCGTGAAGGGGCCCTTCGTGCTCGTCGAGTCCTGACAGTCTATGATGACCGGGTGGTAGCCCCTGAAGTGCTGCACGAAGCGCTCCACCGTCGATTGGTTGAAGTCTTGCGGAGCCTGATACACCTGAAACAGCTGTCTGTTCTCCTTCAGCTGCGGTGCGTCAATGGAGAAGGGTATGAGCACCTTCACGTCGTTCTCCTTCGCCCACTGGCTCAGCTGCGGCATCATCTTCGAGTACAGCGGCCCTATCACCAGGTCCAGCTGCGCCGCCTCGTCGGTCAGGAACCTGGCTATGTCCGTGTCCTCGGCCACGTTCCATGCGTACATGTCCACCGATATGCCGTTCTGCTTCAGGCTGTCGCAGGCCATGAGCACGCCCCGGTAGTATTCCGTCATGCGGCGCCCGTCGCCGTTCTGCTTGTGCAGGGGCAGCATGACACCCACCCTCACCTCGCGGTTCCTCACGTCGGTCTTTTCCCGCTTCCGAGGCTGGGGCGACGGGGGCGCCACCGTGGCCGTGTCCGTCGCCGGGTTGGTCTTCGGCTGCGGGTACGGTATGCAGACAAACGTTCCCTTCTTCAGCACGTAGTCCGGAGCCGCCATCTCGGGGTTCGCCCTCACCAGCTCCTCCACGGTCAGTCCGTAGTCGCGAGCTATGCTGTATATCGTCTCCTTGCGCTTCACCTTGTGCATGTCGCGCCAAGGGTTCAGCTGCGCCGCCACGTCGCTCGTCCACGCCATGAAGGCCACCGTTGCCAGCAGGTATTTTAGTGCTCTCTTCATCCTTTTTTTTGCTGTATTTCGATTATTTGCCTGCAAAATTACAAAAAAACTTTTAACTTTCAACCCTCAACTCTAAACTTTTTATTACCTTTGCCGCATAATTCATTATATTATGGTACTAAGACAACTCTTTTTCACGGCAATCCTGGCTCTTTGCCCCCTGCAGGCCTTCGCCCAGAGCGACGACGGCGACACCACGCAGGACCCCGCATCCGGCGACACCGAGACCACCGACCCCTCCTCCGGCGACGGCGACGACTCCAAGGCCAAGAGCTACATCAAGATTCCCAACGGCTTCTCGCCCAACGGCGACGACATCAACGACGTCTTGCGCGTCACCTCCTCACAGGGCATCACCGAGTTCCGCGCCATCATCTTCAACCGCTGGGGCCACAAGGTCTATGAGTGGGACACCCTTGACGGCGGCTGGGACGGCAACATAGGCGGCCGGCCCGCCAAGCAGGGCACCTACTTCGTGCTCATCAAGGCCAAGGGCAGCGACGGCGAGACGCACACCATCCGGCGCGACGTTAATCTTTTAAGAGGCAAACCCAACGACGATGGAAGCAGCACAACCGAGCAGTAAGCCCCACACCGCCGCCGCCGACCTCGTCGTGCTCGGCGCACGCGTCCATAACCTCAAGAACATCGACGTCTCTATTCCCCGCCAGTCGCTCACCGTCATTACCGGACTCAGCGGCTCCGGCAAGTCGTCGCTGGCCTTCGACACCATCTTCGCCGAAGGACAGCGCCGCTACATTGAGACCTTCTCGGCCTACGCCCGCAACTTCCTCGGAGGACTCGAGCGTCCTGACGTTGACCAGATTACCGGGCTCTCGCCCGTCATCTCCATCGAGCAGAAGACGACCAACCGCAACCCCCGCTCCACCGTAGGCACCACCACCGAGATCTACGACTTCCTGCGCCTGCTCTACGCCCGCGCCGGCCGTGCCTACAGCTACGTGACCGGCGAGCCCATGGTCAAATATACCGAGGAGCGCGTCGTCGAGATGATTCTCAGCGACTACCGGGGCCGCCGGTTCCTCCTGCTGGCCCCCGTCGTGCGCAGCCGCAAGGGCCACTACCGCGAACTCTTCGAGAGCCTTCGCCATAAGGGTTACCTCCACGCGCGCATCAACGGCGAGCTGCGCGAAATCGTGCCCGACCTCAAGGTCGATCGCTACAAGAACCACAACATCGAGGTCGTCATCGACCGTCTCTCCCTGCCCGATGAGCCCCTCACCGAGGCCAGCGACCGCCTCAAGAAGTCGGTCCACACGGCCATGAAGGAGGGCGACGGCCTCATCATGCTCATGGACCATGCCACCAGCGAGTGCAAGTTCTTCTCGCGCCGCCTCATGTGTCCCACCTCCGGCATTTCCTATAACGACCCCGCGCCCAACCTCTTCTCCTTCAACTCGCCCCAGGGGGCCTGCCCCCGCTGCAAGGGCCTCGGCGTGGTCAGCGAGATAGACCTCGCCAAGGTCATACCCAACCGCTCGCTCTCCATCCACGATGGGGCCATTGTGCCCCTCGGCAAGTATCGCTCGCAGATGATTTTCTGGCAGATTGACGCCATTCTGCACCGTTACGACTGCACGCTCAAGACGCCCGTCGCTGAACTCTCCGAGGAGTGTCTGGGAGAGATTCTCTATGGCTCGCTGCAGAACGTGCGCATCGACAAGGAGCTTGTCCATACCTCTTCCGACTACTTCGTCTCCTTCGACGGCGTCGTCAAGTACCTGCGCTCCGTCGTCGAGAACGACGACTCCAGCGCCTCCCAAAAGTGGGCCGACCAGTTCCTGGCCGACTGCACCTGTCCCGAGTGTCACGGCCAGCGCCTCAACCGCGAAGCCCTCTCCTACCGCTTCGCCGACAAGAACATTGCCCAGCTCGCCGGCATGGACCTCTCCGAGCTCCGCCTCTGGCTCGACGGTGTCACCGCCGGCCCCGCCCCCCTGCTCAGCAGCCAGCAGCTGCAGATTTCTGCCGAAATCCTCAAGGAGATACGCACCCGGCTCGACTTCCTCCTGCAGGTCGGACTCGACTACCTCTCGCTCTCCCGCCCCACGGCCAGCCTCTCCGGCGGCGAGAGCCAGCGCATTCGTCTGGCCACCCAGATAGGCTCCCAGCTCGTCAACGTGCTCTACATTCTCGACGAGCCCTCCATCGGCCTGCACCAGCGCGACAACGAACGCCTCATCCGCTCGCTCAAGGCCCTGCGCGACATCGGCAATACGGTCATCGTGGTCGAGCACGACCGCGACATGATGCTCGCCGCCGACTACGTCATCGACATCGGCCCCCGTGCCGGTCGCCGTGGCGGCGAAGTCGTCTTCCAGGGCACCCCCGCCCAGCTCCTCCAGGCCGACACGCTCACCGCCCGCTACCTGCGCCGCGAGGAAACGAGGTGCGAGGTGCGAGGTGCGAGGTGCGAGGAAACGAGGTGCGAGGAGACGAAGTGCGAGGTGCGAGGTGCGAGGTGCGAGAAATCTCAAACCCTCACCCTCCAGGGCTGCACCGGCAACAACCTGCGCTCCGTCAATGTCGAGTTTCCGCTCGGCCGGCTCATCGTCGTCACCGGCGTCAGCGGCTCCGGTAAGAGTACCCTCATCAACGAGACCCTCTACCCCATCCTGGCCCGCCACTTCTATCGCGCCCTCAAGCAGCCCCTGCCCTACGAACGCATAGAGGGACTCGAGCTGCTCGACAAGGTCATCAACGTCGATCAGAGCCCCATTGGCCGCACGCCGCGCTCCAACCCCGCCACCTTTACCGGCGTCTTCAGCGACATTCGCAACCTCTTCGTCCACCTGCCCGAAGCCCAGATTCGCGGCTACAAGCCCGGCCGCTTCTCCTTCAACGTCAAGGGAGGCCGCTGCGAGGCCTGCTCCGGCAATGGCTACAAGACCATCGAGATGAACTTCCTGCCCAACGTCCTCGTGCCCTGCGAGGAGTGCCACGGCCGCCGCTACAACCGCGAGACCCTCGAGGTGCGCTACAAGGGCAAGAGCATTGCCGACGTCCTCGACATGACCATCAACCAGGCCGTGGAGTTCTTCGCCGCCGTGCCCGACATACTGCGCCGCATCAAGACTCTGCAGGACGTGGGCCTCGGCTACATCAAGCTCGGGCAGCCCTCCACCACCCTCTCCGGCGGTGAGAGCCAGCGCGTCAAGCTCGCCGCCGAGCTCTCCAAGAAGGACACCGGCCGCACCCTCTACATCCTCGACGAGCCCACCACCGGCCTGCACTTCGAGGACATCCGCATCCTCATGTCCGTCCTGCGCCGCCTCGTTGACCGTGGCAACACCGTCATCGTCATCGAGCACAACCTCGACGTCATTGCCCAGGCCGACCACATCATCGACATGGGCCCCGAAGGCGGACGCCGGGGCGGTCAGGTTCTTACCACCGGCTCGCCCCTTGAGGTAGCCCGCAGCCCCCTGGGCTTCACCCCCCGCTTTCTCAAGGAGGAGCTCATCAGCATGGGCCGGCTCACGCCCGACGACGGTGAAGAGCCCTAAGCCCATCCTCGCCCCCCTGCTGCTGCCCACCGCCTCTTTGGCCCTGGGCATTGCAGGAGGCAGGGAGCCGGAAGGCCCCCCTCCCCTCCTTGTGGGCGGCTTGTTATTAGCATTTCTGTTACTGGCTTTTTTCCTTTCCCGCTGGCACAAGCTCCAGTCGCTTCTCCTCTGCCTCTGCTGCACCATGCTGGGCTACCTGCTCTCAGCCCACTACAAGATGCAGCTCCACGCCGACTGGCCCCCGCAGCGGGGCTACTGGCACGTCGTCGTCTCCTCCAACCCCTCACCCCGTGGAAAAACCGTCAGCATGGACGCCCTCCTCAGCCGGACGGGCAGGAAAATTCAGTTACGACTGATGAACGACGAGCGTAGCTGTCAGCTCGCCCCGGGCGACTGTCTGGAGATATGCTCCACCGTCAAGCCTCTCTCGGCTCACGCGGGCTATCGTACCTACCTGGAGTGCCAAGGCTACGCGGGCGAGGCGTTCGTCTGGCACGACGACTGGCAGCACGCCTCGTTCGAGGCCGGCGGCATCAGCCTGACTGACCGGGTGCGCATCTTCTTTCTCCAGCAGCGGGGCCGCCTGCTCAGGCTGGTCAGGGCGCGTGTCGGCGAAGACGAGGCCTACTCCCTCCTGGCCGCCATGGCCTTAGGCGACAAGCAGGCCGTCAGCCGCGAGCAGAAGGAGCAGTTCTCCACGGCAGGCACCTCTCACTTGTTAGCCCTCAGCGGCCTGCACCTCGGCATCATCTACATGCTGCTGGCCCGCCTCCTCCCGCGCCGGCGCTTGAAGGGCCTCAGCCAGCTGCTCCTGCTGGCCGCCGTCTGGGCCTTCGTCCTGCTGGCGGGCATGCCGCTCAGCGTAGTCCGCTCGGCCACCATGATCAGCCTCTACGCCCTCGCCCTTCTGCTGAACCGGGGCCGGGCACCCCTCAACACCCTCGTGCTCACGGCCGGTCTCATGCTGCTTGCCCGTCCCTACTCGCTCTTCGACGTGGGCTTCCAGCTGTCCTTCTCCTCGGTGGCAGCCATTCTGCTGTTTGTCCCCCTGTTTCCTCAGTCCGTTCCCCGCCTGCCCCACTCCTCCTTCCTCGTTACCATGACCACGGTCAGCATAGCAGCCCAAATAGGCACCGCCCCCCTGGTGGCCTACCATTTCGGCCGCTTCAGCCCCTGGTTCCTGTTGGCCAACTACGTCAGCATCCCCCTGGCCATGCTCATCCTTTACACCATGTTCTTCAGCCTGCTCTGCTGCTGGTGGCCGCAGGCCCTGAGCCTGCTCATCAGCGTTCCGGCCACGCTGGCCTCCTGGCTCAGCGCGTGGACCCGCTGGGTGGCGGCGCTGCCCTCGGCCAGCATCGGCGGTCTGAAGCCCACCGTCCTGCACGTCCTGCTGCTTTACCTTATTATTCTTTCCTCGTGGGCTATCCTCCGCTATTTTGCCATTCATCGGGTCGCCAAATAGATCTGCAGGCGAGTGAAGTCTAACGAGTCAGGTCTGACCGGACTCGATAAACCCAACCCGAGTGTCATCACGAAAAATCCCAATAAAACATAAAAGGGGGCACAAAGTGGCAGGGGTGTGGAAAAGATGTTGTAACTTTGCGCACGATTGGAACAAGGATATGAATAAAACCATCATCATACTCACCGGCCTGCTGTGGGCAACGGCAGCAAACGGGCAGACGGACACAATAGTCCGCGAGGACTCGCTGGGCGAAGTGACCGTCACGTCGCACTCTGCACAAAAACGCATCAGCGAGGTGCAGATAGGCGCTGAGCAGGTGGATGTGACCACACTGGCCAAGGTGCCGGCCATGTTCGGCGAAAAGGACATCATCAGGAGTCTGCAGCTGCTGCCCGGCGTGAAGAGCGACGGCGACGGGAGCAGCGGATACCAGGTGCGTGGCGGCACGGCGGCTCAGAACCTGATGCTGCTGGACGGCGCCACGGTGTATAACGCGGGCCACCTGATGGGGCTCTTCTCCACCTTCAACGACGACGCGCTGGCGGGAGCAACGCTCTACAAGGGCCTCGTACCGGCTCAGTTGGGCGGCGGCTCGTCGTCGGTGTTCGACGCAACGACGCGCCCGGGCGACCTGCAGCACTACCACTGCGGCGCCACCATAGGCCTGCTGTCGGCAAAGGTGACGGCCGAAGGCCCCATCAAGCGCGACAAGTCGTCGTTCCTCTTTGCCGGACGACGCTCGTACCTGGACCTCTTTCTGAAGGCGACGAAGAAATACCGCAATAACACGCTGAACTTCTACGACGTGAACCTGCGACTGAACTTCAAGCTGTCGGAGCGCGACCGCCTGACGGTGGCACTCTTCCGGGGGCACGACAACATGGGGCTGGACGGCCTGATGGACATGGACTGGGGCAACACCACGGCGACGGCCAACTGGCTGCACACCTTCAGTGCGGCTCACTATGCGAACACGCAGCTCATATACAGCGACTTTGCCGACGACGTAGGCGTAGATATGCTCAGCTTCAACTACAGGCTGAAGGGATACATACGCCACGCCACGCTACGCCAGCGTCAGCTGCTGACGCTGGGCCGCCACCAGCTGAACATGGGACTGGAGACGACCTACCTGCAGCTGCAGTCGGCCGAGTGGGACATCATTCTGCTGCACCAGCGCGAGAAGCGCAACGCCTGGACCTCGGCACTGTGGGTAGGCGACGAGTGGGCCGTAACGCGGGGCATGACTCTCTCGGCAGGGCTTCGACTGCACCACTTCTCGGTGCTGGGGGGTGCGCCCTACTACAGCATAGACCGGGAGGGCAACATAACCGCCACCACGCACCCAAAGGGCGGCAGCGTAGTGAAGACTTACGTGGAGCTGGAGCCGCGCATCAGCACGAAATGGAGCATCGACGAGAGGAACAGCCTGCGCATAGGCTACAGCCGAACGTCGCAGGACGTGCACGCCGTCAGTGCGGGGGCCATGTCAATGCCCTTCGACCGTTACACCATGACCAGCAACATCGTGGCGCCGGAGCGGGCCGACCAGGTGGCCATAGGGTGGACGGGCATTACGCGCGACGGCGGCTACGACTTCACGGCAGAGGCGTACTACAAGCACATCAGCAACGTCTATGACTACCGCGACGGGAAGTCGCCCTTCTCGGAAATAGAGATGGAGCGACTGCTGCTGGGCGGCAAGGGGCGGGCCTACGGACTGGAACTCTGCGCCCGCAAGAACACGGGACGGCTGACAGGCTGGCTGGCTTACACGCTGTCGTGGTCGGAGAACAAGATTGAGGGCATTAACCGAGGGCAATGGTACACCGCCGCCAACGACCGCCGCCACGACCTGGCCCTGGTGGGCATCTACCAGCTGACAGGGGCATGGGAGCTGTCGGCCGTATGGCGCTACAACACGGGACAGGCGCTGACGGCTCCCAGTGCGAAATATGAGGTGGACGGCACCACCTACTACTATTATGCCGAGCGCAACGGATACCGCGCGCCGGCTTACCACCGGCTGGACATCAGCGCCACCCACACCAAGAAGCTGCGCCGGATGACCCGCATTTGGTCGGTTGGACTCTACAATGCCTACTGCCACTATAACCCCTACGTGATACGCTTCGAGAATGACGACGAGAAGCCAACGGGCACCAAGGCCGTGCAGACGTCGCTCTTCGGCATCGTGCCCTCGGTAGCGCTGACCCTGAAATTCTGACTTAAGCACATGAGAAAGATACTATATACCATAATAGGTTTGGCGACGATGACCGCCTGCGAGAAGGAGATAAGCTTCGACTACGACGAGGTGGAACCGCTGGTGATGATAGAAGGCCGGGTGACCAACGAGGGCACGGAGGTGCTCATCAGCAGGACGCGCTCCGTCTATGACCCGGTGAAGCCGAAGGGACTGCGGGGGGCCGAGGTCGTGGTGAGCACCGACGCTGAGCAAGAGCGACTGACCTACGACGAGGCCACGGGCTACTACCGCTCGCCGCTGAAGGGAAGGCCGGGCACTACGTACCGGCTGACGGTGGAGCTGGAGGGACGCCACTACGAGGCAACATCGCTGATGTACCCGCCGGCACTGCTGACGGGGGCAGAGTTTCTCTGGCAGTCCATCAACCAGGAGCGTATGCTGGCCTACGAACTGTGGGCTACCGACCCGCAGCCCGACGTGCGCAACTACTACTGGTACAGGGTGGACCGGACGTCACTGCACCCGCACTTTGCCAACAGGACGAACCGCGAGGCCTACCGCTGGAACGTGTTTGACGACCGTGGCTGTCCGCCGGGCCTCGTCATGCGCGACGTGCTGTGCATGAGCGAACGGACTGCCGAGGACGACGAGAAGGAGGACTGGGACGACATTCTCTATGAGGGCGACACCGTCACCTTGAGGCTCATGGTCATAGACCGGGCCACCTACGACTACCTGCACTCGCTGAGAACGGGGCAGCAAAACGGCGCCAACCCCGCTGGCAACATCAGTGGTGACAACTGTCTGGGCTACTTCACGGCAGCCAGCGTCACCCATGCCGACACGCTCGTCTTCAGGTACGACGCGATACGCTCATCGAGATAAGCTACATAAGCTACAGCAAACATGTAAAGGCCCGCCCCAGGGAAATGCCGGGGCGGGCCTTTAGCTATGAAAAAACAGATGTAAGGTTTATCGGATGACGACCTTGCGCGACGTGCCGTCGCTCATGCGGACAACGTTCAGGCCCGGCTGCGGAGCACTGAGCTGGCGGCCGTCGAGGGTGTAGTACTCGGCGGGAACGGCCTGCTGGGAAGCGATGGAGCGGATGCCGGTGGCAGCTTCGGTAATGTCGCTCTGAGCAGCATTGATGATGGAACCGTTGCTCTTGTCGATGAGCAGGGCTACGACGTGGAGCTTCGACTTGTCCTGAATGACAGACTTTGAAGTGATGTCGGCCGTGTAGGTGAAGGGGAGCTCTTCGTCGGCCGTGAAGCTGGCGGGTACGGAGTTGGCAACGCCGGTAGCGATGTTCCATGCTCCTACGGCTACGTGGTTAAACTCAAGGCCGGTGACACGGCTGGCCCCTTTGAACCAGAAGGAGTACTCGGGGCTGTTGTAGTTGCTGTTGCCGCTCAGGGCGTTAGCCTGGGCCCAGCTGGAGCCCGTGCCCTTGAGACCATCCTCAATGAGGACGAAGGCTACGCCGTAGTTGGCGTTGTCGTCGGAGTAGCTGAAGGTAGAGGTGGCGGTGATGTCAATCTTCGACTTGGCGTCGTCAGCCCACTGTGCCTCTACGGCCACACTGCCGGGTACGGTCAGGTCGAACACTAAAGGCAGAGCGACACTGAAGTAGTAGGGCGAGGGATAGAGGTCGAGCATGCGATTGACAAACGAGCTGGGGAAGCCGGACGTCTGGTTCACGATGGCATTATAGTCGGAAATGGCCATGGGGTCGCTGTTGTGGGCGGCAATGATAACGACCTTGTCGCCGTAAGTCTGCTGTACGTACTCCAGACCCACGAAGCCCACGGGACACCACTGACACCACGTGCCGGTAAACTCCTCAATGACGGGCGTTACCTGAGGTTTCTGGGTAATGCTGACGACATAACCGGAAGCTGTGGCGGCGGTGGCAGCGTTGGGCTGACCGTTGACCTTGGTAATGGCGATGGTCTTCTGAGTCTTCTTGGCATCGGCTTCGGCCGGCAGCACGAAGTTAACAGTAGCACTGGCATTGAATGCAATATTCGGCGCGCTGACAGTGAGCTCGTCGGAGGTGACGCCGTCGGTGGTGACGGTATAGGAGAGCTCGGTGATGGTCTTCGAACCGTAATTGGTGACGCTGACGGGGACAGTGCCCTCCTGGCCTGCCAAAACGTAGGTCGTAGAGAAGTCGGAGAGCGTGGCGTTGTAGTCTTCAAGCACCATGCCGCTGACCAGCAACTGGAAGGCCAGCTTGCCGAAGCCATTGCCATTGAGGTCTTCCCAGTCCATCTGGCCGGGAACGCTGATCCAGAAGGCATTAGGAGTATCCTGACCGTCGCACATAATGGGGTAGGCGTTGGTACTCTTCACATGGTAGCCAATGTAGAAACCCTCGTTGTTGACTTCGTAGGGGGTGTCGAGCAGGAAGTCGTTAGCCCCGTCGGTGAGCGTCTCGGTAATGTCCTGAACGTAGTCGGCGGCACTAATGGTGGCGGGACGGTTCTTGGAAATCCACACTTTCATGTTGCTCATGGTTTTGGCAAGGCCGGCACCTATATAGACACGAACGGCCTTGACGGTGGCCTTGCCTAAGAGCTCGTGATTAGCAGGAACGTAGATACCGGCCATGAAGGTGGTAGGAGTGCCTGTGCCTATCAAGTTGGGTTCGCTGGAGAGGTCGCTCTCGGTGAAGTAACCCCACCAGTTCTCTCCTTCAGCAGGAGTGATGGTGGCCTTGTTGACAGAGGCAGGTGCCTTGAAGGGCTGGGGGGCCTGCGGGGCTTTCTGCCACACTTGTGCCTGGACGCTCACTGCGAGGAGCGCGGCAAACGTAAGAAGTAATAGTTTTTTCATGTTGTGTTGTTTTAAAGAGTTGATTATTGAATGATGACTTTCTTGCCATTAGTGATGTATAGACCCTTGGTGGGGTTACCGACGCGGCGGCCACTGAGGTCGTAATAGACTTCCTCTCCCTGCGAGAGGCCTGGGGTGAGGCTGTTGATGCCCGTAGAGGCCCCGTTGGTAAACTGCACCTTGACGCTGTGGGTTTCGCTGCCTATGGTAGCGGTGAGCGTAGCCAGGAGGTAACCCGTCTGCTGAGCGTTCTCGGCATCAAACTGTGCCTGCACAATGCCGTTGCTGGTAGAAAAGTCCTTGGTCATTGACGTAGCACCATTGAACATGACGCAGTTGCCGCCCATGCACCACTTCAGGGTGGCGGGGTTCATGGTGTTCTCGTCAATGGTAATGGTGGCCGTACCAACGGCTGTAGTGCCACTGAGCAGCTTGAGGATGAGCCCGCCATCGGGGTCAGCAGGAGGATTGGTCTCGCACCACAACTCGCCGAAGCCGAAATCGTCCTCGACAGCAGCAATGGTCACCATGCCGCCGTCGGCGACGGGCGTGCCGTGATACTGGAACTGGAAGGTCTGTGACTTTGCCGCTGTACCCATGAGGAACAGACAGGCTAATGAAAGGAGTAGTTGTTTCTTCATACGCTGATGATGTTGATTATTGTTATTGTTTTAACTTGGTTGTGGCTACCTGCTTGACACCGCTGTCGTCATAGACGAAGCCAACGACCGAGAGGTTGTCGGCGTTATAGTCGGAGGAGGGCGTGAAGGGCTCTGCTGAGAGCGTGGCCGTCTCGCCCTCGCGGACGCTGAGCTCCTGGCCCCACGTGCCGTTGAGGGCTTCGCGGAAGACGTGCTGATGCAGGTAGTCATCCTGACGCGTGCCGTCGGGCATGAGCTGGAAGGCGGTGACGTCGTCCTCCGTGAGCCAAAGCTGCAGGTGGCCCGAGGTGGAGCCGTCGGTGCCCATGACCGTGGCGCTGACGGTGTAGCGGCCTGCGTCCTCAGCGACGCTGAGGGTTATGCTGACGGGAGCCGGCCGCTGGAGCTCGTCGCGCACAAGGGCACCCCACGACGTGAAGTCGGAGACGCCCGTGCGGTCAACCATGCCAACGGGCTGGTACTCCAGGTGCCAGTGGTTGTAGTACAGGTCGCCCACGTCGGTCTTCAGGCCCAGGAAGCGGTCGTTGGTCTTGAAGCCGAGGGGCCCGGAGTGGATGGCTACGGCAATGACGGCGTCGGCGCCGTACTGCTCCTGCAGGCGGTGAATCTCCTGCGAGGCATTGGGGCAGTTGACGCAGCGCTGACCGGTGAAGTCTTCTATCAGCACGCTGCGGCTGACCTGTGCGGGTTTGACATAGATGAGCCGTTCGTCGTCGCTGATGTTGCTGCAGGAGGCCATGAGCCAACACCCGACACCCAACACCCAACACCTAACACCCAACATCCAACACCTAACACCCAACCCCCAACACCTGAGGAGGGAAAAATATACTGTTCGTTTCATAAGCTTCAGAAGTTATAATTATAGGACAACGTAAAACCCCTGTACGACGGAATGTAGCGACAGACACCGCCCGAGCAGTTGAAGCCCTCGCTGGTGCGGCCGTATCCGGCCATGATGTTGTGGGCTCCGGTGGTGAAGGTGAGCTGTGCCATGTAGTAGTGCAGGTGGTTGCCCACGTTGTACTCGTCGCTCAGGGTAATCATCCAGTGGGGCACGAGCGAGAGCTCCAGCAGGCCAAAGGCCCAGTCGCCATCCGGGCCGTCGCTGAACATGTACTGTGCCTCGCCACGCAGCGTCACCTTGGGCGAGAACTGGTACTTGGCGTCGGCCACGAGGATGTTGTTGTGCATCATGTCGCCATGGCCCTCAATGACGAGGGCGTTATAACGCTGGTTCATATACATGAGTTGCAGGCGGAAGGCCTTGCTGAAGCGGCGCGAAAGCTGCAGGTTCAGGTCCTGATAGTTGGTATGGTCGCCCCAGCCGAAGAAGGAGGTGGTGTAGCCGTCGGTTCCGGCCAGCAGGGTGGTTCCCGTCAGGGTGTTGAGGGTCTGGCCGCCCTGGAAGTCGCGCTTGATGCCCCGCACGTAGCTGTAGTTCAGCTTGACATTCATGCCGTAGCGTCCGCCCAGCGCGGTGTTGCGCTTGAAGTTGTAGCCCACCTCGGCCTGATAGGCCCACTCGCCGTCGGCCAGCTGCGTGGCGTAGGGGTACAGGGCTGCCAGGTCGTAAGTATGCTCAGTGGTAAAGGCCGGCAGGTGGTTGATGTAAGAGGACGTGCCAATGGCCTTGGCCGTCTGGGTGGTACTCTTGAACGACATGTTCTCGCTGCGCTTGGCCTGCAGAAGAATGCTGAGTCCCTTCTTGGAATAAGAGCCCGAAATCATGGCTGCCGAACCCCGGCGGAAGATGTAGCCGTTGGCAAAGGAGGGGTCGGCCGTCTTCTGGGCGTACTCGGCCAGCACGCTCCAGGGACCCTTGTTGAAACTGAGGCGTACGTCCCAGGCATTAACGAACTTGGGGAAGTTAACCTTGTGGGTGGCATCGGCAAAGACCTCCTCGTCGGACTGCTCGTAGCGGTTGACCCACGAGGCGCCCAAGGTAAGGTGGGTGTCGCTCTTCTTCAGAGAGGGAATCCACTCGCCAAAGTCGGCCTCTACGTCGGCACCACTGACGAGGGCCTTGTTCCACTTCCAGTAGCGGCGCTGCTTGCCCGAGAGGGCCTTGATGGTCAGTCCGTCGGTGGGCTTCAGCACGAGCTTGGCACCGAGCAGAGAGTTATCGACACCGATGGAGCGTTCCTCGTAGCTACGCAGCACGAAGCCTGAACCGAACTGCTCGTAGAACGTACCGAGCGTCAACTCTGCACGTTCCAACTTTCCCTTCACGTAAAAGTGAGGCACGCCCCACCCCTTGAAGTCGCTCTCGAAACCGGGCAGCGGGTGCTCCAGGTACTCCAGACGGGCACCGGCATCGACATACTTGCTGCCCAGATGGAGGTCAACGTAGGTATTGGTCTGGAAGTCTTCCTCCTTCACAGCGCCGATGGCGTCGTCGGTCTGAGGTATCAGCATGTCGGTCTGTATGCTTCCCGACAGCGTCACCTGAGCCTGGGCCGTGAAAGGGATAAGCGCCAACACACAACACCCAACACCCAGCACCCAACACCTAACACCCAACACCCAACACCTAACACCCAACACCCAACACCTAACACCCTTATTACAAATACGCATGGCCATTTACTTCAAGAGTTCACGTACTTTCTCTATAAGCTCTGTCTCGGCACCGTCGGTGTAGCCATAGTGGCGATAGACAATGTTACCCTTGCCGTCGCAAATGATGACGAAGGGAATCATCTGCGCACCCAGGGCCTGGCGGAAGTCGCTGTTGGGGTCAAGCAACACGTCGTACTCCCAGGCATGGTTGTCAACCAGGGGCTTTACCTTATTTATGTTCTGCGCCTGGTCGATGGACACGGCAAATATCTTCACACCCGTCTCGGCCTGCCAGTCGGCATAAACCTCGCTGATGGCGTCAAGCTCGCGGTTGCAGGGCTTGCACCAGGTAGCAAAGAAATCGATGATAAACGGCTTGCCCCCATTGTTGAGCGTGTCGGTACGGACAGTGCCCCCATCAATGGTCTTCAGGGTAACGGCTGGCAACTGGGCTGCAGCAGGCAGCAGGCCGAGGGTAAGACCTAAAAACAATAAAAAAAGTAACTTCTTTCTCATATCCTTCTCTATACGTTTAGTTTTATTCCTGCAAAGGTAAAGACTATTTGCGAAACGGCCAAAGAAATAGCCCGAAAATTCGCCAGCCACAGGCCGTAAGAAAAAAAAACGAAAAAAAACAAGGAAAAAGTTTGGCGGTTACAAAAAAACTACGTACCTTTGCACCCGCTTACAAGAAATGAGGCTCCCTAGCTCAACTGAATAGAGCATCTGACTACGGATCAGAAGGTTGTGGGTTTGAATCCCGCGGGAGTCACAAAATGAGAGAGATACAACGCAAGTTTATCTCTCTCTTTTTTTTGCCCAATGGTGAACCTCGTGGCACGTAAGCCATAATCCGGCACTGAGAGAAGTGGCACTTCTCTCTGAGAGAAACGGCACTTCTCTCTGGGAGAAACGGCACTTCTCTCTGAGAGAAACGGCACTTCTCTCTGGGAGAAACGGCACTTCGTTTATCGGCATTTGAAATGCCGATGTTGCCGACAGGTGCATTTGCAATGCACCCGTCGTTTCTATCAAGTAGATTCGTGCCTATACGATGATGCGCGTCTTGCGATAGTTCTCACGGAACTCCGTGGGGCTGCAACCCTTCTTCTTCTTGAAGATACGGTTGAAGTTGGAAAGGTTGTTGAAACCGCAAGAGAAGCAAATCTCACTGATGCTCTTGGCCGTATCGACCAACTGGCGACTGGCGTAGCCCAGACGCTGGTCGATGATGTACTCGGAGAGGTTCCTGCTGGTATGCAACTTGAAGAAACGGCTGAAGGCCGAAGGACTCATGCCTGCTATGCTGGCCAGTTCGGGCAGGCGCAGGTCGTCCTGATAATGGGTGGAGATGTAGTTCTTCACCTTCAGCACGCGGCGGGAGTCACTCTCTACATCGACCTTGGCGTAGCTGCTGGTGGCCAGCGTGTGGGCACCATCTTGACGGGAGAGCTCGTAAAGGATGCTCATAAACTGCTGAACGGCATAGAACCCGTCCTTTACCTCGCTCAAGCTGATAAGCAGCGGATAGACGTGCATGATGGCCGAAAGGGGGAAAGCCAGGCCCTTGCGTGCCTCCTGAAGCATGGTACGAATGCTGCGGAAGGGGTTTTTGCCCATAATGCCGTCATCACTGATGTCGAAGTCAAACTGGATGGTGATTTCGTGTACGTTGGCTGAGTGGCACTCGTGCTGTTCCCAGACATGCTCCAGGTCGGGCGAGGTAATGAGCACGAGGTCGTAGTCGGCAATGACCTCAGAAGAGTCGCCCACAATGCGGCGCACGCCTGAGGCATGCTCGACAAAGTTCAATTCATAGACGTCGTGGTTATGTATGGGGTAGTCGAATTCCTTTTTATGACGGTCGGCTATGTAGAGGACGTCGCGTCCGCCAAGGGGGGATATTTCGTGAATAATCTCCATAGCAAGGCTTCAGATCTTCAGTTCCTTCATAATTTCGCTCATCTTCTGCAGCGTAGAGATGCGCGTAGGCACAAGCGGCAGGCGGAGCACATTCTCAATGAAACCCATTTCGTGCAGCATGGCCTTCACGCCGGCTGGGTTGCCGTCGATGAAGAGCAGCGAGAAAAGGTCGGTAAAGCGGTGGTGAATCTTGCGGGCTGCCTCGTACTCACCACGGAACTGCAGGCGAATCATCTTAGAGAACTCCTTGGGCAGGGCATTGCCGATGACGCTGATGACACCGACGGCTCCGCAACTGACCATGGGGAACGTCAGCGAGTCGTCGCCACTGATGACGTCGAAGTCGTGAGGCTTGTTTTTGATAATTTCATCGACCTGCTCGAGATTGCCGGAAGCTTCCTTGATGGCCACGATGTTCTGACAGTCGCGGGCCAGTCGAACGGTGGTCTCTGCCTTCATGTTGACACCCGTACGGCCTGGAACATTGTATAAGACGACAGGAAGTTTCGTGGCACTGGCTATGGCACGGAAGTGCTGATAGAGTCCCTCTTGCGAGGGCTTGTTGTAATAGGGGCAGACGCTTAGCACGCCGTCAATGCCCCGGAAGTCGCCCGTCTGCAGTTCCGTGGTGACGGCTGCCGTGTTATAGCCTCCGCAACCCATGAGGATAGGCACCCTACCCTGTACCAGATCGACCACCGTATCCTTGATGCGCTGCTTCTCGTCAGGCGTCAGTGTAGGCGTCTCGCCCGTGGTGGCCAGTATGCAAAAGAAGTCGGCTCCGTTGTCTAACTGATAGTTGACCAGACGGACGAGGGCAGGGTAATCTACCTGTCCGTCTTGTGTGAAGGGCGTAATGAGCGCTATGCCAAGGCCCTTGAAGATGTTATGTACCATAAAAAATTATTCTGACTTAAACAAATCCTTGATGCCACCGATGCTACCCATGAGGTTCGTAGCTTCGTAAGGCAGATAGACAGTCTTCTGGGCCGGGCCTTGAGCCAGCTCCTGCAGCATCTGGATGTACTTCTGTGCCAAGAGGTAGTTTGCCGGGTTGGTGCTCTTGCCTACGGCCTCGGTAATGAGCTCGATGGCCTTGGCCTCGGCCTCAGCCTTACGGATGCGGGCCTGAGCCTCACCTTCGGCATTGAGAATGGCCTCCTGCTTGGCAGCTTCGGCCTTGTTGATGATAGCGGTCTTCTCGCCTTCTGACTGGAGAATGTCGGCCGCCTTCTTACCCTCAGAGGTCAGAATGGTGGCACGCTTGTTACGCTCTGCCTGCATCTGCTTCTCCATAGCGGTGAGCACACTCTCGGGCGGGGTAATATCCTGCAACTCGACGCGGTTCACCTTTACGCCCCACTTGTCGGTTGCCTCATCGAGCACCGAGCCGAGTTTCTTGTTAATGGTATCGCGCGAAGTCAGGGTCTCGTCGAGTTCCAGTTCGCCGATGATGTTACGCAAGGTGGTCTGAGTCAGCTTCTCGATAGCGTTGGGCAGGTTCGAGATTTCGTAAGCAGCCTTGAACGGATCGACAATCTGGAAGTAGAGCAGCGCGTTGATTTCCGTCTGCACGTTATCCTTCGTTATCACGTTCTGCTTGGGGAAGTCATACACCTGCTCACGGAGGTCGATGGTGGTGGAGTAGATATAGCGCCCACGGTTCAGAATGACAATATCCTTGGCACGGTCAATGAAGGGGATGATGACGTTGATACCCGGATTGAGCGTGGCATGGTAACGGCCAAGGCGCTCAATGATTTTGGTTTCCGACTGGGGTATGATGACCAGTGCTTTCTTGACCAGCACCAGCGCACATAACACGATAACTATCAATACAATGACTATTGGTTCCATAATATTTGCTTTTAAATTGTTTCTACGGTTATAACGGTACTCTCGCGGCTCACCACCCTGACTCGGCTGTCTGCTGCAATAGCAGCTCCTGAAACACTGCGTGCTCGCCACACGTCGCCATCGATGGCTACCCGGCCGAAGCCGTCGGCCTCGATGGCTTCACGTACCACACCCTCACGGCCCAACAGGGCGTCGGCATTGCTCACACGGTCGGGGTCGTTCTTGTGAAACCACTTCAAGGCTACGGGACGTACAGTAAACAGGCAGACGACGCTGACTACGGCAAAGATAGCCAGCTGAAGATAGAAGCCGGTAAAGGGCGACAGCAAGGCCGTAACGGCTCCGCCGATAGCAAAACACATTAAAAAGAAGTCGCCCGATGTCATTTCAAGAATAAGACAGATGACGGCAATGACGGCCCACAACTGCCAGAGGTTTTCTGAAATATACTGTACCATACTCGTTACGTTGTTTAGTCCTTATTGTCTATTTTGAGTGCGTAAAGGTACGAACTATTTTTCAAATGGCCAAATAATCCTGAAAAAATCATTGCGAACCGATGTAAAGGAACACCATTCCTAACAGCACGAGGGCTAAATCGACAGCTTTGGATTGCAGATTCTTCTCGTGGAACAGCATGGCTCCGAACAGGAAACTGACGATGACACTACCCCTGCGCACCATGGAGACAATGCTAATCATGGCGTCGGGCAATGAAAGGGAGTAGAAATACAGGAAATCGGCAGTAGAAAGAAACAGGCTGACGCCGAGAATGGACCATTTCCAGGAGAAGGGTGTCGTCTTCTTGTGGGTAGGCCACCACAGCAACAACAGCATGGCACCCATCATCAGGCACTGGTAAATGTTGTACCAGGACTGAACTAACATTCGGTCTAGCCCTACCCCGCCCTCGCTTACGGGAGCCATGAGGTACTTATCGTACAACCCGCTGATGGCACCCATCAGCGCAGAACCGACTATCATCCATATCCAGTGGTCGTGGCGGAAGTCGATGCCTTCTTTCCGGCTACTCTTACTGAGCAGGAAGAAGGACAGCACGGCCAACGTAACACCCACCCACTGCCACAAGTTCAGCCGTTCGCCGAAGAACAACAGGGCGCCGACAAGAACCATGACGGGTCGCGTAGCGTTGATGGGGCCCACGATGGTCAGCGGAAGATGCTTCATGCCGAAGTAACCTAAGAGCCAGCTGCTCAGAACGATAAGGCTTTTCAGCACGACATAGCGATGAACCTCCCAACCTCCGCTGGCTACATGGAAATCAGTAGCATCGAGCCAAGACGTACTGGCACTGAGCACGATAAACGGCAGGAAGATGAGTGAGGAAAACAACGTGTTAAGGAACAATACAGGAATGACCGCATTATCCTTGAGGGCTTCTTTCTTGAAAGAATCGTAACACCCCAACAGGGCGGCCGACAGAAAGGCAAGTATTAACCACATCAGTATTCTATTTTCTCTAAAAACAATGCATGGGCAGGCATTGACTCGCCAGCACCCGTGCGACGGCCTTGCTCTATGACGTGTCGGAACTCCTCCAGCGTCATGCGACCTCGACCTACCTCAATCAGCGTCCCAACGACAGCACGCACCATGTTGCGCAGAAAGCGGTTGGCCGTTATCTCAAAATACCACTCGGTAGGCGACGTCTGGTGCCAGCTGGCTTCATAGACTTGGCAGAGCGTCGTCTTCACGTCGCTACCAGCCTTGCAGAAGGCTCCGAAGTCCTCGTACTCCTTGAGCACCTGAGCTGCGCGGTTCATAGCCTCGAAGTCGAGCTGGTAGTGCAACTGACAGGAGTAACGGCGAAGGAAAGGCGACTTGTGGGTGTGAACGTAATAATGGTACGTGCGACGCCGGGCCGAGAAACGGGCATGCATGTCGGGGCTGACAGGCTCAACGCTCCAGACGCTGATGTCGGCGGGAAGGGCATGGTCGAGCTTATAGGCCAGGTTCTGCATGTCGTAGGAGCCTTCGTAGTCGAAGTGGGCCACCATCTGACGGGCATGGACACCGGCATCTGTACGTCCGGCACCGACCACCTCGACTGTCTGGCGCAACAACATGGACAAACAGCGCTGCAGCTCCTGCTGAACCGTCACACCATTAGGCTGCACCTGCCACCCATGGTAGGCTGCTCCGTCATAAGAAAACCAGATAAAATATCGCATGAAGCGGAATTATTCTATCGTCACCTTCAGCGGCTGCTTCAGACTGTTCTGCAGCGTGCTTGCACGGGCGGACCACTCTGACATGTTACGACAGTCGTACTTGCTCCAGGCCGAACCCCAGTAGTAAGTGACACGCTGACCAGGCTGAACGCCTCGCCGCACTACAAGGGCATGACCATGGATGCCGCCTACATTACCCGCGTTGGGAACGAAGAGCGTCTCCACTTCGTCGTAAGGGAATACCACACCTACATATATTTGGAAATTCTGACCTGCAGGATTGTCTGTGGGGTCAGCGTAGAGGGTCCAGTTGCCACCCATCTTGATACTCGTGGTGTCCTCATTGTGAATGACCACGCCTGAGGCAACATCAATGGGCTTCGTGGCTCCCTCGTACCAGACAGTCTGACGATTGAAGTTGGAACCCTTGTCAAGTGACAAAAGGCGATGTTCAGTTATGCGGTCACCGTGGAAGTCCTTGGTCTCGTAAGTCAAACTGACCGTAAAACGCAGGGGGCCATTGTCAAGAATCTCATAACTCGTATAGCAATAGGGAAAGACAATCTTGCCTGCATCGAGTAGAGCCGGAGCTCCACAGCCGAGCGAGGGCCCCACTTTGTAACAGTCAAGGCCGTGACCGTGGTCAAAATGGTAGGTGGTAAGTTCCTCTAAGGAGTCGGCAGCAGCAGTGTTGCCAGCCTGGCGCAGGGCCTGAACAGTTGCATGGTTGCTCAACTCAAGAGCATAGCGCTTTTCCACCTCAAGGTCGGGGGTATTCTTCACCCACACGTCGTTACCAAACGCACGTTCGCCAGAACGCTGCAGAGCAGGACCATAGAGACGATAGGCGCCTCGGTCGTTCTCCCATGCAATGTCATCGACACGCTCTGGGTACTGACGGCCATAGACCACGCTGGTGACTGGACGAGGCTTTCCTGGAACAATAACAAAGGTGGCCTGTCCACCAGGGCGTACGCTGACGTCAAACAGCAACTTCTTGTCATAAGTGAGCTGGTAAGGCACTTCCTGACGAACGGCATTGATGACCTTGAAGGAAGTACCGAGTTGGCTTACTATAGCGTCGAAGTCGAGTTCAACAAGTTCCTGACGCTGTTGGTCTGTAGGGTTGGTTACTGTGACGCTAAGCGAGTTGCGCTGAGCGTTAAGCGTAGCAGGGAGCAATAAGGCTGCCACAAGAATTGATATAACTTTATTCATCGTAGTTGTTAGTTTCTTAATGTTTTAGCAGATAATTATTAAAGTGATTGACGGCCTGACGGAACAGGTGGTTACGGGTGTTGCCGCCATAGATGCTGTGATTACGGTTGGTGTAGGTAAGCTGGCGGAAGTCCTTATCCTCCTGAACAAGTGCCTCTGTATATTCTGCAGCATTGCGGAAGTGGACATTGTCGTCAGCCAGTCCGTGGCAAAGGAGCAGCGCTCCACTAAGCAGCGGTGCACGGAAGAAGGGATTCTCGTTATAGCCGCTGGCATTCTCGTTAGGCGTGCGCATGTAACGCTCTGTATAGATACTGTCGTAGAAACGCCAGTCAGTCACAGGAGCAATAGCCACGCCGGCGGCAAAGACGTTATGACCCTCGGACATGGACATCAGCGTGTTAAAGCCACCGTACGACCAACCCCAAATACCAATGTGGTCTTTATCTACATACGCCTGACGCCCCAGCCAAATAGCAGTTTCTACTTGGTCCTTGCTTTCAAGTTTACCCAAGTTCATATAGACACATTTTTCAAACTCTGAACCACGGCCACCCGTGCCACGATTATCGACGCAAACACAGATGTAACCCTGCTGACAGAGGTACTGCTCAAGAATGGCTCCTTGGCCACACATGCCGATACTCCAGGCATTCTTAACCTGCTGACTGCCGGGGCCACCGTACTGATACATAATAACCGGATACTTGTGTGCGGCGTTGAAGCCTGCCGGTTTTACCATCCACCCGTTGAGCTGGATGCCTTCAGCCGTAGTCAGGGTAAAAAACTCGCGAGTACCTAACTGACATGCTGCCAGTTTCTGCCGTAGAGTCTGATTGTCAACGAGTGTCTGAGTCTGCTTCTTACCCTCGTGCAACGTAATGACAGGAGGGGTGTTCAGGTCGCTCCAGTTATTGATGAAGTAAGAAAAATGAGCAGAGAAGATGGCTGTATTCCATCCTGCCTGCGAGGTTAGACGATCGGTCTTGCCATTCTTATGAGTGACGCATACCTGCTGTTCTGCCGGCCCACCGATATGAGCTGCATAAAACGCATCGCCAGTCTTGTCGTTAAAGCCATAGACATCGGTCACGTCGTATTCACCATCCTCCACCTGACGAAGCAACTGTCCCCCAATGGTATATAGGTACAAGTGCATGAAGCCAGAACGGTCACTAAGTAACAGGATGTGCTTGGGCGTAAAGCAAATCTGCTCTATCACCTCTTCCTTGACATAGCGATTGGAGGTTTCCTCCAGCAGCAGTTGGCTTATGGTAGAAAGAGCATTAACAGCATAAAGGCGCAGACAGTCCTGACGACGGTTCATAGTCATGACGATAACCTGCGAGGCCCCTTCGGTGAGCACTTCTTCACCGTCATCGCCTTCGTGCTTCTCTACCGGATAAGTAAAGATGCGCGGCATGTAGCCGTCGCCGTCCATAGGAACGTCAAGTTTGCGCGTCTTGTGGCTCTTGATGTCGTAGCTCATCACGCTAACAACGGAATTCTTTTCGCCAGCGACAGGATATTTATAGGTATAGAGCGAAGGATACTTGGCATTCTGCTCCCATGCAGGAAACTGCCCTTTATACATGGGCAAAGACACCTGCCTAACCTCACTTTCATCGTAACGTATCCAGCAGAGCTGACGCGAGTCGGCCGTAAAAGCCATGCTTTGCGACGTGGCAAACTCTTCTTCATAGACCCAGTCAGGCACACCATTAATTACCTCACCCGGCTTGCCATCCTTGGTCAGCTGGCTTTCGGCATTATTGTAGAGCAGCTTGACGAGAAAAATGTTGTTATCACGTACGAAAGCAATCTGCTGACCATCAGGCGAAAACAACGGAGCACGCTGTGCGCCACCCTCGCTGAGCGACTCATACTTCTGGTTACGAATGTCGAAGATGTAGTACTTTGCCATAAAAGAATGACGGTAAATATACTCCGTCTCGGTCTGCAGCAATAGGCGTTTGCCGTCAGGACTCATAATGAAGCCATCAATATACGACACTTTAGGGCCACGGGCCGTAGCCAAATCAACCAGCGTAGAGACCAGCTTGCCTGTTTTGAACGAATACTGCTCAACGCGCTGGCCGTCAGCCGACAGCTGCAGATAGTGCTCACCATCCTGCATGGGGTCAACAGACCGCATGCCCTCTGAGCGAAATTTTCCTGACGTAATATCCTGAAGGCTCAAACCTCCTTCTGCCCACAGCTGCGAAGCTGCAAACAGACAAAAAACAAATAATGTACAAATACGTTTCATGTGTTTTTTAGTTGTCATTGGTTATTGAATCGGAGTGCTCCAGCAGTTCCTGCAACGTTGCCCGGGGATGCTGGTGCATATAGGTTTCTGCTGCCCGTACATAGTCGTTGCTAAAAGTGCGCTTACGGGTCACCTTGTTTACCACCCATTGTATCTTGCCCATGTGCCTTTTGCGCATTTCAGGCGTCGTATCGGATTTACTGAGCGGGTAACGACTCAAGATGTAGAAGCTCAGACAATCGGGAACAATCATCTTCCGCTCCATCTGCTGACGCTGTCCTTGAGGATAGAAACGGGAATACAGAGCATAGTCAGCACCTAAGTATTTGTCAAGACTGATGCCCAACGTACTGTCGCCAACGATAATGCTTTGGTTAAGAGCGCCTATCTGGGCGTAAATAACAGGAATGCTCATGCCAGGCATCATGCGCCGTAACTGTCGGAAGGCCAACGTAAGTTCCTGATTGAGGTCGCTCATGTCGGCATATTGCAACTCTACTTCATCAACAATAGCCTGAAGGACGGAGTCTTGGAAGAAATTGAGAAACTTCGCATTAATCAGCGGGTCATTTACCTGGCCAATGCGCAATACGTTCTCAATGAGCATGCGTGTCTGTTCTGGATAAAGCGTGTTCATTTGCTGCATCGCTGAACGGTCACCAGTCGTCAAATATAAAGCCTCTATACGGTCATAGCGTTCCACTTGAATACCTTCCGACGACAGTCCGTCAGCAGACTTCAAATGCCACTCGCAACCAATACAAACCAGCATGCAAGTAAAGAGAGCTAAGTAGATTCTACGCACTTGCTTTATATTAATTTAAGATAGCCTTTGTTAAAAACGCGTGCAAATATACTAAAAAATCTAATTAATTCCAAATTTTAACCTAAAAAACCTCAAATTCTTTCAATCTTTTAATTAACTTTGCGAAGAAACAACGTAAAACTTCCTATAAACAATGAATAAGACCTTGATTTTTTCACTATTGCTCACGGGCTGTGCACAGGCTGCTTTTTCACAAAACACTATGCACATTGAAGTCAACAATCAGTCGTCCATGCGACTGGAAGCACACCCCATTGTAGTCAGTCTTCAGGCATACCAAAACACCCGTTCGGCACTTGTCACCATCAACGACAAAGAAGTGCCCTGTCAGTTGGACGACCTTAACCAGGATGGCCGCTATGACGAACTGTGCTTTCTTACTAATTTGGCCGAAAAGGAGCACCAGCTCTTCGACGTCAGTCTGTCCGATGAAGGCGAACCCAAGACTTACGAGCCGCAGGTATATGCTGAGATGCTGCTGTCGAACAAGAAGATTAAGGAGGAAAACAAGCAAGACTTATACATCAGCAGCCTGACCGTTGACAAGGGAACGAATCCGTACTGGCAACTGCACCACCACGGACCGGCATTCGAGAACAACCTGGTGGCCTACCGTATATATTTCGACCATAGGCAGACGGTTGACATCTACGGGAAGTACCATAAGGGACTGGAACTGCGCAACACGCAGTTCTATCCGGACAGCATACAAAAAGCCAAAGGCTTTGGCGATGACGTGCTTTGGGTAGGCTCTACACTCGGACTGGGCACGCTTCGCGGATGGAACGGGCAAGAGCCCGTCATGCTTGAAGACGTAGCACATCGCACCTTGCGCATTCTGGCACGCGGGCCGCTGCGCACCGTCATTGAGGTGGTAGATGAAGGGTGGAATGCCCCGTCACCTACCAGCCAACAGCCGACACCTATCACAATGACCACCCGATACACACTCTATGCCGGACGACGCGACTGTCTGGTGAATATCAAGTTCAACCCCGCCCCCACCACCGAAAGGCAGTTCTGCACGGGCATCATCAACGTCAAGAACTCTATAGAATTCACTGATCATGACGGACTTCGCGGATGCTGGGGCACCGACTGGCCCGTTTCAGCCAAAGACTCTGTGGGGCATAAACGCGAGACAGTGGGACTGGGAATCAGTATTCCCCGCCAGAACATCGTACGAGAACTGCCCAAGGACAAGCGAAACTACCCCTTCGTTGTCAACACCTCTACAAATGAACTGCGTTATGCCATCACCTTCTCGTCAGACAACGAAGACTTTGGCTACCATAGTGAAGCTGAATGGTTTGCCTACCTGAAGGAATGGAAGAAACGTCTTCAGGCTGAAGTCATCGTCAAGTAAGCGGGTTATTGCGGTAGCTGACTGAACAACTTGTGCCCTTTTACGTAATACTGCCAGAGCAGCGAAATATGACGCTGTTCTGGTATTTTCTTTAACACCCGACTTGACTGAATGGCCTGACGGTCGGCAGTGAAGTCATGACGCCAGCGTTTAAAGGCCCGACGGGCACGGAACACTGCACAGAAGTCGCCCCAGTTTCGTTTAAGTATCAGCATCTCGATAGCAGCCACATAATCAAGCAACCAACGAAGTCGCATGACTGAAGCCAGCTCTTCTTCAGGCAGACACTTGTAGAGCATGGTCAGGTTGTTGCGGAAGTTCAGAAAAGTCTTCATCGGATTCGACTTAGGCAGCGTTCCACCTCCTACATGATAGACGAATGAATCAGGCACGCAACAAACGCGACGACCACGAATGCGCAAACGCCAGCAAAGGTCTATCTCCTCATTGTGTGCAAAGAAGCGGCCATCCAGTCCGCCACAGTCCCAGTAGTCACGTGACCTGATCATAAGGGCTGCCCCCGTTGCCCAAAGAATATCCATGACTTGGTCGTACTGACCGTTGTCTTGCTCAACGGTATCAAAGATGCGCCCCCGGCAGAAGGGATAGCCATAACGGTCAAGGAATCCCCCACCCGCTCCGGCATACTCAAAACTGTCACGATGATAGATGGAGAGCAGCTTCGGCTGACAGGCCGCCACATCGGGGTGAGCGTCCATCTGCTCAATGAGTGGGGTGAGCCAATGGTGGGTCACCTCAATGTCACTGTTCAGCAGCAGATAGTACTCGGCCTCCACCTGGGCCAAGGCCTTGTTGTAGCCTTCGGCAAAGCCCCAGTTACGGTCAAGCTCAATGACGTGGCAACTATCCCGAAACTGCGTGTTCAGCAGTTCGAGTGAAATGTCGGTCGAAGCATTGTCGGCAACATATATGTCGGCCTCATCACGAGAGTATTGCACAACCGATGGCAGATACTGCTGCAACATCTTGGCACCATTCCAGTTGAGTATGACGATAGCAACTCTTTTCATTTCCGATTATCCGTGTTATCTATTTGCCAATTGTCAACCAACAGGGCCGACTTATCATAATTGAAATTTCCTAAGCGTACGCTGAGCAACTTGTTGTCGTACTCAGCATGTGCCTCTTGAGCTGGCAGTTCCACGCGTATGTAGTTACGAGTAAAACCATGCATGGCACGTCCTCGCGGTGCTTTCTCGAAAAGCACTTCCTGTTTACTGCCCACGTAGCGAGAGTAAAACGTCTGGGTCTTGCGGTCTGAGAGTTCCAGCAGCCGTTTGCTTCTTAGCCTCTTCTCCGACTCATCAACAACATAAGGTATGTGCAAAGCTGCCGTTCCAGGACGTTCAGAGTAAGGAAAAACGTGCAGCTGTGTCACGTCCAACTCCTCAAGGAAACTGTAGGTCTCTTCAAAACACTCAGGTGTCTCACCCCTGCAACCCACCATGACATCGACACCGATAAATGCATCTGGCATCATTTGCTTGATACGCTGTATCTTGTCGGCAAATAGCTGGCGGTCATAGTGACGATGCATCAGCCGCAGCACCGTGTCGCTCCCGCTCTGCAACGGAATATGGAAGTGGGGCATGAAGGCCCGGCTCTTGGCACAATAATCTATGAGTCCGTCACTCAGCAAGTCTGGCTCCAGACTGCTGATGCGGTAACGGCTGACACCTTCCACACCATCCAGTGCTTTCACCAAATCCAGAAACTGCTCACCTGTCGTTTTGCCAAAGTCACCGATGTTTACGCCCGTCAGCACGATTTCTTTACCTCCTTCCAGAGCCGCCTCTTCGGCCTGGCTGACGAGTGAAGCTATAGACGGATTTCTGCTGAAGCCACGTGCATAGGGGATTGTACAGTAGGTACAGAAGTAGTCACAACCATCCTGCACCTTCAGAAAGAATCGCGTTCGATTACCACGCGAACAACTTGGGGCAAAACTTTTAATGTCTTTCGTCTTTACGGTTTTCACTACTGCATCCCCACCCTCACAACTTTTTGACACGAAGGCATCAGAGAGATACTGTATGAGACTTGCCTTTTCGTTCGACCCTAAGACAAGGTTGACACCCTCTATATGTCCCACCTTGAGGGGCTCCAACTGGGCATAGCAACCCGTCACCACGACAAAGGCTCCCGGGTGTTGACGTATCAGTCGATGAATGGCTTGCCTACACTTATGATCGGCCACGTCAGTCACCGAACAGGTATTTATCAAGCATATATCAGCCTGCTCACCTTTCTCGGCGTTGCGCACTCCCATCTGCTGAAGCATCCTGGCAAAGGTGGAGGTCTCAGAGAAGTTCAGTTTGCACCCCAAGGTGAAGTAAGCCGCTGTTTTGCCTTGAAAGGCTGAAGTGTCTATCATCTGCAATATATATAATATAATAATGTACGCACGCGTAATTGACGATGCAAAGGTACACATTATTTTTGACAAAAAAACCATTTTTTTGCAGAATAATCGTTAATTGTCATTTTGACACAAATTTTTAACATTTCGTAATCAACTGACATACAGTGTTTTGCAAAAAAGTTACAAAAAGAGGCAAAAAAAAAACCAAAAAAAAGATACAACGTATTGAAAAAATATATACCTTTGCATCGTTTTAATAAACAAATGATTGTTTTACAGATTTAAAAAGCATTAGAAAAATGAAGAAATTAGTATTTATGTTCGTAGC
>ODAJ014750502.1_pt1 | contig 62335 bp, 74 predicted proteins | sample 1539241 | NCBI WGS metagenome assembly ODAJ01 (sample SAMN02144231, study PRJEB22623) | gut metagenome | biome: sheep rumen | host: Ovis aries | place: New Zealand | reverse complement strand
CAGGGGGCGGGCAAGGCGCGAAGCGCCTCTGACCGCCACATGAAGCAGCCGCGCAGCGGCTGCGAATAGGGGTGCTGAATAGTTACAAAAGTTTTTAATTTTGTGCTTGATTAGCGGGCAGGAGCGTGCTATACTTCCTCTTGGACGATTAGCTCAATGGGAGAGCACTCGCTTCACGTGTGAGGGGTTACAGGTTCGAGCCCTGCATCGTCCACTACGGCGCCGGTTATTACGATCGGCGCCATTTCTTTAAGTGATAAAGGACGGAGGGAACGTGTTATGAAGATCGGTTTTGCAAGCGACCATGCCGGAATCGAGCTGAAGCTGGCGCTGATGGAACATCTTACGGCGCAGGGGCATACCTGCACGGACTACGGGAACTATGACCCGAATGACCGAAACGATGATTATCCGGTCTACGGACGCAAGGCGGCGGAAGCCGTGATGCGCGGCGAGGTGGATAAGGGCGTCATCATCTGCGGGACCGGCGTAGGCATCTCTCTGGCCGCCAACAAGGTTCCGGGGATCCGGGCCGTCGTCTGCAGCGAGCCCTACAGCGCAAAGATGGCGCGCGCCCACAACAACGCGAACATGCTCGCTCTCGGAGCCCGCGTCGTGGGCCGTGAGCTGGCCAAGATGATCGCCGATACCTTCTTTACGACCGAGTTCGAGGGCGGAAGGCATGCCCGCCGGGTCGATATGATCACGGAGATCGAATCAGATTATCGGGGAATTTCCAAAGACTGAGACTGTGAAGAGAAGAACGACAAATAAGAGGAAGTGTAGCCCGGGACGGTACACTTCCTTTTTTTTGGAGATTTAATTATATCCCTCCGGGTCTTATAATCGAAAAGTATTATGAAGGATTTTATCCAGGGAGGTTTTGTATGGCACAGTTGGTTCACTCCGCCCAGAGAGCCGCCTACAACGTGGCGATCCGGCAGGCAATAAAATATGTAAAAAAAGACGGCGCGGACAAATACGAGCAGATCGGCAAGCTGATCGATCTCGTGGAGAAGATTACGGGCAGCAATTACCCGCCGGAAGGGTATGCGAAGGCGAGGCAGCTGCTCGCGAACCCGGATGAAAAATGGGCCCGCTTCCTGGCCCGCTCGCTTGACGAGCTCGATGACAACGTGATCGCGACGACACTCTTAAACCTCGGCTTTGAAACCTTTATCGAGGGCACAAAGCAGATCCGAGAGAACCGCAAAAAATATGACTGCAACATCCCGTGGCTGATTCTCTTTGACCCGACTTCCGCCTGCAACCTGAGATGCACCGGCTGCTGGGCCGCGGAGTACGGGCACAAGCTGAATCTCACCTATGACGAGATGTCGAAGCTCGTTTCGGAGGGCAAGGAGCTCGGAACCCACCTCTTCCTTCTGACCGGCGGCGAGCCGATGGTCAGAAAGAAAGATATTCTCCGTCTCGCGGAGGAGCACAACGACTGCATGTATCACATCTTCACGAACGGCACCCTCATCGACGAGGAGTTCTGCCGCGAGGCGCAGAGACTCGGCAATATCGCCTTCGGCATCTCCCTCGAGGGCTTCGAGGAGGTAAATGACGGCCGCCGCGGCGCCGGCGTCTTCGACAAGGTCATGAAGGCGTTCGATCTCTTAAAGCAGTACGGCCTGCTCTTCGGCGTTTCGATCTGCTACACGAGAGCCAACATCGCGACGATCACGTCGGATGAGTATCTCGACATGATCATCGAGAAGGGCTGCCGCTACGCGTGGTACTTCCACTACATGCCGGTCGGCAACGATGCGGATGAGAACCTACTACCGACGATGGACCAGAGAGTCTACATGCTGCACAGGGTCCGTGAGATCCGCCACGACAAGATGCTGTTTGCATTTGACTTCCAGAACGACGGCGAGTTTGTCGGCGGCTGCATCGCCGGCGGCAGAAACTACATCCATGTCAACTCGAACGGGGATGTGGAGCCGTGCGTGTTCATTCATTTTTCAAATGCAAACATCAGGGAGAAGAGCCTCCTTGAGTGCTTAAAGCAGCCGCTCTTTGAGGAGTACCGGAACAGGCAGCCGTTCAACAAAGACCTCCTTCGGCCCTGCCCGATGCTCGAAAACCCGGAGATACTTCAGGCGATGGTCAAACGCGCGGGAGCGCACTCGACCGACCTCACCTCGCCGGAGTCCGCGGCGCACCTCTGCGAAAAGTGCGAGCACTATGCCGAGGAGTGGGCGCCGATCGCGGATGCGATCTGGGCCGAGAAGCCTCATCCGGAGCACAAGTACGAGAATTTCAAGAACTGGCACCCGAAGGATGACCCGGCGGACTGGTACTCCAATAAGGACAGCATGACCGATTACGAGTACGAGGATGACCGGCAGATGGCGATCGAGATCGCGGAGAGAAAGGCGGTAAAAAAGGCGGCCTGCGAATAAATAAAGGTATGAAGACATGGGGACGGATCCCGCAAAAAGGGTCCGTCCCCTTTATAATTGTAATAAAGCTGTAACAATTCTTTAAGAAACCTTGATTTTGCGCCCTCGCTGTGCTATATTACAAATCGTGGGAGTTTTTTACAAAAGTGTTACAAGCCTTAAGGGGTACGTAAGAGGGCGGATTTTCCGCCTTTCGGAGGAAGTTTTATGAAGAAAAGAATCATCAGTCTGCTCCTTACAGCCGTCATGGCGGTAAGCCTTACGGTGCCGGCTCTGGCGGACGAGGAGTCCGAGCTTCAGAGCAAGGTGGCGGCCGCGGAGGCTGAGCTTGCCGGCAAGGAAGCCGAACTTGAGGATCTTAGGATTCAGCAGGAGCAGATACAGTCGCAGATATCCGCGGCGAACAGCGACATCGTGGATCTGATGATCCAGATCGACCAGGCCGGCCGGGACATCACGGCGACGGAGCAGAACATTGCAGACAAGACCGCCGAGATCGCGGAGACCCAGAAGTCTCTTGAGGAGGCGGAAGCGCGCAGGGCCCGCCAGTACGCGGACATGAAGAAGCGCATCCAGTACATCTACGAGAACGGCGGCAACATCGGCTGGGCTTCGGTGCTCCTCAACGCAAAGGATTTCACCTCGTTCATGAACAAGGCGGAATACGCGAGCGAGCTTCACGAGGCCGACCGCGCGGCCCTTGCGGCATTCGCGCAGACGGTCAGCGACATCGCAAACTTTAAGAGTGCGCTGGAGCAGCAGAAGGCGGAACTTCTGGACCAGAAGAACAATCTCGAACTCATGAAGTCCTCTCTGGAGGAGCAGAAGGCGGAGCTTGACCGCCAGATCGCGGCCCTTGAGGCGGACAATGAAAACCACGAGAGCCTGATCGCGGAGGCCCGCGAGCAGGCAGCGGCGATCAGCGAGCTCATTGAGCAGCAGAACGCGCGTCTCTCCGAGATCGAGGCGGAGAAGCAGGCGGCGGCAGCGGCGGCAGCGGAAGCGGCGGCGGCAGCCCGTGCGGCCCGCGAGGCGGCGGCCTCGGCCGATGCAGCCCAGGCGGCGGCCCTGGCGCAGCAGGCAAAGGCGGCAGCCGAGGAGGCCAAGTCCCGCTCATCGGCAAGCGCCGAGGCCGCAAGAGCAGCCGAGGAGGCAATTGCGGCGGCGAATTCCGCGGCAGCGGCGGCTGAGGAAGCGAGGGCCGCCGAGGAGCGCGCGGCAGCGGAGGCAGAGGCCCAGAGACGGGCAGCGGAAGCGGCGGCAGCAGAGGAAGCAGCCCGCCAGGCCGAGGCAGCCCGCCAGGCGGAAGCCGAGAGAAAGTCCGCGGCAGCGGCAGCTGAGGCAGCAGCGGCCGCACCGAGCTCTTCGAATGCATCCGGCGATGCGATCGTCGCCTATGCGGACCAGTTTATCGGCTGTCCGTACGTCTGGGGCGGCTCTTCGCTCACGAACGGCTGCGACTGCTCCCACTTTGTATGGCTGGTCCTGCAGAACATGGGCGTCTACAACGGCGGTTACGCAACCTCCGGCGGCTGGGCAGGCCTGGGCAATCCGGTTCCGGGTCTCGGAGCGGCGCAGGCGGGCGACGTCATCGTCTACTCCGGCCACGTCGCGATCTATGACGGCCACGGCGGGATCGTCGAGGCCAAGGGCGCCGCATGGGGCATCTGCCATGACCGTTCGGCGGATTACAAGCCGATCGTGGCGATCAGACGCTTCATCTGATGCGGAAATGCCCTGACCGGTATGATTCTTCTTGCGTGAGAGAGCAAATAAGGGTATTATTATAAGCGGGCCGAAAGCCCGCTTATATTTACCTTAAGCGGCGGTGCGCACGAACCGACGGTTTACATAAGGAGTTTGTCATGACCAGGAAACAGCTATTTGAACTGAGACGGAAACGAAAGAGAAAACAGCAGATCAGGCGTCTTGCCATCGGCCTTGCCGTTCTTGCGGTGCTGGCTGCTGCGGTTCTGGTTTTCATTTTCAGGAAGCCTGCAAAACCCGCGGAGGAGCCTGCACAGCCGGCGGAGCCGGTCATCTCGGCGGACGTCCCGGGCGATACGGCCATCCGCATGACGATCCCCAACTCGGCTACCGGAAAGGTCGGCTGGAACGTCAACGAGAAGGGCTGGTGGTACATGAACCCGGATGACACTCAGTACGTGAGCGGCTGGAAGACGATCAACGGGCAGCGCTACTACTTCTGCGACGACGGCTACCTGGCATCGGGCTGGGTCAACACCGGGGACGAGAAGGATTCCTGGTTCGACATCGCGGGGATCCTGGATCCGACCGCGGTGCAGAAATACTGCGCGCTGACCTTCGACGACGGTCCTTCCCAGAACACGGGCTCGATCCTCAATGCGCTGGAGCAGTATGGGGCGAAGGCGACATTTTTCGTGGTGGGTACCCAGGCCGAAGCCTATCCGGCGGAGCTTCGAAGCGAATACACGGAAGGCTTCGAGATCGGCAATCATACCTACGACAACGCGGCCCTCACGGCCCTCTCCGCATCGGAGATCGCCGGGGAGATGCGGAAAAATGATGAGACGATATCCGGGATCATCAACATCACGCCGGCCCTCATGCGGCCCTCGACGGAGGCCGTCAACGAGACGGTGATCGCCGCCGCGGGCAAGCCGGTCATCATGTGGGATGTCGAGACCCACGACTGGGAGACCCAGAACGCGGACTCGACGGTGGCCGCAGCGCTGGAAAATGTCCGGGACGGCTCGATTATCCGCATCCATGATCTCTACGACTCGTCCGTGGACGCTGTGTGGCAGCTGGTGCCCCAGCTGCAGGATCAGGGCTACAAGCTGGTCACGGTCTCGGAGCTGGCCAGGGTCTACGGGTATGAGCTCAAGGCGGGAAATGTGTATTATCATTTTTATCCCGAGGAGTCCCCAAGCGAGGAAGTGCGGGCGGCACATGCGGGATGAGCAGCTGCGATATAAGAAAAACGGCCCATTCGGGGCCGTTTTTTTGCTAATTATTACATTTACACGGAAATGGGTTTGTGCTATAGTTTAGCTTTGTAAAATGAAGGGATTTCAGCAGGAGAATATATGAGCATCATCAAGAGAGAAAACATCAGAAATGTAGCAATCATTGCACATGTCGACCACGGCAAGACGACCCTCGTGGACGGTCTGCTCCGCCAGAGCGGTGTGTTCCGCGAGAACCAGGAAGTCAGGGAGCGCGTCATGGATTCCGGCGCGATCGAGCGGGAGAGAGGCATCACGATCCTCTCCAAGAACACGGCCGTCATGTACAAGGACGTAAAGATCAATATCATCGACACACCGGGGCATGCGGACTTCGGCGGAGAGGTCGAGCGTGTCCTCAAAATGGTCAACGGCGTCATCCTGCTGGTTGACGCATTTGAGGGAACCATGCCGCAGACCAAGTTCGTCCTGAAGAAGGCGCTGGACCTGGATCTTCCGGTGATCGTCTGCATCAACAAGATCGACCGGCCGGAGGCCCGCCCGGAGGAGGTCGTCGACGAGGTGCTGGAGCTCCTCATGGACCTCGACGCCTCGGACGAGCAGCTCGAGTGCCCGTTCCTCTACGCATCCGCGCGTGAGGGCACCTGCGTGCGTGACCTCGGGGATGAGGCGAAGGACCTCTCGCCGCTCTTTGAGACCATCATCGATTACATTCCGGCACCGGAGGGCGATCCGGAGAGGGGGACGCAGGTTCTCATTTCCACGATTGACTACAACGAGTATGTCGGGCGTATCGGCATCGGCAAGGTCGACAACGGCTCGATCGCGGTCGGCCAGGAGATCGTCAGGGTGAACTATCACGACCCGTCGATCCACGAGAAGACCAGGATCACCAAGCTCTACGAGTTCGACGGCCTTAAGAAAGTGGACGTCGCGAAGGCGGAGGTCGGCTCGATCGTCGCCATCTCTGGCATCGGCGACCTGCAGATCGGCGACACGATCTGCGTGCCAGGCGACGAGCGGCCGATCCCGTTCCAGAAGATCTCGGAGCCGACGATCGCGATGAATTTCGTGGTCAACGACAGCCCGTTTGCGGGCCAGGAGGGCACCTACTGCACCTCGAGACAGGTCAGAGAGAGACTGTTCCGCGAGCTCAACACGGACGTTTCGCTGCGCGTCGAGGACACGGACAGCACGGATACCTTCCGGGTCTCCGGCAGAGGCGAGCTGCATCTCTCGGTCCTCATCGAGACCATGCGCCGCGAGGGCTATGAATTTGCGGTCTCCAAGGCTGAGGTCATCATGAAGACCGACGACAAGGGCCGTAAGCTCGAGCCGATCGAGAGCTGCTACGTCAATGTGCCGCAGGACTTCTCCGGCACGGTGATCAGCATGCTCTCCGAGAGGAAGGGCGAGCTGGTCGGCATGAGCACCTTAAGCGACGGGTCTGTGCGTCTTGAATTTTCCATCCCGGCACGCGGCCTTATCGGCGTGCACGGCAGCTTCCTGACCGCGACCAAGGGTACGGGCGTCATGAACTCCGTATTCGACAAATACGCCCCCTACAAGGGCGAGATCTCCTTCCGCAAGAACGGATCCCTTATCGCGTTCGAGAGCGGCGAGGCGGTCACTTACGGCCTCTTTGCGGCTCAGGAGCGCGGCGCGCTCTTCATCGGACCCAACACCAAGGTCTACGCGGGCATGGTCGTCGGCGAGAGCGCGAAGCCCGAGGACATCGAGATCAACGTCTGCAAGACCAAGCACCTGACCAACACGCGTTCTTCCAACGCGGACGAGGCGCTGACGCTGACCCCGCCGAGGATCCTGTCGCTGGAGCAGGCGCTCGACTACATCGATTCCGACGAGTATCTGGAGGTTACCCCGAAGTCCCTCCGGATCCGGAAGAGGATTCTGGACTCCAGGCTCCGCAAGCGCGCGAACATGCAAAGGTAAGGCCATGGCGAAGGAAAAAGCGGTCAAAACCAATGCGATGCGCATGCTTGATAAAATGAAGATCCCCTACGAAGTCCTCACGGTGGACCTGCCGGAGTTCGTGGACGGCGTCACGATGGCGGCCCTCGAGGGCGTTCCGGTGGAAGAGTCCTTCAAAACCCTGGTCATGCAGGGAAAGAGCCGGGAATATTACGTTTTCGTCCTGCCGGCCGAGAAGGAAGTGGACTTAAAGAGCGCTGCCAGGGCGGTCGGAGAGAAGAGCGTCGAGATGATCCCGGTGAAGGACATCACGAAGGTGACCGGCTATGTCCGGGGCGGCTGCAGCCCGCTGGGGATGAAGAAGAAATTTGTGACGGTCCTCGCCGAGGAGGCGCTCGCCTTTGAGGCCATCTACGTGAGCGGGGGCAGGATTGGCACATCGATCCACCTGAAAACGGAGGATCTCATGCGGGCGGCTGAGGCAAAGCCCGCGAAGTTTACGGTATAAACGGCCGGGATGCGGCCGGAAGAGAGGAGGTTTCTTATGATAAAAGTTATTCTGCACGGTGCCTCGGGACACATGGGAAAAGTCGTGACGGACATGATCGCGGCGGATGCGGATGCGGTGATCGTCGCGGGGATCGATGCGGTAGACCGCGGCGACAGAGATTACCCGGTTTACACGAACCCGGCGGACTGCCATGAAGAGGCGGATGCGGTCATTGATTTTTCGACGGCGAAGGCGGTCGATGCGCTGCTTGACTTCTGCACCGCAAGGAACCTTCCGCTCGTCCTCTGCACGACGGGCCTCACGGAAGAACAGGTCGGGAAGGTGAACGCTGCCTCCGAAAAGATCGCCATCCTTCGGTCGGGCAACATGTCCCTCGGCGTGAACCTTCTCTTAAAGCTCTTAAAGCAGGCGGCAGCTGCTCTCTCCCCGAACGGGTATGACGCGGAGATCGTCGAGATGCATCACCGCCGCAAGATCGATGCCCCGAGCGGCACGGCTCTTATGCTGGCCGACGCCGTCAATGAAGGTGCCGGGGACGGTTATCACTACACCTACGGCCGCAGCGAGCGTCACGAGAAGCGCGACTCGAAGGAGATCGGCATCTCCTCGGTCCGCGGCGGGACGATCGTCGGCGTGCACGACGTCATTTTCGCCGGCGAGGACGAGGTGATCGAGTTCACCCACACGGCTTACTCCCGGGCGATCTTCGCCAAGGGTGCTGTCCAGGCGGCGAAATTCCTGGCCGGAAAGACCACGGGCATGTACGACATGTCCGACGTAATCGGTTGAGTTTGGTATACGGGGCTGCCTTGCAGCCCCATTTTTCATAAGAGTAAGGAGAACAGTATGCAGTTTCGGCCCTGTATCGATATCCACAACGGAAAGGTAAAGCAGATCGTCGGCGGTTCTCTCTCGGACGAGGGAGATTTCGCGAAGGAGAACTTTGTCTCGGAGAGGCCTTCCTCCTACTACGCGGAGCTCTTCCGGGCGGACGGCCTCACGGGGGGCCACGTGATCCTCCTGAACGGAAAAAACTCGCCGTTCTACGGGGAGACCCGGCAGGCGGCGCGGGAGGCGCTCGGAGCCTACCCGGGAGGACTCATGGTCGGCGGCGGGATCACCGCGGAAAATGCCAAAGAGTGGCTCGATGCGGGGGCCTCCCACGTGATCGTGACCTCCTATGTGTTCCGAGACGGCAGGATCGACATGGAGAACCTTCGGAGCCTCGTCAAAAGCGCCGGCCGCCGGCATGTCGTCCTTGACCTCTCCTGCAAAAAGAGGGACGGGCAGTACTATATCTGCACGGACCGGTGGCAGAAGTTTACGGACACGGCCCTGACCGGGAGCCTCCTTTTTGACCTTTCCTCGTATTCGGATGAGTTCCTGATCCACGGGATCGACGTGGAGGGAAAGGGCTCCGGGTTTGACAGGGAACTGGTGAGTCTCCTTGCGGAGTTCGCCGCGGAAAATGAAACCCCCGTCACCTACGCCGGCGGCATACGCGGCATGGACTCGCTCAGGGAACTCCGGGAGCTCGGTAAGAACAGGATCCACGCGACGGTGGGGTCCGCGCTCGACATCTACGGGGGGACCATGTCCTACGCCGAGGCGGTGCGGTTCTGCGGCGGCAGGTAAAAACAGTTTGTACTGAGCACCTTATAATTACACAATTTTTAAAAAATTGTATTAAATTTTCTAAATCCTTGCATTTTTCCGCCGAAAAAGTTATAATAAAGGCAGGCGGAAGGGTTTCATTTTCCGCCGAGTAAATCGCAAAGGATGTGACAATATGAAGTTTGTGATCAGCGGAAAAAACCTTGAAGTGACCGACAACCTCCGGCAGATGGTCGAGAAAAAGCTCGGCAAGCTGGACCGCTACTTCTCCCCGGACACCAAGTGCACGGTAACGCTCTCGGTCGAGAAAGACAGACAGAAGGTGGAGGTCACCGTACCTGTCAAGGGCAGCATCATCCGTTCCGAGCAGGTCAGCAACGATATGTATGTATCCATTGACCTGGTCGAGGAGGTGATCGAGAGACAGCTGAAGAGGTACAAGAATAAGATCATCGACAAGCATCAGAACGGCGGCGATTTCGCTCAGTCCTACATCGAGGATGTCTACGAGGTCGACGATGAGGAGATCCGCATCATCCGCACCAAGAAGTTCGAGATCAAGCCGATGTATCCGGAAGATGCCTGCGTGCAGATGGAGCTCCTGGGCCACAACTTCTTCGTCTTCAACAACGCGGAGACGGGCGAGACCAACGTGGTTTACAAGAGAAAGGGCGGCACGTACGGCCTGATCGAGCCGGAGGACTAAATAAATAAAGCGACAGGAACCCGCTGCTTTACAGGCAGCGGGTTTCGTTTGTTTATAAAAGAGTCATAAAAGAGGCATTGAGAATTGACCGATAAAGTGTTATGATGATAAGCGACTGCATTTTAATTTGTTACAAGGAGAACCATACATGGGTATTTTTACAAAAATATTCGGAACGCACAGCGATCACGAGCTGAAGCGCATCCGTCCGATCGTGGACAGGATCGAGAGCCTCAGACCGGAGATGCAGGCGCTTTCCGATGAGGAGCTGAAGGCCAAGACTCCCTACTTCAAGGAGCGTCTGGCAAACGGCGAGACACTCGACGATATTCTGCCGGAGGCCTACGCGGTCTGCCGCGAGGCGGCCAGAAGGACGCTGGGGATGGAGCATTTCCGGGTCCAGCTGATCGGCGGCATCATTCTTCACCAGGGCCGTATCGCGGAAATGAAAACCGGTGAAGGAAAAACCCTCGTCTGCACACTGCCGGCCTACTTAAACGCGCTTGAGGGCAAGGGCGTCTGTGTCGTCACGGTCAACGATTACCTGGCCAGCCGTGACGCGGAGTGGATGGGCGCCGTCCACCGCTTCCTGGGCCTCACCGTCGGCTGCGTGCTTCAGCCGATGAAGCCGGATGAGAGACGCGAGCAGTACAACTGCGACATCACCTACATCACCAACAATGAGCTCGGGTTCGACTACCTGCGCGACAACATGGTCATCTACAAGAATCAGCTCGTCCAGAGAGGGCTTCATTACGCGATCATCGACGAGGTCGACTCGATCCTCATCGACGAGGCGAGAACGCCGCTTATCATTTCCGGACAGAGCGGAAAGTCCACCAAGATCTATGAGGTCTGCGATATCTTAGCGAAGCAGCTCCAGCGCGGCGAGGCATCCGGCGAGATGACCAAGATGGCCGCGATCATGGGCGAGGAGATCACCGAGACCGGCGATTTCATCGTCAACGAGAAGGACAAGATCGTCACACTCACCGAGGCAGGCGTGAAGAAGGTCGAGCAGTTCTTCCACATCGACAACCTCTCCGATGCGGAGAACCTGGAGATCCAGCACACCGTGGATCTGGCCCTGCGCGCGAACAACCTCATGCACAAGGACCAGGATTACGTCGTGAAGGACGACCAGATCCTGATCGTCGACGATTTCACGGGCCGCATCATGCCGGGCCGCCGCTATTCGGACGGTCTCCATCAGGCGATCGAGGCCAAGGAGCATGTGAAGGTCAAGCAGGAGTCCAAGACCCTCGCGACCATCACCTTCCAGAACTTCTTCAACAAGTTTGACAAGAAGGCCGGCATGACCGGTACGGCTCTCACCGAGGAGCAGGAGTTCCGCGATATCTACGGCATGGACGTCGTATCGATCCCGACCAACGTCCCGGTGCAGCGCGTGGACTACGACGACGCGGTCTTCAAGACCAAGAAGGAGAAATACCACGCGGTCGTCGAGGCTGTCAAGGAGGCGCACGCAAAGCAGCAGCCGGTCCTTGTCGGCACGATCACGATCGACGTCTCGGAGCACATCTCGAAGCTCCTCAAGCGGGAGGGAATTCCGCACAACGTCCTGAACGCGAAATATCATGAGCTTGAAGCGGAAATTGTCGCCCACGCCGGTGAGGCAGGGGCCGTCACGATCGCGACCAACATGGCCGGCCGAGGCACCGATATCAGACTGGACGAGGTCGCCCGCGCGGCCGGCGGCCTCAGAATCGTCGGCACAGAGCGCCACGAGTCCCGCCGTATCGACAACCAGCTGCGCGGCCGTTCCGGCCGTCAGGGCGATCCGGGTGAGTCACGCTTTTACATTTCCCTTGAGGATGACCTCATGAGACTGTTCGGTTCCGAGCGGCTCATGTCCACCTTTGATGCCCTGGGCGTCGAGGAAAATGAACAGATCGAGCACAAAATGCTCTCCCGTGCCATCGAGCAGGCCCAGAAGAAGATCGAGAGCAACAACTTCGGCATCCGCAAGAATCTTCTCGAGTATGACCGGGTCAACAATGACCAGCGTGAGGTGATCTATGCGGAGCGCCGGAAGGTGCTGGACGGCGACAACATGCGGGACGTCATCATGCACATGATGGACGAAGTGGTCTCCCGCAAGGTCGATATGAGTCTTGCCGACGATCAGGATCCGGAAGATCAGGCTGAGAACCTCATGAATCTCACCAGAAACCTGCTGCCGATCATTCCGGTGAAGCCGATCACGCCCGAATCCGTGAAGGGCAAGAGCCGCGACAAGATCAAGCAGGCCCTGAAGGAGGAGGCTGCGGCTCTCTACACGGCCAAGGAAGCCGAGTTTGCCGATATCGAGCAGATGCGCGAGATCGAGCGCGTCGTGCTTCTTAAGGTTATCGATGCCCGCTGGATGAACCATATCGACGATATGGAGCAGCTGCGCCAGGGCATCGGCCTCACCGCCTACGCACAGCGGGATCCGAAGGTCGAGTACCGCATGATCGGCTTTGAGATGTTCGACGAGATGACGGAGAACATTCAGGAGGAGACCCTCCGCGTCCTCTACCACGTCAGGATCGAGCAGAAGATCGAGCGCGAGGAGCAGGCAAAGCCGATGGCGACCAACAAGGACGACTCCCTTGTGAAGAAGCCTGTCGCGCGGAAGAAGAAAAAGATCTATCCGAACGATCCGTGCCCGTGCGGGAGCGGCAAAAAATACAAGAACTGCCACGGCGCAAAGGGTGCGCCGCCGCTGGATCTTTAAAGACGGTTTTAGCTGGGGAGCATGAGCTGTCTTCATTTTAATGAGGGGTATAAATAATGAAAATACTGATTGTCTACGCAACGAGGGGAGGGGCGGCAGAACATGCCGCGTCTCTCCTTGCCGCGCATTTTGATAACCCGGATGTGAAGAATCTGCGGGATGAGTCCCCGGATCCGTCCGGGTATGATTTTATCATTTTCGGCAGCGGGATCCGGTTCGGGAATATCTACAGGGAGCTCTCGGACTGGCTGGACCGCTTCTGGGAGGTTCTCCGGCGGAAGCCCAAGGCGGTTTTCATCTGCAACGTGTTCGAGGAGGAGGCGGAGGAGATCATAAAGAAGAACTTCTCGCTGCGCCTTCGCAACAGCTCGGTTGCGGTGGACTCGCTGGGAGGAGAGTACGATCCGACGAAGCTTTCGAGGACGGACCGGATGCTGGCCTACGCGATGAAGCGGGAGCTCTTATCGCCGGGATTTCTTGAAATGAAGCCCTGCATCCTGACCTGGCGGGTGGACCGGTTCCTTCAGGATATCGATGATTATCTGGAGCTCGGGAGCAGCAGCAGCGTGAGGCCGGGCAGTGTGGCGGCAATCGGAGAGAGTGCGCAGTGAAACACGTGGTGAAACCACATATCGTAAAGCACAAAAAAGGGCCGCCCGCAGGCGGCCCTCTCTTCATTCAAAGCATTATCCGATCAGTCGAGCTTGATCCCCTTGAGCAGGGAGCCGAGGTTCGTGGTCAGCTTCTCAGCCTTCGGGATCACGACCTTCTCCTCGACGACCTTCTCGACCTCTTCCTTCTCCTCAGCTGCGCGCTGGGACAGGGAGATGCGGCCCTTCTCAACCTTGGTGACCTTGACCTTGACGGTGTCACCGACAGAGAGGACGTCAGCCGGAGTCTTCAGGCGCTTGCCGCCGGAAGAAATCTGGGAGATGTGAAGCAGGCCGTCGATGCCCTCGCCGAGGTTGACGAACGCGCCGTAGCTCTGGATGGAGGCGACCTTGCCCTCGGTCACGAGACCGACCTTGATATTGTTGATCATCTCGGCCTTCTTCGCGTTCTTCATGTCGCGAAGGATCTCACGGGAGGAGAGGACCAGCTTGCGGCCTTCCTTCTCAGCCTGAATGATGCGGACCGGAATGGTCTTGCCGACATAGGTTGTCAGATCCTCGACATAGTCGAGTGCGACCTTGGAAGCGGGAACAAATGCGCGGATCCCGTGGAGATAGCCGACGACGCCGCCCTTGACGGCTTCCTTGACGACGAGCTCGGTGGCTGTCTTGGATTCCATCATGTTCTTTAAGTCATCCCATGCGAGCTCTTCCATGGCTTCACGGCGGGAGAGCAGCAGGTTGCCCTTGCCGTCATCGAGACGAAGGACTTTCGCCTTGATCTCGTCGCCGGGATGTACGTTTTCCTTAACCGAGAAAGAAGGGTCACTGGAATAATCCAGCGGACGGATGATTCCCTCTGCCGCATAGGCAAGATCTACCGTCACCTCCTGGTCGGTCACGCCGACAACGGTTCCGTCGATGATGTCGCCGACTTCGATCTTTCTCATCGAAGCATCAAGCGCATCGCTCATCGTGTCCATCGACTCGGCCGCCGGTGCTGTTTCTTCAGTTGCTTTGGTTACAATGTTTTCGTCCATGTTCCCCTCTCCTTATTACGTAAGTACGGTAGTTGCGGATTGCCCGCTCCTTATAGTGTACCATATTTTTTAAAGATGTGAGTAACTATTTTTCTTTTTTTTAATTTTGTGTTATGATAGTAGGGTAAAATTCGAGGAAAGGGTGGTTTATCATGGAAAATGAAACCCAAAAGGCACCTGCGAAGGGCAAAAAGATCACGTTAGTTTCCCTCGCGGTGATCCAGGCAGGCGTCATCGTCTACACGATGTCGGGAATCTGCTCAAAAATGACATCAAATTACAAACCGTTCTCTTTTATGTGGCTTCTCTGGATCGGACTTGAAGTCTGCGCGCTGGGGGTATATGCTATATTCTGGCAGCAGATCATCAAGCGATTCGATCTCTCGGTGGCATACGCAAACCGCGCGTTCGCGATCTTCTGGTCCATGCTGTGGGCGATGCTGCTGTTTAAGGAAAAAATCACACCGGCAAATACACTGGGCGTGCTGATCATCTTTGCCGGGATCATGCTTGTGAACAGCGAGGCCGGCCATGAGTCTTAACCCGTGGATCCTGCTCATCGCGCTCTCCGCAACGGTGGCATCCTTCGCCCAGGTGCTGCTCAAGAAAAGCGCGGGAGAAAAGCATGACAACTTCATCAAGGAGTATCTGAACTGGAAGGTCATCTGCGGCTACGGACTGATGTTCGTGGGCATGTTCCTCACGATCATCGCCTACGGAAAAGGCGTGGAGTACAAGGAAGGACCGATCATGGAGTCGGTCGGCAATATCTGGGTCGTCCTGCTCTCATTTTTCTTCTTCCGTGAGCCGATCACGAAGAAGAAAGTCCTCGGCAACATCCTGATCCTCATCGGCATCGCCTGCTTCTACTGGAGCTGGGATAAGGTGTCGCCGGCTCTTTCATTTCTCACGACAGACTGGGGAACGATCTTTACTTCTCTTCTCGGAGGCTGATTATGGCGAATTCAAATGATTTTATCGGAAGCGTCAACGAAATGCTGGACATCGTCGACCGCGCGGTCAGCACCGGCGATTTCTCGAACCTCTCAGGCCAGATGAAGGAGGCCGCAAAACCCTTCACGGACTGCATCAGCGGCGTCAACTGGAACGACGAGGAGTTCCTTCGACGCAACGCGCAGAACGCGGCCCGACGGAAGCGCTACACCAGCGCCTCCCAGATGGAGGGCGTCGGCTCCCGCTCCTACAACGGCGGGCATATGAGCGGCAGGGGGAATGCATTTTACGGGAACTATTCTTCGGGAAGGACCTACGGGCAGAACCGGCAGCAGAAATACGATCCGGAGGCCTACGCCCGCCGGCAGAACGCCCAGATGCGGCAGGCGAACAGGGTGGATCCGGGTGCGGAAAATGAATACTTCGGCGCCGTAAACGGCACCATCAAGTCGAGCCTCATGAAGTGGTTCGGGCTCGCCGGCTCGATCTGGTTCGGTTTCCTGTCGGTCATATTTGCGGCCATGGCCGCATCCGGAGAGCTCGTCGGCCCCGCACTCGTGTTTATGGCCTTCAATCTGGCAATCACGTTCGGGCTCGGCGTGGTCTTCAACAAAGGCCGCAAGCGCGTAAAGAGCGTGAAGCATTTCTCGAATTACCGGAAGGTGCTCGAAAAAAATAAATATGCGTCCGTCCGCGACCTTGCGCGCTCTGTCGGCCAGTCCGAGGAGGCTACGGTCAGGGAGCTTGACCAGCTGACCACCCTGGGGAAATTCAAACAGGGCCATTTCGACGAGCAGAAGAAGACGTTTATCGCCTCCGATGACCTCTATGCCCAGTATCTGGCGACCGAGCAGAACGCCCGGGAGCTCCGCCGGCAGGAGAGAGCAAAGCAGAACAGGTCCGATGCGATCCCGGAGGATGTGCAGGAAGTCCTCGATAAGGGCGAAAACTACATCAACCGGATCCGCCAGGCCAACGACAATATCCCCGGGGAGGACGTCTCCAACAAGCTCTTCGAGATGGAGAAGATCGTTACCCGTATCTTCGCAGAAGTCAGAAAGAATCCGGGACTTGCGGAGAAGCTCTCCATGTTCATGGATTATTATCTGCCGACCACGATGAAGCTTCTGACCGCCTACGAGCGGCTGGATGCCCAGGAGATCCAGGGCGAGAACGTGAAATCCGCGAAGCGCGAGATCGAGGGCTCTCTCGACACGGTCAACGAGGCCTTTGAGAAGCTTCTGGACAGCTTCTTTGCGGAGACCGCCATGGACGTCGCGACCGATATCGAGGTCATGAAGTCCATGATGAAGCAGGACGGGCTGACGGAAGACAACTTCTCCTCCATGAGGAGAAAGACGGGCTGGGCGGATATCGCCGGCGACCCGACGCTTCGGGAGAAGGAAGACGCAGCCCTCGGACGGAAGCGCCCGGAGATGCAGGCGGACAAACCGGCAAAGAAAGCCCAGGTGAATGCCCCGGCGGAGCCGGAGCTTGAGGCGGTGAAGCCGGTGGAGAGCGTCGAGGTCCCGGAAGAGCCGGAGCAGGTGCTGAGACCCGATCCGATCAGCATGGTTCATACGGACTACGAGATCGAGCCTGAATCCGATCCCGAAATGGAAGACGAAGAAGGCGGGATCAAGCTTGTATTTGGGAACGATATCGAGTAAAATAGATGTATAGCATCCGCAGGAAAGCTTAAAATGCCGGAAGATGAGATATGTCCCTCCGGCAGCAGATAGTTGATTTTTAAGGAGGACAGGCAAAATGGATGAAATGAACCTTGAGAACACCCTTGCAACCGAAGCTGCGGCTCTCGACACGGCGGCCGGTGCGGCAGCGCTTGACGCCGAGCTGAAAGAGTCCGCTATGCCGGCTCTTGTCTTCGGAGCCGAGGAGGAGCCCGAAGCACCGGTCGCCCAGATGGTCGAGGAGCAGAAGAAAGTCGAGCCGATCGACGACAGCATGCTCTCCGAGGCGGAGAGAAAGCAGGTGGATGCATTTTCCAAGCAGATCAACCTCGGCGACACGAACTCGATCCTGCAGTACGGCGGCGGCGTCCAGAAGAAGATGTCCGAGTTCTCGGACACGGCCCTCGCAACGGTCCGCACACGCGACCTTGGCGAAGTCGGCGAGATGCTCTCGGGCGTCATCGGCAATCTGAAGGAGTTTGATCCGAACGAGGAGGATGAGAAAGGCTTCCTGGGCTTCTTCAAGAAGCAGAAGAGGAAAGTCGAGGATCTCAAGGTTGAATACGACAAGGCCAACACCAACGTCGAGAAGGTCGCCAAGGCCCTCCAGGCACATCAGGTCACTCTGATGAAGGACGTCGCAACCCTCGACAAGATGTATGAGAAGAACCTTACCTATTATAAGGAACTCACGATGTACATTATCGCCGGCAAGAAGCGCATCCAGAGCTTCAAGGACAACGAGCTGGCCGTCGCCCGCGCAAAGGCGGAGAAATCCTCCCTGCCGGAGGATGCCCAGTACGTCAAGGATCTTGAGGATCAGCTGAACCGCTTCGAGAAGAAGATCCATGACCTTGAGCTCACCCGCATGATCGCGATCCAGACGGCTCCGCAGATCCGCCTGATCCAGAGCTCCGACACGATGATGGTCGAGAAGATCCAGTCCACGCTGGTCAACACGATCCCGCTCTGGAAGAACCAGATGGTTCTGGCCCTCGGCATCGAGGATTCCACCAAGGCCGCCAAGGCCGAGGCAGCGGTCACCGAGATGACCAACAAGCTCCTCAATGCGAACGCCGAGAAGCTCAAGACCGCCACGATCGAGACCGCTCAGGCGTCCGAGAGAGGCATCGTCGATCTCGAGACTCTGAAGAAGACCAATGAATCCCTGATCCAGACGCTCGACGAGGTCAGCCGCATCCAGACCGAAGGCCGTGAGAAGAGAGCCCAGGCGGAGGCCGAACTTGCCGTTCTCGAGAAGGAACTCAAGGAAAAACTGCTCGCTGTCGGCAAAAAAGGCTGAGCGATTTTCATTTCCCACTTGATTTTATGCCCTAAACAGGCGATAATATGTTTTCAGGTTGGCCGCCCGCCAAATGCCGGGCGGCCATTTTAGATATTGATTTTTAGACGGAAGGAAACAAACGTTATGAGAAAGGAACTCGAAAAGACCTACGATCCGAAGGGACTTGAGGACCGGCTGTACGAGAAGTGGATGAAGGGCGGGTATTTCCATGCGGAAGTGAACCCGGACAGGAAACCGTTCACGATCGTCATGCCGCCGCCAAACATCACCGGCCAGCTTCACATGGGCCACGCACTCGACAACACGATGCAGGACATCCTGATCCGCTGGAAGAGAATGCAGGGCTATGAGGCTCTCTGGCAGCCGGGCACGGACCACGCCGCGATCGCGACGGAGGTCAAGGTAACCGAGCACCTGAAGGAGATGGGCATCGACAAGGCTGAGATCGGCCGCGAAGAGTTCCTGAAATACTGCTGGGAGTGGCGCAAGGAGTACGGCGGCCGCATCGTGAAGCAGCTTCGGAAGCTCGGCTCCTCGGCTGACTGGGACCGCGAGCGCTTCACCATGGACGAGGGCTGCTCCGACGCGGTTCTCGAGGTGTTTGAGCGTCTTTATAAGAAGGGCTATATCTACAAGGGATCCAAGATTGTCAACTGGTGCCCGGTCTGCGGGACCACGATCTCGGACGCCGAGGTTGAGCATGTGGACCAGCAGGGCTTCTTCTGGCACATCAACTACCCGGTCGTGGGTGAGCCGGGCCGCTTCGTCGAGATTGCGACGACCCGTCCGGAGACCCTGCTCGGCGATACCGCCGTGGCGGTGAATCCGAATGATGAGAGATATAAGGATATCGTCGGCAAGATGCTCGAGCTCCCGCTGACCGACCGGCAGATCCCGGTGATCGCGGACGAGTACGTCGACATGGAGTTCGGAACCGGCTGCGTGAAGATCACGCCGGCTCACGACCCCAACGACTTTGAGGTCGGACGCCGCCACAACCTTGAGGAGATCAATATCCTGAACGATGACGGCACGGTCAACGAGCTCGGCGGCAAGTACGCCGGCATGGACCGCTACGTTGCAAGAAAAGCAATGGTCGAGGACCTCGAAAAGATGGGTCTTCTGGTCAAGGTCGTGCCCCACACCCACGCGGTCGGCACCCATGACCGCTGCCACACCACGGTCGAGCCGATGGTCAAGCAGCAGTGGTTCGTCGCGATGGAGGAGATGGCGAAGCCGGCCATCGAGGCCCTGAAAAACGGCGACCTCACCTTCGTGCCGGAGCGCTTCGACAAGATCTATCTGCACTGGCTTGAGAATATCCGCGACTGGTGCATTTCCCGCCAGCTCTGGTGGGGCCACCGGATCCCGGCTTACTACTGCGGCGACTGCAAGAAGACGATCATCTCGAAGAAGGCCCCGACGGTCTGCCCGGACTGCGGCAAGAACCATCTCACCCAGGATCCGGATACGCTTGACACCTGGTTCTCCTCCGCCCTCTGGCCGTTCTCGACGCTCGGCTGGCCGGAAGAGACACCCGAATACAAATATTTCTATCCGACGGACGTGCTGGTGACCGGCTACGATATCATTTTCTTCTGGGTCATCCGCATGATGTTCTCCGGACTTGAGCAGACCGGCAAGAGCCCGTTCCATCATGTCCTGATCCACGGACTGGTCCGCGACTCCCAGGGCCGCAAGATGTCCAAGTCCCTGGGCAACGGCATCGATCCGCTCGAGGTCATCGACAAGTACGGCGCGGATGCGCTCCGCCTGACCCTCATGACCGGCAACGCACCGGGCAACGACATGCGCTTCTACTGGGAGCAGGTCGAGGCCAGCCGCAACTTCGCGAACAAGATCTGGAACGCGAGCCGCTTCATCATGATGAACCTGCCGGAGGAGGAGATCAAGGAGCCGACCATGGCGGAGCTTCTGCCGGCCGACAAGTGGATCCTCTCCCGGATCAACACGGTCGCGAAGGAAGTCACGGAAAATATGGACCGCTACGAGCTTGGCATCGCCGTGCAGAAGATCCACGATTTCCTGTGGGACGAGTTCTGCGACTGGTATATCGAGATCGCTAAGCTCCGCTTTGCGAACGCGCCGAAGGACGGCCCGGACACATCCGTGAACGCGGCCCACTGGACGCTCAGAACGGTCCTCACGGAAGCTCTGAAGCTCCTGCACCCGTTCATGCCGTTCATCACGGAGGAGATCTACTGCACGCTCCTTCCGGAGGAAGAGACGATCATGACGACCGAGTGGCCGGTCTACCGTGATGACCGGAATTTCCCGCAGGCCGAGGCGCTCATCAATACCTACATCGAGCTTGTCCGCGGCATCCGCAACATCCGCATGGAGATGAATGTTCCGAACGGCACGAAGACCGATCTCTACCTGGTCGGCAAGGACGAGGCAGGCGTTAAGTCTCTCCGGACGCTCACCAGGACGATCCCGGGCATGGAGCGCATGGTGTTCGCGAAGAACATCGAGGTGAGGGAGGACAAGGCCGGCATCGGCGACGATGCGGTCACGGTCGTGCTCTCCAACGCAACCGCCTACATCCCGCTCGACGAGCTCGTCGACAAGGAGAAGGAGATCGCCCGTCTCAATGCAGAAAATGAAAAGATGGACAAGGAGATCGCGCGTGCGGAAGGCATGCTTAAGAACCCGAATTTTGTGAACAAGGCTCCGGCGGCCAAGGTCGAGGCGGAGAGAGCAAAACTCGAAAAGTATAAGGCAATGAAGCAGCAGATCGAGGAACAGCTTAAGAGATATTGAAAATGAAGGGCTGCCGCATAGGATGTGCGGCAGTCTCTTTTTTAGGAGGAGACCATGAATTACGCGGAAAGCTGCGCTTATATAGACGGTCTTACAAAATTTACGGCGAAGCACTCGCTCGCCCACACGAGGGAGTGCCTTGCGCTTCTTGACAACCCGGACCGGAGCTTTAAGATCGTCCACATTGCCGGCACGAACGGCAAGGGCTCGACCGCGTCCTATCTCGAGTCGATCCTAAGGTCGGCCGGCATCCGCACCGGACTGTTTACCTCCCCGCACCTCGTGGATATGCGGGAGCGCTTCCGCGTGGACGGTGAAATCGTCTCTAAGGAGGCGTTCCTTACAGCCTTTGAGGCGGCGCGAAAAGCCGTCTCTTCGATGCCGGACCATCCCTCCTATTTTGAGTTTATCTATCTCATCGGGTGCCTCATCTTTAAAAATGCCGGCGTCGACACCGCCGTCATGGAGACGGGCCTCGGCGGCCGGCTCGATGCGACGAACACCTGCGAGAACCCGGTGCTCACGATCATCACGTCGGTGAGCTTTGACCATATGCAGTATCTCGGGAATACTCTCTTTGAGATTGCGGGCGAGAAGGCCGGGATCATAAAGCAGGGGGTGCCGGTCATTTTCCTCGCGGCGAAGGAAGAGTGCACCGGGCGGATCCTTGAGGAGGCAGCTCTCAGGAATGCTCCGGCTTTGGCCCTGATCCCGCCGGCAGCGGAGGAGGGCGTCGAAAAACTGCTCTCCGGGGGCGAAGCCCGCACATATAAAACTAAAATTTTAAAGAACTTGGCTCCTTTCATTGATTTTTCGCTTTTCAGCAGTTATGATAAAAAGGCGTGTGACATGAGAATCCGCGCAGCGGCTGCCTATCAGGCGGAAAATGCCTCCCTGGCGATTCTCGGAGCCGCGGAGCTTACCCGTGCCGGCTTTGCAATCACGGAGGAAAACATCCGCGAAGGCCTCCTTTCCGCCCGCTGGGAAGGCCGGATGGAGGAAGCACTCCCGGGCGTCTACCTCGACGGGGCCCACAACGAGGACGGCATCAGCCGCTTTATCGAGGCGGCGAAGGCGGTCGCCGAAGGGAAAAGGGCGACGCTCCTTTTCGCGGCGGTCTCGGACAAGGATTACACGGCCATGGTGCGGGAGCTTGCCGAAGACCTGGCACCGGAGTGCGTGATCACGACCGAAGTGCCGGGGGCGAGGCGGGAGTCTGCATCTCATTTTGAAGAACTCTTCAGAGAGAACGGGTTTGAGCGGGTCGTGACCGTGCCGGACCCTGCGGAGGCGTTTAAATATGCGATGAGCCAGAGAGGCGACGGCGTCCTTTTCGTCTGCGGAAGCCTTTATCTCATCGGACTTATAAAGAGGATGATCCATGATCAATTTTGATGAAGAACTGAAGAAATTCAAGCCCAGCCTCGACGTTGATGAGGCGGAAGGGGCAATCTATTCGCGCGACATCACCGACGTGATCGATATCCTTAAGGATATGATGAACGAGACCCAGGGCGGAAAGAGGAAGAACGAATGAAATGCATGTACTGCGGGGCAGAGCTCTCCGATTCCGCGTACTGCCCGGCCTGCGGCCGGGATATCTCCGTGCAGCGGCAGGCGATCGTTCTGTCCGGGATCTACTATAATGAGGGGCTTGAGAAGGCCGAGGTGCGGGATCTGTCCGGCGCCATTTTGCTGCTCAGGCAGAGCCTCAAATTCAACAAGGAAAATATTCAGGCGAGAAACCTTCTGGGACTCGTCTATTTTGAGATGGGCGAGGCGGTTTCCGCCCTGTCCGAATGGGTCATCTCGCGGAATCTGAAGCCCGACCACAACCTCGCGACCCGCTACATCTCCGAGATCGAGCGGGACGGCGCGAAGTTCGACGTGATCCGGCACACGATCAAAAAGTACAACGGGGCGCTGGCCAACTGCCGCTCCGGCAACGAGGATGTGGCGGAGATCCAGCTCAAGAAGCTGCTGGCCCAGAACCCCAAGCTGATCAAGGGCTACCACCTGCTGGCGCTTCTCTACATGAAGCACGGCGAGTGGGAGAAGGCCAGAAAGCTCCTCAAAAAGGCGATCCGAATCGACCGGACCAACACGACGACCCTGCGTTTCCTCCGGGAGATCGACCGGGAGACGGGCGTTGTGACTAAGCTTGAGCCGCGGTTTTCATTTTTCGGAGGGCAGGAGAGCGGCGAGGATCATCCCCAGATCAGGAAGAACCGCAAGGAGAGGAAGGCCATCCCGATCCGGGAGACGCCGCTCACGGTGACCGCCTTCTCGATGGTCGCGGGCTTCCTCGTCGGGGCGGCCGCCATCTGGTTCCTGTTTGTGCCGGTCAGAACCGCGCAGATCCAGCAGGAAGCCAACCGCAAGGTGATCGAGTACTCGACCGACATGGCGGAAAATGAAGAGAAAATGCAGCTCATGCAGAGTGAACTCGAAGCCTCCCGCGAAGCGGTCGCCAACGTCAATGACGAGATTGCGGCGGCCAGCGTGAAGGCGGCGGCCTACGAGAACCTCGCCAAGGCGGTGAACGCCTACAACAACAATGAGTTTGACCAGGCGATGAACGCGCTCCAGGCGGTGGACCTCTCCCAGCTTTCGGTCGAGGCACGGTCGATCTGCGCGGAGCTCGGCGGGACCACGGTGGCCTCGATGCTGCAGAATTTCCGGGCGTCCGGCCTCATGGCCTACAACAACGGCAATTACGAGGAGGCTGTGAAGGCCCTCGAGAAGGCCAAGGCGATTGAGGATGAAGACTACGACGTGCTTCTCTACCTCGGCCACTCCTACCGCATGATGGGCGACACGGTGAATGCGGATGAGAACTACAAGCGCATCATAACCCTCTGGCCGGACACGAACCGCTCGGCGACAGCGGTCGAGTTCGTGACGGACTACTCGGATATTTTCCAGAGCCAGGAACCGGCAGCGGCGGACAACGCGGCAGCCGCACCGGCGGCGCCCGAGAACGCGGCGCCCGAAAACCCCGCACCCTAAGACATTCTCATTACGGCGGAGCTAACACTATGCTGATACATGAACTCGAGCGAGTGCTCGGAAAAGACAATATACTGATAGATGAACCTCTTTCCCGCCACACATCCTTCCGGATCGGCGGGCCGGCGCACCGTTTTCTCATGCCCGCGGGGGCGGAGGAAGTCAGGGAGGCGGTCCGGATCCTCAAGGAGGCGGAGGAGCCGTTCTTTATCATGGGAAACGGCACGAACCTGCTGGTCTCGGATGAGGGCTATAACGGCACGGTGATCGCGCTGGGGAAGAACATGGCCGATATCCGGACGGAGGGACATACGATCACGGCGGATGCCGGCGCGCTCCTCTCGAAGATCGCGGCGGAGGCTCTTAAGGAATCTCTCACCGGATTTGAATTCGCGGCCGGCATACCCGGATCCCTGGGCGGAGCCTGCGTGATGAACGCCGGAGCCTACGGCGGAGAGATGAAGGATGTCCTCGTATCCTGCGAGATCCTCACGAAAGAGGGGGATATCCGGACGGTTTCCGGGCCGGAGCTCGGTCTTTCCTACCGCCATTCCGCGCTCATGGAGCGCGGCGACCTGGTGCTCTCCGCAGCCCTTTCGCTTGAGGAGGGCCGGGCGGAGGAGATCCGGGCGCGGATGGAGGATCTCAAAAAGAGGCGGCAGGACAAGCAGCCCCTCGAGCTTCCCAGCGCGGGCAGCACGTTCAAGAGGCCGGAAGGTTATTTTGCCGGCAAGCTGATCATGGATGCGGGGCTGCGCGGTGCCCGGGAGGGCGGCGCGTGCGTATCCGAAAAGCACTGCGGCTTTGTCGTAAATGATAAAGGCGCGACGGCCGAAGACGTGGTCCGGCTCATGAACCGGGTCAGACGGACGGTCTACGAACAGTTCGGCGTCGTGCTTGAGCCGGAGGTGAGGATGCTGGGAGAGTTTCATTTTACGGAAAATGAAAACCCCTGGGAGGACCCGGCATGAGATTTGTGATTGTTACGGGCATGTCCGGAGCGGGCAAGGTGACCGCGCTCCGCTTCCTCGAGGACGCCGGCTTCTACTGCGTGGACAACCTGCCCCTGCCGCTCATCGTCCCGATCGCCCAGCTCTCGGTGGACGGCCGTTCCTCGGAGCTCTCCAAGATCGCCGTCGGCATCGATGTCCGAAGCGGCGCGCTCAGCTTTGAGAATGCGGAGAATGTAATCGGAGAGCTTGAAAAAATCGGGGTCAAGGCGGAGATCATCTACATGGACGCCTCGGACGAGGTGCTGATCGCCCGCTACAAGGAGACCCGCCGGGCCCATCCGATCGCAGGACCGGAGGGGAAGGTTGAGGACGGGATCCGACTTGAGCGCGAGAAGACGGCATTTTTAAGGAAGAGGGCGGATTACATTTTCGATACCTCTCAGCTCTTAACGCGGGAGCTCAAGGAGGAGATCAACCGGATCTTCCGGGAAGGCGGGACGTTCAAGAACATCTATATCTCGATCAGGTCCTTCGGCTTTAAGTACGGGATCCCCTCCGATTCGGACCTGGTTTTCGACGTCCGCTTCCTGAAGAACCCCTATTACGATGTGAATCTTCGAAAGTTTACCGGGCTTGACCCGGAGATCCGGTCCTTCGTGGAGGCCTGCCCGGAGAGCGGCGTCTTCCTCGACAAGCTGGAGGACATGCTGGAGTTCCTGATCCCCAACTATGTCAAGGAGGGGAAGAACCAGCTTGTGGTCTCCATCGGGTGCACGGGTGGCCGGCACCGGTCGGTCGCGCTCGCGGAGGCAATCTACGAGCGGCTCAAGGGCAGCACGGATTACGGACTCAAGGTGGAGCATCGTGACATGGACCGGGACCTGGTGCGGAAACGGACCGACTATGAGGTGAAATAATGTCGTTCTCGGGTGATGTGAAAAAGGAACTGATCGGCGTTATGCCGAAGCGCACCGCCTTATCCCGTGCCGAGCTCTGCGGTATCGCGGCGGTTCTGACCGGGGATTCGGAGGACGGCCGCTGCCTGATTTACTCGGATAGTGAGGAATTGCAAAGAAAATTCTTTACTTTATTCCAAAAAACCTTTAATATAAGAAACTGTGAGACCGTAATGCTTACGGAAGGGCGCCGAAGCTGCTTTGCGGTGGAGGCCGACGGAGAGGCCGGAGGGCTGGTCGCACGTGCGGAGGCGGAATTCTCCGCGGAAGCCGGTGAGGAGGCGCTCAAAGCATTCCTTCGGGGAGCATTTCTCGGTACGGGGTCGCTCTCCAATCCGAAGCGCTACTATCATCTCGAGATCGTCTGCCGGACGGCGGAAGCCGCCGGGAAGGTGTTCGCGGTCATGAAAGCCCTGGGGCTTCCCGCGAGACTTACGGAGCGGAAGGGCGCGTTCGTGGCCTACGTCAAGGAGGCGGAGAGCATTGCGCTCGCGCTGGGACTCATGGGGGCCGCGAAAGCCCTCATGGAGTTCGAAAATGTAAGGATCGTGCGGGAAATGCGGGGCACCATCAACCGGAAGGTGAACTGCGAAGCCGCCAACATCCGAAAGACGATTGAAATGTCCCTGCGCCAGCGCGAGGACTGCGAATACCTGAAGGACATGGGAGCGCTCGGAACGCTGAAGAAGCAGCTCCGGGAGATGGCGGAAGTCAGGCTCGCAAATCCGGATGAAACCACGCTGGAGGAACTCGGCAGACTTCTTGACCCGCCGATCGGCAAATCGGGCGTCAATCACCGCCTTATGAAGCTGCATGAAGCGGCGGAGGCGCTCAGGGAAAAAGAGAAGAGTATAATTCAGGCGGAAGGCCTGTGAGGAGGATATTATATGAAAAAAAAGGACATTACGATTCAGGTGGACGGCAGTACTAAGACCCGGCCGGTCGCTCTTCTTGTACAGGTGGCAAGCCAGTTCAGAAGTGACATCTACATTGAATCGGGCAACAAGCGCGTCAATGCCAAGAGCATCATGGGCATGATGACGATGGGGCTCGAATCCGGCGAAGAAGTGACAGTTTCCGTGAACGGTGAGGACGAAGATGAGGCGCTGGAGCAGATCGAAGCATATCTGACCAGAGTGAACTGAACCGCAAAAAAAGGACTGCCGCCGGGCAGTCCTTTTTTGTGTCTTATCAGTCGTACTTTACGCGGAACCAGTCCACGTGGGAATCGGTGAAGCCGAGCTTGCGGTAGAGGTTCCTTGCGGGCATGTTGCCGGCGACGACCTGGAGATAAGCCCGGGTGGCTCCCGCTTTGCGGCCTTCCGCAAGGATGCGCTTTACGATCGCGGCGGCAATGCCTCTCTGCCGGAGATCCTCGCGGACATGGATCGCATAGACGCCGATGTAGTCCCGGTCGAGGATGCCGAGGCCGGTCGCACCGCAGGAGCCGTCCGGCAGGCGGAGGGAGACCGCGACCTCATCCATGGGGATGGCGGCGTACATGTCCGGGACGATGGTCAGGTGCACCGGATCGGTTGTATTTTTAAGTGCGAAGAGACCCTCGATCCACTTCGCGTTCACCCGGCTTTCGACGGTGAGGCGGGGGAGGGTTTCATTTTCAGGAGGAACGGGACGGCTGATGTCCGCCGTCATGTTGTAGACCTGGTGCTCGATTGTATAACCGCGCGCACCTAAGAGCCCGTCCAGGGCCGGATCCGTGACAGGCGTGATCTTGAAAATGCAGGGCGTCTTCCAGCGGCGGTAAATGCGCTCGCAGTAGGGGATCTTCTCCTCGAGCGGCAGGATGGAAGCGCCGATCTGCTCCACGCAGTTGGTTCTGTGGGTGTAGAACGCGGAGTAGCGCATGATCCACCCATCGTAGAAGAGCATCTGAAAGGACGGCCAGGCGTTCAGTGATAAATCTTCAATGGTTTTAATATCTGTGTACATGTGCATAATTATATAGGAAACAAATTTGAAAGGCAAGAGGCGAAAAGTATGTACACAGACCCAAAAAAATGGTAAGATAAAAAGGAGTTTAAATAAAAAGGGGAGAAGGCTATGTCGAAATTTTTAAAGGCAATCGTCAACATATTTCTTATAGCGGCAATTCTTACGGCGGTGGCAATCCTTGTTCCGCCGGTTCTCGGCATCACGACGACGATCATCGACTCGAGAGAGATGGAAACAAACCTGCCTCTCGGCTCGATCACCTATTCCGAGGATGTCGAGGTAAAGAGCATCAAGGCAGGCGATGAGGTCCTGAAGGAGGACGCGAACTCGACCTTCGCGTACGTCGTTGTCGAGGGCAATGCCGAGACGGGCAAGTTCACCGTGCTCGACGCATCCGACAAGGAAGGCCCGACGACGGAAGTCACGATCAGGAACTACGTCTCCCGCGTGTTCATCACCGTGCCTTTCATCGGCTACATCATCGTCGCCATGCAGAGCACCGAGGGGATGATCATCGTCGGCCTCATCGTTCTCTTCGTGATCATTCTCTTTATACTCTCGGAACTCTGGAAGAAGCACGACTCCGAGGAAGACGAGGATGAGGACGGCGACGACGAAAACGACTTCGTCTACGAGGATACGGCCGAAAAGGTAAAGAAGGCGCTTGACTCCACGGCGGAGGATGTTGCGCTCTACGGCCACCTGGACGACGAGGAGACGAGACGCGACATCGAGCGCCTCGCGGAGGAGCCGACGAAGCGGTTCGAGGAGCCCGCTGAGGAGCTGCCGGTCCCGGGCGGAAAGACGGCCGAGTTTGAAGGCCGGACTCATACCCAGGATGCTGCGGCGCCCGAAGAAGCTGCGCAGGATGTGCCGGAAGAGGAGCCGGAAGAGCTCCCGGCGGACGGTGACCGGATCATGCCGGTGGAGCGGCTTACGCTGGAGGAGATCGTCGAGCAGGTGAAGAGAAGCGGCGCGGAGCCGACGGTCCGCAGAGACCCGGTCACAGGCATCGACGTCGTGGATCTGTCGGAAGTTCTCTGATGTATCTTGCACGCGAAAAAAAACATACGGATTATGAAAAAAAGTCCTTGCATTTGCAGGGACTTTTCTGTATAATATCAAACGCTGTGACATGATAGCTGTGAAGCGTGAAGTTGCTGCACATTCGATGCAGGTTCTCCGTGGAGCGAATGTCATGTAAAGATACTGGCGACAAGTCACTGTGCAGAAATGTCCGCCATAGAGGCGGAAACAAACGTGTGGATTCAAGAAAAAAAGAAACACACGGGAATGTGTACAGTCACTGCTTGTCGTACTCGTCCAAAGTGCGAAAAGGAGGGACTTTTTTTATGGCAACTCAGGTTATGAGAATCACTCTCAAGGCGTACGATCATACCTTAGTGGATGCATCGGCCGCAAAGATCATCGACACGGTGAAGAAGAGCGGTGCTACCGTGAGCGGACCCGTCCCGCTTCCTACTAAAAAGGAAGTGGTCACGATCCTTCGTGCGGTACACAAGTACAAGGACTCCCGTGAGCAGTTCGAACAGAGAACTCACAAGAGACTGATCGACATCATCGCTCCGACTCAGAAGGTCGTTGATTCCTTGAGCCACCTCGAAATGCCTGCAGGCGTCTACATCGACATCAAGATGAAGACGAGGTAACAACACATTAGTATGATTGCGTGCAAGTGCAATCCGCTGTAAGGAGGAAGAAAATGAAAAAAGCAATACTTGCGACAAAAGTCGGCATGACTCAGGTCTTTGCTGACGACGGTGTTGTCACACCGGTGACGGTCCTTCAGGCCGGCCCGTGCGTGGTCACACAGATCAAGACGGTTGAGAAGGACGGCTATGAAGCAGTTCAGGTCGGCTTCGGCGATATCCGTGAGAAGCTTGTCACCAAGGGTGTCAAGGGCGTCTACGAGAAGGCCGGCGTTTCCGTCAGAAGATTCATGAAAGAGTTCCGCTTCGAGAATGCCGCTGACTACAAGGTCGGCGATGAGATCAAGGCTGACATCTTCGCAGCCGGCGATCATATCGATGCCACGGCTGTCTCGAAGGGCAAAGGCTTCCAGAGCGCGATCAAGCGTTTCGGCCAGCACAGAGGCCCGATGAAGCACGGTTCCAAGTTCCATCGCCATGCAGGCTCCAACGGCTCATCCTCCGATCCGAGCCGCGTATTCAAGGGCAAGGGCATGCCGGGACAGATGGGCAGCAAGCGCATCACGATCCAGAACCTCGAGATCGTCCGCGTCGATGCGGATAAGAATCTCATCCTTGTGAAGGGCGCGGTTCCGGGACCGAAGAAGTGCCTCGTCACGATCAGAGAAACAGTTAAGTGCAAGTAACACTTCAGTCAGATAGGAGGACGATGTAAGATGGCTAACGTATCTATTTATAATATGGATGGCCAGGAAGTCGGGACAATGGAAGTGGCAGACAGCGTATTTGCCGCTCCGGTCAAGGAAAACCTGGTACATCTTGCGGTTGTGCAGCATCTGGCGGCGCTCCGTCAGGGCACACAGAAGGCCAAGACTCGCTCTGAAGTTTCCGGCGGCGGAAGAAAGCCCTGGAGACAGAAGGGAACAGGTCATGCCAGACAGGGCTCGACGAGATCTCCGCAGTGGACACACGGCGGCGTGGTGTTCGCACCGGTCCCGAGAAGCTACAAGATCAGCATGAACAGCAAGGAGAGGAAGGCGGCTCTCAAGTCCGTTCTTACCACCAAGCTTGCTGACGGCAACATGATCGTTGTCGACAAGCTCGCATTTGAGGCACCGAAGACGAAGGAATTCGCAAAGGTCATGAAGAACCTCGGCGCTGACAAGGCTTACGTTGTTACGGCAGGAAGCGACAAGAACCTTTTCCTTTCCGCCCGCAACATGCAGGAAGTCAAGATCACGAACGCCGGCGCGCTCTGCACCTATGATATCCTTAAGTACAACAAGCTGGTCCTGACCCAGGATGCAGTGAAGGCGATCGAGGAGGTATTTGCATAATGGCAGATCTGAAATATTATGACGTTATCTTAAAGCCGGTCGTCACTGAGAAGTCCATGAACGAGATGGCTGACAAGAAGTACACGTTCTACGTTCATACGGATGCTACCAAGACTCAGGTCAAGGAAGCCGTCGAGAAGATGTTCGAGGGCACCAAGGTCAAGAAGGTCAACACCATGAACCTTGAGGGCAAGACCAGACGCCGCGGCATGACCTTCGGCAAGACGGCTGCGAAGAAGAAAGCAATCGTTTACCTGACCGAGGACAGCAAGGAAATCGAGCTTTTCGGAACTCTTTGATGAGTGCATGAAAGGCCGCGGCAGAAGTTCATTTTCGAAACATGCCGCTTAACTATACGCGCTGTGAATACACTATACGGCGCGTGATATAAAAGAAGGAGATTACTAAAATGGCTATTAAAACCTATAAGCCGTATACCCCGTCAAGACGTCACATGACGGGCTCCGCTTTCTCCGAGATCACTGCGAAGAAACCGGAAAAGTCCCTCACCGAGTCTCTTAAGAAGACCGCGGGCCGCAACAACCAGGGCAAGATCACAAGCCGCTTCCGTGGGGGCGGAGAGAGACGCAGATACAGAATCATCGATTTCAAGCGCAACGCGAAGGACGGTATCCCGGCAGTCGTCAAGACGATCGAGTACGATCCGAACCGCACCGCGAACATCGCTCTGATCTGCTACGCAGACGGCGAGAAGGCTTACATCCTCGCTCCGGAAGGCCTCAAGGTCGGCATGAAGCTCATGAGCGGCCCGGAAGCCGAAATCCATGTCGGCAACTGCCTCCCGCTTTCCGTTATCCCGGTCGGTACTATGGTTCACAACGTTGAGCTCTTCCCGGGCAAGGGCGGCCAGATGGTCCGCGCAGCCGGCAACGCAGCTCAGCTCATGGCTAAGGAAGGCAAGTATGCAACCCTTCGTCTTCCGTCCGGCGAGATGAGAATGGTTCCGATCGAGTGCCGCGCAACCATCGGTGTTGTAGGCAACGGCGAGCACAATCTGATCAACATCGGTAAGGCAGGCCGCAAGAGACACATGGGCATCCGTCCGCACAACAGAGGTTCCGTCATGAACCCGAATGACCATCCGCACGGCGGTGGTGAGGGCAGAGCTCCGGTCGGTCGTCCGGGTCCGTCCACACCGTGGGGCAAGCCGGCTCTTGGTTACAAGACCAGGAAGCATAAGAAACAGTCGAACAAGCTGATCGTAAGAAGAAGAAACGGCAAAGGTTCTTCTAAGTAAGGAGGTATAGGATATGGCACGTTCATTAAAGAAAGGCCCGTTCGCTGATGCGCATCTTCTTAAGAAGGTCGATGCACTGAACGCATCCGGTGACAAGGCTGTTATCAAGACATGGTCACGCCGTTCCACGATCTTCCCGAGCTTTGTGGGACATACATTTGCCGTACATGACGGCAGAAAGCATGTTCCGGTCTATGTGACGGAAGATATGGTCGGCCACAAGCTCGGCGAATTTGTCGCAACCCGCACATATCGCGGCCACGGCAATACCGAGAAGAAGTCCAAGTAAGCGCCGGGCAGATCGAAAGGAGAATATTCATGGCTAAAGGACATAGATCCCAAATCAAACGGGAGAGAAATGAAGTAAACAGAGAGAAAAGGCCGTCCGCAAAGGTCTCCTATGCCAGGATGTCTGTTCAGAAGGCCTGCTTCGTTCTCGATGCGATCCGCGGCAAGGATGTAGAGACTGCACTCGGCATCCTTACCTACAGCCCGCGGTATGCCTCAAGCGTCATCAAGAAGCTGCTTGAGTCCGCAATCGCCAATGCCGAGAACAACAACGGCATGAACCGCGCGAACCTTTATGTTGCGGAATGCTACGCGGGAAGCGCACCGACAATGAAGAGAATCCAGCCGAGGGCCCAGGGCCGCGCTTACAGAATCCTGAAGCGCAACAGCCACATCACCGTAGTGCTGGATGAGAAATAAGGAGGGGCAATATGGGACAGAAAGTCAATCCGCACGGCCTTAGAGTCGGAATCATCAAGGATTGGAATTCCAAATGGTATGCTGACAAGGATTTTGCAGCTAATCTTGCCGAGGACCACAAGATCCGTGTGTTCTTAAAGAAGCGCCTTTACAGCGCCGGCATTTCTGATATCATGATCGAGCGCGCTTCTGACCGCGTCAAGATCTCCATCCAGACCGCTAAGCCGGGTATCGTCATCGGCAAGGGCGGCGCTGAGATCGAGAAGCTTCGCGCAGAGCTCTCCAAGATGCTCGGCCGCCGCGTCATCCTTGACATCAAGGAGATCAAGCAGGCCGACTGCGATGCTCAGCTTGTCGCTGAGAACATCGCTCTTCAGCTCGAGAACCGTATCTCTTTCCGCCGTGCAATGAAGTCCACGATGCAGAGAACCATGCGCGCAGGCGCAAAGGGCATCAAGACGAGCGTCTCCGGCCGTCTCGGCGGCGCAGACATCGCGCGTAAAGAGACTTACAGCGAAGGCACCATCCCGCTTCAGACACTTCGTGCAGACATCGATTACGGCTTTGCAGAAGCTGACACGACCTACGGTAAGGTCGGCGTCAAGGCGTGGATCTACAAAGGTGAAGTACTTCCGAAGAAGGCTAAAAAGGAAGGGAGTGATCAGTAATGTTAATGCCGAAGAGAGTTAAGCGGAGAAAGCAGTTCCGCGGTTCCATGAGAGGCAAGCCGACCAGAGGAACACGCGTGACACGCGGCGAGTTCGCACTTGTCGCAAGCGAACCGTGCTGGATCAAATCCAACCAGATCGAGGCAGCCCGTGTTGCCCTTACCCGTTACCTGAAGCGTGGCGGAAAAGTCTGGATCGATATTTTCCCGGATAAGCCGGTAACGGCAAAGCCCGCTGAGACCCGTATGGGTTCCGGTAAAGGTTCTGTCGAGTACTGGGTAGCTGTTGTCAAGCCGGGCCGTGTCCTCTTTGAGGTCGCTGGCGTTCCCGAAGCTGATGCCCGTGAGGCTCTTCGCCTTGCCATGCACAAGCTTCCGTGCACCTGCAAGATTTATTCCCGTGAGCAGGTCAACGGTGTGGAAGAGGCTGCAACCAATGCAGAAGGCGGTGATCAGGAATGAAAAGTACGAAATATTTAGAGTCTCTGCGCGGTAAGAGCGCTGCAGAGCTGAACGAGGAACTGGTATCGGCGAAGAAAGAGCTGTTCAACCTGAGATTCCAGAACGCTACGAATCAGCTGGACAATACTGCAAGAGTCGGTGAGGTCCGCAAGAACATCGCCAGGATCCAGACCGTGATTGCCGAGAAGGCTAAGGAGGCTTAATAATGGAAGAAAGAAACCTCAGAAAAACACGCGTCGGCAAAGTCGTCAGCAATAAGATGGACAAGACGATCGTCGTTGCAATCGAGGACCGTGTCCGTCATCCGCTTTACAAGAAGATCGTTAACAAGACCTATAAGCTGAAAGCTCATGATGAGAACAATGAGTGCAGCATCGGCGATACCGTAAGGGTTATGGAGACAAGACCTCTCTCCAAGGATAAGAGATGGAGACTTGTCGAGATCGTCGAGAAGGTTAAGTAAGCTGCCCGGCGTGAGCAAATAGGAGGATACAAGTATGATTCAACAGGAAAGCAGACTGAGAGTCGCTGATAATACCGGAGCGAAGGAAATTCTGTGTATCCGTGTCATGGGCGGCTCTACCAGAAGATATGCCCATATCGGCGATGTTATCGTTGCTACGGTTAAAGATGCAACACCCGGCGGCGTTGTGAAAAAAGGTGATGTGGTCAAGGCTGTTGTCGTCCGTACGGTCGACGGCTCCCGCCGCAAGGATGGTTCCTACATCCGCTTTGACGAGAATGCTGCTGTTATCATCAAGGATGACAAGACACCGAGAGGAACACGTATTTTCGGACCCGTTGCCCGTGAGCTCAGAGAGAAGCAGTTCATGAAGATCGTTTCTCTTGCTCCGGAAGTACTGTAAGGGGGTAAAGGAATGGCTACACTTAAGATTAAGAAGGGCGATACCGTCCGCGTCATCGCCGGCAAGGATAAAGACAAGGAAGGCAAGGTCCTCTCTGTCAATGCCAAGAACAGCACGATCGTGGTCGAGGGCGTCAACATGATCACCAAGCACGAGAAGCCGTCGGCAGCAAACCAGAACGGCGGTATCGTGAATCGTGAAGCGCCGATCAGCATTTCGAATGTCATGTACCTTCACAAAGGCCAGCCGACCAGAATCGGTTTCCGCTTTGAAAATGATAAGAAGGTCCGCTTCGCCAAGAAAACCGGCGAGACAATCGGCTGAGGAAGGAGGAACAGGTTTTGAGCAGACTTAAAGAACAGTACGAAAATGAAATCGTACCGGCACTCAAAAAGAAATTTGAGTATAAGAATCCGATGGAAGTTCCGAAGCTCGTAAAGATTGTCGTCAACATGGGTGTTGGCGAGGCCAAGGAAAACGTCAAGCTCCTTGATGCTGCTGTCGCAGACATGGAGACCATCACCGGCCAGAAGGCAATCCGCACCAAGGCTAAGAAGTCCATCGCGAACTTCAAGCTTCGTGAAGGCATGCCGATCGGCTGCAAAGTCACACTCCGCGGCGAGCGTATGTATGAGTTCGCTGACCGCCTTATCAATCTCTCTCTTCCGCGTGTCCGCGACTTCCGCGGCGTGAACCCGAATGCTTTTGACGGCCGCGGCAACTATGCCCTTGCTGTCAAAGAGCAGCTCATCTTCCCGGAAATCGAGTATGATAAGATCGACAAGGTAAGGGGCATGGATATCATCTTCGTCACGACTGCAAAGACGGACGAAGAGGCCCGCGAACTGCTGAGACTGTTCAACATGCCGTTCGCTAAGTAAAGGAGATAAGATCGTGGCAAAGAAATCAATGAAATTGAAACAGGCCAAGAAGCCGAAGTTCTCCACAAGAGAGTATACACGCTGCAGTATCTGCGGTCGTCCGCATTCTGTTCTTTCTAAGTACGGCATCTGCCGTATCTGCTTCCGCGAATTAGCTTACAAGGGCGAGATTCCGGGCGTTAAGAAAGCATCGTGGTAAAGAACTTTAGAAAGAAAGGAGCGTCATTAAATGACTACGACGAATGATCCGATCGCGGATATGCTCACCAGAATCCGCAATGCGAATATCAGGAAGCACGACACTGTTGACGTACCGGCTTCCAAGATGAAGATTGCTATCGCTGACATCCTGGTCGACGAAGGCTACATCGCAAAGTACGATCTTGTCGGCGAGGGCGTGGAGAAGACGATCCATGTCACCTTAAAGTACGGCAAGAATAAGAATGAAAAGGTCATCAGCGGCTTAAAGAGAATCTCCAGACCGGGCCTCCGCATCTATGCGGGCGCTGAGGAGCTTCCGAAGGTCCTGGGCGGCCTCGGCATCGCCATCATTTCCACCAACAAGGGTGTCATGACCGACAAGGCTGCAAGACAGCAGAACGTCGGCGGCGAGGTTCTTGCATTTATCTGGTAAAAAGTGCTCAGACGGCCTTGCCGGATGGATGGTCCGGCAGCGCCGAGTGCTTTGGGATTCATTTCCCATATATTCCGCATAAAGCGGAACGAACTGAAAACAGGGACTTATGTCCCCGAAAATCTAAGTTTAGGAGGAAACATCATGTCACGTATCGGCAGACTTCCGGTTGTGATTCCGGCAGGCGTAACTGCAGAAGTCACAGCGGACAACACAGTGACCGTGAAGGGACCCAAGGGTCAGATCACCAAGACCTTTGCTCCGGAGATCGGTATCGAAGTTAAAGACAACGAGATTCATGTAACCCGTCCGAACGACCAGAAGAAGGAGAAATCCCTCCACGGTCTGACCCGCGCACTTATCCACAACATGGTGGTCGGTGTCACGGAAGGCTTCACCAAGACTCTTGAGATCAACGGTGTCGGCTACAGAGCTCAGAAGCAGGGCAACAAGCTTGTCCTCTCCCTCGGCTACAGCCACCCGGTGGAAATGATCGATCCGGAAGGCATCGAGTCCACCGTCGAGAACAACAAGATCATCATCAAGGGCATCAGCAAGGAAGCCGTTGGACAGTATGCGGCAAACATTCGCGTAAAGAGACCGCCGGAACCGTATAAGGGCAAGGGCATCAAGTACAGCGATGAAGTTATCCGCCGCAAGGTCGGTAAGACCGGTAAGAAATAAAGAAAGGAGAGTGTGAGAGATGATTACAAAGCCATCTAGAGCCGCGATTCGTGAGAAAAAGCACATGAGAATGCGCGGACATATTTCCGGAACGGCTGAGCGTCCGAGACTCGCAGTCTTCCGCAGCAACAAGCATATGTATGCCCAGATCATCGATGATGTTAAGGGTGTGACACTCGTTTCCGCTTCCACACTTCAGGCTGAGGTTAAGGAAGGCCTTGAGTACACGGATACCGTTGAAGCAGCAGCCAAGGTCGGCAAAGTGATCGGCGAGAAGGCTCTGAATGCCGGCATCAAGGAAGTCGTATTTGACCGCGGCGGTTTTGTGTACCACGGAAAGATCAAGGCTCTTGCCGATGCAGCACGTGAAGCAGGGCTTGCATTCTAAGAGGAAGGGGAATTTTCATGAGACAGAACGAAAATAAAAGAATGGATAAAGATGAGAACGGTCTCGAGGACAGAGTCGTTGCCATCAAGCGCGTAACGAAAGTCGTCAAGGGCGGCCGCAATATGCGCTTCTCCGCACTCGTAGTTGTAGGCGACAAGAACGGCCATGTAGGCGCAGGCCTCGGCAAGGCAGCTGAAATTCCGGAAGCGATCCGCAAAGGAAAAGAAGATGCCGAGAAGCATATGATTTCGGTGGCGAGAACAGATTATAACAGCATCACCTTTGATAACCTCGGCAAGTTCGGCGGCGCTCAGGTTCTCCTGAAGAGAGCTCCGGAAGGTACCGGCGTTATCTCCGGCGGCGCTGCCCGTGCTGTTGTCGAGCTTGCCGGAATTCGTAACATCCGTACGAAGTCCCTTGGCTCCAACAACAAGCAGAATGTCGTTTTCGCAACTCTTGCAGCCCTGAAGGGTCTTAAGACTCCGGAAGAGGTCGCTCGTCTCCGCGGCAAGTCCGTTGATGAGATCAAAGCGTAAGGGAGGTCAACGAAATGGCAGAAGAAAAGAAACTCAAAATTACACTCGTAAAGTCTACGATCGGAGCTGTTCCGAAGAATAAGAAGGTCATTGAGTCCATGGGCTTCAAGAAGCTGAACTCCAGCGTTATCCTTCCGGACAATGCAGCTACCCGCGGCCAGATTGCCAAGATCGGTTACCTGGTCAAAGTAGAAGAAGTTTGATAGGAGGTGCCAGTAATGGATTTATCGACATTAAAACCGGCTGCCGGTTCCAAGCATAACGATAATTTCCGCAGAGGCCGCGGCGAGAGCTCCGGCAACGGAAAGACGGCAGGCAAGGGACACAAGGGCCAGAAGGCTCGTTCCGGCGCACCGCGTATCGGTTTTGAAGGCGGCCAGATGCCTCTTTTCAGACGTCTTCCGAAGAGAGGATTCAACAACCGCAATTCCAAGGTATATGCATATGTCAACGTCGAAAGACTTGAGCAGTTCGAGGACGGCACGGTCGTAACGGCTGAGCTTCTCCTTGAGAACGGCATTGTGGCCAAGGTTATGGACGGCGTCAAGATTCTCGGCGGCGGTGAACTGACCAAGAAGCTTACCGTTAAGGTTGCTAAGGTCACCGAGAGTGCAAAGGCTAAAATTGAAGCGGCAGGCGGGACAGTCGAGGTGATCTGATGTTTAAAAAGGTAATGGACATATTTAAAGTCAAGGATGTCCGGCACAGAATGCTCTACGTACTTCTGTGCCTGGTCATAATCCGACTGGGATCCCAGATTCCGGTGCCGGGTGTGAACAGGAACTATTTCTCGGAGTGGTTTGCGTCCCAGACAGGAGACGCCTTCAACTTCTTTGATGCGTTCACAGGCGGTTCTTTCTCGAGCATGTCGATCCTGGCACTGTCCATCACACCGTACATCACTTCTTCGATTATTGTTCAGCTTTTGACGATTGCAATTCCTGCACTTGAAGAAATGCAGCGTGATGGTGAAGACGGCAGGAAGAAGCTTACAGCGATTACCCGTTACCTGACGGTCGGACTTTCCCTGTTCGAATCGATCGCTATGACGGTCGGCTTCGGCAATAACGGTCTTATCCCGAATATGGATTTCGCGAAGGCAGTTGTTGTTATCGCTTCCCTGACAGCAGGTTCTTCATTCCTTATGTGGATCGGCGAGCAGATCATGGAAAAGGGTATCGGAAACGGCATCTCCATGGTGCTTCTCATCAATATCCTCTCCAGAGTGCCGTCTGATCTTGCAAGCCTTTACGAGCAGTTCGTAAAGGGCAAAACGATAGCCAGAGGGGCTCTCGCGGCAATTATCATCATCGCCATCATCCTTGTGATGGTCGTGATGGTCCTTCTTCTGAACGGTGCCATCCGGAGAATTCCGGTGCAGTACTCCAAGAAGACGGTCGGCCGCAGGGTTGTCGGCGGCCAGAGCACGCACATTCCGCTCAAGGTCAACACAGCCGGCGTCATCCCGGTTATCTTCGCTTCGTCGATCATGTCCTTCCCGGGCATCATCGCCACGTTCATCGGCAAGAACAATGCCCAGGGCGTCGGCGGCACGATCCTCGGGATCCTGAGTTCCAACAACTGGTTCCAGTGGGCAAGACCGATCTACAATATCGGACTGATTCTCTATATTGTCCTCGTGATCTTCTTCGCGTACTTCTACACGTCGATCACCTTCAATCCGCTTGAGATTGCCGACAATATGAAGAAGCAGGGCGGCTTTATCCCCGGTATTCGTCCGGGCCGTCCGACGTCCGATTACCTTACCAAGCTTCTGAACTACATCATCTTCATCGGCGCGGTAGGGCTTGTGATCATCGCGATCATCCCGTTCTTCTTCAACGGCGTGTTCAGCGCCAGCGTCTCCTTCGGCGGAACGTCGATCATCATTATCGTCGGCGTCATCCTTGAGACGGTCAAGCAGATCGAATCGATGATGGTTGTGAGAAATTACAAGGGATTTTTAAATTCGTAACCTAAAGGGGGACAGCCCGTGCATAATGCGGGGCGTCCCCATAGGTGTTTTAAGAGATTTTGATTGAGAGGAGGGTTAAAATGAAGGTTATCATGTTAGGCGCCCCAGGAGCAGGAAAGGGCACACAGGCCAAGAGACTTGCAGCTGAGTACAATATCCCCCACATCTCGACGGGTGATATCTTCCGCGCAAACATCAAGGGCGGAACGGAGCTCGGCAAGAAGGCAAAGGGTTACATGGATGCAGGACAGCTTGTCCCGGACGAACTCGTCTGCGATCTAGTCGTTGACCGCATCAGCCAGGCTGACGCAAAGAACGGCTATGTCCTGGACGGTTTCCCGCGCACGATCCCGCAGGCCGAGGCTCTCGACGCAGCGCTCGCCGCAAAGGGAGAGAACGTAGACTACGCCGTCAACATCGATGTTCCGGATGAGGCAATCATCGACAGAATGTCCGGCCGCCGCGCATGCGTAGGCTGCGGAGCTACCTACCACGTCATCTTCAACGCACCGAAGGTCGCCGACGTCTGCGATGTCTGCGGAGCGAAGCTGATCATCCGTGACGATGACAAGCCGGAGACCGTCAAGAACCGCTTAAGCGTTTATCACGCACAGACCCAGCCTCTCATTGACTACTATGAGGCAAAGGGACTGGTCGTAAACATTGACGGGACCCAGGATATGGATGCAGTCTTTGCAGAGATTCTGGAGAAGATCGGTAAGTAATGCCCGTAAAGGTCAGAACAAGGGAACAAATTGAGAAAATGAGGATCTCGGGGCGGATGCTGGCTCAGGTTCACGAAGCCATGAGGCAGGTGATCCGCCCGGGCATCTCTACAGCGGAGATCAACGCTGTGGGAGAGGAGGAGATCCGAAGGCTCGGAGGAATCCCCAATTTCAAGAATTACCGGGGGTTTCCCGCGGCGGTCTGCATTTCCGTGAACGACGTGGTGGTCCACGGGATCCCCTCGGAGGAGATCATCCTGAAGGAGGGAGACATCGTATCGCTCGATGCCGGACTTATCTACAAGGGCTGGCATTCGGACGCGGCGAGGACCTGGGGCGTCGGAACAATAAGCGCGGAGGCAGAGTCGCTCATAAAAGACACGCGGGAGAGCTTCTTCGAGGGGATGCGGCTTGCAAGAGCCGGCAACCACCTCTACGATATCTCGGCGGCGATCGGCTGGTTTGCGGAGAGCCGCGGAAGAGGGATCGTGAGAGAGCTCACCGGACACGGGATCGGGCCTCACCTTCATGAGAACCCGATGATCCCGAACTTTGAACAGAAGGGCAGAGGAATCCTGCTGGTGCCGGGCATGACCTTTGCCATCGAGCCCATGCTGACAGCGGGCGGTGAAGAAATTCGTCTCATGCCGGACGGCTGGACGATCAGAACAGAGGATGGAAGCCTGGCGGCACACTATGAAAACACCATCCTGATTACGAATGGAGAGCCGGAGATACTGACCGGTCAAGAAGGAGGATATCAAACATATGTCTAGAGCTGATTCGATTGAAGTGGAAGGGACGGTTATTGAAAAGCTCCCGAATGCCATGTTCCGTGTGGAACTTTCGAACAAGCATGTAGTCCTGGCACACATCAGCGGAAAGCTTCGCATGAATTTCATTCGAATCCTTCCGGGCGACAAGGTAACGATTGAGCTTTCGCCGTACGATCTTGACAAGGGACGCATCATCTGGCGCGACAAGTAAAAAAGTTTTTAAAAATAATGCTTGCAAAAAGGCCCGCAGCGTAGTATCATACTATGCGGACTTTTGTGCGCCTTTGGCGCGGATTTTACATTCAAAGCAGAGTGATTTGCGGAAAGGAGGTTTATAATGAAGGTTAGATCTTCCGTAAAACCTATTTGTGAGAAGTGCAAAGTCATCAAAAGAAAGGGTTCGATCAGAATTATCTGCGAGAATCCGAAGCACAAGCAGAAACAGGGCTGATTAAATTAGGTGAAAAAAGCTGTCCGGGGCGCGGCTGCACGGACACGGCTTTAACTATATATCAGCTTACGAGCGGATATTAGTGCTTAATACCGGCGTGCGTTCATCTCGTGCGGCGGAAAGGTCATCCTGATTTTTGCGATGGCTGGGCAGTAGTCCCTGCCCCAGTTGAGAAACTAAGAAACAAAATTGAAACTGAAGTTTGGAGGAAAACAATGGCTCGTATAGCTGGAGTGGATTTACCAAGAGACAAGCGTGTCGAGATCGGTCTGACCTATATCTATGGTATCGGCAGATCTACATCGAACAAGATCCTTGCGGGTGCTAATGTCAACCCGGACACGCGCGTACGTGACCTTACCGACGAGGAAGTCACACGCATCAAGGACGTTATGGAAGCTACATGCCTGGTGGAAGGTGATCTTCGCCGTGAAGTCGCCATGAACATCAAGCGTCTCACTGAGATCGGCTGCTACAGAGGCATCCGTCACAGAAAGGGCCTTCCGGTTCGCGGTCAGAACACCAAGAACAATGCCCGGACCCGCAAGGGACCGAAGCGCACAGTCGCTAACAAGAAGAAATAATTTTCGGTAGTTTAGAAAGGAAAGTAGGTTAGTTTTTATGGCAGGTAAAGCATCAGCTAAAAAGACGGCTTCCTCTAAGAGGAAGGTCAGGAAAAACGTTGAACATGGACAGGCTCACATTCAGTCATCCTTCAATAACACGATCGTTACTCTGACGGATGCGAACGGCAATGCTCTTTCATGGGCTTCCGCCGGCGGCCTGGGATTCCGCGGTTCAAGGAAATCTACACCTTACGCTGCCCAGATGGCAGCAGAGACGGCAACAAAGGCAGCTCTTCCGCACGGTCTCAAGACTGTGGAAGTGTTCGTCAAGGGCCCGGGCTCGGGACGTGAGGCGGCTATCCGCGCACTCTCCGCATCCGGTCTTCAGGTTGTCAGTATCGAGGATGTAACTCCGGTACCGCACAATGGCTGCCGTCCGCCGAAGCGCAGAAGAGTATAATTCCATTTCATTTAACAGCCGCATGGAAATTGCGCATTAATTTCAGATCATTACGGAGGTCCTAAGCAATATGGCAGTAAACAGAGTACCTTATCTTAAGAGATGCAGATCGCTCGGTATGGAGCCTCAGTATCTCGGAATCGATAAGAAGTCTACACGTGAACTCAAGAGAAGCAACCGCAAGATGTCCGAGTACGGACTGCAGCTTCGTGAGAAACAGAAAGCAAAATTCATCTATGGCGTCCTTGAGAAGCCGTTCCGCAACTACTATGAGAAAGCGGTCCGCATGAAGGGCATGACCGGTGCAAACCTTATGACCATGCTTGAGCTTCGCCTGGACAACATCCTTTTCCGCGCCGGCTTCGCACGCACTCGCCGCGAGGCTCGTCAGATCGTCGATCACAAGCATGTTCTCGTGAACGGCTCCTGCGTCAACATTCCTTCCTATGAAGTGTCTGTCGGCGACAAGATCGAGATCAAGGAGAAGAAGCAGTCTTCCGCAAGATATAAGGCAGAAAACGGCATCCTTGCTGCTACAGCAGGCCGTGCAGTTCCGGAATGGCTTGATGTCGACGTCGAGCACATGGCCGCTACTGTCAAGGAAGCTCCGACGAGAGAGATGATCGATGTTCCGGTCAATGAGATGCTCATCGTCGAGTTGTATTCCAAGTAATCATTAGACACGCGCCCAAAGGAGGGAAGACTTAGTGTTTGATTTTAACAAACCGAAGATTACAGTTGCAGAAGTTTCGGATGATAAGAAAGTTGGCAGATTTGTAGTCGAACCTCTTGAAAGAGGCTACGGAACGACACTCGGTAATTCTCTTAGAAGAATCATGCTTTCTTCGCTGCCCGGCGCAGCTGTCAGTCAGGTCAAGATCGAAGGTGTGCTCCATGAGTTCAGCCCGATCCCGGGTGTCAAGGAAGACGTTACGGAGATCATCCTTAACTTAAAGAGCCTTGCAATCCGGAACAATTCCGAGTCCGACGAGCCGAAGACCGCCTACATCGAGTATGAAGGCGAGGGCATCGTCCGCGCATCGGATATCCAGGTTGACTCCGACATCGAGATCATGAACCCGGATCAGATCATCGCGACCATGAACGGCGGACCTGACAGCAAGCTGTATATGGAACTTACCATCACCAAAGGCCGCGGCTACGTGAGCGCTGAGAAGGGCAAGCAGGATGATATGCCGATCGGCGTGATTGCGGTTGACGCAATCTACACCCCGATCGAACGCGTCAATATGACTGTGGAAAACACTCGCGTCGGACAGCAGACTGACTATGACAAGCTGACACTTGACGTCTGGACGAAGGGCACCCTGAATCCGGAAGAGGCAGTCAGCCTTGCAGCAAAGGTGCTCAGCGAGCATCTGAAGCTGTTCGTCGATCTGACAGAGGCAGCTATGACTGCCGAAGTCATGATCGAGAAAGAGGACAACGAGAAGGAAAAGGTTCTCGAGATGAACATCGATGAACTCGAACTTTCCGTCCGTTCCTACAACTGCCTGAAGAGAGCAGGCATCAACACGGTTGAAGAACTGTGCAACAAGACTTCCGAGGATATGATGAAGGTCAGAAACCTTGGCCGCAAGTCCCTCGAGGAAGTTCTTGCGAAACTCAAAGAGCTCGGACTGCAGCTTCGCCCGAGCGAGGAATGATCCGAACGGGTTTCATTTCCGAAAAATATTAAAACAGCGGATGCCAGCGCCCGGCAGTAAGACCGAAGAGCATGTCGGCAACGTTCCGCGATATGGAGGTAAATATGGCAGGATACAGAAAACTTGGAAAAACCGCTCCGCAGAGAAAGGCACTCCTTAGAAACCAGGTCACCAATCTTCTCTACAACGGCAAGATCGTGACGACTGAGGCTCGTGCAAAGGAAGTCCGCAAGATCGCTGAAGGCTTCATCGCACTCGCAGTCAAGGAGAAAGACAACTTCGAGACAGTCACTGTCACCGTTAAGGTTCCGCGCAAGGATGCCAACGGCAAGCGCGTGAAAGAGGTTGTTGACGGCAAGAAGGTCACCGTATTCGACGAAGTTTCGAAAGAGGTCACGAAGGACGCTCCGTCCAGACTGAACGCAAGAAGAAAGATGCTCAGCTTCTTCTATCCGATCAAGGAGGTCCCGGCTGAAGGCAAGGGCCGCAAGAAGAACACGAAGCAGGTCGATCTTCCGAAGAAGCTCTTCGAAGAGGTCGCTCCGAAGTACGTGAACCGCAACGGCGGTTACACCAGAATCGTCAAGATCGGCCAGAGAAAGGGCGATGCGGCGATGATGGTTCTTCTCGAGCTCGTATAATGTGGTTAAAGATACCCCGTCCACGTGACGGGGTATTTTAATACTTAAATGAAATATTGTTTTAAAAGCCCGGATATGCTATGATGTAATATCAGAATGGTTTATCAGGAGAAGGAAATGAAAAAGCTTGCATATTTTATGACAATTCTCTCAATCTGCTGCCTTGCGGGGATGCTCTGGTTTTATAACAGCAGCGCTTCCGTGAGCGTGCATGTGAATAATCAGAGGTCATTTGACGCGATCGAGGCGGGGAGCGCCGAAGCTGCTGCACCCGTCGAGTCTCAGCCTGCCGCAGAAAGTGAAGTCTCCGAGGCTCCGGAAGTCGAATCCGTGGCGGAGAGCATCGCAGAGCCTGTGGAAGAGGAGACCGTATCGGTCGGAGAGGCTGATTTTACGCCCGAGCGCCTCATCTTCATCGGTGATGCCAGGACGATCGCGATGTATGATGCGGCTGCGCCTGACACCGACTACGATATCCGGTTCGTCTCGACCTCCGGAGCCGACCTTAACTGGCTCAATCGGAGCGCATTTGACACCGAGTATCCCTACATCAACAGCAGGACTGCCGTTATTGTCATGCTGGGCATCTCGGATATGCACCGCGCCGAGGATTATATCAGGGTTCTCAATGAGTGGGGCGAGGTGTTTCCGAGGGACTTCGGGGCTCATTTTTACTATGACTCCGTCAACCCGGTCGATCCGGGTGTCTTCACCAACGAGCAGATCGAGGCCTTCAACAGCACCGTGAGCGCGGGCCTCAGCGAGAATGTCACCTACATCGACACCTACAGCGTGCTCATGCAGGACGGCTACGAGACAACGGATACCCTTCACTACACGGACGAGACCACAAAGCACCTCTATGAGCTCTTCAAGCAGTACTTCCACTGGGAGTAAAGCTCTGATTCCCCAAAAACGCGCAGAACAATAAAAAAGCTCCCCTGAATGTGAAACGACACCGGAAGGGGAGCTTCCGATGCCGTCTCTTGGGGAGTATAAATAATTAATAAGGGGTTTTGCTGTAAAAAAAATTCTTGAAGGGTAAATTCTTTTTACAAGAGCCATTATATACTCTTCTAAAGAAAAAATCAACAGAAAATTAAACAAATATTAACAAAATATAGAAAAAAGATGGAAAACTTTGAATATATCGCCCCCTGCCACTTCGGTCTGGAGGCAGTACTGAAAAGAGAGATTGCCGACCTCGGCGGAAATATCGTGTCTGTGGACGACGGGAGGGTTGTATTTTCCGGAAATGAGACCCTCGGAGCCGCCGCCAACATCTGCCTTAGGACCGCGGAGCGGGTGCTCCTCAAGGTCGGAGAGTTTGAGGCCAGAACCTACGACGAGCTCTTCGAGGGGACAAAGGCGCTCCCGCTCGAGGATTTTCTGCCCCGGGACGCAAAGTTCTGGGTCACCAAGGCCTCGTCAGTCAAGAGCGCGCTCTTTTCGCCCTCTGACATCCAGCGGATCATGAAGAAGGCCATGGCGGCCCGGCTGGGGAGCCATTACGGGATGGAATGGCTGCCGGAGAACGGTGCCTCCTACCCGTTCCGGGTCTCCATAAAGAAGGATCTCGTGACCGTGGGGATTGACATGAGCGGAGCCTCCCTCCACAAGCGCGGCTACCGGGTCTCGCCGGTCATCGCGCCGATCTCGGAGACGCTGGCGGCTTCCCTCATCAAGCTCACCCCCTGGCGGCGCGGGAGGATCCTGGTGGACCCGTTCTGCGGATCCGGGACATTTCTCATCGAGGCGGCCATGATGGCGGCCAACATCGCGCCGGGACTTAAGCGCGAGTTTACGGCGGAGAGCTGGAACGGCATTATCCATGCGAAGGCCTTCAGGGAGGCCCGCAGGGCGGCCCAGGAGGCGATCCTGCCAGATATCGGGGAAGGAACCGACCTGCAGGGTTTTGACATCGACCCGGGCGCCGTGAGGCACGCAAGGGACAATGCGAGAGCCGCGGGGGTCGAGAAGTATATTCATTTTCAGCAGAGGGACGTAAAGCAGCTTTCCCACCCGAAGAAGTACGGGTTCCTCATCACGAATCCGCCCTACGGCGAGCGGATTGAGGACAAGGGCCAGGTGCATGCGCTCTACGAGACCCTGGGGGAGAATTACCGGAAGCTGGACGCCTGGTCCATGTATGTGATCACCGCCTACCCGGATGCGGTCGAGGCGATCGGCGAAAGGCCGACCAAAAACCGCAAGATCTATAACGGCATGATGAAGACTTACTTCTATGAATACAGCGGGCCGAAGCCGCCGAAGGCGAAACGGCCGGCAGGGGAGGTATGAGGATGAAAATCGTATTTGCAACAGGCAATCCGGCCAAGCTCGTCGAGATCCGGGAGATCGTGAAGGACCTCGGAATTGAGGTCGTGACCATGAAGGAGGAGGGCTTTACCGGCGAGATCGACGAGACCGGCACCACGTTCATGGAAAATGCCCTGATCAAAGCCCGCACCGTCGCAAAGGCGCTCGGGGAGGTCACAATGTCGGACGACTCGGGCCTCGTGGTGGACGCGCTGGGAGGCGAGCCGGGCATCTACTCCTCACGCTGGATGGGTGAGGACACCTCCTATCACATCAAAAACAACGCGATCATCGACCGCCTGGGCGACCTGCCGGCGGAAAAGCGCACGGCAAGGTTTGTGTGCGCGATGGCCTGCGTATTTCCGGACGGGCGCGAGCTCACGGTGGAGGAGACCTTCGAGGGTATCGTCGGCTGGGAGGAGAAGGGTCCGAACGGGTTCGGGTACGATCCGATTTTCTACCTGCCGGAGAGAGGCTGCACGTCTGCGGAGCTCTCCCCCGAGGAGAAAAATGCAATCAGCCACCGCGGAAAAGCCCTGAGAGCGATGCGTATAAAACTGGAAGATGAGATCCGCAGGGAGAATGCATGAAGATACTGGTCGTAAGCGACACGCACGGATATGAGACAAACTTAAAGAAGGTCCTCGGCAAGGTCGGGAAGATCGACCATCTGATCCACTGCGGTGACGTGGAGGAGCACGAGCGGGAGATCGAGGAGATGGCGGGCGTCCCCTGCACATTTGTCCGGGGCAACAACGACTACAGCACCGACCTGCCCAGGGACACGATCGTGACCTTCGGGACCTACCGGATCTTCGTGACCCACGGGCACAAGTACGGGGTCCACTGGGGGACTGACGGCGTGAAGGAAGTGGCCCTCAAGTGGGGCTGCAACGTCGCGATGTTCGGGCACACGCACCGGCCGGTCATCGAGCAGGCGCTGACGGAGAAGGGGATCACGATGATCAATCCGGGGAGCCTCACGTTTCCGCGGCAGGAGGGGAGGAAGCCCAGCTTTATCGTGATGGAGATCGACCGGTTCGGGAAGGCGCATTATACGTTGAATTATTTGAACAGAGATAACAGATTTTCATTCTGGTAATTTGTAAAAAATAATCGTTGACAAACGCCCGGATGTTTACTATAATAATCTAGCGCGTTCATGAACGCGGGAATACGGGCGACGGGGTGTGGCTCAGCTTGGCTAGAGCGCCTGCTTTGGGAGCAGGAAGCCGCAGGTTCGAATCCTGTCACCCCGATTTCATGAATATGCGGGTGTAGTTCAATGGTAGAACACCAGCCTTCCAAGCTGGACACGTGGGTTCGATTCCCATCACCCGCTCTCGCTGTGAAAACAGCGTTCAGCGGCTATGTGCCTGTAGCTCAGCTGGATAGAGCAACGGCCTTCTAAGCCGTGTGTCGGGGGTTCGAGTCCCTTCAGGCACGTATATGGTGGGTATAGCGCAGTTGGTTAGCGCGCCAGATTGTGGCTCTGGAGGCCGTGGGTTCGAGTCCCACTATCCACCCTTTGCAGCAGCGTATTTGCTGCTTAGGTGATGGGCTATCGCCAAGCGGTAAGGCACAGCACTTTGACTGCTGCACTCGTTGGTTCGAATCCAACTAGCCCAGTACGGAGCATTAGCTCAGGTGGTAGAGCACTTGACTTTTAATCAAGTTGTCCGGGGTTCGAGTCCCCGATGCTTCATTTGTTGAAATGGTAACGGAGGATCGTGAGGTCTTCCGTTTTTTTTGTGTTTCACTATGGGGAAATGCATTGCAGGGAGTCTTAGGAGCTTTCGGCAATGCAAAAATTTTGATTATGAGAGCTTTGGGCGTGGGAATGCGCCATGCAGGGAGTTAGAGAAGCTTCCGGCAATGCAAAAATCTTGATTAAGAGGGCCTTGGGCGTGGGAAAGTGCCATGCAGGGAGCTTGAGGAGCTTCCGGCAATGCAAAAATCTTGATTATGAGGGCCTTGGGCGCGGGAATGCGCCATGCAGGGAGTTTGAGGAGCTTCCGGTAATGCAAAAATCTTGATTGTGAGGGCCTGGGGCGTGGGAAAACGCCATGCAGGGAGTTAGAGAAGCTTTCAGTAATGCAAAAATCTTGATTATGAGGGCCTTGGGCGCGGGAATGCGCCATGCAGGGGGCGGGAGAAGCTTCCGGCAATGCACTTGTTTAAGTTTTGGTATGTTGAGTGGTAAGGGAGGAATTGTGATGTCCGTAGAAAAAGCTAAGAAATACCTGGAAGAGAAGGGCTATCTTGACCGCGTCGTTGAGCCGGAGGTCTCCACCGCGACGGTGGAGCTCGCGGCGGCCGCGATCGGTGTGGAGCCGGGGCGGATCTGCAAGTCCCTGTCATTCTTGATTGATGAGCGGCCGATTCTGATCCTGGCGGAGGGAGAGGCCCGCGTGGACAACAAGAAATACAAGGCCGCCTTCGGCAAGAAGGCGAAGATGATCCCTCGCGAGGAGGTCGAGGGCTACATCGGCCACGAGGCGGGCGGCGTCTGCCCGTTCGGAGCGAACGAGAACGTCGAGATCTATCTCGACCGGAGCCTTGAGAAGTGGGACGAGGTGTATCCCGCGGCCGGAAATGACCACAGCGGGGTGCGGCTGACGCCGGCGGAGCTTGAGGAGATCACCGGGGGAAGATGGGTGGATGTGTGTAAGTGAGTAAGGCGCGGGAGATCGGGAGGTCTTCCGCTTTTTTTATCAGGCGGAGGAAATTTCAAAAACATGTAATAAGTATATTGACAAGTAGCGAAGCGAGTGTTATTTTTATTCATGTAATAAATAACATTACAAGTAAAAACCAGACAGGAGGTACATCATGAAGATAGCAGTCGCAGCAGCAAACGGAAAAGAAGGCCGTCTGATCGTCAAGGAGGCAATGGATTGCGGGATGGACGTGACCGCAATCGTAAGAGGAGAGAACAGGACAGAGGCAAATAAGGTCATTATCAAGGATATCTTTGACCTCACGCGGGAGGACCTCGCCGGTTTTGATGCGGTGGTGGATGCGCTCGGCGCGTGGACCCCGGATACCGTACATACGATTTATGAGGCAGTTCTTCATTTTGCAGAGATTCTGAAGGGGACAGACACCAGGCTGCTCGTTGTCGGCGGCGCCGGCAGCTTATACGTGAACCCGGAGCACACACAGACCGTCGTGGATGTGACGCCCTTCCCCGAGGCTGCGATGCCGGTCGTGAATGCACACGCAAAAGCGCTTGAGGAACTGCGAAAGATTGATGATGTGAACTGGACGTACATCAGCCCGGCCGGTGATTTTCAGGCTGACGGAGCAAGGACCGGATCGTACATCCTCGGCGGCGAAGAGCTGGTGCTGAACAGCAGGGGCGAGAGTGTCATTTCCTATGCGGATTATGCGATTGCGATGGTCGATGAGATCGAGTCCGGAAAGCACATAAAAGAGAGGATCAGCGTGGTCAGCGAATGAACTCAAAAGCTTGCAATCTGCGCATTGACAGGCCTCCTGTAATGACATATATTACAGGGAGGAGGACGAAAAATGCAGATTTCAAGTAAATTCACGATCGGGGTGCACATCCTCGCAGTGATCGATTATCTCGGAGAAAATGAAAAGGTCACCAGCAGCGTTCTCGCCGGCAGCATCGGCGTGAACCCGGTCATCGTGAGAAATGTGATGGGCGACCTCAAGGAGGCAGGCATCATCGCAATCAGCCAGGGGAAGAGCGGGATCACGCTCGCGAGGCGGCTTGATGAGGTTACATTTTACGACATTTACCGCGCGGTGGACTGCGTGAAGGATGAGGGGATGTTTCATTTTCATGAGAATCCGAATCCGGAGTGCCCTGTCGGGCGGAATATCCATAAGGCGATGGATGCGAAGCTGGAACGGGTGCAGAGATGCATGGAGGAGGAGCTGCGGAAGATAACGGTTGCGGAGGTTGTGACGGACATCAGGAAAGAGCTGGATTTGAATGAGTAAGTGAACAGAGGTGAGAGGCTCCCGGCTGCCCTTTGGAGGGGCGGTCGGGGGTTTTGGCGTTTTAGAGGGGATTTTGGCGCCTGTCCGGGGGTGCAGACTGTATTCAGGGGATGGGGGCGTTAAATACAGTGCAAATCTTGCTTTGTTTTGAGCCGGGGTGTCCAATGGTCATCTTGTATATTATTCTGGGGACAAAAGGAGGGGGTTATGTAAAAAATGTAAGAAAGTTTTCCCAATTACAGAGACAATTCTGCCATGAAGATGCTATAATGAGAAGAAAAGATTCTGTCAAATATCACAGGACGGCTAAAATGTTAATCTTAATACTCACGTAGATAGGTATAAGAATGATAATGATGAAGCCACACCTGTGATGCAGGAGCATCCTGAGGACCGACCGGCGTTTACGCAGCCCCAAAACGCATCAAATATTCAATTAACGGTTATCAAAAAATGAATGAGATTATCAGCAAGAACTTAAATATCAGATATTTAAAGCTTCATTTCCTTTTGCGCTTCACAGAAGATTCGCCTGTTTACCGCCATAAGCCATCGGCTCTTCGCGGAGGGATAGGCAGCGTCCTTATGGATAAGTACTGCCTGAAAGACCAGAACTGTAATCACTGTGAGTTCAAGGGGGAATGTCTAACTCATCAGATTCTTTATGGAAAATTCAAAATTAAGCCTCCATCCGTGACAGAAGGTGAGAGTATCGGTTATGTGATAGAGTGCGAAGATTACCGTGAGCAAATTCCCAAAAACGGAATGCTGCGTTTTCAGATGATCCTCTTCGGAAACACGATCAGTTACTGGCGTATGATTGTAGAGGCTGTTGCTGATCTGGGGACGAAAGGGCTTGGTTATGCGAAGTCGAAATTCAAATTGATAGAAGTGACAAATACGACCGGAGAGGTACTGTATAATCGAGGAGAATTTTTCCCTGAATCAGCGAATGTACACACGATAAAGGATTATGTTGAGCACCGGATACGAACTGACAGAGAAAACCGCATCATATTCCATACGAATACCAATATAACTTATCACGGCGAGATGCTTATGCAAATGCAAGGGAAACCGTTAATGGCAGCAATCTCGAGACGCATCTACTTTTTGAATTGTTATGAGGGTATTGAAACAAAGCCGGTCATGCTGAAAATCCCGGAAATCATTGATCAGGATATGAAATTCGGAGAAAACAGGAGATATTCAAACAGAACGGAGACCGCCATGTATCTTAAGGGTATACGCGGAAGAGTTGATTTTGATGAAATCGATGATGACACATATGCAATGCTGCTTGCCGGAGAATTGGCCCATATCGGAAAAGATACGAGCTTTGGTTCCGGCCGGTATACAATGGTAGAGCAGCCGGAAGATGACCGAAGGAATGCAATTATGCTCAAGAACAAAAAAATCCTGACGATTCATGAGGACTGAATGTGGCAAAGGAACGAAGAGACATGAACGATAATGTATATAATTCGATCAGATGGGTTTGCACGGCAGGGGTTAATCGCGGGTATGATTTAAGTAATCAGGAAGAGATGCCTATAGAAGCGATTACTTCTCTGTATCAGAAGATTGCTGCGCAGGTATACGATGAGACAGGCGTCTATATAAGTGCCGTGATCACACCATCACGTATAGTCTATCATTCTGAGTGGGGCTGTCCGGAAGAGGGAGAAATCTCGTATACTTTCAGCGGTAGCTGCAATACGGAGTTCACTACTGTCGATAAATACAAAAATGCATTAATGTGTGTCATGCAAAAACTGAAGGAGGCACTTCAGCAAGTCACTTTACTGCTGGAAATAGTCCCTGCTCAGCTTGTATATCTGAAGTAGAAGGGGCTGTACAAACGGTAACAAAGATCTCTGTCAGGTAAAGGGGGATGAGTAATTTGGAAAAGAGAACGCTGGCAATTAATACAAGTGCAAAGCAGGAAGCTGTTAAACAATATCACTTGATACAATATACCCCGCATATTCACTTTCAACATAAAGAACCAGGGGCTTGTCTTCGGGCATCCGAAGTAAAGCCCAAATTAGATAAGTTTATCCTGGCTTATTGCAAAAGGCATAACTATGTCCTGCCGGATGAATGCTTTGTTCTGAGACCGGGTGAAGAAAAAACAGCACTAAACTATAAAATACAGATCTACCCTAAGAACTCAGAGAAAGTTCGATACGATATTCCTGATGCTCAGCACGATGGCTATCTTGGGAATCAGAACAAGCCGAAGGCAGAATTAACGAAAACCGTTTTTTATCCGGGTGGGCTTTCCTTATCATTGATTATTGAGAATATAAATCTCAAGAACGCCAAGGGCAACTTGATAAAATTCCAAACACTTGCCGACTTAATTGATTATGTTTTACCGGCTTTTTTCTTACTGAATTGTTTTGGAGCAAGAAGTACAAAGGGGTATGGAAGCTATGCAATCAATGGAAAAGAAATACTGAATTATCGAAGAAATACACAACGTGTAATTGCAGACTTATATTTGAGAGAATTTGTAGATATTTACTATGTGATCGAGTTTCCTCGTAACATAGAGAAAGCTGAACTGCCCAAAAAGGCAATTATTATTTCCAACCTTATGAAATCCGGATATAACATGACATTTAGGAATCCCGAAGACTATTACAAGGGAAGAATCCTGAAGTATTTCAGAGACGCACATATGGGTGGAGATAAGGCCTTTATAAAGCAAAATGTTTTGAAGGGGAGGAAAGACTGGAATAGAAATAGCGAAGACTATAGAAGATATACAGAATATAGATTTGTGAGAACGCTGCTGGGATTCGGGAAAGAAATAATGTTTGTAAAAGGCGCCAGAGCTGGACGTACAGCGGTATTTAAAGATGCGAAAATAAATACAGCTAATGCCGGTGATAATACCGAAATCATAAGATTTAATAATCCGGTTCATTTTGTTCCCAATGGTCAGTATCTTCTCATAATTCCCACAGAGATACCGGAAGTCATGAGTGCGCGGAGATTTGAAGTTTATGAAAAGGATGCTGAAACGAATCATGCCGATATCACAACTCCTGAGATTGTTGCTGTCGGGCAACATGATCTCGGGAAAGGTAAGTTCAATCTGGAAGAATTCCTGGACATGTTTATGGATGACTTCAATCATCAAACGGATTTTTGCAGAAAAAACGGTAAATACAAGTCACCAATCAATCAGTTATTCAAGTCTGATGGTACAGGATGGTACACTCTAACGATGACGAAGGTGGGGTGAAACAATGGCTGAAAAAGTAAAATATATAGCTGTAACGGTTGGTCCTATCGGAGAAACTTTTTCCTTAGTATCAAAACCGGCCGGTCTCTGGGGAGCCAGCTATCTCTTTTCGTATATCACCGAGCAGCTGACCGAAAAGATACAGCAGTATAAAGAATTTGAGATTCTGACACCGTACTTTGAGTTTGACGAAGAATCCGGTTATCAGGCATCCAGAGGAGCAGGCTTTTTCCATGACCATATCATTATAAAAAATGGCGATCTGGAAGTTGTTGGGGCGATTATCAGGCAGGTAAAAGAAGAACTCGGCGAGAATGTTTTTGAGGCTTTGGGCTATGACAAAGAAGCAGTAAAGAAATACGTCAACGATTATATACGTATCTACGCAACTGAGTACGAGACTGCCGAAAAAGAAGTCCCTATTGTAAAGGAGTTATCAGTTCTGTTTGACAGTATGGAACTCAGGTGTCAGACGGTCCCGGTTGAAGAGGAGAATTACATAGCGTCCCTTTTGGATAATGATACAATCCGATATAGTTTTCTTGTAGAACGATTGAAAACGAAAGGAAAAGGAGACTGGCAGCTGTTCAGGAATACGTCGGATTACGGAATTAAGACCCTTCCGGATATTGCAAAGAGCGATGGAAACCCAAAACTGTGGAAGCGGTATTCATATTATGCCTACGTAACGTCGGACGGCGATCATATGGGTACAATTCTTTCCGGGTTAAAAACAGCGGAAAGCGTCAGGGAGTTTTCCCAGAACTGTCTTCGTTATAATACAAGCGCGTGTAAGTGCATTGAAGATTTTGGTGGAATCGTTGTCTATGCGGGAGGAGATGATCTTCGGTTCCTGGCGCCGCTGACAAAGTATGATAAGAATTCCGGACGTCAGAAAACCGTGTTTGATTTACTCCTGGAAATTAAAAAGTGCTTTGAAGACGTGTTTGCGCCGCAAGGAAGAGCAGAGACTAGTTCGTTAACGCATCCAACTGTCTCCTTCGGCGTGGCGATAACGTATCATAAGTATCCGCTCTATGAGACCGGAAACATAGCAGACGACCTCCTGTTTACCGCGAAGAGCACCGGGAGAGACAGCATGTGTATATACGTCCAGAAACATTCCGGACAATCGGCAAAGTATGTTCTCCACAATGTGTCGAAGTGCACGGAGAAAATCGGACTTGTAAACGACATGAATGGTGTGATCGCTGAAAGGTTACAGGAAACTTCAGCGAACAGCGTTATATCTCATATCTATCAGTACTCAGGAGTATTGGACTTTGCATTACGGCAACAGCAAAGGGGAAATTCAGGTCCGCTGGACAGCTTTTTTGACAGTATATTTACGGATGATACAGCGCTTGCAAATGAGAAAACGAGGAATGCGGTAAAGCAGATCGCAAAGGATGCGACTCTCTCAGACATAGAGTCATTACATGGCGATTTAACTACGGATGAGGGAAGATCTGTTCCTGAAAGAGTCTGGCCGATTATCGATGTACTGCGAACAGCACAGCTTTTTGGAGAGGCAGGTGATCCGCGCAATGAATAAAGAGATCCTTATAAGGCTGACTCCTCTGGAACCATACTTTTTGGGGAGCGACAGGACGTTTCATTACGGAGAGAAAGACGTCCGCCGGATCGGTAAGTCTGATTATTTTATCAAATCAGTGAAAATTCCCTCCCAGACCACTCTGTTTGGTATCCTGCGATATCTCGGAATGCAGAACCGTACGGTTGATTATGTGCTGGGTGACAATGAGCAATATATCGGCGCATCGTCGTTCCGGTTCATAGACAACTCGCAGTCGTTTGGAATGATTAAGAGTATTTCTCCGCTGTTTTTAATGCAGAACAGTACCGGCCGGAAGCTCCTCAAGACCCCTCTGAATCACTGTGCTGCGTCCGCATATAAATCCGAAGCCGGAAATACATGCTTTTATCCATTCAGTAAATTCGCGGAATCACGAATTACAAACGGAAACATCTGTGAAGAGCAAATACTTCCGCTTGAATTTAATGCAAAGGACTGGCTGACAGATTCCTATGTGGATATGCAGAACGGTGAAATCACAGATAGCGCAGAGCTGTTTGCTGAGAAAGAGTCTGTTGGTATAGATATTAAGAGACGTGACGAGGCGTTCTATAAAATGCAGTTCATAAAGTTGAAAGAGGACTACAGTTTTGCATTTTACGCTGTTGTAGATGACATGTTCCCGGAAATATCTGATAAAATTGTATATATGGGCAGGCGAAAGTCGGCATTTGCGGTAACTGCCGATTATTCCGGTGACAGCAGCTGGGTGAACTGCAGCACGGCGATCGAGAGTATCATTCGCAAAGAGGGATATCCATTTTGCTACTGTGCATCGGATGTTTATCTGACACAGAGAGAAACCGGGAATTCTATGGAGAAGCTGCTGGAACATTGCAGGTTTTCCATTATTCAGACGAAAACGATGCGGGAATATCAGACAAATTACCGGAAAACCGGCCAGAAACAGAGATTTGAGAAGTCCGATAAGTTATTCAGGGTGATAAAAGCGGGAAGTGTCCTTTATCCTAAGGAGGGGCATCTTGAGGCTATAAAAAATATGATCTCTAATGATCACTTTGAAACGATCGGAATGAACTGTATTTTAGAAGGAGGAAACTCATGACTGCTTTTTTGTATAAGATGACATGCCTGACAAATCTTCATGTGGGAAACGGGGATGTAAATTATAGTATTATTGATAACGAGGTTGAACTGGATTATGTGCTGAAGGAGCCGACGATTCCTTCGTCCGGCGTTAAGGGAGCGCTTCTCAGCTATGTTGAAAGCCTGAAGGGTGATCATACAGGACTGATCAGAACCGTCTTTGGTGATAAGGATGATGCAAAAGGAACGTATAAGTTCCTTTCTGCAAACCTTCTGTCAAGACCGGTGCGTGTCTCGGAAGGAAAGTACTCTTATGCGAACGCAACCAGTTATGAGCTGATTGAGCGTTACAATTACCTCTGCGACAGTCTTGACATAGATACCGACAGGCTGGAAATTGAGACCAATGGATGCCTGAGCTTATCTGATATTTCGGAAGTTGAAGGGATGCGTGTTGATCAGTGCGATGCGCTTGCATCCTTATCGGGTATTATCCCCGAACCGCTGGTGATCATGCCGAACGCAGCGCTCAATACTATACCGCTTCCGGTTACAGCAAGAAACCGTTTAGGGGAAAACCGAAACCTGTGGTACGAACAATTTGTTCCTTATAATTCCGTATTCTACATGATTATCGTTACTCCCGATTCTGAGAATCTGCTGGATGAATTGATAAATAACCGTATCATCCAGTTTGGAGGAAACGCATCTATCGGGTATGGACTTATAAAGGTTGAGCAGATTGCCGGAAGTAAGACAGAGTAAGCACAAGGTGTTTTCGTGAACTGCCAAATATGGCAGCAGGGGAATTGATGATGAATAAAAAAAGAGTAGATAGATTTATACCATATGCGTATGAGGTCCTGAGAGATCTGCATATTTGCGAAAAAGAGCAGAACAATCCTTCGAATTGGGTTGTTGATTCAACATATAAATCCTATTTCTCCTCATTTGGAGCTGCTGTGACGATGGGGAGTCTTATTTCAGCCGCGGCTTTTTTTGCCGCTGCACCGGAAGAAAATAAAAAGCGGACAAATGCAGACAGAGGAAAGGTAGGAAAAGCTGTCCTGGCAGTGCTAAAAAAAGAAAACCCTGCTATCAAAGAAGAAAGCTTATATGAGTATGTAAGGGAACATGGGCAGACGGCTAATACGAAAGAACTGGTTCTGGATGCAGCGGTAGCGCTGAAACTGGCTCTGAATCTGTATCCGAAGAAACCGGAAACAGTTAAATGAGGGAATGTCAATGAATCAACAATACTTATTCTATGTGAGTTATTATGACAAACTCATGAAAGACCCTGAAAACAAGGCAGAGAGTTTGGAGACGCTCAATAAATGCATTATAAATGAAACGTATAAAAGCAATGATGAAATGCCGTTTTCTGTGAATGGTGCCGAAGATCTTGTTGGCTGGAAAACACAGTGCTTCCCGATGAAAGTCTGTTACCCAGGACTGCTTGCGGGCCTTGGGTACCAACATGAAGCCGGTGAATATTCTCCGGATAAAGAGCAGGAAGTAAAACTTGGGTTTTCCCTGGACTATGTCAGCGGTCTTCCTTACATTCCGGGTTCAACGCTGAAAGGCGTTCTGCGCTCGGCATTTAAGAAGTATCCTGCCGATATTGGCCGCTTGCTGAGCGTGGATACGGAGGTTATTCACGCTTTGGAAAAGGCCATCTTTGAAGAGGGGGACGATGTTTTTCTCGATGTGTTTCCGGTTGCCGGCGATAAAGAAGACAGGATTCTGGGGATAGAATACATTACATCTCATAAAGCGGATAACCCCGCATATGATGGTCTGACAAAGATTAATCCGCTGAAGCTCTTAAAAGTCCGTCCGGATGTAAAGATACTGATCAGACTGTTGTTAAAGGATACTGTCATTACTGTCGGAGATGAATGCATAGAGCTTCCGGCAGAAGTCAAGAAAGACCTTTTCGGGATTATCCTTGAACGGTATGGACTGGGTGCTAAGACGAATACCGGGTTTGGGCATGTTGTGAGGTGTGAGGCGCTCTCATAGGAGAAACAGAATCAGAAATAAACAATAAATGCATTTGTCAGGAGGTTGTTTCGTTATGAACGGAAAAAAAGATACGGTTGGTGAATTATATAAGAAAGTAGCTCAGTATGATAAGGTATTAAAGTTTTTTGTTTTCCTGAATGTGGTTTCAGCATTGGCAGAAAGTCTGACAAACTTTTCTTTCAATGAAGTATTGCTGGTTGTAGAAATAATATCGGCTGTGGCAGTTGTTATAATAAGGTGGCTGATCAATTATAACTTCTATTATACGGCGGAAAAGGCACGCATTGAATATGCTATGTCAGATGGATATAATGTGGATCTGACGTTGAAAAAAACAGAGGGTTATTATACTAACAGTGTAAGTCCGTCTTTGAAAAGATATGCTATGAATATTTTAGAGAGCAACTATTATACTATGAAAGAATCTGAGAAAATGATTGCTCCGCACATTATAAAAAATGTAATAATCATAGCGCTTATCCTGATTGCAATGATAAAAACTTCTAACATAAGTTTCATTTTGGCCGGGGTCCAGGGCATTTTTACAGCTTCTATAATAGAAAATTCGATATCATTGATTATCTATCATAATGAAATGGTAAAACTCTATGACTCCCAATATGAAACTTTTTTAAAAACTGATGCTGCTACAACGGATAGTAAGGTTTATGAGGCAATATGTATCAGAAATATAGTGGAATATGAGGTCGTAAAAGCTTACTTCAAGGTTCAGCTTGATCAAAAAATATATGGGAAATACAGGGACGAGATAGCTAACGAGTGGAATGAAATAGAAAAGACCCTGAATCATAAGAATGTCTAATGCCCGATGAAAACAAAAAATGTAAGAGCCGGGGATATTTTGGAATTATGTAATTGATTCCGGATATTTCATTTTTCGCTGTTTCCATGTATCAGAATTCGCCTTGCGAGCTTCTATATAGGATTCATGAATTGCAAACATAAGGGTATCCTTTTCCTCCTGGTTTATGTAAGAACTTGTAAAGTATGCGTCGACATCGAGAAGGATATTCCGGGAAATCAATGATCGGTTGTTTCCAAATTTCTCGTAGACATCAGATACGATGCCCGGTTTGTCGGTCAGCAGGTAGTCAACGGGGCAATCAAGAATCTCTGCGAGGGAGTGAACGATGTGACGTTCTTTTGGATAGCGATCTTCCAACTCCCAGCCGCAGATAGTACGCCTTGAAACATGTAGCATATCTGCAAGAGCGGTTTGAGAAATGTTTTGCGCTTTTCGAAGCTCCCGGACTTTTTCACCGAAGTTCATATTGATGGTCTCCTTTCATTTGATGATCGGTATCGTGTTTTCAGTAAATGGAATATACCTTGCGTAGTTATTCGATCTATTGAAAATGAACGGCAGAATAAAATACCGCTTATATTATTAAGGGAATAGTAGTATTATATAAGAAATTCATGGAATGCGCAAGGAAGTTTCACATATATGAAACTATCAGAAAACTACATGCAAAATAGCTCTTTGAAAAGGGCTTAAATAAAGGAAGAAGACAGGGGTGGAGTAGAAATGAGACGTCCGTAGTAAAGGACATTGAGACCTTTCATCAATCGTGTTTAATTTGTCGACATACTGTAAAAATGAGACGTCCGTAGTAAAGGACATTGAGACAGTAAAGTGTCTTTTATGCTGACATATTCGTATGTATTGGTAGAAATGAGACGTCCGTAGTAAAGGACATTGAGACTCTTTTACATTTAAAAATGCCCGGACTATTTCTGGGTAGAAATGAGACGTCCGTAGTAAAGGACATTGAGACCCCAATCATTCTCCAACTCTGCAAAATGTAACGACAGTAGAAATGAGACGTCCGTAGTAAAGGACATTGAGACCCCGAGCATTCTGGGTAATGAATACATTTTCCAGACATGTAGAAATGAGACGTCCGTAGTAAAGGACATTGAGACAGCCTCTATTCTGTTGAGCTTTTCAATGATTTTACCAGTAGAAATGAGACGTCCGTAGTAAAGGACATTGAGACGCCAATGTCTTGCTCACAATCATTCCTTCTTGGGAACGTGGAAATGAGACGTCCGTAGTAAAGGACATTGAGACACCTTTTCGTACCTGTCGATTGTCGAATTGAAGATTATGTGGAAATGAGATGTCCGTAGTAAAGGACATTGAGACCACAACTTAGTGTGAATTTGATATAACTCAGGTTCGTGGAAATGAGACGTCCGTAGTAAAGGACATTGAGACATCATACGTGTATTATTTGATAAACCGTATTGTACAGTGGAAATGAGACGTCTGTTGTAAAGGACATTGAGACGTCATACCATCCGGTAAATTGCCAATTCGTATCCTGTGGAAATGAGACATTCGTTGTAAAGGACATTGAGACTTTCTATCATCTCCTTTAAAGAACGAGAACAAAAATCGTGAAAATGAGCCGTCCGCCGTAAAGGACACTGTGACATCCTCTGTGACGCTCAGGCACAGTTAATAAAGCAGGGGATTAACCTGCTAAAGATTTTTTATTTGAAGCGATAATAAAAAATGGAACACAGGAGGTATTAACCTTGGACAAAAGACTCGACATGCTGTGGGATGACAACCCTGTTGATATCACCGCCGAGGCGAACTTTATCTG
>ODAJ012094902.1_pt1 | contig 62338 bp, 80 predicted proteins | sample 1539241 | NCBI WGS metagenome assembly ODAJ01 (sample SAMN02144231, study PRJEB22623) | gut metagenome | biome: sheep rumen | host: Ovis aries | place: New Zealand | reverse complement strand
GCAATCTTCATCAAAGCGAGATTGGGAAAGCCACTATGACCATCTACGTCATACAATCCACTTATCATCGAAAAGAAATATTACAGACATGATTTTTATTTACCATGTTGGTATGTACTTCTTTATTGGGCTTTGGAATAGCATTAATAAGAAAAGATATTGAAGAAATAAAAGAAATAATAAATAAGAACTATGAAAGAACTATCTATTGAAGAAAAAGCAAAACGCTATGATGTGGCTATTGAAGAATTAAGAGGACTTTTGGAAGGTATTCACGAAGAAAAATGCGACATCATGGAAGAGGATATAATTAAGATTTTCCCCGAACTCAAAGAGCCAGGGGATGAAAAGATAAGGAAAGCCGCAATAGAATTTGTGAGGCAAAACAATTCTTTTAATTATAGTTTAGGTATAAGTAAAGAACAAGTTATTGCTTGGATTGAAAAGCAAGGTGAGCAGAAGCCTGCTGATAAGTTTGAGATAGGTGATTTAATTACCAATGGTATTCTTGTTGGAAAAATTGATAGAATTTACGAGTGGGGCTATCATGCCTATTTTGGAGACCACTATTCAGATGTTCCCGATGTTGAGAATTGGCACAAATGGACTATCCAAGATGCAAAGGATGGCGATGTTCTCGCTTGCAATGAAGAAATTTTACTATTCAAATCATATTCAGTACAAAACCGCATCTCTTTATACTGTTGGTATAACGGGCAAACAAATAATTTCCATAATAAAGAAGTGGCTGATACTTCATTAACTACAAGAAATAAGATATGCCCTGCAACCAAAGAGCAGCGTGATCTCCTATTCCAAAAGATGAAAGAGGCTGGGTATGAATGGGATGCTAATAAGAAAGAGTTAAAGAAAATCGAGGATGAAGAATATAATGGAGAAGATTACGGAATTGACAGTCTTTACCATGCTCAAAGAATCCTTGAAAAGACTCTTGGTAAAGTGGATGGTTACCAGTCTGATGATGGAATCTTAGAACATAAGTGTGCCATTTCTGCTGTCAAGAAATTGTATGAGCAGAAGCCTGCTTGGAGTGAAGAGGATGAAAAAGGAATTCAAAACACTATAGCACTTATTGAAGGAGTAAAAAACTCTAATCCAAAAGATGAATATTGTGTAGAAAATTGTGACTACTGTCTACATTGGCTCAACTCCATCGAAGACAGATACACTTGGAAGCCGAGTGATGAACAGATAAAGGCACTTGAAGCAATGCTAACTGTATCGCCACAATCTCCTGCCATAACATCAACATTGATAGAGTTGTACCGACAATTAAAGAAACTAAGGGAGGAATAAGTTATGAAACTAAGAAAAAGAAAAAAGGCTTATGACTGCTCACACCATGTGTTTGAGGATTTTCTTGTTACAGATGATCCTTATCCAATTCACAACACGGAGGACTATTGTAAATTGGGTAAATACAATAATACTTGGTTAGCACCCGAAAAGAAGGTAAACCTTTGTGAGCATTGCAATAGGTTCTGTGCAAGCCGCCCTATGATACGCAAGCAACGTGAAAGAAAGGCATTCAATAAAGAGGTTGAACGTGATTGGAAAAAGGCATATCGTCATGCTGTACTTGCTGGGGTTGCGCAAGAAGATAATGGTGCAATTAGTTTAGATTTAGTGTTATGAACTTAATAGACAAATCAGCTTTAGTAGCGGAGATAGAGAAAATTAGAGCTAAATGGTTTGGCATTAACAATGACTTTGCTGATGGGCAAAAAGGAGCATTAACTGATGTTCTTTCTCTTATCAACACCTTTGAAGTGAAAAAGGTGGATTTGGAGAAAGTTTTTAATGATGAATACTCAAAGTTCTCTAACGATGTAGATGCAATGGATTATGGTTTCCCCATTGACCTTGCAGATTATAAAGATTTTGCCAAGCATTTCTTTGAACTTGGACTTAAAGCACAGAAAGGAGAATAGTATGACAGACAAAGTACAGAAAATTCGTGAAGAAGTTGAAAAGCTAATGTATGGTTTTAATTTAGAGGCAGACATAGCATCGTGTGAAGATGCTAAAACTGAAAAACTCGCAAATATAAAGTATCAGTTATGCAAGAAAATACTTGAATATATTGACACTATGCAAGAAGAGACTGCAAGCGAGGACTTAGGTGATTATATCAATGAATTATCCAAGCAGTTCCCAGAGGTGTCCTTTGCAAAATTGAGCAGGATTGCTGTAAGTGTATCAAGATGGCAAAGAAATCAAGACACTAAAAACAAACTGCCAAAAGTAATAAGCAGAACAGACCTCGATGAATTTGCCTATCAATGTGCCTACGATATGTCTAATGACTGGGCGATTGAGAATCCAACTTGGCATGATGTGGAAGACGCATGTAAACTTGGTGCTAATTGGCAAAAACAACAAGACCAGTCCACCATTGAACTTGCAGAAGACCATGCTATGCTTGCAGGTATGTAGAACAAAATAAAACCTATTAACAATTATGGCAACACCTTTATGTGAATCGGTTTGTGTGTACTATGGTCGATGCACGAATCAAAGTATTGGTCGCCTTTGTCTTGGCTATGGTGCTTTCCCTGACGAAGATGAAGAGGACGAATTTGAACAGAAATTAGAACGAGCAACTTATTAGTATGGTAAAGAATGACTTGCAGGTTGGCGGTGATCACTACGACCTACCAATCTCACCCATCGAGTATATAGAAGCAAATAATCTTCCTTTTTCTGAGGGCAATATCGTGAAATACGTTTCCCGACATGAAAAGAAGAATAAGGATGAAGACATCAAGAAGGTTATCAGTTATGCAAAACTGATTCTTCGCTATCGCTACAAATACACCGATGAACAACTCAAAGCACTATAACTTATGGCAAAGAAGAAAAATACTACTCCCATAGACGATATGAAGGAGGCACAAAAGGCTGCACAAGAAGGACAGCCTCGTACCATGCGTGGTGCGGAAGAACTGGCAGAACTGATGATGACTACCAAGGTGAGGACACTGGTAGACATTAATTTGCGTAAGGAATTCCAAAAGGAACACAACCTGCTGGACTTGGAACTTGTGGCAATGATGGCATCCTCTGCTGCCTACATTCCTAACATGGCATCTATTACCATCAAGAAGGATTGTGATATAACATTCAAGGAACTGCATGATGCAATGGAAAAGGTTCAAGTGAACTTTATCATCATTCGTAGAGTGAACTATATCCTACATGAGGCAATGATAACTGTTTACGACTACCTCGAAAAGTACAACAAACTGCGTTTCACGACAAAGAAGCATTACCTCAATGCCGAAAGCGAGTGGACTAAGTACAACGAAGCAAGGCGTAAGGTTATCGAAAAGACTGCATGGTACACCTTACAAGACCATCTGAGAATAACCAATGACTTTCTGCAACCTCGCATTGAGGCTCTGTATTCTGCTGTCAGGGACCACATGATCCGTCTTGGTTGGCGTGATGTAGAACTTAAAGGACGTATAGAGGTTGTCTTCATGATGTTTAAGATGGCTCGAAGTTCCTTTTTAGCGTATTTCAAAGATTTCTACAATGAAACTGGTGTTGACTTCACAAAGCTCTATTTGGGTGATTCTATGGATGGAATGGCAAAGCATTTCGTCCTTATGGTGAATGTTCTTGGTATCAAGACGTTCAAGAATGATCATGGCTACTATGACATCTTGGATTATGAGGGAAAGAACAATCAGCGTGTCGAATGGGCGTGGAATGATTTCATTAATGACGTTCGTAATGATGATTTGATGGATGAAGCGGCAAAGAAAGCCATTGAACTGAATCCTAAAGCAAGGGATGAATACCATCAAATCTTGGAGGATTCCGAAAAGGAACAAATGGATAAAGAGGTTGATAAATTGAGCGATAAATTCAAAGTAACTAAATCGAAATAACTATGTATATTGTAGCAACTAAGCCTATTAAAGGGCAGAAGGGAGTATATCGCTTCCTAAAAGGTGTGAAAAGAGTATGGTTCTTCTGGTCTAAGCCAGTATTTACTCTTGATGCTAATGAGGCCTTACGCATATCAGATGAAGACAATGCAGAGGGTCTGACAAATTGGGTTTCAAGGAAGATAGACGATAAGGGATATGCGATGTACCTTACGAAAGATGAGCTGGATAAATTGTACGATCATAAATTCTATGCCTTGGAGTCTATCGACGATTACGATGTAGCGTACTACTGCGGCGAAGAGGAAATGAAGATAGGTCATGGAGTCCGTCAGATTCCTCAGTTTACTGGCAACATCTTGCAAGCAGAGTTCCATAAGAGCCGTGAGAACGCGGAAGTGACTATCAACCGACTCAGGCAGGAGAGAGGGCTTCGTGTACGCATCCGGGAGGTGTATCTGCCAGTTCAGAACGAGTTTACACTGAACAAGGTCATCATAGCCTTGCAGAATAAGCAGACAAAGCGTTTGCGTTACCTCAAATGCTACGACATCAATGGTAAGTCCTCTGATAGGCTCACTTTCACCGATTCAATGGGAAAGGCTTGGAAGACCACTATTCCCTACATGATGAAGGTAATAGAGGATATTCATATCAAACATAAGGTGTTCCTGGTATTCACTCATTGGTACGATGGCAATGATATTCCTGCCGACCAATTCAGGGAGCGTAAGACTGGTATCTCTATGACGTTCAAGTTTAATGTGTAAAGATTGGTCTTCTATGGCATTTCAGACAGACATACGACGCAAGACGATGACGGACTTTTTAGGAGCATTTTGGGTTCATCATCGTGTGTGGATGCAGGAATTGGCAGATGCTTTCAAAGCAAGAGGTCGTTTCGGTATTCACCTCTTTGCGCTATGTGATGGGTATAACGACCCACTTGACAAGGAGGTTGCTGCCTTTTCCTCTCTGATGCTTACCAAGAATCCAGAAACGCGACTCCTACAGCAGCATGAACTTCGCGAGTTGATTGGGGAGCATCCATATAATGATTTTCTCGCTAACCGCAAGTTTGTGGAGTTAAGCATGGGTAACAATCAGACCGTGCGCCTTTATAAGTCATTTAGCCAGTGGTATGAGCTGGCAGACGTTCTTTCCTGCCTATACGACATAATTGATGCTTATGGCAGTACTGGAGAGGCTATTAAGGCACTAATGAAGCGAAAGCGTTTGTTGGACCCTTTCATGGCACTATCGAACCTCCTTATGCGCATTAATATTACTACACGCCAGTATAAATTGAACTTGCTGCTGATGTATATGTGTCAGAAGGACGGTATCGGCTGTGGTGTATGGGATATTGATCCTGCTCGTTTAATGTGTCCTGAGAATAAGGACATAATAGAATTTTTGGAATTGTGGTTTCCTGACTATTCGCGTTGCGGTCTAACATTTGACAAAGCATTAAACCTTTTCGGACTCAGAAATCAAACGGATTTCTTCTATGCCTACATGGGGTTTAACGTACTAAAAATGGTGAATAACGAGGAAACTCTTCGGTATGTGAAGCATTACCAGAACAAATATAATAATCGTACTTTAACTCGGCTGTTAGCTATGCAGCGTTTGCAGCCCAAAATTATATTTGAATAGCCTTTCATTTATGTTAGGAGCGTGGGGAGAAACTAATCTCCCTGCGCTCTTTTTTTTATTGCCTTTTGAATTTGTAGCCAATGTTACCATTCTTTAGTTCCAGTATATCATTGGTTATGAATGTTACTCCAAAAGGATAGTCTGTACCTGAGTTGTTGTAGAGACGCAAAGGCGTTGGATTACCCTTTTTCCACTCCCAATTGGTAATCTTAGGAAAATCGACGTCAAGTTCAAAAGACGTGTCAAATCCAGTAGATATACTTTCAGCACCTTCGCCAGTAACAGAGCAAGTCCCACCATTATTGATATAGAGAGTAAGGTTTCCGCTGACCGCTTTCCAATGAGGCGCGTCTGCATATCCCAATCCGTTATAAGTCCACCAGTAGTCGGTCACAAGCCATTTGCCGATGATTAACTGTTCTCTCTTGTCTGGCTCTTGTGACGTGTTATCACTGTCATCCTTTGAGCATGATACAAACAACATAGATAATGCGATAAGAAACAATAATTTTTTCATAATTGAAACATTTATAAAGTTAATAATTTATCCGTTAAAGAAGCTCATAGCCTCGTCACCGATGCTTGACAACTCGATACAGCAATACCTCGCAGTCATAACTGGAGAGGAATGTCCGGCTAACTTGCTGATGGTTGGCAGTGGAACATTCCTTAATGCCAGATTAGTTACAAACGTTCTTCTGCTTGTGTGCATCTGAACCGCTTTGTATTTCGGCATCTTACTGAGTTTTCCACAAACATACAACTGGACTGGTTCATTAATTCCAACCTCTTCACAAATACGCTGAATAGTACGGATAAGTACGGCAGCTTTGTGCGATTTCTTTGGCTGCTCTGAGAGATAATGAGGCAGTAGCTTGTGTACTGGCAGGGAAACCTCAGTCTTCGTCTTACCTGAGACATATCTGAACATATTGCCGATAATGTTATCCATCGTGAATGTCTCGCAGTCTGAGCAACGTGCGCCAGTGAGACAGCCACGCATAAAGATAATTTTTACGTCGTTTTCGCAGTTGTTCTTTGGAACGTAGTTATCTATCAGTTCCACTTCTCTTTCCGTGAGAGCGACGTGCTGACTTGGTGCTTTCTTTGCTTTCAGTACAGCAGAAGGGTTCTTGCATGGAACATACCCTTCATCAATGTAGATTGAGAGAAAAGCAGACAGGATGGCAAAGTATGTCCTTGCTGAATTCGGAGCTACTTTGTCCTTGATGTACTCTGCAATATCCATGAGGTTAGATTTCGTTAAATCCTCCCACACGACTTCATTCTTGTCTAACGCTTCGCGCATTAGCCTTACAATTTGCGGACGTAGCGGTTGGCGACGTGCAAATTCACTTTCAAATGTAGGTTTTGTAAATTCCATAATCGAAAAGTTTAAGTTATAAATCAGGTTACTTGCCAGGAGCCGTGAACCTAATCGCGACTCCCTCAACTTAAACTCTGAATTATGCCCCATCGCGGGGAATGTAGCGACTCCCTGAGCTGACAGAGAGCCACCATAGTCAGTTACACCATTGAGCGCATGAAACACCATATTTCTTGATATTCTCAATCATCTTTTGTGCTTTCATAAGTGCATCGACACGTTCGGATGCAGAGCCAGTGGCAAACCATCGTTCGCGTGCTTTCTCAGAGAGTTCAATGTCTTTCAGATACCTATCCAGTAGTTTATCAGTCTCTTCGTCACCTTCAATGTAATTGTCGCCCAATTCTTTCAGACGTGCATCAAGTTCTGAATCGTCAATTTCACGATAGGCATAGAACGCATCTTCTACTAATGGAGTGACCTCGATTTGGAGGTCTGGAATCAATAATGCTTCTTGTTTATTCATAAAATGCTTGTTTAAATAATGAAACAATAAGCACCTGCCTCAGAACCTAATCAGAGGCAGGAATTATCAATCATTAGTGTAGAACGTATCAAGAATGTGGTTCAATGTAGCCATATCGTGAACGTACACTTTATGATACTCAGAGTAGCAATATTCATACTGCTTGCGGAATATGATACTGATGATACCCATTTCAATCAGTTGTTCCATCGTGTTACCGAACACTTGACCACGACGCAGTTCATTCAATCCCATCTGAACAATCTTCGTTGCGACCTTGCGAGTATTTTCATATACATGGTCGAACTTGTGCATGATAGGCTTCTCTTTGAGTATTACAGACTCTAAAACAACCGTCTCGCAGTCGGGATATTCCTCTTTGATTTCTTGGCAGAGTTCTATTGTTTCTTCCGTACTGGAGAAAGCGCACTGGACGCGAGTAGTCTCACCGCCATTGAAGAAAAGCATATCTCCCTTGCCAGTAAGTTTCTCAGCACCTATTCTATCAAGAATCACACGGCTATCAGTACCAGTAACTGTGCGGAAAGCTATTCTCGTTGGAAAGTTAGCTTTGATATTACCAGTAACGACGTCGGTTGATGGTCTCTGAGTAGAGATAATCATGTGAATACCTACGGCTCTCGCTTTCTGAGCGATTCGGCAGATATACTTCTCCATTTCACGACCATTAGACTGCATTACCAAATCTCCGTACTCGTCAACTATTACAACGTAGTAAGGCATTGGATCGTCGTTGATGCTTCCGTTCTTACAAGCAGCGTTATACTCCTTGATATTGCGGACGGATGCTTTTTTGAGTTTTGAGTATCTGTTATCCATCATGACACAAACAGCTCTGAGTGTTTCCTTTGCTTCCTCAGGCTCGGTTATGATAGCCTCACTACCATTACGCAACTTAGCCAAATAAGGCTTCTTGATTGCGTCGTAGATGGTGAGTTCAACCTGCTTTGGGTCTATAAGAATCATTTTCAGTTCGTCAGGTGACTTCTTGTTAATCAGAGACGAAATGATAACATTGAGTCCAACAGACTTACCCATGCCAGTAGCACCCGCAACGAGTAAATGCGGCATTTCTGCCAAGTCAGCCATGAAAACATTGCAGTCCACCTTGCGACCAAGGATAACTGGCAGTTCCATGTTTGTCTTCATGTACTCGTCAGTGTAGAGCATTTCTGTCATAGGGATAACCACACGTTCGCGGTTTGGAACTTCGATGCCAACCGTACCTCTCTCCGTTGGGGAGATAACTCGTACCGATGGAACACCAAGTTCAATCGCAAACTCATTTTTAAGGTTAGCCAACTTCGAGAGTCTTGTGCCTACATTCGGCTTGAACTCGAAGAGCGTAACCGTTGGGCCTGACTTCGATGTAATGATGTCATGCTCAACCTTGAAAGCGGTAAGCACTTCGTCTATCTTGTGCTTACACTCTCTAATGTAATCTTCATGTTTCATATTGAGTACCTATTAAATTAAACGTTGTTCCCTACTGAATTATTATATTCAGTAAGGATAAATTCAGAAATCGAAGAGAGATAACTGGACTGGCTTCGGTTTCAGTAGAGATTTCAGTTCATCGAAAATGAATTTCGGAACGCTGAGAGGTCTTCCTGCTTTCTTGTGCCATTCGATTTCGTGTTCAAACCATTCGATAGCTTTCTTCGCTGCCTTTGCGTTAGCTTGTTGTTCGGTGTCGCTTTCATCCTCGTTTGCAATAGAAACTCCGTTCACCCATCCGCTAACTGGAGTGTCAAGCCAAAATCCGTAAAACCATTTGTCATTGACCATCGCAGTCTCTATCATTACTTTGTAGCGACCAGAGACGATACTTGACACATTAGGATTCATACAGACTCCATGTTCATTAAAGTCGAATTCTTTTGTTTCCATAATTTTTGAGTTTAAGAGTAATTCGTACTCTCGCCCTCGACTAAGAGAGCAAGAGCAGGTGTTACGCTGCCTTTTCGGTAGAATTGGCAGGAGAACAGCAAAGGAGAACGTCAATATGCTTGTAGGTTTCTCCGTTTGATAGCGTTACATAGGTTCGGTCAATGCTTTCGATAGTGTTTCCGTCTGATAGCATTGTTCCTTCCTTGAACCATTCAGGCAGTGTTGGTTTCTTCTCGTAGCATGGAACAATCAGTTCCTCGCTTACGCGATAGCGATTCCAACCCTTTGTGCGGATTCCCGCCGTTCCTTTGCTCAGTCGTTCCAACTTGACTGCGATAATATCGCCGCTTGGTAACTGCAATCCTGCGATACCACCTACTGTAACGCCGTTGGTTGTTTCGGTTTCAATCTGACTAACATAGCAGTCGGAATCGACTCTTCCATTGACTTCGCCAGTAGTGCCATCTTCGAGAATTCCAAAGACTGCATCGGACTTTCTTTGTTCTGTTGCTTCGTTGAGTGAAGCGTTGATTTCTTTCTTCGTTCCATAGTTCAATAGTTTATAAACGTCATCGAGAATTTGTTGCTTCGACTTTACTTTGCCATCTGAGAACATATCCATCTGTCCGTTTGCAGATTCCTGTGCATTGTGATTATACACCGCATAGACTTTCTTTAGGCGTGTTGTCTGAGTATGGTTTATCATGTCTGCAAGCAGCATTACCGTTGCATTTCTGAAATCGGCTATAGTTACAGAGTCACCGAATAGAGTCATCTGACGTGCAAAGCCGGATACTATATCTCCCTGGTGCATACAACCATTAGCCCTTGCCTGATAGCAGAGATTGATAGCTTGTGCCATTTCAGATTCCAGTGAATACTCGCCAAGAGCGATATTATTTGAAATCTCAGCAAGTGCGGTAATGATATTCTTTCTTACACCCTTAAAGGCGGTAATCTGACGTACTGCATCAGGATTAGAGGCAAATGCTTTACCGATAAGAACGTTTTCAAGAATCTCTCTCGCTGACTGGCTAATGGTGTCTCCATCAAACATTTCAGGATATTGCATCTTAGATATAACACCAACCCTTGTGAGGTCGTTGACTGCATCCCTCGTAGCTTTTCTGTCATTGTAGAACTCTCCGATGGTGTCGAAGGTGTTGATGATTCTGATAAGACGATGGAAAGTCTCGTCATCCACCAACTTGCCTAACTTCACTGCCTGTTCAGTCTTGGACTGCGACTTGATTTCCTGCGCATTGAATAGTGCAAAGGTCTCAGTCGTGTACGGATAGTTGTCGCTAACGCAGAATATAAGACGCGGATGCTCGAAAGAACTAACGTCCTCAGGATTGAAGCCGTATTTCTGAGGGAACATAACGAGATAGCTGATATACGCATTATCAGTTTTATTGATAGCTGCGAGAATACCTGCCATCGTTCTGCCATTTCCACTCAATACAACACCATCTTTTGAAACGACTACCTGAGAATTCAAAGCCCTTGCATCGTAATTGTCTGCAATTTGCCTCGTTATCTCCTGCGCATCGCTATCACGCTCGTAGTCTCTATCATTAACTGTCTGCCCTTTTTCATCCGTTGGGAATCCAATTGACTTCTGAAATGCCAGAGTTGGATCGTGACTCGGTGTTATTGCACCAGCCTCAGTGAGAACGTAACGACCTCTGATTTTCATTCCAGATGCCGTAGTAATTTCATCACTTGCGCCAAACATCTTTCGCGCCTCGTTGAAACGCTTTTGGATAATTTCTAAGTTTGCCATAATTCATAGAGTTTGAGTTAAACAATAGTAGGAAGAGGTGGAATTAACCACCTCAACCCTTTGTGAAGGGATTTTCCTTCTCCCCAATAGCATCAAGGCATAACAGCCAGTCATTCTTTGAAAACGTTTCGAGATTGAGGGTCTTTCCAGTTGTGATTAACGACGTGTCATCGCTTTCGTCTTCCTCGAAAAGCCCCAAATCTCTGACGAGTTCAATTAGGTTAGTCAATGCGATTTCGTGGTCACATGACAATTGTTCTCTGTCTAACATCATAGTCAGTCCTTCTTATAAAGTTCAACGTAGTAGTAGAATCCTCCGTATTCGACTTGTATTCTGCCTCTGGGTGGCTTTATACCATCGTTTCGGACAAAGAGTTTGTAGGGTAACTTGTTCTTTTCAAAGAACCTCTGAAATCTCGTAAAGCGCCGCATTGCGTCACGTTTTCTTTTGAACTCTGCAACATCGTGCATAGCCATTGGATAGTTTGTCTTAACGATATACATAATTCATAAGTTTAAGTGAAACATTAATTGCAGGAAAGCGGAAACTAATCCGCTTTTCCTCAGTAGTCAGGCAACGCGAACAATAACGTTTGCTTTGTCGTAGAACCAGTAGCCATAGGTAGATGTATCTCCTACTTCCATTTTGTCGAATGGCATACTCCAATCGGAATCGTCAGGAATTTCTTCCTTCAACTCCTTTTCAGTCATAAGGCGAACAAATCTATCTCCATCGCCATACTTTGTACCATTGACACTAAAAATCTTTTCGTTCTTAGAATCCTCAGTAAATGTGAGTAATCCGTTTTCGTACTTTGTTTTCATAATTCATTGAGTTAAGTTATTAATGGTACTCAGCAGGTGAACTAACACCTGCCAAGCGATTAGTCGGATAAACCTCCCATCTTCTCCAGTTCCTCGTATGTGGAATACATTCCTTTTGGTCCCCATACCTTGATTGCGTACTCAACCAGTGCATTTCGTAAGGTGCTGTCAAGTTCGCAGTAGAACTTCGTCATCACGCCATCAGAACCGCTATCTTTGTAGTATATGCAAAACTTAGCGTAAAGGTGGTCGCGGAGGCAAGAATTATCAGTTTTCTCACAAATCCACTTGATGACCTCGCGAATGTCAGGGTAGTTCATGCAGAACTTTACCCAAATCTTTGTAACTAACAGAATCTTCTTCATAATTGTAAAGTTTAATTAAACATTTAAGTAGAGTCCTACAAGCCATTCTCAGCCTCGTAGGACGCATTTTGCACGTTCGGTGGATAACTTATCCACTTTAAAGAAAATTCGCAGCAGAGAGCCTTATTTTGCGCTTTCTATCTCAATATGATGGATTGCTTCTATGAGATAGTAGAGGTCAAGCAGGTTGAGATGGCAGACAAACCCATGATCGGGGTCGGCTTGGTCATCATCCCAATTGATTCCTCCGTTGGTGAATCTGTAGTATTTCAGAACTTCATTACCATCAGAATCTTTCACAATGTAAAGGCACTGGTAGGCAGTGTGCGTAACACCGCTATATAGTACGTCGTTCCAGTTTTTGTCGTCGATATTCTCGCAGGTGTCACTATTCAGTGAATCAGGTTCAAAGAAATAGCAACCTCCGTTATCGAAGAAATTGTAGACTTTCGTGACTTCTTTCCCATCGTCATCGCCCTCACTAAGACCGAATTCCTCAATCTCATAAGAACCTGCATCCTCTCCGTTTTCACGAACGAATTGCAAAAGCGCATTAGCAATTTGCGACTGAGCAAAATTGCTTACCGAAATCAAATTTGTAATATCCATAATAACTGAGTTTAAGTAAATACTGGCAGTGAACGACAAACCTAATTGTCGCCCACATGAATCATAGGTTATCTTCCCACCAAACACGTTCTCCGTCATCCAGTAGGATGCTTACGCAGCCCTCGTCACCATTGAAGAACTTCACAAGACATTCGTGAGAGCAAAAGCAATCAGTTCCGTCGAATGTATATCCCTCAGTGATTTTCTTTCCGCATACAGAACAAGTCTTTGCCATAGTCATTTGTGATTAAGTTGCTTCCATACGGTCTTACAGAATTGCAAAGCCCAATAGAGATTAGGGAAACGATGCAGAGTCCTCTCTGCCTCCACACGATACACGCGGTTTACGTCGATGTAGTCGTAAGTGATAGTAAATCCTTTGTACTTCATAATTTTCGAGTTTAAGTGATTAGAGGTTATGGAGAAACTAATCTCCAGTAACCTTTACCCAATTAAGTGTTGTGTCTGATGTGTCAGATGGTAGTCCGTCAGCATGGAATTTGATTTCATGCTCCCTTGTCAGGTCTAAGTTAATCTCTCTCACAGAACAGCACTTGATTTCGTCTTTCTTGAAAAACTCAACAGCCTCGTTGTAGGATAGGTTTACAATCTCATTTAAATTGTAATACAAAGGGTTGATGCTAACCGATAGAATCTTTACTTTCATAATGTTACAGTTTTAATTTCAGTTAATAATTTGGTAGCTACAAAAATTATCTCTATCTTTGTAGCCGAAAACCATGTGGGAGGCGTTTGAGACCTCCCTTTGGACTTACCGAAGCGCAACGGACAAAGAAACGCAAACGTGCCAAATTCTAATTGAAAGTGTGATTCGCATAGAAACATGGTTTTTTACCTTCACTTTACTATCTGGTGTTCAGGCACTACCAACCCTCTATCTCGTAGAGGGCTTTTTTAATAATTGTAGAAAGCGGAATACTGATAGCTACCGCAAAGAGAAACCGAAACCCTTACTGGTTCGATATTCTTTCCTCGAAGCTCAGACATTGCAGAATTGATACTCTCGACATTATCGGAGTTGATGCTGCCATCATGGTTGAAGAACAGCAAACCAACTTTCTCGCATACATTAGCAATAGTGCGTCGTACTTCTTTGCGGCGGTCACGTATTGCATGAAACTTCTCGATAGCGGCTATATCCTTTTCCGTGTAGCCGTGATTAATGTACCATTGTCTTGTTTCCATAATTTTGAGTTTAGAATTAGCGGAGAGAGCGAATCTAATCACTCTCCCCAGGAGTCAGACGTTTGCAATATCTACTCCGATTGCCTCGGCATATTTAACCATAGCATCGTAATCGTAGCCATACTGCGAAAGTCTGTCCGTAATGGCTTCTTCCAGTTTGTCCTCAAAGTCTTCATCCACTCTAACAAAATTCTTTTCGTTCATAGGATCATCGTACTTCTCGGCAAGCATTGCATTGAGGGAGATTACTTCCTCTGGCGTGAATCCAGTGCAGCCATCATTGAGGTTGTACTTCGTCAGCCATTCGTCAACTTCCTTTGTCAGCGTTTCTTCATCGGTGAAGCACTTGCAGAATAAAAGGCATCCTGCGGCGATAATAACTCTTGTAAGCATAATCCATAAAAGTTTAAGTGAAACAATATAGAACGTCACTCGAAAGCTAATTCAAGTGACATTAGTGAGATAACTTAACTTCCCAAGTTTCGTTCCCTTGTTTTGCTCACGAAATCTATTTCGCGAGCAAATAAAAGAAAGCGCAACTGAAACTAATCAATCGCGCTCAAATAGATTATGCAACGTACTTGTATTCAACGCCAAGTTTCTCTGCAATAGAATCAATTGCAGTAGGCATTGGTACATTCTGCATCCAACCAATATGAGGGTCGTTTGGATATGTCTTGAAATACTTCGAGAGGAAATCAATCTGCAAAATGATTCCACCAACCTCATACGTTCCACTCTTGTCACTTAAAATCTTAATTTTTCCCATAATTCATTGAGTTTAAAAGTTATGGTATTCACACCCTCAACTAAGAGAGTGCAAATAAATCATTCGTCAACCTCCCACCAAAAGCTAACCTCTAACTGGTTCTCTTTGCGCTCAATGCCAATATGAAAACTTTCGTCTTCCATGCAATTCTCATTACTGGCATCTTCCATTTCCTTGAACTTGCTCTCGTAATACTTGAATAGTGTATCGCGCTGTTCTTCCTCGTTGTCGCAGAAAGGACAACAAGCAAGCATCGTGATAGTGATTGCTGAGTCGCCAAAATGCCATTTGGCTTCTACAGTAGCGTCGCAAACAATGGATTTGTCCTCAAAGATTTGTTTGTGACCAATTAAGTGACGCACATTATTCTTCCGATGGTCGGTTCCAGGCATAAAATCTCCGAACAAATCATCCTCGAATCCGTCTTCTAACAGATTCTTGTTGTCAATTGGTGCATAATACTTTTTCATAATCTACAGAGTTTTAGTTAATACTGGAAGCTCAGAGGGAATCTAATCCCTCTAAGCCTTTAGTTTGCCAAATACTTTCTAACTTTGGCTACTTGTTCTGGCGTATCTGCCCAAACTCTTCCGTCGATGCAGTAGTATTGCAAATCGTTTTGAGGAACATGATACACTTCAATTACCTTGATGTCGGTTGCTTTCTCGCACCACTGCTTTACTTCGTCTTCTGACAAATCGTAGGTGTAAACCAAGCAATTCTCGCCATTCTCGAAATTAACGAATAAATTCTTTACTTCCATAATTCTTTGAGTTTAAGTTAATAATAGGAGTATTGGGAATTCTACTTTCCCAATACCTTGTTGTGAGTGTAAACATCAACGGCATCCTCCAGTCCAGCCAAATACTCAATCATCTGTGCAGACGTTCTTCTCGTTTTTGATGCGCTGAATGGCTCTGGTGGCAGCTCGTATTCGTTTACTTCACGGCAGAGATACCAATATCCGTTTGCTTTTTTCAACTTCAAATCAGTCTTCGCTTTCTCGTTAATACGTTTCAACTGATTGCTAATGATTTCTTTGTTTGTGATAGCCATAATTCATATAATTAAGTGAAACATTAGAACAATGCAGGGAAACTAATCCCTGCAAAGCGATTAACAAACACAAACGAATTCGTCTCTTGTTAATAGGAAATTACGAATAAGTTTCCCACTTTTGTAATTGCATCCGTAAGTTTTGTTCACAAATGCCAAGACATCATTCCAGGTCGCTCTTACATAGGAAAGGTGATCGACTCCCATAGCGTAATACCCTTTTTGGTCGTCGCCAGTTTCCTTTTGTAAATCTTTGTCGATGGAAAAATCAACGCAAAAAGTCTCTTGATTGGTATAGCCGGACTGCAACCCAAAACCATCTTTAAGGTAAAGGCATCTATTTGTTTGTGAGAATTCCAAGTAGAATAATCTTCCTTTGGAATTTCTGAAATAGCAACAAATACGATGACAGCCAATTCCGTTCTTCATTTTTGACTCGTATTCCATACCCATAGCAACAAATGCTAAAACGCCATTGTCTATTGATGCAAGTTCTTGCAGTTTTCTGCGTTTCAGACACTCTTTTGCTTTCTTTACTTGTTCGTTTGTAACATCGTGAACGTCTGTGTAAGAGGGATAGTTTGCGTACTTTCCTTTTTCATTTCCGTTCTTGTCACAATAAACGTAGCCCTTTGCGATTTCGGTAATACCATAATCATTTGTCATGGCTTCGTTAAACATTTCATCCGTCATAAGCGGATTTCCGTTAAAAGAAAATTTTGCCATAATTCATTATATTAAGTTAAACAAAAAGTGATTGTGGGAGGAATTAACCTCCCTCAATCTTAGGCTACAATAGACTTGCGAGTGGCATTGATTACTTTATCTTGAACAACTATGTTCCATCTTCTCTCGTAGAAGAAATCACCAAGTTCTTTTGGTAAGATTTTCTTGCAGATGAAAGCAAATACGTTATTTTTTTCTTCAACAACTTTCATGCTCCAGTTAGTGATATATCTTCCTGATTCGTCTGTTAGTTTTTCCTCAACAAAATAAGGCAGTGCCAGTTTTCCTACTTTATCGAAATCTTCTTCCGATAGAAGAAACATCATACTTTCGTCAAGAATCCTATCTCCAACTTTAAAACCAGTTTCTCGCTTGAATTCCTTTGCGCATACAAAAGTGTTCTCAGACAATACGCGGTTGTATATGTCCTTGAATTGTTGCTCTTGAATTTCATCGCCAAGAATCGTCAAATCCAAAACTTTCATCATTTCGATTAACGTTTTCTCGTTAGCCTTGCAGTTCTCTTTCAATACTGATAATAATCTTTGTTCTTCCATAATTCAATGAGTTTTAAGTGAAACATTGTACCTTTGGGCGAAACTAATCGCCCAGAGATTTCAGATGTCCCATGTTTCGATAACAGAACCATCAGACCTGACGGTTGCCCCATATTCGTGACGTGACGGAAACCAAGACGTTTCGACTTTTACTACATCGTTTATATTTTCCAATTCAGGAATAATAAAATCCGTGTCGTAAGGGGATTTTAGTCTGATAGTAAATTTAACGCCACGCAAACCATCTTGCATAACGTCAACGTCAGAACGCCAAACACAATAAACTTTGTCTGGCTTTGTCCTGAATCCGTGCAAATGCCCAGCACCTTTAAAATACAGATACTGCAATTTCTCACGGATGTCATTTTTCATTTCTTCTACTTCGTGACACTTCTTTAAATCGTTGTTGTATGTGCGAAAAATTACACACACGAAAAGTAGGTTTCTTTTTTCTTCGTTCATAATCATTCTGAGTTTTTAGTGAAACAATTTGCAGCCAATGGGGAAATTAATCCCCAAAGACTTTTCAGATGGCATTTTGATTCTGTATCAAATTGTACCAATCATCGGGCAACTCAAAGCCGCGTTTCTTTAACGCATTTCCGATATTATCCCAAACATAAAGAGCGTATCTGCCAGCGCAATAGGTTATGAACAAATCAACGTCCTTTTTTGATTGTCTGATACCGATTTCTTTCAGCAAAGGAGAAAAAGCATAATACTTTTTTAATTCGGCATCAAAGTAAATCAGAGAGAAAACGCACTTTTCCGCTTTGCTTGATGAATCAACTATTAACAAAGCAGTCTTGTTGCGCATAGACTTTACAAGCTCACTGAACTGATCTTTCAAAATTTCTTCCATAATTCTTGAGTTTTTAAAAGTTATACATAAATCGTACTTTTGGGAGAAACTAATCTCCCGAAAGTTTAAAGACACCATTTCGCTTCATCATATTCTTTCGTTCTCGAAACAATCCATTCAGAAAGCGGAAGAATAATCATGTTTGCTATCTCACGTTCCATGTAATCATTGTAGCGCATGAACTGCAACGTTTTCAGGAATTGTGTAGCCGTGAGAATCTTTGCGCAATACTTTCTTTCATGTGCGGAAGGTTTGTAGCCTTTAAGAATGTGCTTTGCAACGGTTTGAGGTTTCTTGCAGCGATATTTCTTCATTATCTCAAAGAATACGCTCTTTGCAGGAAATTTATCCTCTCCAGTACCATTGAAATGCGTCCATCTGAAAGAACGGATAATCGTAACGTAAAGACTTGGCAATTCTCTGCCAGTTGTAGGTAATTTACTCATAATTCATAAAGTTTTAGTGAAACAATAGTAAGCGAGAGAGAAACTAATCGCTCCCACTTAACAGATTACTTTGAGTAATTCATAATGTCTTTCAGAGTAGAACCTTGAACGCGATAGGATGAAACGGTATGATATTCTTTTCCAGTATAATGCTTGACGCTAATCTCGCAATTCCTAATTTCAGAATCGAAAACATATCTGAGAGCCTGACGCAAAGCCATGCCAGCAGTATGAAGAACAAAATCGTCTTTAACTGATAGTTTTCTATCCTTGAAATAATCGCTGTCATCAAAGAGAGATTCGTCGTAAAGTCCGTCGCCTGAATCCGTCCACACACTCCACACGTAGCAATCTTCTGGATATGCGTATTCGCTTGGAGTAAGATTCCAAAGATTTTCTGCAAACGTTTCAACGTCTTCGTCTTTCGAGAAATCGTAATCGTCATTTTCGAAACATTCAACGCAATCCCAATAGTTGAAAAGCAAAGTCTGATGCTTTGTCTTTTTCCACTCAACTTCTGGGTCACTCCACTCACCATGATTAATGATGCGGATTCCATAATCTTCTAATTTTGCCATAATTCAATGAGTTTTAGTTAAAATAGTAGGCACGCCCTCAATCTCTGAGAACGCACCCCAAAAAATACATTATCGAATTATGAATTATTTCTAATTCTGTACGATTGGGGAAACTGATCCCCAAATCGCTAATTTCGCACAACTGAAACGTCTAAGTTCTGCAAATTGCGCTTTTTGTACTCCAGTGCTGACTTTTCCGATGGAAAGGTTTTTGCGTCAGCACGCTTTTCTGTGAATGTCGGTCCCCAACCTCCTGAGGTAAGCCACCAACCATCTGTTTTCTGAATCACCCACATATCACCACGCTTTTTCTATTCGTTCATGAATCCATGCAGATAATACGCTCAGAGATTCACGGCATTTCTTCGGCACTTTTATTGTACGGCAGAACTGACCGATAATTTGTACTTTCTCATTCGGCAGGAAATGAACCTCAACCGATTTCTCGCGACATTCTCTTCTAACGTCACGCAACGCAACGGATGCGGCGGTAGTCGGGAAAATTCCGTCATCAGAAATCATATTTGCGATAACGGAAAACTTGGAAATTGTAAAACGCTCCATAATTCAAAATTTAATGAGTTATAATTCGCGATTCTGGCAGAGGCTAATCTGCCAAAACCTTTCACGCTGCAATACTTTGCAAAGGAATAATTTCCTGCTTTCCGAATTGTTCGTCACCCCAAAATCTCCAACAGGAATCACTGCCCATCGTCCAAAGAATATGATTGCGCAATCCGTTCCAACCATTTCGGCATTTGATTTGTGTTTTCTGAATACGGTAAACGTAATCGTCAAAATCCTCGATAATCTTAAAAGATTTCTCGTTATTGACTTTAAGAATGTTACTCTTTGCGTCAAAGTCGAAAAGATGTGCTGAGATAAGGCGGTTTCCGTCCAAATTGTAGCCAGTACGCAAGATAATGTCGAAATCTTCGATTTTGTCGAAACGCTCGTCAAATTTCTGCGTACTGCATAAGCCAGTACCATATATTTTCTGTAATGGCTTCATCAGTCTGTAAACGTCATACTCTTTCGGGCAATCGGTCAGAATCACCACGCTTTTGTCAATGGTGAAAATCTTCCAAAAATCTTTTGTATTCATAATCGTTTTAGTTTAATTAATTCGTACTTCCCTCAGAATCTAATCAGAGGGAAATAATTCAGCGTAAACTTGGATAACGTTTTTCCAAACGCTCCTGCTCTTGTTTCAGCGAAATATACATAATTGTATTCGTTTCGCCCTTACTCTCCAAATCACGCATAATGTTATGGTTAGCGTTCCAAGTATTTACGGCAACCATTTTGTTAAATGCCCTATCAGTCATAATTAATCCATTTGAGTTAAACAATCGTACTTCATGCGGAAACTAATCCGCACAAAGTCCAGGAATCAGTCAACAGTGAAAACATATTCACCATTTTCTGAGAAACGCGGAAAAACGGATAATCTCACGTAATTGTAGCGAGAATACAAACTTTCCATAAATCTCTGCGCTTTCTTCAACGTAGAGAATTTCTTTGAAATCTGTTTCATACAGCCGTACACAAAGCGTATTCTTTCATTTCCACCATATTAGTCCTACAAATATTCTCAGCTCCGAACTCAGTAACGTCACCAAAACTTTCATCCGTTTCATAAAAATAATTGTAGCCAGCGAGAGAATTGAGAATCGTTGCCGGAGAGTCTTGATGTAATCCTTTCTCCCTCATGTTCTCACAAAATCTTTTTGTAAGAACGGCTTTCACTTTCCAAACACGTACTACTTTCATAATATATCAGAATTAAAAACACAATCCGACATTACGCTGAGAAAAGAAAATATTCTCAGCCGTTTCGAACATCTTCTTTGTGCCAAATCCTTTGTAGTACATTCTGGCAATGCGCTCGCATTGTTCTGCAATTTGTTTGAACGTCTTCATAATAATTCCTTTCTTTTAGAGTTTTATGGCATCGGAATAGAAAACTAATTCCATTCCGACAATAGAGACAGATTACTCGCCAGTTTCGGGTTTGTCCTCAACTTTGTCAATGTTGCGCAAAACGTCGATGTGCTCGTTTCGCGTTCCCTCGAAATAGAATCCGTCGTAATCGTAGCCACGATGGATGAAAATCAAATCTCTCTCCTGCAAAGCCTTATTCAGTCGGGCAGTCAGCTTGTTAAGATTTGCTTTCTTTCTGGCAACGTCATCGGGAGTGTCGTTCTTGCTCTCGCAATAGCAATGGGGATTCTCCAAAAGAAGATTCTGCAAAACTAAATCCATGTCGCTCTGAGAATTCATCTTCACGACTTCGATGACGTTATCTTCGCTACCAAAACCGAAGAGAGAAAATTCGTCAGAAGACTTGATGACCAGTGGACGGTATTTTGCAAGCAATATACACTTTGCAGTTTCTTCGTACTTCTTGCACTCTTCTTTCGTTGTGAACTCCGTGCCATCGTTGGCAACAAACATTGTGTCGTAACGCTTGATTACGACTTCTTTCTGAATCTCTTTCATAATTAATGAGTTTTTAATTAATAAATAAGTGAACTAATAAATTCGTACTTCGCAGGAAAACTAATTCCTGCAAAGCATAATCACCAGGGAAGCCACAAGAACTTTCCTCGCCAAAATCTTATTCCATCAGTCCACAATTTCTTTCCGCTGCATTTAGCGGCGATCTCTGCAAATCCACCATTGGGAGTTCGCACACAAATTCGCTGTCTCATAAACTAAACTCTTTAGGTAATGGAAACAACTTCTTTGCGATAGATTTCAGATACTTCCAGTACAAACCCCAAAATAATCTGTCCTTTCTATCTCCAGTCATAGTAATTGCCAAAATAGCAACCAAAGAGAGAATACCACAAATCCAATTAGAATTGCAGATAATGAACACGAACGGCAACAAAATAACGCTGCCCATTGTTAAGATAACTAATTTTCTCATAATTCATAATGTATTAAAGTAAATTGTACTTTGCAGAGAATCTAATCCCTGCAAAATAATTCAAGAGAGATAAGTATTTCTTTCAACCGATAGCCTATCAAATCCGTACTTTGAAATAATCTTGTCGTACTCAATCAGGAAATTTTGCATTTCAAAACGATTGAGATACCAAACGGGCCACATCACGTAACCTTTCGCAGTCCATTTCGCAGAATATCCGCAAGCGTGTAACGCATAGAGAATGGAAAAGTAATTGAAATCTCCAAATATAGTAGTCTTGCAGCCCGAATCTTTCTTCGCAACCGATAACACATTCACTTGATTAGAATTTGCGTACTTTCCAATCGCGTAGAACCAACTCGAATCATTCTCGTACTCTATCCCAATAACATTAAAGTTTCTGAGATAAAATTCGGCAGAATCATTTGCCATTTCTAAAACCTGCTTTTTCATAATTCATAATGTATTAAGTGAATAAATATCGTACTTCCAAAGTAATTCTCGTACTTTGGAAATTTGCAGGACGAAATAATTAACGTACTTTCAATTCACACAAATAAACCCAACAGGAATTTGTGCTCCAGTACCAACGAATATCGCCAAACCATTTCTTTAAAGTCTCTTCAACGTAGTCTTGCTCGTCATAAGAACGGCAGAATTTTTTGCCATCCTTATTTTCCCATAGAGATTCAACGTGAACCATAAATTTGTAATCGCTCCAACGAGCCGGAACAATACTCTGAACTTTTATTCTCTTATCCATAATTCATAATGTATTAAATTGTAGGCAGGAAATAACCTGATATTTCCCACCTTAGAAAAATTAATCCTCAATTCTGAAAAGATAAATCTCTCCATCGTTCAGAATCATTTCAGATTTGTCCGCAATCTCCAGTAACTTTTCTGAAACGTCACTATAAATGTAGAAATAATCGCCAGCCGGAATGTGACGGTTAACGCGCTCGTCACCGAAAAAGACTTCAAGAAATTCTTTTTGTGACTGAAAATCGTCACCCTCTGGAATCTCAATAATATCCGCGCCAGTTGACGTGTCGATCTGATTTTTTACAATCCAGTTTAATAATTCTTTCGCTTTCATAATGTCTGAGTTTTGATTAATAAATAGTTTCCGCGATGGTAACTAAACAATCGCGAAATATAATTTTCTCAGCTCTAAGAAATTGATTCCGTTTTCCATCAAAAATTCTTTTGACCAGGAATATTCTTTCATCAACTCTTTAAGCCGCTCAAAATCCATCTGGAAATCATAATACATTTGAAATTCTTTCGCTTTCTCGATTCCTAATTTTGTAATCGCTTGCGAATTCTTTTTCAAATCTCTCTGCAATATTATCAAGTATCTTTTCTCTCTCGAATAATTATTGCAAAAAAATTGTGCGGCTAAACTGCGCTGACAGTCTAACCGCTGACGTTCTGACGATGTTTTCATGCTGCAATTATCTTTTTTATGTCTTCGTCAGACAAACTGCAAACAATCTCAACCAGCGTTTCAATGGTGTTACGTGCCAAAATCATTTCGGCAAATTCTGCTAATTTACTCATAATTCAAAAGTTTAAGTTATACATATTATAAGCGGTTACGGTAGGTATCTAAATCTACTAACCAAGATTCAAAACAATTTGCTTTCAGGTTCATTTCTCTGCAAATTGCTTTTCTCTTATTTTCCACATATTGCAAATATGTTTTTGTGGAAATGGAAATTGGTAACTCGTAATCAGCGATTACAGTAAAACCACCAATGACAATTCCTAAGATATTGTCACGAACTAAATAGTGATCTTTTCTTTTCATAATTCATAAATTTAAAAGTTAGTGAAATGAAACGGAATCGAACCGAAATTTGAAAATCTGAAAAATGATTTTCAAAATTGCCAAATCAAATCTGGAAAGATCGAAAAATAAAAATCGAGAATAAAAACGAATCGAGAAAAGAAAAACGGAAAATATAATGGAATCAATCTATTTTTCAAGATATTGTTTTCCTTTCCGTTTTCCTTTCTCGAAACGTGAAAAATAAAACTCAATTATGAATTATTTTCTAAATAACAAACTTCGCTTTTTTTGTTTTCCGTTTTCTCTTTTTATATTCTCTTTTTTAATTCTCACTTTTGAAAACTGAAAACTAAAAAGAAAACAGCAGCAGCACCGCCAGCAGGAAAGCACAAGCACCGAAGCACCAGCACAACCAGCCAGCAGAACCGAACCAGCAGAGGAACGGAACGACAGCCACAAGCCAGCACAAGCCAGCAAGCAGCCACCAGCCAGCAGGGAAGCGAGAACGCAAGCGAACCAGCACCCCACCGACAAGCGAAGCCCCCACAAGCACCAGCAAGCACCACAGCAGCAGCCACAAGCAAGCCAAGCACCACCGACCGCAGGAAAGGAGAGCGAGACCAAACAACAGCCGAAACCGCACCCCCAACCCATCACCAGCCCGACACACGGACAGCCAGCAGACAGCAAGCAAGCACCACAGCAGCAGCACAAGCCAACACCAGCAGGGAGAAGCACCGCAACCAACCCCAACAGCCGACACCGCCACCAGCACCGCCAAACAACAGCGGAAGCCAGCAGGAAAGCGACCCCAACCACCGCACCCAGTGACAACCAGCAGCACAACAGCCACAGCAGGAAGCAGCACCCCACAGCCGAACAACTGACAGCAGGAAGCAGCAACAGCCACAGCAAGCACCACAGCACCAGCCAGCCAAACAACAGCCAGCAGACACAGCAGGAAGCCCGAAGGACTAAGCAGCGAGGAGGAAGCGAGCAACCCAGCAGCAGCACCCAAGGCAATAAGGGAGACCGCGGAAGCGGTTGCAGGTGTAGAGGCTAATCCGTTGCCAGCGGTAGAGCGTTACGACCTTACTTTGTTACTTGTGCCCTGCAAGGGAATCGAACCCCAGCGAACCGCACCAACGGCAGAGCGAGCCAGCCAGCCAGCCGAAGCCAGCCAGCAGGGAGAGACTAACAGCACGCGAGAAGACTCTCAAGCGTTGCAATGGTGGACAGCAGACGAGCACGAACGGCAACCAGTTTACGAACCTTTGCAGGTACGCGACCAGCAGCAGGAACACCAGCAAAGAAGAAAGACCCATCCGTGTCAACGTCAGAGCAAGCAGGGAAGAGGACAACGAGACGCAACTCAACAGCAGCGAGCGCGGAACGTTGACGAGATAGGGAGCGTGTTAACCGCTTCGCGTCTGCTGAATCAGAAGCAGGAACGGAAACACTAACTTGCTCTAAATACGCTTGCATCTCTTTCAAGGTAATACCAAGTTTAGAACCAGCACGGAAAGCGGATGCAAGACTATCGAAGAAGTCGGAACGAGCAGCAGCACCAGCAGCAGCAACAGCAGCACGGAACGAGAACACGAAGCGAAGAGACAGCAGAGCAGAGCAGACCGAAGAAGCAGAAGCACCAGCAGCCAGCGGAGAACACTCTACAAAGTCACTCAAAACGGAATCAGGACGAACCAAGCCCAACGGCAAGCGGAGAGAATAAGAACCAGCAGAGACACCACCAGCCAGCAGAGCGCGAACCGATCCGAGAGAAGCCCCGACAACGTTTTCGAACTCATTACGATAATACTTTCTAACAACTACCAGAACACGAGCGAACGAGCACAAAGGAACGCTCAAACCATCCTTACGAGCAGCAGCAGCAACGGCAGCATTGAAAGCGTCTTCGCTAATCGTTCCAGCATCTAACAAGGAAGACAACGAAGCACGCACCGCAGCAACGGCAGGAGAATCAACAGCAACGAAATGCGAAGCCAATTTAACACGAAGAGCGAGAACGCTCAATTCCTCACGCTTTACAGCGTTTTCAACTTGTGCAGAAGCACTAATTCTAACTTTTGCCATAATCAATAATGTATTAAGTGAAACAATAATTTGCTGCAAAGATAGATATAAATAAGGTACGATAATTCCAAATATACAACTATCTGCAAAGAATCACGAAAGACAAAAGTACGTTTTTTCAATTAAGACGAAAGTACGAGAAATAAAGACAATTTGAGACGATAGCCCCCAAATAAATGCAAGGTGTAACGACTTTATTTTCAATAAGTTACATTATATTTATAATATTACATTATTATGAAGAAACGTTACAAAATAGCCCCCTATCCCCCCTGCAAAATTCGGTCAAACAGCGTTTGTGACCTTCCACAAAAATTTTTTATTATAATTTTTTTAATTTTAATTTTAACATTCCGATTGTTAATTGTTTAACATTTGGTATAATGTATTGTTAGAGTAGTGTGTGAAAAGTGTTGTTTTTTGATGTATTTGGGGGTGTTTTTTGGGTAGTTTGTGGATGAAAAAGTCGTGAAATGAAGTATTTTGAAGCATTTTTTAGACGAAATGAAGCAATTTTCTTTGATTTTCGTAATTTGGCGAAAGTCCTTTAAACAAAGGTGTTTATCTTTGTGCTGTGAAGCAATATGAAGCAAATGAAGCAATTTTAGGGTATCGGGTATTGTAATAAATATATTATTGTTGTTTATATATAGTGGAAAAAGGAGTAAATTCTTCACAAGATAGCTTGATTCGCCAGTTACGAGACGAGTTTGCATCTGGTATCAACAAGAAGCGTATTGTTGATGCCTACCATCAGCAGCGTTATGGTGATAGGCTTTATGATTACCAGAATCTCGTTTTCGACATTGGCAGGAAGTGTCTTCGCAGCCTTCATGGTCAGATATACTACTTTGATGGTGTTGTATGGAAGGCATTTGACAGGTCATCATCCTCATGTATGGAGTATGCCTTGCGTGATGCCATGAGTAAGATGGGTGTTGACAAGAATGACATTGTGAAGTCGAGTCGTACCCTTGTGAGCAGTTTGCGTGATGGTGCTATTGTTTCTCCTTTGGAGGTAAGTCCTTCTTTGGTAGGCTTTAGGAATGGTGTATGGGATTTCTCTGACATAGATAATCCTATAAAATATAAGTTCAGTGATAGGATGGCAGTCACTCAGTTGTTGGATTATGATTATGATCCTGATGCGATGTGTCCTAACTGGCTTGGTTTCTTGAAGAGCATCCTGCCTGATACTGAGATTGCCATGTTGCAGAAGTATTTGGGTTTGGGTTGTGTCAATCGCGCCACTATGGGGCATAGGGTTGAGGAAAGTCTGTGGCTCATTGGTGGTGGCGGTAATGGAAAGACTACTATCACGAATGTCATTACTGGTGTTCTTGGTGCATGGAATATCAGCGTTGAGTCGTTGAGTAATCTTGTCAGCGGAAATCCTGATGTTCGTGCGAGGTTGTTGGCAGGTGTCGTTGGTCGTACCTTTAATATCTGTGACGAGGTACAGTCGTATGACATTACGAGACATGAGGATGCTTTCAAGTCGTTGTGTAGTGGCAGTCCTCAGACGATAAGGCGTATTGGTGGTGATTTTGAGACTGCGTATGACATACCTTTCATGATATTCAGCATGAATAGGAAACCATCGAATTCGAATCTTGACAAGGCGATGATGCGAAGGTTGGTGTTCATTCCTTTCCGTGCCAAGGTCACTGAGAAGGATATGAGGCGTGACCTTGATGTTGTCCTGAGGAAGGAATATTCTGGTATTCGTAACTGGATGATGCAGGGATATAGGAATCTTGCTGCCGATAACTATAAGTTTGCCACTGGTGCTGTCAGCGAGGCAGAGAAGCGTGACTATATGGTGGAGAACCGCCAGACGGTGCGTGTTTTCTTCGATGACAATGGTATTCGCGAGACGTTTCGTGTCGGTGCTTTGGATGAAAAGCCGCGTATTGTTCTTGCCAATGCCCTCTTTCAGGAATATTGCGCGTGGTGTGACTTCAAGGGTTACGAGCATGAGGAATTCAATGGTTTCAGCCGTGCCATGACTCGTATGGGAGTGAAGAAAGACCATAAGAATATCGGCAATATCTATTATTTGTTTTTTGACGACGATAAATTTGAGCATCTTTATATATGAAAAAGGAAAAGTTGGTGGTTTGTGAGCCTCCAGTTGTGGAAATGGGCGTTTTTGAGTTCGGTGAGAGTAATTACACTCGCGGTAAGGAGCATTGGATGGCTTCTACGCTGTACCGGGCTTGCCATAATGAGTGCCTGGAGCCGTTCGAGCTTCCGTTGGCAGGTCTTGATTTGTCTGTCCTTCATTTCTCGGTGTCGAGTGCTGATGAATTTATATGGCAGATGAAGCGTTGCATGAACTGCGACACCAATATTCCCATCATTCTTGATAATCTTGGTCAGATTGCCGATGGTGCGCATCGTGTATGTATGGCTATCGCTGAGGGAAAGAAGACTATTCTTGCTTATCGCTTGCAGAAGATGCCTGAACCTGATTTTATTGACGAAACAAAGACGGAGAAATGATGAACTACAAGGAATTCCGTAAGGTACGCAAGGAATATGGTGAGCGTTTGGAACAGATTGCCGATGCTCTGTTCAATCTGGAGTTGGGTGATACCAATTGCCTGACGTTCTATTATGTCTATGAGCAGTTTCTTGACACTAAATGTAAGTTCCTGCAAGTTCTCTTTGACTTTTACAAGCAGATGCACGACAATAGCTTCTTCTTCATGAAGCCTTTAGTTGCGCGTCGTGTCCGTGCTCTTTGCATCGAGCATCGTTCAACGTTGAAGACGTTGACGTTGGTGAGATTATATATGAATCTGTTGGAAAACAATAAAAAAAGACGAGAATGATTGATTTATCGAAGAAGAAAGTGGTAATCTTTGATTTGGATGACACTTTGATTAAGACTGCATCAGGTGAGACTTTCGCTAAGGATGCAACGGATTTCATTATCCGCAAGGAGGTATTGGATAAGACACGGCGATCCATGCCTGATTTATCCATAGTCTGTATTGCCACGAACCAGGGAGGCATCCCAAAGTTCATTTCTCAGCATGATTTCAATGCGAAACTGCGCTGCATCAGTGCTTTCATCGAGGGTTACTTGAATGAGAACACGAACGACATCATGATTGACGTGTACGCATACTATTGTGCCAGTCTTGACAAGGGCAATCCAATGCGTAAGCCCAACACTGGTATGCTTGAACGCTTTTTTGAGGATAAGTTGCGTTATGCGGCTCCCGTCCTGAAAGACAAGGCAAATATGCTGATGATTGGTGATGCCAGTGGCAAGGAAGGTCAGTATGGCGATAGTGACAAGGTATGTGCGGAGGCCTTTGGCATTGATTATCTCGATGTTGATGACTTCCTTTCTCTATAATTCTTGCTAATCTTTGCAAAAGTTGCAAGAAATATTAAGATTTTGAAATATTTTATGTATAACCCTTTAAAAATTAATTATTATGGGAATTAGAGTTGGAAAAAGCAATCCGAAACCGTTTACTGCTGACACCTCTTTCAATCTGAATTCAGGTAAGCAGTCACAGACGTACACTGCTGACGAGCGTAAGGCTCTTGTTGATTTACTTATGCGCCTCCCCAAGGACAAGGTAATTCCTGCCTTGCGTAGCGCGGGTCTTGATGACGAGGCTAATGCTTTGGAGCAGAAGATGGCTCAGAAGCACCTCGACGAAATGCGTAAGGAGAAACTGGCAGAGATTATGGCACTCCCTGAGGGAGAACGCCTTGCTGCCTTGTTGGATAACGGATTCACTGAGGAAGCCGCTGCTGAAAGCAAACGTCAGGCAGAGGCAAAGCTGTGGTCTGCCGTTATTACTCTGCTGAACAAGTACAACGTCATTGACATCAATGACGAGCAGACTCATTCCGTCCTTGAATCTGCAAGTGATCCTCAGTTGAACACTGCCGAGCGCGTTCTGTTCTGCAACAACAATGGTCTTGTTACTCTTGGTGAGGCTTACACCTCCGTCCTTGATGGCATGACTCTCGAAGAACTCGAAAGTCAGTTGGCAGAAGAAGCTATGAAGCAAGAGGAAGCCGCCGCCGCTGCTGCAAGTCAGGGTGGCGAGGGAAATGGTGTTGGTACTGGCGAAGGCGAAGGTACTGAGGGTACTGGCGAAGGTACTGGTGAAGCACCTGCCGAGAAAGCCGAGACTCCTGAGAATAAAGAGGAAGCACCTGCCGAGGCTGCTGAACCTGAGAAGAAAAAGCCTGGTCGTCCTGCTGGTTCAACCAACAAAAAGTAATGTCCTATGGCAAAAACATTAATAAAGTTAGAAGACCTGTCGCCTGAACAACTTCGGGCGCAGGTCAAACTCTGCTTCAAGTTCATGGCTCAGTGCCATGCTATTCTCGAAGGTGAGGACATCAAGGATGAAGCAGCTATCAAGTTGGTTGATCCAACTGGTGACTGCGAGGATATGGAACTCTTCTATGCGTGCAAGTCTGCTGTCAATGACGGTTCTCTTTCTGATGCAATGGAGACAATTGCAGCTCAGGAAAAGAAGATTGCCAAGTTGCAGAAGCGTTTGGCTAAGAAGCATGAGGCAGAGGTGAACCGGGAAGAGCGAAAAAGTGCATATGTCACTCTGTCTGAGTTCTTGAATTATCTGAGCGGAAATTTACGCCCAAAGGATTCCATCTTAGCCGAAATTCGTGACTATGCACGCGGTCATCAACGTGCCAACAAGCCTCATCCAAAATACAAGAAGGGCGATAAGGTCTTCTTCATGTATGAGGATGCCGTGAAGTCTGGTGTTATTGCCGAAATTCCAGTTTGGGTAGTTCAGTATCAGTTCTTCGGCTATCATGTGGAAACTCCTGATGGAGTGTATCGCATGGAAGAGAAGTATCTGTTCTCTGATCTTGCTCAGTTGTTTAACCACTTAAAGGAGAATGTCAATGGAAACACCGATTAAAATCACACCGATTCCCTTCAACAAGGCTGATAGGGTTGGAAATTTCAAGATATGGCGTAGCAAGTCCATTGTTACCTATGTTCCCACCCAAGAAGAGCGTGAGAAGATTAAGAAGGAGAGTGGTGGCACTCGCAAGGCGATAAACAAGAAATATCCCATTGAGAGTGTCAATATCTCTGATATGTTTGGTGGTTGGAGGATTTCTATCCCTCAGACGATGGAAATGTTCGGCTACCTGACACGTCTCTATTCTGATTGGAAGAACGATTTGGCAACCGATGAAGAGCGTAACAATGCTTTTCAGGGCTTGCGAACCCTGCTGTCGAATATGCTGTATGTCACCTCTGTTGGCAACGGCTATTTCCATCACGGAGTAGAGATTGTATCTGCAATCTATGCTCGTCCTACAATTCTTGACGAGTCTGACGAGAAGCACGACTTCCTTATCAACGATGTCAAGAGAACTTGTGACGAGTATAAGGTCTGGCGTGCTGCATATACTGCTGAAATGGCAAAGCATGAGCCAACTGAGCAGGAAATGAAGCAGGAGGCAATTGCAGAAGAAGCCGCAAAGCAACTCGACGAAAAATAGCTGAGAAAGTACAGTTGCTGTTGAGGGGGTGCGATTTAAAGAGCGTCGTGCTCCCTCTTTTTTATGCACAAAAAATGGAGGTCTGACCTCTTCCACGAGCGACCTCCAACCACGACTTGTATGATTTATGCTAATCATAGGGCTGCGTGATTCACCCTACTTTTTACTAAGGATTTCTTCAATTCGTTCTGCTTTCTTCTCAATAAAATCAGCGTACAACTGGCATTTGATGCACTTCAAAGGCAGGTAGATGTTCACGGAATCCCCATTTCCAGTAGTTTCCTGCATCTTTGCTAAAGCCTCCTGATACTTGATGAACATATCACCACGTTCCTTAGAGCCTACTGGTAGCTGCTGAGCTGCAAGAAGAATCTCCTTCAATGATTCCTCGCGAGTTATCAGTTCAACCTCAGCGAGTTTCTGCGGGATCATGACACCTGAACGTTGCCGTTGTATTCTCTGTTCGAGAACGACCTTGAATTTCTTGTCATTGAGAATTCCGTCGCGATTGCTCATGTTCTTCTCGACATTCCACACCTCACGTTCCGGGTATGCGATATTATATGCGTCCGACTCTGAGTAGCCAATACTCAGAAGGTCAGCCATAAGCAGGTCTTGCGGAGTGATGCCCGCTGTCTTTGCCTCTTTTTTGAATTTCTCTGAAAGTACCATATCAAACTAAGTTTTGTTCTATGAGTTCTTCGTATGTAATACCTTTGATAGGAACAATGTAACACTTACAATATGCGTGGAACGGAGGGAAGCTATCAATATCGTCTATGAAATGGAATCCCACCTTCGAGTCGCAGAGGTCACAAGGGTACAGACTGCCTCTTAGGACGTAGAATCCCTCAATTTCTTCATCTTCCTTTAGTTCAATATATCGTTCGTGCATCCAAGCCATATCAGCGGTAAGTCTGCCAAATGACATGACGTTGTTTGCGCCACTGGCAGACTGTCCTCTAAGTCCTTCATGCACTCCTTTTTTGCGAATGAATTCAGCGTTTGAGCGCATTTTGAACGCTCTGAGCATTTCGGGAGCAGTATATACACTATGCAGAGTAGTGAGTATTCTGTTTGTTGCCACTACTGAGCTGTTTCCGGCAAGTTTCTGTGCTGCTATCTGTGCTTCGAGGTCGTAAGCGAATTGCATCAGTTTCCCATGAAGCGATGAACGCAGATTGTTATATCCCTTGCTCTTTAGCAGTAACACCCAAGCCCAAAGGTTGTTCTTCTTTTCCTTATCCTTGGTGACATTTGTGGAATATTCCTCAATGAGAGCGAATATTTCATCTTCCAGTTCATCAAGAATCTCGTAGACCTCTTTCCTCATGTCCTTATTGGCTGCATATTCGAACTTTTCAGGATCAATATGGTATTTGTAGCATACGAGAGTGATTGATTTGGCTGCTTGCTGCAATAGTGCGTCAATCAGTTCTGAAAGATGGATGGCGTTCTCTGTTCTCTGACGTACAAACCTCTTTGCTGCGCTAATCTCGCTCTGAGTTGGCGCAACATAGAGGTCTGTGTCGAGATTAAGAATTACTTTTCCACTCATACCTATTTTGCGTTAGTGATTAATGTGTTCGGTTCCAGGTGTCCCAATTGTTACGACCTTCCCAATTTCCGTTTTCATCGTATCTACGACCCGAACGGTTGGTTCTGCCGCGTCCGCGACCTGTGGCAGATGAACCCTTATGTGATTTCACCTTCTTGCCAGTCTTCTTTTGGTCACCCTGCTCACCATTGAGTTTTGCTTCTGCACTTGCGACCTCGATCTGCTGTTCAGCGTTAATCTCAGATAGCTGTTCCTGAGTGTTGACCTGCTGTTCAGACTGGATTTCAAGTTTCTGTTCCTCCAAAAGGAGTTCGTTCTGCTGTTCCTCCTTCTTCTCGCGGATGATGCGGTCCCACTCACGCGGTGTAGCGTAAGGAGATTTTTCCGATGCAGTCTGCTTCGAGAGGAATCCGTTCTGTACCTGCATGGCGAGGTTTGTTGTCAGCTCCGTCTCGTTCAGGTGAACATAAGGCTTGATGAAGTGGCTTATGCGCGTATTCAGGAAATCGAGACGTTTTTCTGCCTCAATACCGAATCCCCATTTGAAGATGTAAACCATCTTGTCGAGAGAAAGCGCATACTCGTTGCTGTCTGACATTGCCTTGTTGTAGGCAGGTGTGTAGAGCAACTTGATAGCTGCTGCTGGCAGGTCACCAGACTTCAATTCAGGAGTCTTCACAACGTTAGACTGAGAGTAAATCTGATTCTCCAGTATATCAAGTTCCGTCTTGTATGCGTTTGAGGCATCCTGACGGTTGAGGAATCCCATTTCTCCGTCTGATGGAAGGAAGAACACCTTTGAAGCATGGCTCATGTCCTTGCTTGTCACCTCCTGCGAACCTTCTCCCTTGACATACATGATAGGCAGACCGAAATTGTGGTTGCTCTGAGCAAGGCGTGAGAAAGCTATTTCGTAGTTGTCAATGGTTTCTTGCGAGAGAGTCCAACAAGGCCCGAAATCGTCTCGCTGGTATGCCACTGGTATCTCGTCAAAGCCGTGTTCCTCTACATATTCCAGTTTATAGCCATCTGCACGGAATATATTGAAGATGCTCTGCTTGATTTTATCCAATGTGTTCTTCGGGTCACCATCAGCGACAAAGCGATAATAGTATGTGTCATCCCAAACGTCGATATAACGTTTGCTGACAGAACCATCATCGGAATAGTTGCTGTATGTGCGTGCAAAAACGCTCAGTTTTCCTGTCTTGTTGTCATAGTGAGGGAAGAGTCTGTCACCATTGAGGAATGAAAGAACCTTCCATCCGAACTTACCATTATCAAGGTAAGCGACAAAGGCTGCATCGCCAGTAGCCTTGACTGATTTCGCGAACTGATACCATGCAACTTCCATGTTCTTATCAGCCCATCCTGCCTTGAAAGAGGCGAAAACGTCAAGATGGTCTTCGTTCTCTTCCTCTGCGAGTTCAAACTGAATATCGTTGCCAGTGAGGTGAGTCAACTGGTTTTGCAGGATAATCCACTGATATGCGAAGGAATAGCGAGGAACTTCTTCCATGTACCAAAGTCCATCCTCTCCTTTGCGCCAGATGTCAGGGTAATATTCGCGGTCATTGATAAGGTGTCCGCAAGGATCAAGTTCGCGGGCAAAGTCCTCCTGAGTGACCCTTTTACGTCTTAGGAAGTCGGTTTTTGGAGTTTCCTCCTTCACCTCTCCCGTTATCTCTCCGTGGTCATAGTGACCATCAGGCATAATGCGGGTAAAGGGCTTCTTGGTAAGAAGTTCCCTTAGCGGCATCTTAATAGTTTCTTGTATTGTTTCCATAAACGATATGATATTTAGAAATTACGAACCCAACCGGGAATAGTCACGGTTCTGCGACTTACCTCAAAGTCTTGGCGCATCATCAGGGATTCCCAGAAGTCAGGTGACCAACCGACCAACTGCTTCATCTGTTCCTTCTTGATTACACACCATCCTTTATCGGCTTTTGATTCATCCTGACGCGCACATTTGCGTTCGAGCATCAGAATGTCTCTGAGCCGCATGACCTGACCTTTCTTTCCATTCCGTTTACCAACTTCAAATTTCCTTTCGAGCAATTCGGGAGAGAAGCTAATACCTCCGTCGATGATTCTCTTAGCAAACAAGTACATACACTGAGATTTCTTGTTATCGTATATGTTCTTGTATTTCTGTTCTACGGCTTCAACGTTGTTGAATGGGCGTGCTTGTTTGAAGAATCCCTTGAACGTCTGCCCCAATCCGTTGAGGTCATACACAAAATTCTTTTCCAGTACACCCCATTCTTCAAGTTTAGCCTTGATTGCATTGCAGGTGCTAACGCTATCGAGCTTACAAACGAAAACGTCCTGAACGTGCCAACCGACCCAATGCCATAGTACGCAGTTATCGCCTCCAGTAAAGGCAACGTCACAAGTGGCTCTGTGTATGCCATCGTCTATCATCTGGTCATTTTCGAAACAACGCTGTAAGTGAATCATCTTGATAAGGTCATCACCCATAGCCATGAAGTTCCAGTTACCTTGAAGGTCTCTGGCCTGCTGTTCCTCTCCCTGCTGTGCAAGGTTTCCGAGATATGAGGGGTCTGTCTGCAACAGCTTTCGGTTGTATTTCAGTTCAGCGCGGATGAAGGTCACGGATTTCGTGAACATTGATTCTTTGGTGTAACCCATTTCCTCGTATTCAGGCTCCCATAGCTTATCAATCTCATCCTTGCATTGCTCATAAACCTCTTCGCGAGTGTCACCCCAAACGATGGTGTCAACAGAATCGCCCTTCATATAGCAGTAGCGGATAACTCCGTCTCTCTCCTTGATTGGGAATCCGTCTTCATCAATCCACCAGTCTATGAACTTACGAACCCACGACAACGGATCGGGGTTGCAAGTTCCAATCATCCTGTTCTTGATGAAAGCAGAGTTTCGGTTGTTTGTTACGAGGTATTTGAATTTCTCGAATTCTATCTGCGTTATCTCGTCAACACCGATGAACGAATACTCGCGCCCCTGGAATCTGTCTTTGAAATCGTCAAAGGCATCAGCGTAGTACTGGAATGACAATTCAGAGCCGTTATCGAAATACCACGTCAAATCATCCTTAGACTTGTTGAAGTGTCCGAAAGGACTATACATCAGGCGTGACGTGCGTATAATATTATTAAGGTCATCCTTCTCCTTACGGAATATTACTCCGTTGAACCGGGGATTGTCAATATCATACAGCGGCTCCATGAGAAGCGTGAACGTGTTGTGATTGATGGTGAAAGCATCTGTGAGGTACAGATGATGGTTTCCAGATACGGTTATACATCTGCACTTGCGTTTCTGGTCGTTCTTCACCACGTAGAGTAGCTTTTTTGTCAGGCAACCTCTCTGTTCGGGTCTTGTCTGCTTATCGGCATTGACGTGCGCTTGCAATTTGTAGGCTTTCTTAGTCCAAACGTCCTGATCGTTAGGGGCAATCATGATGCACTGCCAGTAACCAATACGTTCAGGGTCATCAGTAATCTCAGATACCTTCGCCCATATACCGAGGCTTCGAACCAGTTCAGCGAATTGCATGATGAAACGCTTGTTTGGGAGAGCAAGATACGGATGCTTGTGCTTCGACTTTCCAGCGATGTACATGATACCATGAACCAAATCCCAACGTGCTTCAATGCTTGCTGTCAAATATTCCTGAGGAATGAAGGATGGTTCCTCAGCACGGCATTTCGTAATGCTCCTGCGATTTTCATCAGTAATTCCTCTGAGATAATAATATCCGTTTATTTTCTTTGGCTTGTAACCACATGAGAAAGCGAGTTTGATTATCTGAGGTGTGTACTCAATGGAGATACCCATCTTAGAGAACTGCCACTTTCCTTTTCCTGCGATGATGCCAAAGAGATATGGGTGTATTGGAAGGTCTATAGGTTTTACGTTTTCCTGCATCTTCACCTCTCCGCAAAGAGGGAATTCTGTATAATCTTTTCCAGATCGAAGTGATTGCGGATTCTTCAATCCCAACTTGTAGTTATTCATGATTTCGCGTGCAGTCACTTCCTTGTAATCACCCGATGGAGTAAGTTTCGCCCAGAATCGGTGTTCGTCCATACATTGAACGCTCGTTCCGTCATCAAAATAGAAATTGTAGATGGTTCTTTCTCCTTTCTCAAAAATCTGCGTTACCTTCTGAACACCTTCGTATGGCGTGCATATAAGGTCACCTACTTCGAGGTCTCCCATCTTCTTTTTACCATAGGGAGTGATTACGGGAGTGTTGTACGGATTGGCTTTTCCACCTCCGCGATTACCTCCAGTAATCAGAATATCGACGGAAGCGTGAAGGTCATCCTCTTGGGGACCTACCTGAGCGATAAAGTTTCTTGACTGAACTTTATCCTTTTCTCGCTCCCTTAGTTCCGCTATAAACTCATTGGTTATCACGGATTTCCCGTCGGTAGTCGTTAATCCAGTTAATTTCTCCATATTAGCATAAATCTTTACAAATCATCGGCAAATTTAAATATTTATGCCTTTTTTTAGACAAACAAAGCGAAAAATGTAAGGATTTTAGAAAATTCAATCTAAAACACAAAGTAAATATCCTAAATTTGTTGCGAATTTTTACTTCAAATCAAAATTAAGTATGGAGAAGACAAACTTGATTCAAGAGTTTCGAACTCGCGTTGGAGAAGACAACTTAGAGTTCATTAGCGACCAGACCTTTGAGTCTATGGCCGATGTGTATTTACCTCGTTTTGCTGACGATTCGAAGATTGTGGATGACACATGGAAAGAGCCTATTGCGGCTCTCACCAACTTCGCAGGTCAGGCTAAAGCCAGCCGCATGAAGTTCGCCAAAGACTTCGAAGCACAGAACAAGACAAAGCAACAGAAGGCTATCGACGATGCCGTTGCAGCAGCTAAGGCTCAGTGGGAGAAAGACCACGCGGGTACTGGCGGCAAAGGTGGAGAAGGTGGCACTGGTGGCAGTGGAGGTGAAGGTGGCAAAGGTGGAGAAAACACCGATGTAGCCAACATCGTAACCAAGGCACTCGAAGACTACAACAAGAAGCTGTTTGGTGAGGATGGTAAGAGTGGTCTGTTAGGCACTCAGCTAAATGCAACCGCAAAGTTCATCGAAACCCAGACGCAAGCCCAGGAGCAAGCAAAACTTGCCTCCATCGGCAATGAACTTAAAAACTTCCTGAAAGGTGAGAAAGCCAACAAGGATTTCGTTATCAACCTTGCCGTAAAGAACATTGTTGCAGGAATCGAGAAAGTCGCAGAGGCAGACATCGACGCTCTGAAAAAGGACGTGAAGAAGCAGTACGAATCCATCTACAAGGAAGCATACGGAGACGGAGGCAAGCCTTTCGGTGGTGACGGAACTGGCGGTGGTACTGGCGGCGACAATTCCTTTGTTCAGGAACGAATCAATCGCTTAAAGAAGGAAGCCGAGGAAAATCAGAACTATCAGAAAGAAATTGAAGGTACGTTCTGCTAACTCTAAGTTGAAGTGGATTCAAAACTTTTTGTGTAACATAAAAATTCGTTGAAAAATGAGACAAGGAACTATCAACAATTACGTGCAGTGGAGCAAGAATTGGGGTGGCGTTCGTAAGTGTTATGAGAGCAAGCCTACTATCCTTGTTGGTGGTTTTGACTGCGACATCAAATTGATGCCAGCCTATCCCAACGCAATGGCAGCAGGTACTCTCGTCTATGCTGACGAGACAGCCGGAGTACGCTCAATCGTTCCTCTCTACACGTTCAAGGTGAAGTCTGTTGACGCAGAAAACAACAAGATCACCGTAGAGAAGTTTGAAACTGGCAGTATTGCCAAGACAAACATGAAACTCATTGTGGTTGGTAATGATTTGGCTTCTGCTGCTGCCGCAGCTTTCACCATTTCAGCAATTGATGCTTCTGCAAATGACGTAGATGTTCTGACCCTGAACTCTGTTGAGGGTATCAGCGCAGGCGATGTTCTTGCTGAGGCAGGTGATGACAAGAAGGTAAAGGTCGTTCCCAACGCACTGACCTATTGTGACAACGTTCTCGACCCCGATGCCAAGGCAATTGACATCGACGCAGTTTGGAACTGTATTGACAAACCCGTTCTGGAGCGCCGTATGCCGCCTCTGACCGCAAGCCTCAAAAAGGCTCTTGCTGAAAATGGCTGCTTCTTCCGCTTCTCGAACCGCAAGTAAACTAAAAAGGAGATTAGATTATGAGAGACGTTAATCTTTATGGTATCAGCGGTCTGCATCAGTATGTGGATGCTGAGAACTTTGGTCTGATCCTCGACAATGCAAACGCCAAGTACAATGCTGCACTCTGGCGTCAGTTTGCTTCGTGGGGAGAACCTACCAACGAACGTGAGTGGAAGCAGGGTGTTAAGAAGACTCCTATCCTCGTTCGTGCATCTGTACTTGGTACTCACTCTGAGAAGCCACAGCGCAGCACGATGGGTTGGGAAATCTACGGAGGTACATTGCCTCAGGTAGGTCATGGCTTCTCAATCACTCAGGACGACATGATTGAGCTTCGTCGTATCTCGAAGCTGAACGACATGACGTTTGGCGAGTCACTGGTTGACTGCTTCATCCAGAATTCGAGCAATATGCTTGGCGGTGTACACAACGAACTTACCTACATGACCTTGCAGGCTATGTCAACTGGTGAGATTCACGATGTTGCCGTTGACGGCTACAAGTTCGACTTCAAGTTCCAGATTCCTGACGAGAACTTCGCTGCACCTGACGCAGGTAAGGAGTGGTTCAAGTACGAGGGTGGTAAACTTGTTGCCAACGAGGATGCCGACATCATCGAGGACTTCCTGCTGTTCCAGAAGTACTATGCCGAGACTCTGAACCTTGGTGTAGACCACTGGAAGATGTCGAAGAGTCTGCTCGACCTGATTGTGAAGCACCCAAGCGTGAAGAACGCCTACACTGCTTCAAAGAACTACTTCTCACCGACACTGGTGAAGGTAACTGCTTCCGACATTCTGCAATGGCTGCACAACGACATGAAGATTTGGCCTTTCCAGGTCATCGACTTCAAGTCTCGCCACGAAGAAGACGGAAAGCCAGTGAACGATGCTCCTGCTTTCGACATTCACAACATGGTTGCTGCAAGCCGCGCATATCGTCCTTTCGAAATGAAGTGCATGAACTCCATTTTGAAGGATCGTGCTGCTGCTGGTGCGCACAACGACAGCGTTCGTACCTCTTTCGTGGAGGGTCGTATCGCCGTTCAGAACGTATGGCAGGATCGCCCGATGGAGAACATCGTGGACTGCGAACTCTACGCAGGCCCCGTGTTCAACAACGTTCGCGATTATGGTATCGTTACCGTCTACAGCGAGTAATAAACTCTGTTAGGAAGTAAAAGCGAACAAGGATATGCCTACTGAAAATACCTTCACAATAGAGCAATACCTGAGGGGCAAAGTCCGTAACATCAACGTTACGGACGATGCCTTGCTCACAATTCTTGCAGATGCAAGCAAAAAGGCAGGTGCTATTACATCAGGAGCGGAGGTTTCTACTCTTAGTGAGAAGCAACTCGATTTGGCTACTGCTTTCCTCTATGTATGGATTGCAGGTTCTCCAACGATGTCTGAAAAGCTGTCTGACAAGGATGGTGACTGGTCTCACTCCGAAGGAGGGGAACAGATGTCGGCTAACGTCCTGAATCGCTTTCTGCGCATGGCAAACGACATTTTCGAAAAGTATGGATTTGACAAGATCGGTTCTAATGCTTGGGGAATGGTCGGCTATGGCTTCCACAATATCCGTCACTACGGAGGAACCCGAAAAAGATAATCACTATGCCAGTAAACAACCCTCGTTTCCCACATACCTGCAAAATCAGCAGAGTCGTGAGTTCTTCTTCTGACGCAAGGAGTCCTCGCGATGATGATGACGAGCAGAGCATTGTAGTGATATATGAGGGTATTTGCAGGAGTTTCGACTATCACACAACGTCAAGCAACGGAGACGTTATTTCCTCTAATAGGAAACTCGCGTTGCCTCAGAAACAGGACGAGTGGACGGAAGAGACAATACCGCAAGAGGGTGACATTGTTGAAGTTCAGAAAAAGGGCTTTACTGAGTACGGACTTGTGAAAGATATTATGCCTGGAAATCTTGGAACGCATATACTCTGGAACTATGGCAGGAACTAACGTAATGATAGTGAAAGCAGCGGATAGGAATTTCCAACGCCAAATGGACGAGACAATATACAATCGTCTCTTTGCTTGGTGTGAACAGATTCTTGGTCTCGCAATAGAGTTCAGGGAGCGTGACAGAAACGCGCATAACTTCACTGGTAACTTGCTTAATTCCATCGTTGTTATCCTTTACACGAACACAAGGAATCGCCGCAATACGGCTGATTTCTTCTTCGCTACGGAAGAGGTGCGGCCTGCGATTGCTCCAAAGATGTCCTCTGTGACTTCAAGGGGCGGTCAGCGCAAGAATCTGTATCATTTCCATCCCGACTACGATCAGCGTGATTCAAAGTTCCGTCCAACCGTTCCAGTGAACGGACGTTGGGGTTACGAGGATGCTACTCGTTTCGCAAGCAACTACAAACCTTCCGTGAATGTGCCGTTCACTATTGTTCTTGCTTATACGGTGGAATATGCAGAGTTCATTGAGCAGCAGAGGCACACAGCAGGTTACATTCAAATGCTGAAAGCCACGAAAAAGGCAGCAGTTGATTTTGTAGGACTTCAAGCAGCGTAATCATTATGGCAGCAAACACACCAATATCCATCATCTACAATGAACTGACAGACTATCTTTCTCAGTACATTAGCGAGGACTACATCTTTTGGGGCAAACGTCCTGATGCCGTTCCTGAGAAGATGAAGACATTTGTTGTTATCGACCTGCCTACAGAGATAGATGATATTGTCAAGGGTAATACCGATTTCTCATTGGAGACCACTGGCGTATTCTATTGTTTCGCTCGCGCGAAGACTGATTCAACCCTCAACGGCAATGCCATTTCTGACTTGACTCACTCAGTGAAGAGCCATTTGCCATATAGTTCAAAGCATATCAAGGTTACTAATCCAAGAGTGCTCTCGCGGGGGTATGACGGAAACAACTTCCATTGTATCGCTGTTACTTTCGACCTGAGGACAAAAGTAAATTCTTTTAATAACAATTAAATAAGATTCGATTATGAAAACAAAGGCTCAACTTCAAGCCAGTGTACTGACTGGTATTAGCTCGCTTTTCGCAATGAAGGGTGGCTTTAGCGGTACTTCGAACATCACTCTCGACGAGAGCAAGATGTGTGAGTTCCCTTGTTCTGAGGATTCTGGTTTCAACTATTCGGAGGGTACTCCTACGACTGATGGCTTCAAGGTTCATGGTCTTGGTGTGTACTGGACTTCGAAGATGACTCCTGGTGACACCGAAATCACCATCGAGATTCCCTGCCACGACACCGACATTCTGACGTTCTGCGGATTCACTTCTGCTGATCTCACGATTGCAGGTGCTCAGGATGGTACTGTCTTCAAGGGCAAGACCTACTCAGGCAAGGTATTCTCTGGAATCCGCAAGGCTGTCATCCTTGGTCTGTTCGCTCTGGACGATACCGAGGAAAATGCTTTCTTCGTGAAGAAGGCAAAACTGATGGCTTCTGTAGTGTTCGATGGCTCCAACAAGCCTCTGTGCGTTACCCTGACTGGTTCTATCCATGAGGGTGCTGCCGCTGATGCTCTTGGCGTTCTGACACTCCAGGCAGAGTAAGTATTTCTTTTCCACAAAATACCTACTTCGCGAAGGGGCGGTGACAGCGTTAGTGCCGTCGCTGCCCCTTTAAAATTTCAAAGGAACAACAATTAAAACTCAGGCTTTTATGGGAAAGAATAAAGACGAGGAACCGAAAGTGGAACAACCGTCCGTTGAGGCACAGCGAGCTTACGCCTCTATTCGTGACAATGACGCGACCATAGTACAGATTCTTGGCACAAACAAGAAATATAAGGTACGTTGGTTGAAGAATGGTCAGATTGACAAGTTGAGCCGTTTGCTTATCCGCAAGGGCGATACTGATAATGAGGACGGAAAGAAGGACAACGCACTGGATGCTATCTTGGAGGATTCAAAACTGGCTTGTAAGGCAGCAGCAGTAATCATCTTGGATGGCTACTGGAAGATTAAGTTCCGTTACTGGTTCTTATGGCGTTGGTTCTATTACATCAGGCAGTACGACAATATCCAACTGCAAGAACTTATCGAAGAGGGCAAAAAAAAAATTCCGCTAACTCCGTTCTTGCTAACTACCATGTCCTTGACCGGGGCAAGGGCTACGCTGATGAACATGAGGACGGAAGAAGCCGAAGCTATCCTGCAAGGACTCGCTACGGAGCAGCGGGAGGCGATGGAAAAGCCCGACAGTACCTCCTAATGCGCAAGGACTTCTTCTTTGGTCTGTATAGTGTTTATGATTGGGAATGGCTTTGGGGCAGGACAGCAGCCCAGATTGAGTTACGTTCGATAGACCAGCCAATAACGGTTTACAAGCATGACGAAGATAGACCCAAGGTAGGTGATCCTAATTACAAACCTGACGAAGAGAAGATGAAACGTGCGGTTGAGAAGTGGAAGAAGCGTAAAGCTCAGAGGAAATATAACCTTGCCCACTATCTCGCTACTGGAGAGAAGATTCCGAATGAGGAAAGTGCAGGGTGATAGTACGCTCTGCATTTGCTATTGGTAGAATGTGGATTTGGAAAGAAACTTTTTGCGCGTATAATTTTTAAAATATAGAAGATATGCAGAATACCCTTATGTTTGAGGTCGGTATCAAACGAGCCGACGATGAATATAAAAAGATACTCGAAGAGGTAAAGGCTTTGGCTAAGATGGCAGACAAGCCAGTTAGCATAAAGTTGCAGTTGGAGAGGACTCAGGACTTGCAGACGTTCCTTGATGCCTTGCAGAAGTTAGGGGACCCGAAAGTATTGGAGCCGCTAACTCGCGCTGTTGCTAATTTGAAGCAGCAGTTGGTTGACCTTGGTAAGGGAAGTTACTCTTCCAGTGAACTTAGTGGCATGAAGCAGCAGATTACATCTGTTGAAGCATCCCTGAAAGAAGCGCAGAAGAGGTTTGAGGAAGCAGATAGGAAATATAAGAGCGCACTTACCTCCATGAAGGGTAACGATGCTCTTGTTCCCAAATCCATCACTGATGACAGAAATAATGCGAGTCGTGAGGTTCGTGAATTGTCAGAACAGCTATCCTCGCTAAATAGCACATACAACAAGGCTGCTGCATCGGCTCAGAATATGACAGCAGCAGGTGAAAAGGTCGCTTCTTCTGCTAATATAGAGAATGAAGCCATCAAGAAGTTGCTTGCATCTACACAAGAACTGACAACTATCACAACAAACCTTAAATCCGCTATTGGCTCATGGGGGCAGGATAAAGGTACTATTGCTACAATGATCGCCCAATTCGACACGCTACGCACAAAGATTACTGAGGTTGTAGCGCAATGGGAGAAACTGGCGATGGTGAAGGTCACTGGTGTTCAGAACGTGCAAGTTCCTTCTGTTAATATTGATATGTCTTCCATCGAGCCTACCATCAAGACACTCAACGAGGCAGTTGTTCAGTTGAAGAAGTCTATGGATTTGCTGTGGGAATCCACTAACCGCATGGAGACGTCGATGAAATCCATCATCACACCTGAGGCTTTCAAGAAGATAGAGAATGATGCTGCCACTGCAAAGCAGACGGTAGACAATCTTGCAAAGAGTGTTGAGGGTATGAAGACGCAAGCCGAGAAAAAAGGCAGCGAGACCACCCTTAACGCTAATCTTGATATTCTGAAAAACCATACTCAGAAAGTCTATGAGGCACTTTCGAAGATGGGTGCTGAATACTCTAAACTGGAGGCTGCGGGCATCCATGACGATGGAACAAAGCAGAGAATCGAGAATCTCCGTGCATATTATGAGTGGCTGCAAAAGGTTGCAACCATGCAGGAAACCCTTTCTAAGCCTGGAGCCTTGAAAGCCGATGCCACAAAATTCAATGGTGAACTCCTGATGGGTCAGGTCACAAAGCAGATGTGGAGTGCCAATGCCGTTAAGGAGTTTTCGGGAATGGTCGACGAGTTGTTGAAGGGAAAGCAAGCAGCTGAATCCCTTAATGAGGCTATGGGTCGTATCAAGGAGAAACTGCTTGGTATGGGTTCGTCTGCTGAGGGAGGCATGAAAGGTGTCGGTGCTGCAATGGAATCCATTAATAAGGTTGGTGAACTGAATATCCAAACCCTTATTAAGGAACAAGCCCATGTCGAACGTCTGATGCAGACAGCCCAGAAGTCCATTTCTTTCTCTGAGGGTCATCCAGTGGCAGGAATGGATAAACTGGAGCAGATTCAGCGTGACAATATGCGCTATCTTGAAACGCTCAACAGATGGATCACCCTCATACTGGAGAATCGTAACAATCCTGATGTTATCCGTTTCCTGAATACGCCTCAGTCATTGAAACTCCCTCTTCCTGGCAGACAAGATGACGTTGCTATGTTCAATGCTCACTATGACAAGTTGAAGCATAGCATCGTTGACACTTCTTCCGCTGCACGGCAATTGGTGAAAGACATGACGATGACTGATGCTAATGCCTCTATCAAGCAATGGAATACTACGAGACTTGAAACTGGCTTGCATAATGTTAATGATGCCATTCAGAATATCATTAAGTCATGGAATCTGGCTTCTAAGTATAGTGATACCGAAATGGCAAAGTCTGTTGCAGAGCAGGTCAATAGGTTAAATGCCATTAAGTCCGAGATACTGCGGGCTATGACAGATGACAAACTACTTGCTACAAGGCACGGATATACATCTGTCATCAATCCTGACAGCACACATACTATCAAGGAGTCTAAGGATATGGCTCGCGACCTTAACGCTTTCCGAAAGGAGCGCGAAAAGTCTGAGAAAGAATATAATAGAAATGTAGAGCGTTGGCAGGAGTCTCAGATGAAAGGCTTCGCCAAGGCAGAGCAGGAGAAAGCAAAGGCAGCACAGCAGGCTCAGAAGGATATTCAAAAGGAAATCCAAAAGACTGAGGATCAGATGCGCAAACTGGATGCAGCCATTACTCGCGGTAATACAACCCCAGGACGCAATATGACTCTGCTTTCCGATGCACGTTCCAAGTTGCAAGGTCAGTTGAGTCTCTTGCAAAAGACAACTCCTGCGGACTTACAGAATAGCAAACTCATAGAGAAGCGTATTCAAGACATTCGCACCCTTCGCAATGATACTGATGCCCTTCGTAAGTCTGAGGAACGTCTTACTACTGCACAGCAGCAAGCCAATAAGCGTAGTGACAGAGCAGACGATAAGAAGCTCAAAGACGAGATAAAGAGCGTAAATGATGCTTACGTCAAGTACAATGAACTTGGCGCAAAAATCAATGAACTTATCTCTTTGAAGAATCGAGGTATTACAGCCCAAGTTGATGTTACTGCCGTTCAGAACTACATCGACTACTTGGAGAGAATTCGTACCCTAATGAAGGAAATCTTTACCAATAGCGGACGTACGGTTTCTTCTTCTGCCTCAAACTTCAATATCAACGCTGGTATGCTTGCTTCTGATGCCCTTCGTCAAACAAATGTAAGGTCTGGCGAATTTTTCAGAAAGCAGGAGTTGTCTGAGTTCAAGAAGGAGTTGGGAGATGCTGAGAAACGAATGAATTCTGCCGCAAATACTTCCGATAACTTGGTAACTCGTATTAGCAAACTTGGTCTTGTGAGAGTTGATTTCGCAAAAGCCGGGTTAGATACGACAGCACTTGATAATGCCATAGCTAAGATTCATGCCATTCAGCAGGAGTTGGCTAATTTCGCTCGTACTGGATATTCTTCTCAGGGTAATAGTGCAAAAGCTATTATACAAAGTATGGGCTTAGATGCAGCTAACAAAGCAGCTGCCGATGCGATTAAGAAACTCAATGTTGAGCAAAGGGAGTCGGCTCTTGCTGCCAATCAGATGACAGCAGAGCAACAGCGTTTGGCACAAGCACTGAATCATACCACCGAATCGGCAAAGGGTCAGTCTCAGGTTCTTTCTGACTTGAAGACGATGGCTATGCAGTACCTTAGTGTATGGGGTGCGCAAAGTTTCCTGAACAATATCATTGAGATTGGCGGTCAGCTCGAAATGCAGCGTTTGTCAATCGGTGCTATCCTTGGTGATACGGCTCATGCCAACGATTTGTTCGATAAGATTAAGGCTCAGGCTATTCAATCTCCGTTCGGTGTTGTGGAACTCGACCAAATGACAAAGCAACTCTCTGCATACGGATTCCAGTACAATGAGTTGTTTGACATGACGAAGCGACTGGCAGATATTTCCGCTGCCACTGGTACGAGTGTTGACCGCTTGGCTCTTGCGTTGGGTCATGTACGTTCCGAGGCAGCACTTTCTGGTTATACCTTGCGTCAATTCTCAATGGCGAATATTCCTATGGCAAAGAAACTCTCAGAACAACTGACTGAGGTAGAGAAGCGTTTCGTTTCTGTTGCAGAAGTCCGTAAGCGTGTTTCAAAGAAGGAAATTGGCTATGATGAAGTAGTGAACGTTCTGAAAGACCTCACTAATGAGGGTGGTATGTTCTACAATATGCAGGAAACTATCTCTCAGTCAGTCAAAGCTCGCTTCAAGAACTTACATGACGCATTGGATATTATGTTTGGTGATATTGCCGAAAGTACGTCAGGTGATTTCTTGAAAGATTTTGCTAAAACTCTGACAGAACTGACTACCCACTGGAGAGAGTTCTTTGCTGTTGCTAAGAATATAGGTATTGCTTTTGGTGCATACAGATTGTCGCTTCTTGCGTTCAATGTGGCTCTTGGAAAGAACAATGCAGCCATTCTCAGCAATATCCTTGCATATAAGAATAAGCGTGCTGCCGAATTGCAGAATGAGGCAATGGTTCGCAAACTCACTGCCGAAGAACTGGCATTGATTAAGACCAGAAAATTAATTACGGCTGCAAATATTCAGGTTGCACTTTCCACCAATGCCGTTACAAAAGGTGAGGTGTTGAAGATGGTTGCCCTTCGCAGAGTAAGCCTTGAAGAGGCTAAGAGCCTTATCCGTATGGGAGAGTTTACTGCTGCTGAAATCCGTATGGCTTTGCAGGGTAAGATTCTTGGCATGAACCTTGGGCGCACTGGTGCAATCATCAAATTGTTCGGTCAGCAGGTCGGAGCGGCTGCAAAGGCATTATTCCTGAGTCCGCAAGCATGGATTTTCGCTCTTATAGCTGGTATGACTGAACTTTGGCAGATGAACAAGGAAGAGGTTGAGCGTGCAAAAGAAATGAGCGATGACCTTTTCAATCGTGCAAATGAGGGTATCAAGAATACTCGCAGAATGTTTGAGGAAACCGATGTTGTCTATAAGGTAAAGGTCGGAAACGAAGAGGTTGACGCAACAGATCAGTTCGGAGATATTAAGGGTGGCAAGTTTGAGACTCCAGATTTCAATAATATAGATACTGCTACTGCAATGTCTCTCATGGATAAATGGGAAAGGTACATCAAGGAGTATGCTTCTATGCCAAACCGTCTTATCAATGAGGCTTACAAGGATGGAGAAGAAGTAAGAGAACTTGCAGACCAATACGAGAACTTGAAGAATAAGATGTTGGAGGTTGCAGAGGCCCAACATCTGCTAAAGGACGCGAGTGACGCAATCCAGTATGCAGAGAATTCTACGAACAGCGGTTGGTTTGATGATTCTCTCACTACCAACATCAATGATTATGCTAAAGCTGTAAGAGGTTTCAATGACAGCGTTTCTGACCTAATCAGAAAGCATCAAAAAAGTGTTGCTTCCACTATGGATGCAGCAAGAGCCGATGCGAAATTTGAGGCTTCATTGAAGAAACTGAACATCGCTACTACTGACTATGCAGGTCAGGTTAAGGAGTTGGTTAAGAATCAGAGCAAATATCCCGATGCTTACAGCAAGGCTCTTGGCTCAATTTCAGACTTACCTTATAAAGAATATGAGGCAATGAACGGAATGTTCTTTGGCTCTGGCTTGTTTAGCAGCAAGAATGTTAGTGACTGGAATAGAGATATGGAGTCTGCAAAGAAGACTATGGAGGCAGATATTGCCTCTTGGGTGGACTCCATGAAGCAGAAACTCCGTGAAGCCTGGAATATCAAGGACTTCTCAAAGATGACTGAGGGGCAGAAGCAAGCCGTTGTTACAGCAATAGCAGAAACAGTCTCTAAAGCCAGTCAAGGTACAGATGCAATCCGTACTGAGGTAAGGAATCTGATGCAGGAGAAATTCGGCATTACTATCGACGATAATACTGCCGATGTCGCTGCAAGAGTGGCAGGACTGAAAAACTCACTTCAAGACCTTACTGAAAGGACTGATTGGCATATTCAGGTCGGTACTGACTTTGAGAGTACTTACAGCAATATCAAGAAAGCATATAAGGCTGCAAAGAGTTACTTGGATAGCACAAAGCCTTTGCAGATGAAGTTGCAAATTGATACTACTGGCGGTATGAAGGAACTTGGTGCTATGCGTCGTACAGCAATTGTGAATGACTGGAGGCAGAAGAATCCGGGTAAGGATTCAACTTGGCTCGAAGAATACCTTGCAGACTTCGACGACCATGCACGTAAGATTAATGAGGCTCTTGATTTCAGCAAGAAAACTGGTCTTTCCCTCGAAGATGAAAAGAAAACAAGGAGTAGGAGTCGTGGAGCAGGTGAAGATAAGGAGGCTAAACGTCTGCGCGAGATTGCCAAGCTCTATAAGGATGCCTACGACTGGTACACAAAGTACGAGAAGCAGGTTGGTGAGGGCGGTGCGCTCACTAAGGTTCAGTCTCAGTTCCAACCATTGTTTGACGAGTTCAATAAGACGTGGAAGACGAATCTTTCTCTTGATACCATTCCTCTGTATAAGAAGAATCTGTCAGAACTCCTTGACGAGGCGATGAAACTCTATAAGTCACCCAAACATAAGAACTCCTATATGGTAAGTGCCATTAAGGAGTTGCGCGATGCCATCAGTAATGTGGACTATGAAGAGGCGCAGCGCAAGATGGACGAATATGCCAGCAAGGTACAGATAGAGCTCGATGGTCTTACCCGTGCGTGGGACGTATTTAATAATGTACGTGAGGCTACTGGCAATATTGACCTTGCCGTGCAGTTGAGCGGTGCGGACTACCAGGCAGGACAGACACGTAACCTTGCCGATGCTCTGAGGAAGAAGATTGAGCAAGACTTTGCTTCTGCCAATGCTGTAGCCATACCATTTGACATCAATATGTCAGACAAAGACATTGAGAACAAAATCAAGGCTGCAATTCCGAAGGAAAGTGAGGAACGTATCAAGGGTATCGTTGAGGAATACAAGAAGTGGCGTGACTTGCAGCGTGATGTGTTTAACGATGCCATCAATAACTATGCAAAGATTCTCGGCTCTCTGGTTAATCATAAGTCCCAGATAGAGAAGATTGAAGACGAGTATAAAAATGAGGTTGAACTCCTAAAAACACTTTTGGATTCAGGTAAAATCACTCAGGAGCAGTATGACGAGGCTGTAGGTATTGTCAGGGGGAATGCCGACTCTAAGGAATGGCAGGCTTCTACATCGTACATCAATCTGATGAATAATTCCCTGTCAATGACCCGCTCTGAGATAGAGACAGCCGCCAATATGCAGCGTGACTATCTGAACAAGGAGTTGGAACGCGGTGCTATTGATGCTCAGAAATACGTTGAGGAAATGTCAAAACTCCAGAATCTTGAAAGGGAGTGGAGTGATAAAGGTTTCCTTGGTCTTCATGGCGGTGTAGGTGCTTTCCTCAGTGGTGGTAATGATGGGCTACTGAACTATTATCAGACCCGTGCTAAGGAGGCGAGAACTGCTTATGCAAATGCCGATGATAAGAACAGCCCTGAAGCACAGGGAAAAAAGAAAGAGGCAGAGCATTATGAGGGGTTGTATAAGTCTCTTGTGAAATTAACTGATGGTACTAAAAAGGTATTTACGGCTTTCCAGACCTTGCAAGGTGGTATAGACCTTGTAGCTAACTTGTTTTCCTCTCTTGGTATGAAAGGGGCGGCAACATTCATGAGCGATGTTAGTGGCGTTCTTGGAAGTGGCTTACAGGGTGCATCATCATTGTCTGCACTTGGTCCTTGGGGAATGGCTGCTGGCGCAGGGCTTGGACTGCTTGGAGGTTTGTTTGGTTTACACGACAAAGCCTTGCAGCGTGAGATTGAAAGACTCCGTGAGGACGTGCAGAAGATTGAGAATAATACAGACTTGATAGTTAAAGCCCGTGAGAGAACCCTTGGTTATGACAATGGTGATTTGCGTAGCAGTTATGCACAGCAGTACGCTCCCAATGAAGCAAGACGCCAGAAACTTCTCGCATCAGAAGAATGGTTTTATAAAACTCTTGCAAACACCACTTGGGGGCAAGGTTTTGACTCCGATGCTCAGAAGGCCATGTACGAATACTATCAAAGGAATAGTTCTGGCACAGGTTATCAGCAGCAGTTGGCGAATCTGAAAGCAGAGCGTGAAGACTATATGAGAATGTACGATGCAGAGAACGACAAGAAAGACAGTTCTGGTGAGGCATTGGAGGAATACCGAAAGAAGATTGCTGAGATTGATGATCAAATCCATTACTTTGCTATTGACTTGGCTAATGAGTTGTGGAATATTGACCTCAAATCGTGGGCGCAACAATTGTCTGATGCTTTGGCTACTGCCTTTGAGAATGGAACGGATATGGCGAAAGCATACAAAGAAGCCGTTACGTCTATTTTGCAGTCTCTTGCAAGCAAGATGATGCAATTGGCTATCATTGAGCCAATGATGGATAGGTTGCAGACAAAACTCTTCGGTATAAAGGATGCTAACGGAAACTGGTCTGGCGGTGTATTCAATCTGGATGACCCATCAGGTAGCGCAAAGAAGGTTACTGATGCCATTTCGGATTTCTTCGGCACGAACGGAGAAGGTCAGAAGACCATCACGGCAGCTCAGCAGTTCCTTACAGCTTTCGAGAAGGGTATCAACAATGCAGGTCTCTCCATATTCAACAAAGACCAAAAGACTCTCAGCAGTACGATTGGTGAGGTTAGTGAGGAAACAGCAAGTCTTCTTGCGGGTTATGTGAACACTCTGAGGCAGGACGTTGCCATCAACCGAATCCTTCTTACTCAGTTTATTACTGAATACTGGAGTTCATACGTTGAGCAGGTTACTTCAATGAACACGCATCTTGCCAACATTGACAACAATGTAGCAGCGATGGCAGCGATGTTCTCTGAAACTGGCAGTCTGTACGCAATGATTGAGAATATCAGTGACCGCCTTGATCGTTTCGCAACTGGCTTTGACAAGATAACAGTGCAGTAGTCATATCCTACTATATTTAGCGCAAAAAAGAAAGAAGCGGTGGTTCTCACGAATTGCCGCTTCTTCGTTCGGTTATATTACAACTCTAATATTTCCGAAAAACAAACTACTAACAATAAATTTGATAACTAAAAACCTAAAACTATAAATATTACTACTAACCAAAAACTACTTCAACCAGTCGTATTCCTCCTTGTAGACAACATCTTGGCAATCAGTAATGAGTGTTGCATCCTTTGAGTGAGTGATGACTACAACGTGGGGATTATCCTTTGTTTCGACCTCAATTTGTGCACTATCGAGCAGGTGGACTATCACAAATGACGAGCCGGATGCCAGTAGTTTGACATGGCTGTTGTCTCTGATGTAAATCGTGCTGCTGTTCCGTGCATTCATTCGGATCGTGCTTTCGCTTTCACCAAGAATCAGAGCGCGAGCTGGATTCAGAAGGGAATACTTATCGTCAACAAGGACATTGCTCTTTCGTCTGAAATCCAAGTCGAAGTTGTCCTTGATAAACTGGTTTGTTGGGAATCGGTGCTTCAAGCAGAAGTCCATTCCTTGAAAGAATTTATCCACCATTTTCTCCTTATCCCAATCACTTTTCCATTCTCCTTGCCATTGCTGACAAAGACCGAATCCTATTGCGTCCTTTCGGAGGCTTTTGTTTAACGTATTCAGTTCCATACCTTTGCGATTTTGCTGCAAAGATAAGAAATAAGCGTAAAAGTTAATTCTGAATTTAGACAAATGTACGATATTTTTTAGACTTTCCGATTTTTTGACAGAATATTGTAAATATCATTTACTAAATTTGCCCCAAACTTAATAGAAATGGGAATTTTAAAAACGTATATTCAGCAGATGCACTTCGACGGTACTACATACTCCAAGGGAGAAGCCGTTGATTTGTTAGATAAATTCGGAATTGCTTGCGAGGAATTCCCATTCAAGTTGTTCCCTGAGGCGAAGGAACTCCCGAAAAACGATTGGCCTGGCGAGGATGGTGCAGAGGTTTACACTCCCAAGAAAGTGCCTCTGAAAGCATACGAGATTGATGTCATCTTCATCTACAAGGGTACTGAGGAAAATATGCGCAAGGATATTAAAGACTTCATTCTCTTTCTGTATGGTCGAAACTCAGGAGCAGTAGGTGCAAGCCTTGCTGTCTTTGACGAACACATCGGTTTCGGACGCAAAGACGTGCGTTGTACGAAGGTTTCAAATGAACTCTTCTACAATGAGGATTATGATGACGAGAAACTGGCACGTTTCAAGGTGACGTTCTCAGTTGATGACCCAATGACTGAGGTCACCGCGAAATACCACAATGACGCAGGAGTACAGAAAATCGAAGACTTAGAATTCACGACTACATGATAGGAAAGGCTCTTAACATATTGTATCTGGCTAAGACTGGCACTGACAGCAACGGCAACGACATTCTCGAAGAGAGAGTGCGTTGTGTTGTTAAGAAGTGGCAGTTTCAGGATAGTGTTATGGGCGAACAATTCATCAGTTTCAGCGTATCGTCTGAGAATCCTATCGAGTGGGCTGTTGGTGACTACTGCGTATATCGTGGCGAAACGTTCACGTTGAACTATGTTCCTTCTGTAACCCAAAAGGCACGCCGCAAGGAATGTGGTGATGCTTTTTCATATGACATGGTGAAGATGGATAGCTGTCGTATCGAACTTGATAGGGCTATCATGCTTGACATCACACCGACTACTGGAGATTACATTGCTGCCCTTGGCACGAACTATACTGGCTCAGACCAGTTCCAACTTTTCTGTGGTGAAACTATAGCTGATGGTCGTACATTTACTCCAGTATGTGCGTTGGCTGCGAAGATTCAGGCAAATCTTGATCGCGCTTTCCCAACTTTGGGATGGAAGGTGATGGTAGATTTGGTCAGCACTCATGAGGAAAATGGTGTTCAAGTCCTGAATACGCATACCGATGATAAGTTGCTGACATTTGACAATACCACCATTGCAGCAGCTCTTGCAGAAGTTCACAATACTTTTGACCTTGATTTCACTGTCAAAGGTCGTATTATTAAGATAGGTTATGCCTTTGACACCCTTACAGCAGATGACGAGGGAATGTATTACTATTTCGGTTATGGTAAGGGTCATGCCAATCTTGAAAACCAAGGAGTAGGACTTTTCAAAATCAAGAAAGAGTCTAATGCCAGTCAGAAGATTGTAACACGTCTTCGCGCCCTTGGCTCCAAGAAGAATCTTCCTTATCGCTACTATAACAAGAAATACGACCTATCTCAGTCGATGTTCCCTTTGAACTTGCAGTTGCCTGACACTTTCGAGACTCCCGAAACCAAAAAGGCTAATCATAATTCGCGTATCGTTATCTATCCTTACGTTCGTGAGGTGAAAGGCGACACCAATGACGCATATATCGAGAAGAACGATGACTGCATGAGTACCGTTGAGGGATTGCGTGAGGGCAGCGTGAAGTTCGATGGTTCTGATTCTAACTTGGAGGAAATCTATCCCACCATCAAGGAGGCAACCTATGGTGAGCTGAGAGGTGCAGGATGCAAAGACCAAGACGGAATTTCTGATGCTTCAAGGTCGTTTCCCAACTATCTCGACACAGAGCGTATCGACGCAATTTTGAAGGTTGGTGACAAGGCAAACATTGGTGATGGTATTGTTCCTGAGGATGGTACAACCGAGACGCAATCCGTTTTTGAAGTCAATAAGACAGCCGATATACATAAGAACACCTCATTAGTCTATGATGGTGCATACTATGCTGCCGATGAAATAAAGATGTTCTCTGTAGAAAATCAGGCAGCGGGCGAATATCTCATTACTCCAAGTCAGTATCATGTATGGTATGGTGTTCGTTACTCGATTGGAAGACACGAAGGTTCTGGTGTCACCAAGACCGCAACCGTTTCCTATCGGATAAAGATATACGTTACGCCAAAATCTACTGGAACGAAGACTCTTTTGGCTTCTTTTACTGAATCGCCTATTACGATTACAAGTGGAAGAGGTTACGAGGAATTTGAGTTACCGATGATTCCTACTGAGACTGGTTCGCAAATCAGTAAGATAGAACTTGCCGAGAGAAGTGATGTAGAGGTTGTTTTGCAGCCACTTTTCAAAGATTTGGATTCCAGTCTTGACACTCGCGATTTCAATCTGTTTATAGGAAAATCGAAACAGAGTACGGATTTGCCAACCGATTTCAAGCCTGAACTGGTTTGGTCGATGGCTGACATGGCAGACACATTTATGAATACTCCCTTCACAATAATAGTGAAGGATATGGGCTTTGATTTCAATGCAGCTATCAGTACTGGAGAAGAGCCTATGGTATCAATGACGAGTGGACGTTGTGTTGGCAGGAATTTCACTATCAGCGACAATCCAACAAAGGTTACGGTAACAAAGGGAGGAAAGACTTATAAGGGATGGCAACTCACTCTTACGAGAGCGCAGGATGACACCATTAACACATATTATCCAAGCGCAACTGACCCATTAGCAGAAGACGATCATTTTGTTCTTCTGAATATCGAAATGCCTGACGTGTATATTAAGATGGCAGAGGTGCGCTTACTGATTGCCGCAACCAACTATCTGAAAGACAATTGTGAGACACAGTTCTCATATATTCCTACCCTTAATGACATCTTTGTTCAGAATGATTTCGACAAAATGGAGGAAGCGGGAACACCCGAAAAAAGCGTCTACTGGAAGTTGTACGCAGGACTAATGTTCCCGTTCAGGGGAATTCCTGAGACTACTGAACCTGATGAAGACGAAGTTCTCCCACGAATTGATATTACCATCGAACAGATGACCATCAAGGAGGGAGAGGGTCTGACCCCCAAGATTGAAATCAAGCTCAACAGCGATGTTCAGCAAACAACCATGCAGCGTATCACTACTGCTGTTGATAGAATCTACAATGGTTCTATCTTCTCGCAAGGTGGTGGTGGCGGTTCGTCATTAGCTGCAATATATAGTGCCATTCAAGACTATGTAACCCCGCGTTTCCTTTCAAAGAAATTGGATGATGAAGCAGCCGGGCGCATAAAGTTCTTGAAAGGCTTGCAGTCAGTCTTGGAGGCTGAGTTTGGTACGTTCCATCGTGAACGTGCTCTGCTTGGTGACGATAGAGACACGGGTGCTGCCATTTCTCCTGATGGTACTGGCGACTTCATCAACCTTATCGTTCGCGGTCTTGTAAGAGGCGAACTTAACGTGGAGGATTTGCTGAAAGTTAAAGACCTTATCTTTACCAATGAGTTGAAGAGTGATGGCGCAAGGCGTGGTTTCTTGGATGGCACTGGAATCTATATGAACGCCTTGGAAGGACTTATTGAGGCAGACGGAATGAATATCAGAGGTTTCATGCGAGTCATGGAACTTGTCATAAACCGCTTGCAGCTCATGGAGTCTGATTATTCGTTTACAGAGAGCGATACCACTGAGAGGGTAGATTTCTCAGATAACAGGCAGCGTATGATTGTTACGATGCACAAAGAGCATGATAACGACCATACCCCTTTCTATCCGGGCGATATTCTCTATGCTGAAATCAATGACTTGCTCGATCATGGCACTCACTTTACGTCCTATGTGAAAGTAATCAGCGTAGACCTTGCCAATAACACCATGAAGATTGTTCCTTGGGTAGGTAAGAACACGCAAGGCGGTGTTGAGGTTCCTGGAGGTGTGAACTTCACGTTCCTTGGTACTCCCATTGAAGATGACGATATAACGGAGGCTATGGCTACAGACTATGCAGCCTTCCCCGATGGTTATGAGAAAATCATCAACCTCACAAGACACGGCAATGTTGCTGACGGATTGGAGGATGGTGACGATCCTAATAGTTATTCTAAGTCTGTACTGGATTCACAGAAAGCACGTCAGCAGTCTTGGGTTCTCTCTACTACAGATAAGAGACTGAGTTTCTTCTGGAATGTAGACAAGCCGATTATCGAAGATAGCAATTATGCGCTCTGCCTTGGTATTCTGCCTGATTTGGCAAACCTGCCATCCACCCGCAATAAGGCGATGCCATCGTTATATGTCAATACCATCTTCTATGACCACCACCATGCAGCAAACTATCCTGCAAGGATTGTAAAAGAAGACAGAGGCCAGTGGACTAACAATCCTACCTCCACATACAACGGACAGATTATCAGTGAGCCTTATCATTTCAAGACATATACGAGACAAACTTGGCTTCGGTATCGCAATGATCCTTCTTGGTCTTCATTAACGGATGCCGAGTTGCATCAAAAAATGATGCAAGAATGGAAGGTTGACTTGGAGATTAGCCGTGTATGGAATTACGATATACTTTGGGAGTGCCTTGTTGATGGCACTACGCAAGAGCCAGTATTCGGTTGTACTGACTGGCAACCGATAGGTGGTAATATGCTGTACAAAGGCGAGATTACAACAAGCAACGGACGCACTTTCCGTAACGGAAATATCGACACCATACTGACAATGCGCGTATGGTTTGGTAACGAGGACATAACAAGTAGTGTTACCTCTGCAAGGGATTTCTCTATCTCTTGGAAGCGTTGCACTGGTTATAATCCTACCACACAGCAGTATGAACAGCAAAGCGAAGATTTGACGTGGAGACCTACAGTAGTAGGTACAAATCAGATAAAGGTTGAACGTGGAGATATGGGTTCTGGCTGGATGATTACATACAGACAAGCCCTTATCAGTTGTACGATGGTATTCAGCGCAGATGGTCAAGTAGTGACGATGCCTGCCGATTATGAATTTTAAAATGTAAAATATATGATAAGAAGTAGAACAAATACAAGCGACCAAGTATTTGACGCGCTAACGCTCAATGCCGAGATTATCATTCTTGGTGGAAGCACAAGACAGATGTTCTATACTACTGAGGGGACATACGAAGATGACAGAAAGTATGTTCCTTGTATTCTTGGCGGTAAGGTGTATGTCAACGACCCCTCTGAGATTATGAACGGATGGGTGGAATTGACCGATATAGAATGGTACACCCAAATGCCTGAGGATGGAGATTACACCACTGGACGTATTGTGAATCCTGCTCAGTCAGTATTGGACGATGTTGATGTGTACGATGAAGAGACTGGTGAATTGATACACGAAGCCGCATGGAAGAGTTCGGACTATCTGATTAGTGATGGCTCTAATGCTGCTTGGTGTTCAGAAGTTCCTAATCTGTGCCTGATTGTACGCAAGAACGTATCGGCTTTAACAGCCATGCCTATCTATGCAGTGTTGAAGTTCCTTGATACACGCACAGGAATTACAATGCGAATATTGAAGAATATCGACTTCACCACAGAACAATACAACACCGAAATGACTGTGATGAAAGGTGACAGCGGCGACGAGGTTCTTCTTGACCCACTTTCCTTCACAGACACCATTCCATCAGGTGCAACGATTCTTGATATTCCCTGGACTCGTACCGTAAAGGCACAACTAATAGGTGTTGATGGAAACGTTCCCGACAATGAGGCTTGCTATCTTTGGTGCGTAGAGGATGCTTCAACCGTATCTGGCTGGAGAGCATTTACTGCTGACGAGATTGAGGCCATGCAGATTACTGGCGTTAATACGAAGGTAATAACGCTTGATGCTCGCATGATTCATACCAAACTGAAATTGCGTTGCTATGGTTGTCGCAGGGAAGCCGATGCTGCTTGGCAGAATCCTTTAGCGGAGAACAACCCATACTATACGATGCAGTTTACCATGACTCTCAACGATACGTTGCGTGCTGATCCTCTGCAACTGACTGGAGCGAGGCAAGACGTGAATATGAGCATCCCCTGCAACTATGAAATGCAGATTCGCTACAACGGAAAGCCAGTTCCAACTAATCGTTTGTGCCTCTTTAGGGTTCATTGGCAAGCCCAGAACCTCAAAACTGGCGCAATAATCTCTATGGGTTCTTCACCGAACCTTCTCTTCACTCCAAAAGACAAAGGCTTCTCATTCCCTGAGGGCTTTGCTGTTTGGGCTGATGTATCTCTCTATGCAGGTTGCGGAATTGTCGTGCAGAACAACAAGAAAGTGATGCAGGGCGATATGCAAGTTCTTTCACCGACATTTGAATAATCACTAAAGAAGAAATAGCTATGTATTTACTGATTGAAAAGTCACGTCTACCAAAGGGAAGACATTATGAAACGATGCCTGACGGACGTTGCATAGTCAGCGGACGCGAGGCTCGAACGATGGGTGCGCTCGAAGGTGTCACAATAGTACCGAATACTGCCGTTCTGAATGAATTGCGGTCAAAGATGAAGAAAGGAGGTAGCGTATGAATAGTGTAAACGCGGGTCTTGTCGTAGCTGGCATTATCGACGGTACTACCGTTGTTTATGATGTTGCAGTAGTTGACGCATCTGGGAATCCAGTGTCTCTTACTCAGTATTACGATGAAGCGAAATGTACTCCTGATTGGGATTACATCTACAAACATGGAACTGCTGCCGAGAAAGCAACACTTCCTCGCTTGATTATTCGTGCCTTTGATACTTCTTCTGGTCAGGATATTACCAACACGGTTAATATAACCAACGTCTACTACAACGGAAGTCTTGTAGGATTTGACGAAGGCATTTCTACCTCTCAGGGTGGCGTACCAGGTCTGTTAAAGAAAGACACTTTCAGTTATGGTGGCACGAATATCCCCTGCATAATGATAATTGGCAATCCTGCCGATGCTCTGATGAATCCTGATGATGACAGAATCACCTTTGATGGAACTGTTGTCAGTGGTGGCGGTCAGATCAATTTCGCAGAGATTGGTAAGGATATTGCCATTCGCCCGATTGCAGATGCGAACGCAGGGTATTCTGTTGAACTTCACGTTCCATTGAATGTGCCTAAGTTCATCATGACGAACAATAACAACCAAGTTCAGGCTACTCAGAGACTTGCACGACTTTATTACAATGGTGTCGCTGTAAGTGCATCGGATATGACTGGTTACACCTTCAAGTTCTTCGACATTACTGGTCCCACTGAGGTAGAATTGAAGAATACAGACACTGACATTACCATCGGTCAGAGTGCCGTTGCAGGTGACCTGATTACTATCGGTAAGGATGCCGTTGACTGCTTGATGACGATACGCTGTAAGATTTACGACGCATCAGGTAACGAGTTAGCCAGTGGCACAAGTGCCGTGTACGACCTTTCAGACCCTTACATGGTAAAGTGGTTGATTGCTGATAACAGCGCAGGTACTAATGGCGTAGAACTCACTGGACTTGAACCGCGTCTTTCGATGCGCACTGGTCAGACAAAGTACATTCTTCCTAAGCTCTACACCGATAAGGGAGACACGTTCCCCGAAGGCAGCAGTGCCGCAAATGTCACTTGGACTTTCAATGCCGACAACGCAAATACTGGCGAGTCCATCAGCGACTTGCCTGGTGTACCTGCCGAGTCAGGACAGACATATTGCTATCTCCGTTATCAGGACGTTGTTCTGACAAACGAGGTTGGCAATAAGGTTGCACGCCCTATTCTTATTCACGCACAATCATCTGAATTCTAAATACATCGAAATATGAAAGCATCAGGAAGTTTACTTTGCGAAGGTATCATCGACGGACAGAATGGAACTAACGGATATAATTCCGTTGTCGTTCCTATGTATCGCCGTTCTGCTACCGCGCTTGGCAATGGTGACAAACCTACTGGAACACTTACCTACACGTTCTCAATGGGTAGGGTTACTGGTGCTTCTTCATATTTCAATGGATGGAGTCAGAATATCCCCACGGCATCAGCTAACACAAAGCTGTATGTCATCATGGCTGTTGCCCGTAGTCTGTCTGACACTGACGAAATAGTAAAGACGGAGTGGAGTGCTCCAGTGGAGTATGTTGCCGATGGAATGAACTCTGCACCAGTCTTTATATACAAGCGTGCAGAATCAACCTCTGACAAGCCAGCCGACGGAGCTGTATATACCTTTGCCACTGGCGTACTCGCAGGAACATTGAATGGTTGGAGTACAAATATCCCTGCTACAGACAACAACCATTATCCATGCTGGGTACGTCAGGCAATGGCTGTAAGTCGTGATACTACCGATGTTATCAACGCTTCTGAGTGGAGTGATGCCACGAAGCTGGTAGAGGACGGAGTAAGCATCAACTCTGCTGACATTGTATTTTGCATTGACAGCAGCGGAACTACAGCCCCTGCCGATACTGCAACATGGAAAACGACTTTTGCAGAGTTGGATATTAAGTCAGCCAATGCGTCAAAATATGTATGGCAGGCGACCAAGGTAGTGCTTTCTAATGGTTCAACAAAGTACACAGGAAAGCAGTGTCTTGGCAAGGTTAGCGAGTTTGCTTCTATCGTTGAGCAGTTTGCGCTTGGTACGGCATCAGCAGCAGATACGAGTACATGGCAGGACAATACGCCACCATCACCATCTAAAGGCTCTTATCTCTGGACGCGCACTAAGCTAACATATAGCGGTGGTGGTAATACATACACGCCATCGGAAAACGGTCAGTGTGTCGGTTATTTTGGCACCGACGGTGGCAAGGGTTATAGCATTGCCCTGACTCTGATTAGAAACAACCTCTACACTGATGCCAACTGGAATACCTATGCAGAATTAGGACATTCTGAGAATTACATCAAGCGTACTGGTGACAGCGATTTTACTGCTTGCCGTGTAAGTGACTATTTCGTAGTTACTGGTACATCAAGTGACTCAGGTAAGAATCATACTGCTATCTATAAATGCACAAGCGTTAACGCAAATTCCATCACTGGCACTTGTGTAAGCCATACAAAAGATGGCGAAAAAGGTGAT
>ODAJ012192609.1_pt1 | contig 62445 bp, 48 predicted proteins | sample 1539241 | NCBI WGS metagenome assembly ODAJ01 (sample SAMN02144231, study PRJEB22623) | gut metagenome | biome: sheep rumen | host: Ovis aries | place: New Zealand | reverse complement strand
TAAATTCGACCTCCTCCCCCATAGATGGGGACCCCTTCGAAAGTACAGTCGCATTGTGCAGACCATATGCAAATCTAAAAAGGATTTTTTTCTCATTCGTGCTGACGCACTGCCTTTTTGACAATACCGTGGCTGCTTATGCAAGCATAGCACCCCCGATATTCTCAAAAAAACGCAGTATTCTCATACTGCTATGAGAAAAAAATCCTTTTTTATTTGCGTATGTGCAAAAAAAGTTGTAAATTTGCACACAAATTAATAAATTAGAATCAGTATGGCTATAAAAGAACGCATCGAAGACCTGCTTGAGCAGGTAGAACAGATGTCAGCAAGCAATGCCGACGAGTTGGAAGCATTGCGGATCAAGTATCTTTCCAAAAAAGGCGAAATAACAACGTTGTTCAACGAGTTCCGTGAAGTCCCCGCCGATCAAAAACGCGAATTGGGACAGGCACTCAACGCCCTCAGACAAAAAGCCGAGACATCGATCAATACGATGCGTGAGCAGTTTGAGGCCCAGAGCGCCAAAGCAGACAGGCTCGACCTCACCCGTACGCCCGATCCTATCGAATTGGGCACACGGCATCCCCTTTCGTTAGTGCGCGAGGAGATAGTGGACATCTTCTCACGTATCGGTTTCACCGTAGCCGAGGGCCCGGAAGTGGAGGACGACAAGCACGTTTACGGACTGCTGAACTTCGCGCCCGAACACCCGGCACGCGACATGCAGGACACATTCTTCATCGAGAAAGAGCCGGGTATCCAGAAACCGACCGACATCCTCCTCCGTTCGCACACCTCTTCCGTACAGACGCGTGTGATGACAACCCAAAAACCGCCGATCCGTGTCCTCTGCCCCGGACGCGTCTATCGCAACGAGGCCATCTCAGCCCGAGCACACTGTTTCTTCCACCAAGTGGAGGGGCTTTATATCGACAAGAACGTGTCCTTTGCCGACCTCAAAGAGGCATTGCTCTATTTCGCCAAAGAGATGTTCGGCGCAGACACACAGATCCGTCTGCGTCCTTCCTACTTCCCGTTCACCGAACCGAGTGCGGAGATGGATATCAGCTGTAACATCTGCGGCGGCAAGGGCTGTTCGTTCTGCAAAGGAACCGGCTGGGTGGAGATCTTGGGTTGCGGCATGGTGGATCCGAACGTGTTGGAGGCTTGCGGCATTGACAGCAAGGTCTATTCCGGATATGCTTTCGGCATGGGAGTTGAACGCATTGCCAACCTCAAATACCGCGTCAAAGACCTGCGTCTGTTCTCGGAGAACGATATTCGTTTCCTACGTCAATTCGAAAGCTGCTAAACTATGATTACTACCCGTATATACAAAGTCGCTGACCATCATTTCGCCTTCACGATGGAGGAGAAAATCTTAGACCAACTGACCAACTATGCTCCTTTTGAGGTCTCGGAGGGAGATCCGCTCTATACACTGACCATAGTGGATCGCCCTCTCGCTTCGTATGAGCAGATGACTCATGTCTTCACCGACACCTCGGACGATGACATGCCGCGCATCGAGGTCTATCGGGATGCAGAGAAACGCCTCTTCCGTGTATCGATGTGGAAAGAGAGCCCTGTCTGCATGGAGATGGAGGCGGCGCTCGATTTCTCGAAAGCCGAACTGTATATCCATCCCGAACAGAAAGCCACCCGTTTTGCCATTGATAATGCGGCTATGTTGCTCTATGCTTTCCGCACCGCTACGCTCCACACCCTGGAGATGCATGCCTCGGTGATCATGAAAGACGGCTTCGGGCAACTCTTCTTAGGTCACTCCGGCACCGGCAAATCGACCCACTCGCGGCTATGGCAGGAAGCCTATGAGGATGCCGTTCTCATGAACGATGACAACCCCGTGGTACGTCTCCTGGCTTCCGGCGAGGTGCGCGTATATGGTTCGCCATGGAGCGGCAAGACGCCTTGCTACAAGCAGTTGTCCGCCCCCGTACGGGGTATAGTGAAACTCGATCAGGCTCCGCAGAACGAGATCCGCCGGATGAAACTGCCGGAGTCCTACGCGTATATGCTCTCGTCCTCCAGCGGACTGAAGATAGAGCCGGAAATGATGGACGCACTCTACGATACGATTTCGCAGATCATCCAGACCGTACCGATGTATCACCTCGATTGTTTACCTGACACAGACGCTGCACGCTTATGCCACGATACACTGAGCAAATAACGGCACTCCTGCGTGCCATGATCTGGGACGAGGCACTGACGATAGACCCTTCGGTATTGCTGGAACGCGAATTCTGGTATGCACTGCGCCGCCAGCAGCTGCACCATATGGCTGCCGTCTGGGCACTCAACCACAAGCTGCCGGTTTATGAAGCCGCACAGCAGAAACTGCAGATATTCCAGTCGCTCCAACGCCAGCAGAGACAGAACACCCTGCTGACCGATATTGTCACCCTCATGCGGAAGCATGACATTGAGCCGGTGCTGATCAAAGGCTACTCGATAGCGGTGTTGTATCCCAATCCGGATATGCGGGAGTCGGGCGATGTGGATATGTATGTAGGCGAGCAGAACTACGACAAGATGATCAGGATCATGAAAGAGACCTATCCCGAAGCCTACTGGTTCTCCGAGGAGCATGCAGGTCTGCACTTCACGATGGTGGTCGATCAGCAGATAGACCTCGCCGCCGAGATGCACCGCGTGGCGATGGAGTTTCACTCGATGCCCAAAGCCAATGCCGCCTTCCAGGAGTTCACACAGGCAGAGATGGCTCATCCGCGGCAACTTACAGTCGGCTCGACCGAAGTGTCTATTCCTACCAAGGAGTTTGACGCGCTCTATATACTGATGCACGCCTGGCACCATTTCGAGTCGAGCGGAGTAGGGTTGCGCCAGCTCGCCGACTGGGCTATTGCATTAAAACAACTTGACGCACGCGAACGCGAAGCCTTCGAGCCGCGCTTGGAGAAGCTTCTTCGCCGGATGAGCATGCTCGATATCTGGCGCACCTTTGCATGGGTGGTGGTCAATAAGATCGGTCTGCCGCGCGAGGAATGCATGCTATACGACGACGCCTGTCAGCAGAAAGGTGAACAGCTCTACCGCCAGCTCGTCAAAGACGGACACTGCGGGCGTGAACCCAAACTGCAATACTTCGGCAAAACAATGTATTACTATCCCTACTCACGCCCGGAGAAAGGACGACTCAAACAGAAATGGTACACCCTGAAGAGACTGACCTTCCAGGCCTTCCAGTTACGCAAACTGTTTCCTGAGTTCGCATGGCGGAGTTACATAGGACAATTTATTTGAGAACATGACAATAGCTTTATTCGGCAATACTTCCAAGTCGGAGACGATGATTGAGGTTTCTCACATCTTGGAGTTTATGAAACGCAATAATGTGAATGTGCTTCTCTCGCAGGAGATCCGGCAGGAGTTGAACATGCGCGAGTTGCCGGCTTTCCCCGAAGACTGGGAAGGCGAACAGCAGCCTGAGAACATCTACGGCGAGCCGATCGATTTTGCGGTGTCGGTAGGCGGTGACGGCACTTTTCTGACCACTGCTGCCACGATAGGGGACAAGAATATACCTATCCTTGGTATCAACTGCGGACACCTCGGTTTTCTTGCAGATGTGCAGACCAAGGATGTGGATCAGATTCTGGCACAGCTCCTTGCCGGCGAATATACGATAGAGCAGCGCTCGCTCATTACGGTCTCCTGCAACAAAGAGGGACTCATCCTCTCGCCCAACGCCCTGAACGAGGTGGCTATCATGAAACAAGGTTTCAGTAGCATGATTTCGATTGAGGTGAAGGTCAATGGCGAGAAACTGCACACCTACCATGCCGACGGTCTGGTGGTCTCCACCCCCACAGGCAGTACCGCCTACAATCTCTCTATCGGCGGACCGCTCCTTGTGCCGCAGTCACGGGGGATAGTACTCTCGCCGATCGCCACACACAGTCTGACTGTCAGACCGCTGGTGGTGCCGGACGACTGGAAGTTCGACCTCAAAGTAAGCACCCGCTACGGCAACTACCTGATCTCGGTGGACGGGCGGTCGATGATCCTCAGCGACGAGATCAAACTGCATATAGAGAAAGCACGCTATACCGTCAAACTGGTGCAGATAGGCGAGAACAGTTTTCTTAACTCACTACGGACAAAACTGAATTGGGGAAAATGATATTAGATGCAATAATCTGGAATGTGGATCCCGTGGCGTTTCACTTGGGGTCATGGGAAGTGCGGTGGTACGGCATACTTTGGGCACTAGGGCTCTATCTGTGCTGGAAGGTAAACGAGCAGATGTACAAACGCGAGAACTGCCCCGCTGAATGGCCGGACCAGCTCTTCGCATGGATGGCTGCCGGCGTTATTATCGGTGCCCGGCTGGGTCACTGCTGGTTCTATGAGTGGTACCTGACCGACGACCCGATACAGCTCTTCGGCTGGACAATCAACTACCGCAACCCTTATATCGAACACCCTCTCTGGCTGCTGAAGATCTGGCAAGGAGGCTTGTCAAGTCACGGCGGCGCAATAGGTCTGATCATCGCGGCAATGCTCCTCAACAAGTACAAATACAGCCGCTACCCGCAGTTCCAGACCTCATGGATATGGATTTTGGACAGGCTCTGTGTAGGTGTTTGTATTACGGCTACGCTCATCCGCTTCGGTAACCTCATGAACAGCGAGATCTACGGCGGTCCCACGGATCTGCCGTGGGGATTTGTCTTCGTCCGCGACGGACAGACCGAGCCGTGCCATCCGACACAGATATACGAGATGCTATACTGCCTCGTAGCCATGGCTGTGACCTGGCCTATGTACTTCTTTACCGAGGCTCGCAGACGCGAAGGACTGCTTCTGGGTACTTTCCTCAACATAGTCTTCGTCACCCGCTTCCTGCTGGAGTTTATCAAGAACGACCAGGAAGCTTTTGAGGCAGGGCACCTGCTTAATATGGGACAGATCCTGTCCATTCCGTTTGTCATCTTAGGCACCTGGCTTATGATACGCGCCTATAGAAGACCGATGCTTCCGGTGGTGGACAAACAGCCGGAAAGCCTCGACCCGAAATACCGGGAGAACGGACAAAAGACCGCTTCCGTCAAAGATAAAAGAACAAAGACAAAATGAACAAGAAAGATCTGAGAATAGTATTTTTAGGCACGCCGGAGTTCGCAACGGCCTCGCTGCGTGCGTTGGTAGAAGGCGGATATAATGTAGTGGCGGCGGTAACGATGCCCGACAAACCGGCAGGACGCGGACACAAAATGCAGTATTCGGATGTCAAGAACTACGCCCTTTCGGTGAATATCCCTGTCTTGCAGCCGGAGAAACTGAAGGATGAAGCCTTTGTTGAAGAACTGCGTTCTTACAACGCCGACCTGCAGATAGTAGTTGCATTCAGAATGTTGCCGGAGGTGGTATGGGCAATGCCGCGACTGGGGACATTCAATCTTCATGCCTCACTGTTGCCGCAGTACCGTGGTGCTGCACCGATCAACCGGGCTGTGATCAACGGCGATGCCGAAACAGGCGCCACTACATTCATGCTCAAACACGAGATCGACACAGGTAACATTATTCTGCAGGAACGAATCCCCATCGGTGAAGACGAGAATGTGGGTTCGGTTCATGACCGCCTGATGGAGCTGGGCAAAGGGCTGGTGACACGTACGGTGGATCTGATCATTGACTGTGAGAACAGCGGAAAGCCGCTGCCGACAAAGCCTCAGGAGGAGGTGGCGCAAATGCTTCCGGCACCCAAGATCTTCAAAGAAGACTGCGAGATACACTTTGCCGAAAAGACCGCCAGAGAGGTTCATAATTTCGTTCGCGGACTCAGTCCTTATCCCACAGCGTGGACAAACCTCACTATCAACGGACAGGAGTTCGAGAATGTGAAGATTTATAACGTAGAAGCACTGCAAGGGTGCGAAGCACAGAGTACAAAAGATATCATCGTTCCTTGTAAAGAAGGAGCGGTGCGGATTTTGGAGTTACAAGTGCCCGGAAAGAAACGGATGGATGCCAAATCTTTTCTCAACGGGCTGCATGGATAAAATAATTGGTGGTCAGTGGTAGATTATTTAGCACTCATAGACAAATACTACGCAGACTCTCCGGAGTTACGGCATATTCTGTTGACGCACAGCCGGCAGGTAGCCGACCGGGCTCTTGAGATCGTCGCCCGTCATCAGGAATGGGTGGAGAGCGGGGTGGTGGATCCGCAGTTTGTAGAGGAAGCGGCAATGCTACATGACATAGGTATTATCTATTGCAATGCTCCTAAAATCTACTGCATGGGTTCACACCATTATATCGAACACGGCTATTTGGGCGCCGAACTGCTGCGCAGAGAAGGTCTGCCTAAACACGCCTTGGTAGCAGAACGCCATACCGGCACAGGAATAACTCTGGAGCAGATCATCTGTCAGGAACTGCCTATACCGCCCGAACAGAACTATTGCCCCGAAAGCATCGAGGAGAAAGTGATCTGCTACGCCGATAAGTTCTATTCAAAAAGCCACCTCGGTGAAGAGGTGGCTCTCAGCAAAATCAAAGCCAATATATGGCATTACGGCCATGATGCTATTTTGCGGTGGAACAGTTTGGAAGAACTGTGTTCCTGATGCCAACTGTCAGATTGTTTCTACGCCGGCTTTGCCGTGGCATTGTTTGTATTTCTTACCGCTTCCGCATGGACACGGGTCATTGGGACGCGGTTTCTTCTCTACATGGATAGGCATCTGGCGTTGCTGCTCGCGTGTGTCGCGTCCCGCAGCGGCTGCCTGACCGCTTCTGAGTGCAGCCTGCTGCACGGCGTCTTTCTGCATCCGGTAGCGCGACATATCCATGCGCCTCTGTTGCTGTGCTTGCTGTACGCGATCCGGCTCCTGGCTGTAGATCTGTCCACGGAAGAGCATAGCGATAGTACGGCGGTTAAGTGAGTCTAACATCTCGCGGAAAATACCAAACGACTCTAACTTATAGATCAAGAGCGGATCCTTCTGCTCATAGGAAGCATTCTGTACCGATTGTTTCAGTTCGTCCAACTTGCGGAGGTGCTCTTTCCACTCATCGTCGATGATCAGGAGCAACATGCGTTTCTCGAACTCACGAACCAGTTCCTTCGACTCACTCTCAGCTGCTTTCTTGAGGTTAACGGCGATATTATAGACGCGTTTGCCGTCGGTGATAGGTACACTAATATTCTCAAACTGTGCACCCTTTTCCTCATATACGCGTTGAATAACAGGATTAGCAGTCCTGATCATTGTATCCATCCGGCGTTTGAAGGTCTCCAAAGCCGCTTCAGACAATCGCTCCACCAGTCGGTTTTCACGCTCGGTGAAGAAAGTGTTCTCGTCGAATGGCATATCCATACCAAAGACCTCCAGCACATTGTACTCAAGCGAACCGAAGTCTTTGGTGTCACGGGCGTTGAGAATCAGGTTCTCTGCCAAGTCGCAGATCATATTGGTGATATCTACGCCTATACGCTCACCCATCAAAGCGTGGCGGCGCTTGGCATAGATCACATTACGCTGCTGGTTCATCACGTCATCGTATTCGATAAGGCGTTTACGGATACCAAAGTTGTTCTCCTCCACCTTCTTCTGCGAACGCTCGATAGAGTTGGAGATCATGGAGTGCTCGATCATCTCTCCTTCCGGCAGACCCATGCGGTCCATGATCTTGGCTACCCGTTCCGAACCGAACATACGCATCAGATCGTCCTCCAGCGATACATAGAAGACCGAACTACCGGGATCTCCCTGACGGCCTGAACGACCGCGCAGCTGTCTGTCCACACGCCGGCTCTCATGTCGTTCGGTACCGATGATTGCCAAACCTCCGGCTTTCTTAACATCGTCGGTGAGTTTGATATCCGTACCACGACCTGCCATGTTCGTAGCAATCGTCACAACACCTGTCCGTCCAGCTTCGGCTACCACTTGTGCCTCCTGCTGGTGCAACTTGGCATTGAGGACATTGTGCTTGATCTTACGGAAGTTGAGCATCTTGCTGAGCAACTCCGATATCTCGACGCTAGTGGTACCTACCAGTACCGGTCTTCCCTTTTTGACCATTGCCTCGATCTCGTCGATGACGGCATTGTATTTCTCGCGTTTGGTGCGGTAGATACGGTCATTCATGTCTATGCGGGCAATAGGCTTGTTGGTAGGAATGACTACCACGTCCAGTTTGTATATATTCCAGAACTCACCGGCCTCGGTCTCGGCTGTACCGGTCATACCTGAGAGCTTGTTATACATACGGAAATAGTTCTGCAAGGTAATAGTAGCGAAAGTCTGTGTAGCAGCCTCGACCTTCACATTCTCTTTTGCCTCTACAGCCTGGTGCAAGCCATCCGACCAACGGCGGCCTTCCATTACACGACCGGTCTGCTCATCGACAATCTTCACCTCACCTCCATCAATGATATAATCCACATCTTTCTCAAAGAGCGTATAGGCCTTGAGCAACTGGTGAACGGTATGTACGCGCTCGGACTTGACGGAGTAGTTGGTCATTATCTCGTCCTTCTTCTGCTGTTTCTGCTCAGCTGTGAGCCCTGTTTCGTTCTCCAGTTCTGCCAACTCCGAACCCACATCCGGCAGGACGAAGAACTGCGGATCTTCTGTAGAACCGGTCATAAGGTCAATACCCTTGTCGGTCAGCTCGATAGTCTTGTTCTTCTCGTCGATAACGAAATAAAGTTCGTCAGTAGCGATGTGCATGTTCTTCTCGTTCTCCTGGAGGTAGAACTCTTCAGTCTTCTGCAGACGCACTTTGACACCGGTCTCGGAGAGGTATTTGATAAGGGCTTTGTTCTTAGGCATTCCCTTATATGTACGGAAGAGTGCCAACTCGCCTTCCTCGCGCTCCTTGGGATCGTCCGAACCCATCTTCTGCTTGGCTTCAATGAGCAGTTTGGTGGTGAGATTGTTTTGCATCTTTACCAGTCTCTCCACGCGATCCTTGTATTCGTCGAACATCTGGTCTTCGCCTTTGGGCACAGGACCTGAGATGATAAGCGGTGTACGGGCATCGTCAATCAAGACGGAGTCCACCTCGTCCACAATAGCGAAATTATGGCCGCGCTGTACCAAGTCCAGTGGCGAGATAGCCATGTTGTCACGGAGATAGTCGAAACCGAACTCATTGTTGGTACCGAAAGTAATATCGCAGGCATAGGCTCTGCGGCGTGCCTCCGAGTTAGGCTGGTGCTTGTCAATACAATCAACAGTCAGGCCATGGAACATATAGAGCGGTCCCATCCACTCGCTATCACGTTTGGCAAGATAGTCATTGACAGTCACTACATGTACACCCTCATGGGTGAGCGCGTTAAGGAATACCGGTAGGGTGGCGACAAGGGTCTTACCTTCACCGGTAGCCATCTCGGCGATTTTGCCTTGGTGCAGTACAACACCGCCAAAGAGCTGTACATCGTAGTGGATCATATTCCAGGTAATCTCGTTGCCGCCGGCAGTCCAGTGGTTGTAATAGACAGCCGTATTGCCCATTATTTCGATGAAGTCATAACGCTCATCGGCAGCCAGATCGCGGTCGTGCTGAGTAGCTGTAACGCACACTTTCTCGTTCTCGGCAAAACGGCGTGCTGTGGACTTGACAATAGCAAAAGCCTCAGGAAGGATGGCTTCCAGTTCCTGCTTGTAGGTTTCTTTAATCTCTTTCTCGAGTTTGTCCACCTCGTCATAGACTTTTTCCCGCTTGTCGATCTCCAGCGAGTCAATGGACGCCTTGAGTCCGGCAATCCGCTCTTTCTTATCTTTGACAGCCGCTTGAAGACGCTCCATCAAAGCTTGCGAACGTGCACGAAGGTCATCGTTGGAGAGCTTGTCGATATCTTGATAGGTCTCCTTGATTTTCTCTACGTAAGGCTGGATGGCACGCATGTCCTTTTGCGCCTTGTTGCCAAAAATCTTAGTAATTAATTCTACAAAACTCATATCTAATTATTCTTTATATTCGTTTTAATGCACAAAATGCGGCACAAAGGTACAAAAAAAATCGCACATGTGCAAATTTATGTGCGATTTTTTCAAGTATTAAGCCTTTTCGATTACTTAGCCGGTGCTTTTGCACCCAGATCATCGAGTGCAAAGTATGCAGGAGTGGTCATACCATGAGTATTTTTCTTGGAAGAGGTAAGAGCAAATTGGAGCTGGTCAACCGTGCCAAGGGTGCTCAGGTCAACAAAAGTCCAGTCTTTTACATAGTCTTTCCCCTGAGCCAAGTAGAACTCCACTTTGCTGTTAACAGCACTGCCGTTAAGCGAACCGGTGACAGTCAGCAGAAAGTAGTCATTCTCACCAAAGGGAGCACCTTCGTCATCCGACATACCGTCACCATTGAGAATGGCATCTACTACCCAAGGAGTATTGCAGACATACATACCAGGAACTTCGGCAGCTGTGTTGAGTCTAACAATATCCAAACCTGTGTAAGAGCCCGTCCATACGACAAAATTATTGCCGCTGTGAGCACCACCGGCTGTCGACATGTCGTTTTGAAAGTCGCCTTTGTACTCGCTGGAGGTCAGGTTAGTCGGTACATTGCCAAAATAATAGGTACCCCATTCCGAAGTCGAAACATCTTGCTGGAGTTGGAAATCTCCGGAGGTGATAAAGCCGGTTTCCGTAAGGTGCATTACACTCTCGGAAGCAATCTCCAGATTCTCAAGATCTGCTACTTGGACCGTTACTTGGGGTTCCTCTTTCTTTTCACAAGCTGCAAAAACCAATGCCAATGCAGCTACCAAAAATAGTTGTTTTTTCATTTTTGAATTGTTATTAATAAAAGTTAATGATTAATTGTAGTAATATACAATATCTTATTTTTTTGTTTCGTATAACTCGTATGCCCGGTTGATGAGGCATAAATGTCCCGGAATATCTCCGGTTTTGGCTTGCCACCTCTCCTTGCCGTCATAACCGAGGCAGTGCAACACGCCGGACGAGACATAATTCTTGGCATCGGTGAGGAATAGTCCGTCCTCGGTAGGCAGCAATCCGTAAGGGTGTTCGTATTTTGATAAGTCGAAGGGAGACTCTTGTTCGCTAAAATTATCGGTCGAGTACAGGCGCAGTTTCTTGTTTTCCGCATCTAAGACATAAGCCGTTGTTCCATAAATGGCGATATTGGCACAAGGGGTCTCGATGCGACGGATGACCTCTCCGTTTTTTACTACGGCTACAGAGGGCTTGACAGAGTAGTAGTTTCCTTGGCAGCAGACCCATAACTTGTGCTGATTGTCCACACGCAACCGGGTGGGGTTGAGTCCTACAGGGATCTGTTTTATTTCGTTAAATGAATGCAGGTCGATTACCGAAACGGTAGAGTCGTACCTGTTAGGCAGGTATCCGCCGGAGTTGCAGACATAGAGTTTATCCTCCATAATGCACAACTCGTCCGGCTGATGACCTACTTTCACCTCACGAGTGATAGCCATCGTGGCGGTATCGATCTCAAATACCGAACCTAACATGTCTCCATCCGCCACTGAGCCGACATAGGCGCTTATATAGCCTTTGTTTCCATAGAAAGTGATATACCGGCAGTTGGGAATGTCTATCTGGGCAATGTGTCTTGCCTGCAAATCCATCACCTCCACCTTGTGCGAACAGTTGATAACGGCATAGAGTTTGCCGCCATACTGCTGAATGTCATTGCCTACATCGCCTAATTCCTTGAGTTGATTGGGGTTCTGTGCACCGTACCAGTTGCTGTAATACGTGCCCGACTCCAAATTGACATAATCCAAACGGGCTTTGTTGGTACCCATGTTTCCTTCGCATAAGACATACAATCCTCCTTGGCGCACCTCCTCTGTGACCTGTGTGCCGATAGTAGGATAGACGACTTCGTCCCCCCGGCATGAAGTCAGTAAAAATGAGCAAATAGCAAGTGAACAAATGCTGAATGATTTTAATATTTTACAGCTACTGTGCATCGTATATTTTGTTTGGGCATCGGGTAGTTTTGTATCACTTCGTAGTCCTGCCCGAGCAGATTGTTGATTTCTATATTGGCTTTGAGCCATGTGGTAAGGTTGTTCCGGGTAGGGATATTCCATTCCCCATACAAAGACAAATCATGGGTGTACCACGGTTGTACATAGTTATATATACTGTTCTCCTGCTGCGAATACCTCTCGCCTACGTATATAAAGGAGTAGTTCAGCCCATAATGGTCGCCTCGTTTGCTCTCCCAGTCCAATCCCGCAACGGCGCTACCGCTATGCCAGGGGATATACGGAATCTGGTGCCCATAATAGACATCTGAAGGCGAAGTGAGATCAACAGCTGTCTGGTAGGTGTAGTTCAAGCGTGTGCGGAGGGTGAAACGCAGGGGCAAAGAGAGTGATAAGTCGGCTTTTGCATCAACACCGTTGATTTTCACATCGCCCAGATTGAGCATAGTCCAACGGAACTGCTGCCCTTTGGGGTAGGCGATGATCTTATCCGTCACGCGGTTGTAGTAGTAGGAGACCGTTGCGCTGATCGAAGACTTCTCTCCCCGGTGCTCCGTCCCGCTGATAGACGGGAGAGAGGTTTTATACGCCAGTTCGACAGAATGCTGGCGGGCTAACTCCGGTTTCAGATCGGCATTGCCGAGGTCGGTGTAGTAAAGGTCGTTGAAAGTGGGATAGCGGTAACTTTGCTTGTAATAGGCATTGAAACTAAGGTCTATGGCAGGGTAGGGACGCAGCGAAAGAAATACGCCCGGTGTCACACGGGGCTTTTCGTTTGTCCCTTTATCTCGGGTACTTAGTCCCTTCGTTCCTTGCACATGGGTCATCAGCATAGATGCCTGCAAACGCAAATACTCCCGGAAGTTAAACGCCGTAGCGGCAGAGAGCCAATGACTATGCCGGTCAAAATACTCTCGCAGGGGATGCCCGTTATCCACGAGCAGCAAGTTGTCACGCCTCAATGTGTTGTATTGAAAATCATACGCAGCAGACAAATCCCACCACTTGAATATCTGTATCTTGTTGGCAAACGAGAGATAGATCTCCTGCTGGGTGTATTCGTTATCGGAAGGCAGTAGCCGCTCGTCGTAGTTCTTATAATGGGTATAGTCGTTGGCATATTTAAGGAGCACGCGTGTCTGCCATCTTCCGAACCACTCGTCCTGCCACTGGCCTTGCACAAAGCTATTTCTGTCCCATAAGCGCTCTCCATTTCGCCAGACATTATTGACGATAGCTCCAGGCACCCCCCGCTCACTATAATAGTTATATCCGTGTATCCGCCAGAAACCCGTATTGCGATAATAGTGATGTATTCCAACCTCAGTACGAATAGCATTCACGTCGCCGTTTTGGCGTATAGCTGTGGTGTCATAGGCTGTCTGTCCGTTGGGAAGGACACGCTTGTATCGGAAAGAATATTTGCCGTCAGAATAGACATATTCGGCATCCATGGTAAGAGACAGTCCGTCCCGGAGCTTTATATCCACACCCACAGAGGGATTGGCCAAAGCAAAACTGCCACAACGCATCTTGGCGTGCACATGGACTTTCTCGTTATCTTTGAAATACGGCCTTCTACTCGTCAGATATACATTACCCGCTGCGCCAAACTCCCGAGCCGACTGGAAGATATCGGATTTCTGGCCATGGTAGAGGTCAATCTCCTCCATGTTGTCGAGCGAGAATTTGCCCAAGTCCACTTGCCCGTTTTGGGCATTGCCCAACTGTACACCGTTGTAATAGACAGCTGTATGCTGACTACCCATCGAGCGGACATTAATAGTCTTGATACCACCCACACCGCCGTAGTCCTTAAGTTGGACACCGGAGAAATAGCGCAAAGCATCCGCTACTGATAGCGCATTAAGCCGCTCCAGTTCGGCACCTTTCAGGCTCTGCGGTACAATGACATCCTTGGTCAGCGCACGAGCGGTAATCACGACCTCGTCCATCTCTTTGTGGCGAATGCTGTCGCCGGACTCCTCCGTCAAAGAAGCCCGCACGCCTATAGGTGCGAAAAGAAAAAAGAATAATATGTATGAACTTCTACGTATTTGCCTCATTACTCTGTACCGCGAGAGTGACGCTAAAAAATCTTCGATGGCAGGTTTTCTGACTTGTCTCTTTCTACCGCCTTCCCGTTCCCTGAGGAATAGTGGCTTGTGGCAGAAATGCCGTGGGTACGGCCAATGAGATTTACAGCAGCGCGTCTGTACAGGATTTACACCTGTTTCCCTATTACCTTTTGGCTACCGATTGTAGCTAAAAGCACCATCTATATTATTTGTCGTGTTTATGTTCGTACAATGCCTCCTCTACGTTGATAATATAGTCGCCCATCTTTTCCATTTCGAGCACTATATCCATATAATTCACTCCGGTAGAGTAGTCATATACATGATCTGTAATGTCTTGCATGTTGCGAGTCTTCAGTTCATCACGGAAATTATTGATCTCGTTTTCCATGTTGGTCATCTCGAGAAACTCATCTTCTGTGATATTCACGCGTTCCAAAGCTTCTACCATTTTGGCTTCGGCACCGGAGACGAGATAAATCATCAGTTCTATATTCTTGTTCTGAGTTTCATTATATTCAATCTTACTGTCATGTTTGTGGCGGATATAACGCGACAGATTGTAATTGGCATCGCCCACTGACTCCAACTCTGAAACGATACGCAGCATTTTGTGTACTTCGCGTTTGGACAGTTCGGAGAGCCTGCCGTCTGCTACTTGGTTCAGGTACTGCGCTATCTCGTATTCCATATTATCGCATATGCCCTCGTATTTATCAATACGGGCAGCTATCTTCTCAAACAGTTCCTCATCCTCTTCGTTCAGCAACTCATGGATCATGCCTACCATCCGCTGGGTACGGACAGCAAAGACGTGAACTTCTTTCCATGCCTGCAGAATCGACAACTCGGATGTGGACATCAGTCCTCCTGAGATAAAATGCAACTGACTGTCGGTAAGTTTCTCTTCCGGTTTCGATGGAATAATCATTGTCACCAGACGCTCCAATAGGGGCACAAAACCTATCAAAATCATCGTATTGATGACATTAAACGAGGTATGGAAAGTTGCCAAAACGGCATTCAGTTTGTCTGGCGAGACATCCGAAGGCACCCCCGGAGTGAACTCCACGCTCCATACCTCGCACACTCCGCCAACAAACCAACGGAATACACATAACACCCACACCACGCCGAAGAGATTGAACACCAAGTGCGCCATAGCGGCGCGGCGTGCCTGTACAGATGCGGACAGAGCAACCACATTAGAGGTGATAGTCGTACCGATATTCTCTCCCAGAACCAGTGCTATTCCCATGTCGATAGGTAACACATGCGTGGAGCAGAGTGTCATTGTGATAGCCATGATAGCAGCAGAAGATTGTACCGCAAAAGTCAATATACCACCTACCAACAAATAGAGGAAATAACTGCCGTAACCCCAGCTCGAGGTCGCCACGAAGAAATTGCGCACCGGTGTCATCTGATCCAGGTGCATCTCAGAAGCATTGATTTTAAGCGTTGTCAGCCCCAGTAGCATAAGCGCCAAACCTAACAGGAACTCGCCCAAATCAGTATTCCTGTGATAATGGATCAGTGCTACGGCAAGAATAATCGTTGTATAGACCACAAAACGCAAGTCAAACGAACCGCCTCCCAGCACCATAATCCACGCCGTAAAGGTTGTACCGATATTGGCACCCATGATCACAGAGATAGCCTGAGCCAAAGAAAGGATTCCTGCAGATACGAAACTGACGGTCATCACCGTCGTGGCTGTAGATGACTGGATAGCTGCTGTAATAAAGGCTCCGGTCAGCACACCCGTGAAACGGTTGGTGGTCATTTTGCCAAGCACATTGCTCAGTGTACTACCTGCCATCTTCTGCAAGCCTTCACTCATCACTTTCATTCCGTACATCAGCATTGCCACGGAACCGATGAGTGTCATTATCTGTATAAAAAGTGTCATCTACTACTTAAACTTAGAAATCCGATGCAAAGATAATAAAAAAAATACAGACTACCAAATTTTATATCCATATTTTTGCTGATTAGTAAAAAAATGAGCCATAAAAAAGTCCGATGGCATAGAATTTGCTCATTAAAAGACAAAATCAAATTATTCAGAATATGAAACAACGAGTGTTATTTTTATTTTCTGTTCTCTTCCTTTCGGTGTCGAGTTATGCAGCGATAGTGTCGGTTGTAGTGGCGGATTCAGCTAATTCGCTCATTCCCGAAGCCTCCGTTAGGAATCTCTGCTCGCGTAAGAGTTATACCACCTCGGTTGACGGGCGTGCAATTGTGATGATGACTAAGAACCAATGGATTCGCATCTCTGCTGACGGGTATAAATCCCGCAAAATGCGCTGGAACGGTAAGGATTCCCTTCTCTGGGTGACATTAACTCCTAAACCTGCGAAACAGACCAAGAGACCGAAACTTGGAAGTTATGCTTCGTCCGACGGAGTTGTTTTTTATAGTATGTCGCCCCGCACCTATACCTCCAAGTCTATTGACCACATTGCTCTTATGGAGACCATGGAAGCAGAAACAGAATTGATGGATGAGAAAGTTTCGGCTCCGATAGCCTATGGAAAGGCAGGTAATAATATCTCCGCCGGCAAACTGACTGCCGGGGAGGTTAACGATTTCGCCAAATGGTATCAGTGGCCGTCTATCATAGACGACACCTTAAAAGATCATGTCTCTCTCTGGCGCATTGTGCCGCGCCATCGTTATACGGTGCAGGTGACCAACAAAGAAGGCTTTCCGATAGTATCCCGCGCCGTTAGTTTGCTAGACCATTCAGGTAACACAATTTATCAGGCAGTGACCGATAATACCGGTAAAGCAGAGCTTTGGTATCAGCTAATCAGCAATAACCTCTGCGGCAAGCACGCAGGTCTGAAGATCCGCGTAGATAACCAAGTAATCGATGCCAAAGACTGGTATGAAGGTCTGAACCATATTATTTTGGACGAGCCATGCGAGGCAAGCGAGACTGCCGATGTCCTCTTTGTGGTGGACGCCACAGGTTCCATGGGCGATGAGATATACTACCTGCAAGCAGAGATGAAGGATGTCATCCGTCGCTCGCAGAATGCAGTCGAAGGCCTGCAGATACGTACCGGAGCTGTCTTCTATCGTGACTATAGCGACGACTATCTCACCCGTATCTCGCGTCTCACAGACAATATAGAAACCACCCAGCAGTTTATCGACAAACAGCACGCTAACGGCGGAGGCGACTATGAAGAGGCTATTCCCGAAGCGCTCAAAGCTGCGCTTAATGTCTCCGGTTGGAACGAAGAAGCCCGTGCACGTATTATATTCCTTGTGCTTGATGCACCTTGCCACAAGGATTCGGCAACGCTTGCAATGCTTCACGAACAGATTCTCAATGCCTCTGCAATGGGTGTGCGTATCGTCCCCGTGGTATGCAGCGGTCTGGATAAATCTGCAGAACTGCTGATGCGGGAAATAGCTTTGGCTACCAATGGTACTTCCTTCTTCCTGACTGACGACTCAGGTATCGGTGACTCTCATATCAAGCCATCTACCGATTCTCTCAAGGTAGAACACCTCAATGATATGCTGGTACGAACCATTCAGGAGTTCACTACTATGCCGTCTTGTACGGCATCCGAAGAGGAGGGGGAGATGCATATCCTGCCGTATATACCGAATCCCTTCGAGACGCAGGATCTGATTTCCGATCCTTCAATCCCGCACGGAGAGTCAACGCTCTACCTGATTGATATGTCAGGTAAGGTGATAGCAATCTTTGAGGGTGAGATGGATGCGGTCTCTGCACAGCAGATATCCTCCCGCTACGGCTTGTCCAATGGCGTTTACCTCCTCAAAGCTTTTTATGACGGTCAATGGAACACCAAGAAACTAATCATCCGCTAAATCACAAATATATGAAACATTCTAATTGGATATGTATGCTGTCAGCCATTCTTTTGGGCATAGTGCTCTTTACAGGCTGCGAGAAAAAAACTGTCACCTCTCCTGCAGCAGGGCATATGTATGTAGCATCATGGGAAGACGGCTCATCCGAGACTGTCTATCTCTATGAAGACGGTAGCGCCGAGTTGATCCAAAGTCCCGTGGCTGCCAAGTCAATTGACAACACCCATCTTTATTGGGTGGAGGAAAACAATACCATTGACGTCAAATACGGCGAGAACAAAATTTGGCGGCAGGATTTGTGGAATCAGACTATTATTAGTGGCAAATTCGGATATTATGATATAAATGACGAGGAATTGGCGGACCCTAAGGGGGTTAAGACTCCTGAACATCAATACGGAATGGGTATCAAGTTCATTTATCCGACCTCAAAAGCTACCAAATTGTATGTCTTAATCCAGTAATAACTCCCTAAGAGGCACAACGACAAAATCCCGTTGTTCCCATAAAGGATGAGGAATGGTAAGTGTCGGCGATGAGATGAATATCTCGTCGCCTTTTTCGTCAAATGCACGGATGAGGTCAATATCTATGCAGCGGTCTGCATAAACAGGTTTATCCGAAGACGCTGCAGGACGGCTTTTAGCTGTTCTGCCCAACTGACGTTCAATGGCCTGGGTGTCTTCAAGCAGGGCGAACAAATCTTGCTTTGTCCTTATTCCAACGCAACAGTTGCAGAACGGGTGTTCTGACTCAAATCCCCAAGGTTCAGAGTAATAGAAATGAGACTGACAAAAAACATTACCACTGCGGCTCAAAAGCGAAATGGCTTCATTAATTGTTTTCTCCCTGTCCCCCAAATTGGCTCCGAGTGATAGATAGACAATCATGAGAAAGTTTGATTGTAGAAGAGTAGAGTGGAGACCCTGTTTTGGTGTCTTCGGACATAAAAGGCTTGAACTCGTCCAATTTGGAGATGGCAAACACTGCTACCAGCACCACAATACACCCTTTGACAAACCCAGCCACCCCGCCTAAGAGACGGTTTAGAGTACTAAGATGTGCCACTTGTACCAACTCTGAGAGCAGTCGCGCCCCCAAAGAGACTGCCGTACTGATCACCACAAACACCACGGCATAGGCAAAAGCTTCGGAGATGGCGGGGTGTAACTCCCATACATCAGTGATCCAGATAGATACATCGCTGCCAAACATGCGGGATACATACAAGCCCGCTGCTACAGAGACGATACCTATCACCTCTTTGATAAATCCCCGCAGGAAACCCATAATCAGGCATCCTGCGAGGATAATAACTATGCTTAAATCAATCCAAGACATTTATTTCTGTTTCGGGTCATATTCCTCCGGCACCCATTTCTCGCCGGTGGTCTTATGCTGCATTATGACATCTTCGATGCCAATGCCGGGGATTCCACGTGGTGTCACCGACCACTCGTAGCCGGTCAAACCGTTCGAAGCCATCGTAGAGGCTTTATCCAGATACCAGCCCAAGATACCTGTAACAGAACCTACATAGTTAGCGCAGTTGGTTACGCCATGACGGTCTGCACCGGGAATATAGAAATAGGCAAACTTACTATACTCGGACGACGAGCACATGATCTTGTTGTTATAATCGTCTGCCAGTACACGCGATTGCGGATAACCGATGTTATCTGTTGTAGGAGCAAAGACATTGGCATTGGACGAACTGTCCGGGTGCAAAGTGTCGCACTTGGCCAGTGAGCCGTTGTTGTCAAACTCTCCTGTGAAATGTACATTGCGAATAATAACCAAACGTCCGTCTGCCTTGCGCAGTGAACGCATACTTGACTCGTTGGGAGTAGGCTTGAGATCGATGTCGCGGTAGAGATCAGAGAGAGTCAAATCATCATATTTGAGTTTGCTTACTTCCGGCAAACCGATCATGTGGGTAGCACGACGGAAAACCGAACCCTGAATACGTCCCGGACACCAGCCTACTTTCTGGCTTGCGTTCATCGCATAGATATTGTTGTTATAAGACGGGATACAGAGTTGCGGCTGGTTAGCATAGCGTCCCACTGCCAAACCGTTACAACGGATAATAATCTCTTGTCCCATTTGATACATACCATGGCTTGAACCCAAATCTACCGATATACGCAAATTCTGCTGTTCACCGTTAACGATCTCTTGGATTACCATAGCCTTGTAAAAGTTACCGGCATAGTCATCCGTTGTAATACGCCCGCGGATATAGATACCCGGGCCATTGGTTGGAATAGTATCTACCGAATAGAGATACAACTCATGCGTAGCGTCATAGGAACGCTCGCGATAAGGACAGGTATCGCTGGCGAAATTACCTCTTTCGGTCATGAATTTATCCAGGAAATCATCCAAATGGTAAACCGTACCATCGGCGGTCAGTTCGGCTACCTGCTCCTCGGATAAGAACACGTCTTTTTCATTGAGGGCGCGAGGCTCACAGGACGCAAGGAAGAGCACAACTGTACCAAGTACAAAGTACAATAGATATTTAGTAGTTTTCATTGCTTTTAGAATTTATATGTTACAGACAGGAAGAAATTCACACCCCATGCATAGTAGTACTTGGAAGGATATTTCCAGGCATTAGCGGTGATTACTGAGTTCTGGTAGTCCTTAGCTCCCTGACGAACGGCGCGAGGCAAACGTGCCTGCTGGTAACCGCCAGTCTTGAAGTGGGTGTTGTTCGTCAGGTTGGTAACGCTCAAGTTGATCGATATCGACTGACGGTTCTTGAGATAGATCAGTTTACCTACCGATGCGTCAATGAGGAAACGGTTCAGCGGATTGGTAGCCGACAAACTCTCCTGCATTGTCATTACATTATACGGATACTTTAGTACAGGCACTCCATTGTCGTCCAGAACTGCGTTCCCGTATATCGGGTCTCCGGTTTCCGGATCAATTTCCACACGCAAAGCCTGACCGTCATCGGTCTTGATAGCATTGGCATAACTGTCTCCGAACCAACCGTTAACACTGCTACCGTCTATGCGCTCGCCGGTATATAGACCTTGCATTCTGCGCGAAGGAGCTACAGAGAGGTAGTTCCAGTCATGGTAACTAACCGTTACGTCTGCAAACCACATTTTCGGGTGGAAGAAAGACAACTTGAGGCTTGCATTGGCTTGCGGACCCGTTGCCAACTTCAGACCCTTCAGCAGCACACGGTCCTGAGTCTCGAAAATCAGGTCTTTGGTCACTACATCCTGAGTCATCGGCATTCCGTTCTCGGCAGAGGTGACAGCCAAGGCATCGCTGGTGTAGCGGTAGTCGCCTACAGAAGCGGCTCCTGTCAAAGTGAAATAGGTACCTAACTTAACTGCTATGGCTGCCTCAACACCCATGTGACGCTTGTCAATACCAGTCATTGCCTGATTTACAAACGTACGAGCCTCGTCATCATAGTAGCCGTTCAGTTCTGTTCCGTTCCAAGACTGGGTGAAGAATCCAGTCACACGTCCGCGAACGATTGGATAATTGAACTCATAGGTAAGGTCTGCAGACACAACTTTCTCGCTTGCGGCATAGAAATCATGCAGTGATTTGGCATTATCGTGTGTATAGATGTTATCTACTACGCGATCATGAATACGCTGCGAGATATAAGCGTCGCGGGCATAAGGCGCGCGTGTCTCAGCAAGAGCATTCACTTTTAATCGGTTACGTCCGTTGATCTTATAGGTAGCGCCTAACTTGAAAGCAGGATCCAGGAAATGGTGCGCTTCGCCTACCAAGGTGCTTCCGGCATTAGTGTTTTTGCCGTCTGTCATGTCTTGCAGCGCCTTTCTGCCAAGGTACTTCCAGTAGTTGTCTGTACCTCTCTTCTCATCCTCCTGGAGCGCTATAGTGGTCAGATACCATGCACGACCGTTGTGCATGTTCGTTGTACGTTGCATAGATGAGTAGTTGAGTTGCAGCGCATAGTATAAATCTACCTCATAGAAGTTCCATTCGTTCTGGAACCACGCTTTCATATTACCTATGTTTATGCGGTAGTCATAGCCGAAACGGCGTCCGTTTGCTGTGATGATATTATCGTAGCCCTCACGGATCTCATTCTTGCGGACGTTCTCTATATCTGCTTGTGTAAAGCCGCTGTTCGATGCCAACTCTTTGATATCACGGTCAGCAAAAGCATCGATGTCAATCCATTGGTTTCCTCCCAGCAGATCATCGATGGTCTTGTAGTGGATACCCTGCGAGAAGCGTCCCTCCAAGCCGGCCGTCATCTTCAGGTGTGCAAACTTGGTGTTCTGATAATTGATACTTGCCGAAGCTTCCTGAATATCATTGTGGCGGCGCTCTACGAAATAACGCGCAGCACCGGCAGGGTTGTTGGCATTGTTGGCAATATTCGATGCGTACAAGTTGTCCCAGTCAATCTGAGTAGTCTTGTTGTCGCGTGTCTGCCACAAGTGCACCAGATTGTTATATTGTGCCGGATCAATCGAGGGACCGATCAGATAGCCGTCGTCTGCCACCACTCCTGTACCCAAATCACGACCACTCATATCTTTCCCTATGAAGTTACCCCATTGATAGTGAAGACCGTTCTCGTCAAAGAGCTGCCCGGCAGCTGTCTCATTATTGGGGTTATTGATCTGTCCGTCCCAGAAGAACGAAGGCAGGTTACGGTAGTAATCCGGACGGGGATCCGGTGCATTATAGTAGTTCAACGCCGAGTTGGAATACATAGAGTAGTGATATCCGGCAGCGAACTTCATCTTGTTATACTCGTCTATATTGAGGTCAAAAGCAGCTATCACCGTCGGGTCATATGACTTGACGATTCGGCTGTTACGCACTTTGCCGTCCTGATATCCCCAATAGGGGTTGTAGTTGATTGAGCCGGTCAGGTCATATACCTCCTGTGTCACAGCAGCGTTCTGTCCGCGCTCTGTAGGAGCTCCAAAAGTGATCAGACGAAGGCGGTTTCCGTTCTTCCATGCTTTCTCTGCAGAGAGGAAATAACCCAATGAGTAGTATTTGATACCCTCGCCGATAATACCTTTGTTATCCACGTACGGTGAGAAACGGTACGCCAACTGTGCTATCACCGACCATCCGTTTGCCATTACGCCCGAAGCATAAGTGGCATTCACACGGGCTTTGTAGTTACGGTTGGTTCCGGCTAAACCTACTTTCCATCCTTGTGCATAACGGCTCGCACCCATAAGGTAGTTGGTGGATTGTCCCAAACCGCCGAAAGTGAAAGCAGTAGCCTCCATCGGGTTTACAACCTCTTTGTAGCGGCTTGCATCGTTAAGTCCGCCCATTGCAGAGTAGTTGAATTGTCCTCTTTCGGCAGAGTTGAACGGCAGTCCCTCTATATAGTAGGTCTCCGCTGTCGAAGCATAACCACGGTTACGGTAGCGCGCCGTGGACCAGGCAAAAGAGGTTGTGGAGTTAAAGACATCCGTTGAAGCCGACGATGAAGAGGCTTGCGACTGCGAGCGGCCTTCGTCATCGTTCATCTCTTCCTCTGTCAGGTTAAGCAAAATCTCGTCTTGCGTCTGCTTGGCAATGTCCTGAGAGAGTTGGATAGCGGGCATCTCGACAGTCTTGTTCTCTTCCAGCAGGACAAGCTCGATAGTGCCGACATAGCCTTCTGCCTCAACAATCACTTCTTCGTCCATCGCATCCAGATACAGCAGTTGGAATTCACCTTCTGCATTGGTTGTGGTGGCAATGTTTTGACCGCCTAAAAGCACCTTTGCACCAGCCACCGGGCTGTTGGTTCCGGCATCAATCACTTTGCCTCGCAACGTTGTTTGAGCCATGGCTGAGACAGTCAGCATGAGACCCAAAAGCATTGTTAGAACTTTGTTCATAATAGTGGTATTAAATTTATAGTTATTAGAATTCTGCATTTTTAGGTGTTCTGGGGAACGGAATGACGTCACGGATATTCTGCATGCCCGTAACAAAAAGCATCAGTCTCTCAAATCCCAAGCCGAAACCTGCGTGCGGAGCACTTCCGAAACGGCGGGTATCCAGATACCACCACATATCTTTCATTGGTATCCGGCGACGCTCGATCTCCGAGTTCAGTTTGTCCAGACTCTCTTCACGCACCGAACCTCCGATGATTTCACCTATCTGCGGGAAGAGAACATCGGTGCCTTGTACGGTCTTGCCGTCCTCGTTGATCTTCATGTAGAATGCTTTGATCTCCTTCGGATAGTCGGTCATGATAACCGGTTTCTTGAAGTGTTCCTCTACCAGGAATCGCTCGTGCTCAGATGACAGGTCATCGCCCCAATTGCAAGGAAACTCGAATTTCTTGCCGTTCTTGACAGCCTCCTGCAGAATATTGATTCCTTCGGTATAAGGCAGACGCACGAACTCGGTATCAATCACAGATCTCAAACGCTCTATCAGACCTTTGTCCACATACTGGTTCAGGAACTCCAAATCATCCATGCAATGCTCCAATGCCCAGCGAACGCAGTATTTGATAAAGTCCTCTTCCAGATCCATCAACTCCTCTTTCTGGATAAATGCCACCTCCGGCTCGATCATCCAGAACTCTGCCAAGTGACGGGGAGTGTTGCTGTTCTCTGCACGGAAAGTAGGACCGAACGTGTAGATCTTTCCTAATGCCAGTGCTCCCAACTCGCCCTCCAACTGACCGCTTACCGTCAGAGCCGCCATCTTGCCGAAGAAGTCATCGCTGTAGTCGATCTGACCGTCATCCGTCTTCTTGAGGTTATAGAGGTTCTTGGTCGTTACCTGGAACATCTGACCCGCTCCTTCACAGTCGGAAGCAGTAATCAGCGGTGTGTGGAAGTAGAAATATCCGTGCTCATGGAAATACGTATGGATTGCCATTGCCATGTTATGACGGATACGAAGCACAGCGCCGAAAGTATTGGTACGGGGACGCAGATGCGCTACCGTGCGCAGAAACTCCATCGAAAGCCCTTTCTTTTGCAGGGGATACTTCTCAGGATCGGCTGTTCCATAAACCTCCAGTTCTGTCAGTTGGATCTCTACTGTCTGACCGGCACCTTGACTCTCTACCAATACACCTGTTGCAGATATACAGGCTCCGGTCGTCACCGGCTTCAACTGCTCCTCGCCCATCTTCGCAAGATCCACTACTATCTGGATGTTCTTGATAGTCGATCCGTCGTTAAGGGCGATAAAGGATACATTCTTGTTGCCTCTTCGGCTACGAACCCAGCCACGAACATTGATCTTCTCGCCGTAGTTCGTGCACCTGAGTGCGTCTTTTACTTCTGTTCTTTGCATTATATATCTTGTTTATTTATTTTTCTTGTCTTAAAAAGGAACCTCATCTCTGTTGAGTTGGGCGCCGTCTTCTGTCATGGTATTCATGCGAGAGGCAATAGAGATACTATTGTTCTCACTGTCAACGGGCGTCATCGGGAAGTCGTCATCGGTTGCTTCGTTCTCGTTCTGGAACTTGGCATACTTTCCTCTGAACCGCAGCCAGATGCTGTCCGTAGCACCGTTACGGTGCTTGGCAACTACAATCTGTCCCAAACCGCGCAAATCTTTACCCGTCTTCTCATCGCTGTAGAGGTGATAGTACTCCGGGCGGTGGATAAAACATACCATATCGGCATCCTGCTCAATGGCTCCGGACTCACGCAGGTCGCTCAACTGAGGCGTCTTGCCTTCTACACCCGTACGGCTCTCCACACCACGGTTCAACTGCGACAGGGCGATGATAGGTATATCCAACTCTTTCGCCAGACCTTTCAGGTTACGCGAGATGATAGACACCTCTTGTTCGCGGGAACCGAACTGCATTCCTTGTGCGTTCATCAGCTGCAGGTAGTCGATGATCAGCAGCTCTATTTTGTGCTCTCTCTTCAGTTTGCGGGCTTTCGACCGTAACTCAAACACCGAGAGGGATGGAGTGTCATCTATATAGAGTGGGGCATTATAAAGTTCGTTGATCTTGGTGTCAAGCCGTTTACGCTCCTCTTTGGTCATCTTTCCGGTCTTGATCTTGTCGCCCTCGATCTCACAGACGTTCATGATCAGACGGTTTACCAGCTGCACATTGCTCATCTCCAGCGAAAACATCGCTACCGGCTTCTTGTAGTTAACCGCTATATTCTTAGCCATCGAGAGCACAAAGGCGGTTTTACCCATTGCCGGACGGGCTGCAATAATCACCAAGTCGGAGTTCTGCCAACCAGAAGTGATCTTGTCCAACGCCGTGAAACCGGATGGCACTCCGGAGATGTTGCCCTCATTCAGTGACGCTTTGTCGATACGTTGCAGTGCTTCCTGTATTACCGGGTCGATCTGCGTCACATCGCGTTTCTGGGATCTCTCCGAAATCTCAAACACACCTGCCTCAGCGCGGCCTAACAGATCTTCGATATCATTGCTCTCGTCATAGGCAGCCTCTTCTATCTGAGCAGCCATTGCGATGAGGTCGCGCGCCGTTGATTTCTGCGCTACGATCTGTGCATGATACCTCAAATGGGCGGTAGAAGCCACACGGACGGTCAGTTCGCTCAGATAACTCACGCCGCCAGCCTCCTCCAATGTCCCCTGGCTCTTCATTTTCTCCGCTACCGAAAGGATATCTATCGGCTGCTCTTTGGCTGCCAAGGCGCGGATAGCTTCAAATATCAGACGGTTTTTATCCTTATAGAACGACTCCGGACGCAACAAGTCGGCTACCATCATGTATGCCTCTTTCTCTATCATGAGCGCTCCCAGCACCGAGTCTTCCAACTCCGGTGCCTGCGGGGGCAACTTGCCCAAATCATTGGCGCCTACTTTGATGATCGTAGTCGTGTTCTTGCTCTTTTTACTTCTTGTTTCCGCCATAATAGCTTAGTAGATTGTGAGCAGCTACAAAACTGCTTATTTCGTTGTTCAGCACCTGTCTCTCTGCTACTTCGATACGGTGCTCCATATCCTCGCTCTTGTAGAATCCGTCCAGCAATGCCTGGTTGATTGTCTCGTACATCCAATACTTGGCCTGATGTGTACGCTGCGCATCAAAATAGCCGTTCTTCTTCGTGAACGCTATATATTCCTCTACGTTTTTCCAAACCTCCAACACACCCGTGTGGTCTATCGCCGAACAGCATAAGGCATCCGGTTTCCAACCCGATTCGGGAGGCGGGAAAAGAGCCAAGGCGTTCTTGAAACTTACACGCGCGGCGCGTGCGCGTTCAATATTATTACCGTCGCACTTGTTGATGGCAATGCCGTCTGCCATCTCCATGATACCGCGTTTTATTCCCTGTAATTCATCGCCTGTTCCGGTCACTTGGAGCAACAGAAAATAGTCCACCATCGAGTGCGCAGCCGTCTCTGACTGTCCTACACCTACCGTCTCAACCATAATGGTGTCAAATCCAGCAGCTTCGCAGAGTACTATGGTCTCACGGGTTTTGCGCGCTACACCGCCTAACGAACCTGCCGATGGACTGGGACGGATAAAAGCGTTGTTCTCTGCCGAGAGTTCGTTCATACGCGTCTTATCGCCCAGAATTGATCCTCTGGAGCGCTCGGACGAGGGGTCGATTGCCAGCACTGCAAGACGCTTACCCATCTTACACAACTCCGTACCCAAAGCCTCTATGAATGTTGACTTGCCGGCTCCGGGCACGCCTGTGATACCCAAGCGGATAGAGTTGCCTGCATAGGGCAGGCATTTCTCTATCACTTCTTGCGCAATGGCTTGATCAGAGAGCAGGTTGCTCTCCACCAGCGTTACAGCCTGGCTCAGAACAGTGAGATCTCCCCGTCTGATTCCTTCAAAATACTCATCTGCCGAGAGTATTGTCTTTCGGCGGCGGAATGTATGATAGGGGTTTACAGAAGGCAGGTTTTCCACGCCTCCGTTCACTTTCAGTCCCTTGTATTGTTCGTCGTTCTCGGGGTGTACCATACTTATTTAACTGTCCACTTGATAGTAATCACAGTTTTTGAACGTTGCGGATCGTTGGTATAGAGCGTTACTTGGCGGGTGTATTGTCCTGCCGTCAACGGCTTGCCGTTTGCGTCAATGGTATTGAGCGAAACGGTAAACGTACCCTTCTTGCCGCCGTTCACTTTGCCATTGGCAGAGCACTGCAGATGTTTGTTGGCGTTGTAAATGCGGCGGACAATCAGTTGGTCTGCATTATTGTTTGTGAATGCTACGTGCTTCTTGATATTCTTCTTACCGGCAGCCACTACGCCAAAATCAACAGTTGTCGGGATCTGCAGAGCCGGAGCGGTCTGACGCTTCTGGGTGGTCATCTGGCTGAAATCCTCTACTACCTCGCCTTTTAGCGTCACTTTATACTCGTCGGTCTTCACGATCTTGTCATTCACGATGACGTATGCACTCATCTCCACGGGACCGTAGGTCTTGTTGTCCTTGCTGCTGAAGCTCAACAACATTTTACCTGTCTCATTGGGTTTCACCTGCATCAGCGTCACATCTGCATCAAAGCCCTTGGTGCCGTCCATCATGATGGCGATGTTTACAGGCTCGTTTGTCTTGTTTGCATACTCGATCTCGCGGGTTACGACCTGTCCTTTCTTGACAGTACCGAAGTTCACATTCTGCGATTTCATGCTCAGCGCACCCATCTTCACCGGATAGCTGTTAGGAGCCGGCTGAGCAGGCTTCGGAATAACCTCGCCCTTGATAAACAGCTTCTTTGTAGCCTCGGTTGCATTACTGGTGATTGTAATAGTCTTGGAGAAATGTCCCGGACGACCGTTAGGATTGTAGGTCACCGTGATCTCGCCCGTTTCACCCGGATTGATCGGCTCTTTGGGCCAGGATGGGGTAGTACAACCGCAACTGGCGCGTACATTACTCAGTATCAATGCGGACATACCTTCGTTCTTGAAGCTGAACACTACCGACACGCGGCCGTCTGCCTCGTTGATCTTGCCGAAATCATGTTCTGTTTTCTCAAACGTAATCACAGGCTGTTGAGCCATCATGGCTACTGCTACGAGAGCCATAGAGAGCATTGCAAAAATCTTTTTCATTTCTTTATGTAATTTGTATGTAATTTGTTTAATGTTTTTATTCGTTCTTGTTTATTCCGTATTTTGTCCGGTTCAGGAGCCTTACAGATGGTTAATTCTCTATTCTCCTCACTCCTTTTATCTCGTTTATCTTCTTGAGGTCTTTGAACAACTCGTCCAGTTCGGCACGGTCATACACATATACTTGCAGCCGTCCTTTGAAGATCCCGTCGTTTGACTCGATATTGATCGAGTGCATGTTTATATGATATTTCTCCGTCATCGTCTGGAGCACTTGTATCAGCACGCCAAACTTATCTATTCCTTCTATCTCAATCGTCTCGAGGAACGACTGAACGCGGTTGGTGTTCCATGTAGCAGAGTAGATACGCTTGCCGAACGAGCTCTTCAGCACCTGTGCCTCCGGGCAGTCAATCTTATGGATATGCATCTTGCCGTCCGGCGCGAGATAACCTAATACAAGGTCGCCCGGAATAGGATGACAACAGTCGCTCAGGTGATATTTGGTACCTAAATTTTCGTCCGTCAGCACGATGGCATGCGGCTCGCCTTTCTTGGGCTTGACTATCGGCTTCTCCTCGTTATCGGTTATCTGAGGCTTATCCTTGTCCGAACTCAACAATCGCTTCCACCATTTCTTGCGGATAATCTCCTCCAAGTTGTCAAGTTGTATATTTCCTTGCCCGATCTGGCGGTATAGTTGGTAAGGCGTAGTCAGATCATAGTGGTTCAGCATTCTGTGCAACGCCTTGTTTTCGTTCTCGCGCTCGCCCAACATGTCCAAGGCATCGTGGAACAACTGCTCGCCGTGCTTCGTATATCGTGCCTCTTCGCGCTTGAAATAGGCGCGCAGACAACTCTGTGCTTTGGCTGTGATACACCATTTGAGCCACTGCGCTTCGGGGTGCTGGGATGCACTCGTCAAAATCTCCACCTGATCTCCGGCTTTCAACTGGTAACTCAGCGGCACCAGATTATGGTTTACTTTCGCGCCGATACAATGGTCGCCCAGATTCGAGTGGATCATGTAGGCAAAATCCAATGCCGAAGCTCCGAGCGGCATTACTTTCACATCGCCCGTCGGGGTGAAAGTAAACACCTCTTTCACGAACAGGTTGTTCCGGAAGATATCTACAAACTCCTGCGCATCTTTCTCAGGATGACTCAGTGCCTCTTTGGTGCCGCTTAACCAGCGTTCTATCTGCGAGTCGTCATGGTCGCCCGTCTTATATTTCCAATGAGCAGCCAGACCGCGCTCTGCCAACTCGTGCATTCTTTTTGTCCTGATCTGTATCTCCACCCATGTGCCGTCGCCGCTCATTACCGTGATATGCAGCGCCTCATAGCCATTGGCCTTTGGCGTCGAGATCCAGTCTCTGATACGCGACGGATGGGGACGGTAGATCTCCGTGATGGCTGAGTAGATCATCCAACACTGGTCTTTCTCCGACAGCGACTCGTTAGGCGTGAAGATAATACGCACTGCCAGAATGTCATACACATTCTCGAACGGCACCTGCTTTGTCACCATCTTGTTCCAGATTGAATAAACGCTCTTGATACGCGCTTTCACCTCAAACTGGTACCCCATGTTCTTCAGTTTCTCGCGGATAGGAGCGGAAAACTCTTCAAAGAACTTCATCTGGGCATCCCTGATCGCCTCTAACTTGTTCTGTATTTCTGCGTACTCTTTCGGGTGCTGGTATCTGAAACTCAGATCCTCCAACTCCGTTTTGATCGGGAACAGACCCAGACGGTGTGCCAACGGCGCATAGATATATTGTGTCTCACCGGCTATCTTGTATTGTTTGTCTTGCGGCTGCGAACCTAAAGTACGCATGTTATGCAACCGGTCTGCCAGCTTCACCAGCACTACGCGTATGTCCTCAGACATTGTCAGTAACAACTTCCGGAAGTTCTCTGCCTGAACCGATGCCTGCTCGCCGAACATCCCGCCGGAGATTTTGGTCAGACCCTTTACTATCAACGCGATCTGATCACCGAACAGATTGCGGATATCTTCTACCGTGTAGTCAGTGTCTTCTACCACATCGTGGAGCAGGGCGGAACAGATGGAAGTACTGCCAAGCCCTATTTCACTTACGCAGATGCGTGCCACCGCCAAGGGGTGCATGATATATGGCTCCCCGCTTAGTCGCCGCACGCCGTAATGCGCTTTGTGCGCAAATGCAAAAGCGTGACGAATCAACTCCTCTTTTCTTCCGAACCGAGTCTTGGCATACACCTCCAACAAGCGCTCAAACTCCTCTTGGATCATCTGCTCCTCTTCTTGGGTAAATTCACTCTTTTTCATTGCTTCACGATAGTTATATTCATGTGCGCAAGTTACACGCGCGCAAATTTGGGTGCAAATTTACGAATAATTTCTGACATACGCAAATTTAATTGATATATTTCTGACAAAATAGCATAATCTCCACTCATTTTTGCCAATAAATCAAGCCGAAGGGCATATGCTTTAGGGGTGTATAAGGGTCTCGTAAGGGTTAAATAATGGTTTTATAAGGGTTATCTCGAGTCAACGATTTTGCCAATGCAATCGGAATTGTGCCAAATTACCGGTCAAAATTCAAAAAAACAATTAAATTCTTGCATATGTCAAAAAAATGTTGTACCTTTGCACCCGCAAACTCACGCTGGGGTGTCTGCACGATGCTATGGCGTGGGGGAGGCAGACATATTATAAAGCGTTTGCTAACGTTTGTTTTTGACTTCTTGAAACGTAGGAAATTTCAGAGGTAATGTTCGAAAACAAGGCGAGTGGACGCCCGTGGGCGTATTTTTCGCCCGCGTGTGCCGTATAATCGGGTACACGCGTGGCTTTTTCTATACGCAGCGTGGGTTTCTGCATTGCTTATTCGACATTACGGGTTTTTCCTACGACCTCAAGAAGCGGATAAGCAAAGAGAAGAGATCCGCGTTTTTTGATGTTCGGAACCACCTGCTTTGAGTGACCTTAGGTTTAGGCAGTGATATATTCCCATCTTAACAACGATCCGGCAAACGTCGGAAAATTGTTAAGATGGGATTTTTTGTATAATTGTCTTTAATTGTGGATAATTGTGGACCAAGAAGAAAATCTGTTTAATTTGTTAAATTTGTGGACTGATAGAATAGCATGAAACCGCAACAGAGTTTGATCAGACGACGCAAGACCTACCGCGATGAGGAAGGAGTGATAGTGGGTTACGGAGCAGAGGAGGTTTATTTCGTAGCCAAGCCCCGTGATTATGAGACGCATCCTCTCCGCGAGGGTGAGATCCGTAACACCTCTATCTTCCACCGCTCTATGACGATGGCGCTGGAGGAACTTGCCGACCCCGTCCGCAAAGCCGAATGGAGCAAACGCTGGCATGCCCAGTTGAACGAGCCGGAGCCGGATGCACCTATTGAGCGCAAGACAGGCAAAAGACATATCTACCTGCGTTTGGACAGATATGTGCAGTCCGTTATTCAAAGGCAGTTGAGGAAAGAGGAATGAAAGGCAAACACCCATTTGAGACGTTCACGTGAATGACAGGTAATTGACAGCAGATAGTGTCGACAATGGGCAACGGATGACTAAGAATATACAAGAACAACTAACGTCGCAATCGGCAAATGGATCGCAAGAGAAAGAAATTTGACATGGCACAAGTGGCATAGTTGGCATAGTTGAGTCCTATAAAATTCAAGAAGAGTGCCAAGAGTGTCAAGTGTGCCAAACAAAAAATAAACATGAGATAGTTGAGACTTTGAGACTTTGAAACTTTAGAAAGTGTTGGGAGACCTTGAAAATAAAGGAAAGTTTCAAGAATCTCATACAAAAAATGACAAAGCAAATTTTTATAACATCAATAAATCGCGCTCCGCGCGCAAACATATAAACATAACCCATTGCGCAGCAGGCTGCGCACATGATCTTTGATATTTTGATAAAAACTAAAGCAATGGAACCATGTAGAATGGCAAATAAACAATGCCATTTTTCTCCTGATAATCCGCAGAGTGGATGATATATGGTGTCGCCAATTGCTCGGCAAATTTTGCTTGAAATTTGTCCAGCGAGTTGGTTGTATAGCGTTGCCCGGATTTTACTTCGATGGGACAAATGTTGTGCCGGTTGATAAGTGTGCTTTTTTCTACCAAGAAATCAATTTCCATCCTTGACGAGGCATCTTCCCGTGACAGACATGAATAGAAATAGAGTTTATGTCCCGAGGTACTCAACATCTGTGCTACGATGTTTTCAATCAGCATTCCTGAATTGATTTCCAATTTGTCTAATAGCAGTTTTTGGTATAGTTCCTCACCTTGGATAGCTTTTTCGTCGAAAGCATGTGCCAGCAGTAATCCGGTGTCCATCATATAACATTTGAATGTCTCGTCATCTCGTCGCAAACGCATCCCCACGGTCGGTTCGGTTACTCCATAGCAAGTGTTGGTAATCTGCGCATCCTGCAACCAGAGGAATGCCGTTTCGTAAGTTCTATAACGAGCTCCTTTCTCGATGGATGACAACATGAACCGTTTTTCATGTTTCTGCAATTCGCCGGGAATTTGGTCAAAAATGCCGCGTACTTTTTCTGCATATCCTTTGGCATATTTACCGATGCTCTTGCGGTAAAGAGAAAGTACATTGCGTTTCTGTTTGTCGGTTGCTTGGAAATCGCGCGTCTCTACATATGTGTTCACAGCTTGTGGCATTCCTCCCACAATGAGGTATTGCCGAAACAAATCCATCGCTTTGCGATGCATAGGACCTAAAGGACGTTTGTGCTCAAAACAATCGCGAATAAATGGCATAGTCATTTCGTCGCCCAAAGCCCAAAGGAATTCCTCAAAATCCATAGGAAACATCTGCACAGATCGTTCTTCAGATGGAACAAGAATGTCCTCTGCCGTACAATTGATGCTAACTAACGAACCGGTCTCAATATAATCGTATTTACCATCAGCCACCAGATGTTTGATAGCCTGGCGGGCTCTTGGATACTTTTGAATCTCGTCAAAAATAATGATTGACTCACGTTCATATAGCCTCACTCCGGCAACTGTTTGCAGGTATTGAAAGAAAGTGGAAGTGTCTTCCAGATAGTCGTCAAAGACGCGCTTCATGGTCTTGGTAATATGTGCAAAGTCGATGAGAATATACGAGCGATATTCGTTTCTTGCGAACTCCTCAGCAATGTAACTTTTACCAACACGTCTGGCACCTTCAATAAGGATAGCTACATGCCCCTTCTCTTGTTCTTTCCATTGCAATAACTGCTGATAAATCTTCCGTTTCATAATCAAGTATTTAAAAATCGCTGCAAAGTTACAAAAAATAAATGAATTATGCAATAGTTTTGCACAAAAACATGATTATTTTATTCTTTTTTTTGCACCAAAACAAGATTATTAATATGAACGAATTGCACCAAAACAAGTTTTTATCAAAATGTTACACACTACCGCGCCTCGCGCGCAAAAATATAAAAACATAATACATTTATAATGTCTGTACTAAATTCAAAAAGTAGACACAAAATATGTTTTTAGATTTAAGTTTTGTAATATCAAAATGATAATAGCTTATACATACGGAATTGTTGACTTTTTGCATTTCGGACACATGCGTGTGTTGCGAAATGCGAAAGAGACAAGTGACAAGTTGATATTCGGGTTGATTGAAGACCCTGCGATTATGCAGTTCCACGGTAACACCATCTCAACCTATCAAGAGCGGTACTCGGTATTATCGGGTGTGTCGTATATTGATGAGATACGTGCTCAAAAATCTTTCGATCCGATGAAGAATCTAAAGCAGATTCATAGTGATTATCCGGAAGCGAAGATTATATTATATGTAGGTACAGATCGTACATTTGTACCTGTAGAGAACTACTTAAAATCCATTGGTGGTGAGATTAGGACAACTAATTATTACGAAAAGTTATCGCCTCTAAATATATTAGCAGCTCTGCAAAAGAAAGTTGACCGTAAGGAGAAGCGATATTCAAATTTAGTTTCAACGAAAGCGAATACACTGTTGGCACTAAAGGAGCAGTTGACGAAAGCTCGTGTTGAGGATATTCAAGTGGTGACTGTTGCGGAGTTTAATACCGCTCCAGATGAAGTCTTTCACAAAATAGCCGGTTTATATAATGGCGATAAGATTGTGATAAGATCTTCATCTTCAGCGGAGGATTGCTATGAAACATCAAATGCTGGACATTTTGATAGTGTTCTGAATGTACAATCAGATAGTCGAGATGAAGTGTTTTCTGCTATTAAACAAGTCATTGACTCATATGGTGTAGATGCGGAAAATATAGATGACGAACAGGTGTTAATTCAGAGACAAACGATAAATGTAGTATGTTCTGGTGTGATCTTTACGCGAGATGTACGCAGTAATCGTCCGTATTACCTGATTAATTTTGATGATTCTGGATCTACGGATTCTGTAACAAGTGGAATGGCTGGAAAATCTGTGTGGATATTACGCAGAACAGCTAAGACCAATCCTCCAAAAGAATGGGCTGCTTTGCTGGAAGCCGTGAGGGAATTAGAAAACATCTTGAAAAAGATGGTCTTAGATATTGAGTTTGCAATAACGGAGGATGGTAAAGTGGTAATTTTTCAAGTGAGACCATTAGCTGCAAACTACAAGTACAATGTAACGCAGAACGATGAGTTGTTCTGTAGCATTATTGAAGATGCAAAATCTGAGTATGCGCATCAACTGCATTACGCTACACAAAAGCATATGCTTTTGTCAGATATGGCTTTTTGGAATCCCTCTGAGATTATTGGTGTTAATCCACGATATTTGGATTATTCTCTCTATCGTGAGATTATTACAAAACGAGCATGGATAGAAGGTTTATTGCCTCTTGGTTATACGGATGTTCCAGATGAGTTAATGTACAAAGTAGGGAATAAACCCTATATATCTGTAGACTACTCTTTCCAAGCACTTACACCTATTTCGATTAGCGATAATATAAAGCAGAAATTATATGCTATATACCGCAAAAAACTCATAAATACCCCTCATCTGCATGACAAAATTGAGTTTGAAATTGTACATAGTGCATTTGATTATGCTACAGATAAACGTCTTACAGAATTGCTTAAACAAGGTTTCTCTAATGCAGAAGTAAATGAGATAACAAAAGCATTGTACGAATTGACGGATGGTATCATAAGCGGATATGAGAAAACATTAGCAAAAGATATAGATAACATTAAAAAGCTCGAGATAATACGCGAAGATACTTGTATAAAAACAGGGGGGGGCTTCGCACGAAAGCAAGAAATAAACAATATTATTCATTTGTTGAACGCAATAGAAAAGTTCGGGACACCTCAGTTCTCTCGTCAAGCACGCTGCGCATTTATCTCTCGGCAGATTTGCAAGACGATGGTGGATGAGGGGTATGTGTCAGCAGAGCAGATGGATGCTTTTATGAGCACGATTCATTCTGTTAGTTCGGATTTTGAGCATGATTTCTACCGTTATTCTCATGGAATGCTTACGAAAGAGAAGTTTGACAAAAGCTATGGTCATTTGCGTGCAAATACGTATGATATTCGTACACCGCGATATGCTGACATTACTTTTCAAGTTACGGAAGGAGGAACTCGCAGATTCGATAAGGAAACCACTTTGAGCCGAGATGCTAAAATGGCTGTGGAAAATGCGTTGAAAATATTACATTTTAGTGCACCTCTTGAAAAGCAATTAGCATTTATACAAACTTCGATAGAGCAACGCGAATATATAAAATTTATTTTCACACGCTCTTTGTCTCTTGCTATTGAAATCTTGCGTAAATTAGGAGATAAAATGGGATTCTCCGCTGATGATATGTCATATCTAACCATATCGGATGTACGTGCTTCTCAATGTTATGAAACGGATGATGAGGTAAAAGAATTTTTTGCTACAATTATTGCTCAAAGGAAACTGCAATGGGAGAAGAAATCGCAATTGATGTTGCCGGAAATAATAGCAGAAATATCGGACTTGGAGAAAATCGAGCAACGCCAAGCAAAACCAAATTTTATAACTACATCTCAGGTTCAGGCTGATGTGTTCGTGCTGAAAGATGGCACAGACGTAGATATTAGAGGGAAAATAGTTGCTTTGGAGAAAGCAGATCCCGGTTATGATTGGATTTTTGCTAAAGGCATTGCTGGTTTAGTAACTAAATATGGAGGACCTGCATCACACATGGCTATTCGTTGTGCAGAGTTTGGTTTGCCATCAGCAATTGGATGCGGTGAGCAAACATTCAATTATGTATGTGCATCAGAAAGAATAGAAATAGATTGTAATAATAAGAAAATTAACAGAATTTACTAATGAAACGGGCACTGATAACTCAACGGCAAAGAACAGACTCACATGGGGCATTAATCGATGTTTTGGAAAGAGCGTATGTGGCTTATTTTGAAATGCAGGGATACGCAGTAATTCCTGTGCCGAACCATACCCAAAACCTCAGTGCTTATTGGCGATTAGGTATTGATTTGGTAGTTTTATCCGGAGGTGGAGATGTCCCAGGTAGATACTGCATTCCACAAACCAACGAGGTCGATTCTCTGGATCGAGATGAGTTGGAACGGCAATTGCTGCGCGGAGCAGTAGATCGGAAAATACCAATTATAGCAATATGCAGAGGTATGCAATTCGTGAATGGTTATTTAGGTGGATTTATTTCACATTTAAATGATCTCAAGATAACAAGACCTATTGGACAAGAACATCCAATACTTCTGAATGGAGAAGTTGTGCAGGTTAATAATTTCCATAATGATGGTATATACAAGCAGTATCTTGCTAAAGCACTCACTCCCATAGGAATTGATAGTGAGAATGATGTGGTAGAGGCTTATGAATCAAAGACACTACGTATCTTAGGATTACAATGCCATCCGGAACGAGCTATGTCCGATGGAGTATCAAGGCAAATATTAGATGAATTAATTAGAAACTTTTTACAATAATGAAAGCAATCATTTTAGCAGCGGGACAGGGAACCCGCCTGAAAAAGTACACGAAGAATCTTCCCAAAGGCATGTTGATGTTCAATGGTAAAACAATTATCGAGCGTCAAATTGAAGAATATCGGGCAGCAGGTATTAAGGATATTATTGTCGTTCGCGGTTTTGCAGCAGACAAGATTCAGTACGAGGGTGTAAAATACTACACGAACGAAAAGTTTGCAACAACGAACATGGTCGAGTCTCTTATGTGCGCTCGTTCTGAATTTGGCGATGATTGTATTGTGAGCTATTCCGATATTCTTTTTACGCAAGAAATGTTGCAGGGCATGATGGCTGAACCGCATGATTTTACCGTAGCAGTTGATGATAATTGGAAAGCATATTGGCAAGCACGATACGGTCGAGTTGATTTTGACACGGAGAGTCTCGAGATTGACGATAATGATAATATCCTTTCATTGGGGCAAGAAGCGCCAAATATAGATGATATTTCGGCACGATATATCGGTTTACTGAAGTTCTCGAAGAAGGGGTTGCAGCAGATTGTTAACATTTTGGAGAAGGCATATTCGATTTATGAGGACAAACCATGGATGCTATCCGGCAAACATATTCGTCAAGCATATATGACGGACCTACTGATGGCACTGATTAAGCACGGTTACGAGGTAAAGGCGAGCCACTATCAGAACGGCTGGGTCGAGTTCGATACGAACGGGGACTACGAAACCGCTTGTGAGTGGGTAAAGAATGGTATAATCAATTCCTTTATTAACGTTTTATAAAAGTAGTTATTTAATTTTACTTTATGCTTAAGAAGCTACGTATAATTGTAGATAAGATCCAAAGCAAGTCATTGGACGAATTGCTTTTCTTTGTAAGTCGCCATATTATAGGGCGAAAAGCATCATCAGGAATCAGTTTACTTTTCTTTTCCTTATGTAAAAAACTGCCACTTCGAGATGATGTTCTAATTTTTCAAACGGAAGGAGATTTTTGCGATAATGGAAGAGCTCTATATGAATATTTATATGGATTAAAAGATAAGAAGAGAAAATTCGTATGGCTTGTAAAGGAGCCACGAAAGTTTACTAAACGTAAAAATACCATTTTCATATCTCCTTATAGCGGTTTTAGATTTCGCTATTTTTATTATTTAGCTATAGCAAAAAATATATTAGAAACTCACAATTTGACTCAAATTGAAGTGAGACCTGAACAAAATTACATTAGCCTATGGCATGGAATGATGATAAAAAAAGGGAAATCATCTGGCGTAGTTTCTAAAGGAGAAAAACCTGTTTTTAACTACTTGCTAAATAGTAGTAACAAAACAGCAAATCAACAGGCTGAATTTTTAGGGTGTGACAAGAAATATGTTATATCATTAGGTTTCCCTCGAAATGATGTTTTGTTAAAAAATTGTGGAGAGGGGAAAGTAAACCCTTTAGTTTTATCAGATTCGGAGTATGAAAAAGTTGTGGTATGGATGCCGACTTTTCGTGCTTCGATAAATCCTAATTTATCCGAGGATTCAATCGATACAGAGACTGGTCTTCCACTGTTACATTCTGTTGAACTCCTTAATAATTTATCTACTTTTTGTAAGTCACGAAGAATACTTATAATTATCAAGATTCATCATCTTCAAGCCGAGAAGGAGGTGTTTAATAAAAGTTTTGATAATATTAAGTTTGTTCAAGATGAAGAACTATTTAAAAAAAATGTTCAGTTATATGCTATGTTAGCAAAAACAGACGCCTTAATTACTGACGTATCATCTGTTTTTGTTGATTATTTGCTACTAGATAAGCCTATGGGCTTTATTATGACAGACCTACAGGAATATGAGAAAACAAGAGGTGTACTTTTCGATAATTTATTAGATATTTTACCTGGGCAATTGGTTTATACAATAGATGAACTGAAGAAATTTCTTGATGATCTTGAATGTGGGAAAGACTTATTTAAAGAGAAAAGAAAGGAAATATTGCCATTTTTCCATGATTACCCTGATGCAAATAGTTGTGAGAGAATAAAAAATTATTTTAATTTGTGATGAAGACAATTTTATTAGTTTTTGGGACTCGTCCAGAAGCAATCAAGATGGCTCCACTGGTGAAGAAATTACAAAGTAAACCTGAGGATTTCAAGACGGTTGTTTGTGTTACTGCTCATCAACATCGGCAGATGCTGGATCAAGTGCTGCATATCTTTGATATCATTCCTGACTATGATTTGGACATTATGAAAAACAATCAGGATCTATATGATGTCACTTCACGAGTACTCCTTGGTATGCGCGATGTGCTTAAAGATGTACAGCTGGATGTGGTGCTTGTGCATGGCGACACAACGACAAGTACGGCAGCCGCGCTTGCAGCTTTTTACCAGCAGGTATCGGTTGGGCATGTGGAAGCCGGATTGCGTACGCATAATATCTACAGCCCATGGCCGGAGGAGATGAACCGTCAAATTACCGGACGTATTACGACTCACCATTTTGCGCCAACACCACTTGCCAAACAGAATCTGCTGAACGAGAACGTAGCGGAGGACCAGATTATCGTTACCGGAAATACGGTCATTGATGCGCTGTATATGGTGGTGGATAAGATAAAGAATGATACTGTTTTGCAATCGGAGCTTAGTGATGTTCTGAAAGAAGCCGGTTATGATACTGGTCGGTTGGAGAGCAATCGTCGCTTGGTGTTGATTACCGGGCATAGAAGGGAAAATTCCGGAGAAGGCTTCATCAGTATGTGTACAGCGATACGCGATTTGGCAGCGAAGTATCCAGATGTGGATTTTGTGTATCCGATGCATCTCAATCCCAACGTTCGCTTACCGATAAAGCAAGTCTTTGGAGAAATTACAAATCACCACCCAAAAACCTCAAATAGAAATTTATTTCTTATTGAGCCACTTGAATATCTTAGTTTTGTTTATTTGATGGAAAAATCAACCCTTGTCCTTACAGATTCTGGAGGAATCCAAGAAGAAGCTCCCGGATTAGGAAAACCTGTTCTTGTGATGCGTGATACAACTGAACGCCCCGAAGCTTTAGAATCTGGAACTGTTCATCTGGTGGGTACGAACTACAATAAGATAGTGGAAGAAGTGGATACCTTGCTAAATGACGAAGATGCATATAAAAAGATGAGCAGAGCGGTTAATCCATATGGTGATGGCAAGGCATGTGATAAAATATATGAATATTTAATTAAGTTATAGTATGATACCTAAAAAAATTCATTATTGCTGGTTTGGTAATAATCCTATGCCAGACTTAGCTATTAAATGTATAGAGAGCTGGAAGAAATACTTACCAGATTATGAGTTGTGTCAATGGAATGAAGATACATTTGACGTAAATGTAAACTCATATGTAGCAGAAGCGTATAAAGTCCAAAAATATGCTTTTGTTACGGATTATGTTCGTTTATGGGTTTTGTATAATTATGGTGGTATTTATATGGATACTGACGTAGAGGTTCTTAAGTCATACAATGATTTGTTATCATTACCAGCATTTACTGGATATGAAAAAACAAAAAAAGATATATATTGCCCTGTTACGGGAATGATGGCAAGTGAAGCAGGTGGTATTTGGGTTAAAGAACAATTAGAATATTATAATAAAAAACATTTTATTAGATATGACGGAACTTTTGATTTAACTTCAAACACAGATACTATTACTTCCATAATGAAAAAGAATGGTTTTATTGTGGATGGAAAATATAGTGTTTACAAAGATAATATGCATGTCTTTCCTTCGGATTATTTTTGCCCGAAACAATGGGAAACTGGTGAAATAAATATCACAGAAAATACATATTGTATACACCATTTTACAGGGTCGTGGAAAGCACATACTTCTGTATATAAAAAGACTCCTCTTCAAAATGTGTTCTTTTTTCTTCATAATTGCTGGAAAACATTTAAGAAACCTATAAAGACATTATTAAAGAAATGAAACAATTACCTAAGATATCTATTATAATACCCGTTTTTAATGTGGAAAATTATATTACCGAATGTCTTCAATCGGTAATACGGCAAACATATATAGGTGATATTGAATGCATATTAGTAGACGATTGTGGAAATGATAATAGTATTTCTATTGCAAAAGAATTTATCAGTACTTATAATGGAAAAATTAGGTTTGATACTCTGTACCATAATCATAATCGGGGTTTAAGTGCAGCCCGTAACACTGGCGTTTCTGCAGCAACAGGAGATTATTTGTACTTTTTTGATTCAGATGATTATCTTGATGATGGTTGCATGGAAATACTAACTAAACCTTTAGAGAAAAGGGATTATGATGTCGTTTTAGGTGATTTTAGGTTATTTGGGAATCCCAAAGATATAGTTTTTCTTCATGAATTAACGGGAGAAACAATAGGCAATAATGAAATTTTTCACAAGACTTATGTTAATAGGTCAATATTTATGATGGCTTGTAATAAATTGATTAAGCGATCACTTTTTATCAAGAATGATTTGTCATTTATTGAGGGGCAGCTCCACGAGGATGAATTATGGACGTATAAATTAACTAATGTGATAGATTCAATGTATGTGCAACATGTTATTACATATCACTACAGGATACATGATCATTCAATTATGGGTAATTGGTCAAAAAATTCTCCTAAAATGTTAAAATCATGTTATTTGACTTTGGATTACGTACTTTCACATCCAGCTCAAGTGAATAGAGTTGATTACCAAAAATGTGTTGTGTACTATATTCGCAGTTGGCAAAGGCATACGCATGGCACCGATTATCGTGATGATTATATGCAGTTACGAAGGAGATTTGACTTTCATCCTATTAAAAATTTCATAAAAGGAGAATTGAGTTTTGCTGATGTTTTACGATATATGAAGCATCAAATACATTTGTTTATGCCTCCAAGTATAGCATATTTTTATCTTACTAAAATCCAAAAATAATGACCAAAATATCTGTTATCATACCTTGCTATAATTGCGCTCCGGTAATTGAGCGTTGTTTGGATAGTATCGATTATCCGGAAGCTGAGATTATTGTTGTCAATGACGGCTCCAAAGATAACTCAGCCGAAGTGGTTGAACACTATATCCAAACACACAGCACAAAGAATGTCATTTTGATTAATAAACCGAATGGAGGTGTGTCTTCTGCACGTAATTTAGGCATCAAGCAGGCAACCGGCAAGTACATTGTGTTTGTGGATGCGGATGACTATTTGATGGCAGACGGATTGATACGAGTCGTTGAGATTGCAGATAAAGAAAACGCGGATGTAGTCCTCTACTATGCCAACTACACGAATGAACAAAATCTGGTGTCTATTCTGTCTGTAGCCCAAGACGAAATACATCCTACCATCTACCCGACGGGAAGAGAGGTGCTCAAGCATTTTGATATTGCGGATTACTATGTATGGGATGCTGTCTATTCGCGCAAAATGATTATTGACAACCATTTGATATGCCAAGAAGATCTGCATTTGCATGAGGATGATGTGTTCAAAGGCGAAGTCTATAGTGTAGCTGGGAAGGTGGTTGTTACTGATCTACGGTTGTATTGTTATGTACAGGCATCCAACCATAGTTCAACCCATAGTCAATCAATAGAACGTCAGCGGATATTGATGGATAGTTGTTGGAAAGCAATAGGTCACAGGCAAGAATACATCCGCAGCAGATGCCCGGAAGTGATGCCGTACGAACGGTTAAAATACATGCGATGGGTTTGTACTCCGAAAGCAGCAGTAGAATCACTGATGCCTTATGACGAGTATGTCTCCTATTTGAATGAATTTAGGAAATTAGGAGTATATCCGCTAAGTTACAAATGGATACGTGCCGTTCATTGGTATGCATCGTGGTGGAATTGGCTGAAAGATGCCGCTAAGACATTCTTAACCAATCATCCCCGGTTGGGGTATTGGTTCTATCAAAAACGTAAAAACAGAAAACAACAATGAATATCATTCAAGTAGGCAGTTATCCGTTATCAGCGGATTGTATTCGCGGAGGTGTAGAATCATCCGTATATGGTTTGACGCAGGCATTGGTTCGTGCCGGACATGTAGTTGATGTATTTGATTCTCCTCGGATAGGAGGAAAAGACACCAGTGAAAGGAATGGTTTGTTAACCATCCACCGCTACGCTAACACAGGTACGCACAATGAAGATGCTATGCAAAGAGGCAAAGAGATTTTCCGCGATATTGTAGCTCTGCATTCGGATGCCGTACATGTTCACGGAACAGGAAAACTAAGCGGCGCAATCTATCAGGCTGTACAGAATTACGGGATACCTGTTGTACTGACCGTCCACGGACTATTGCACGAAGAAAAGAAACAAGCACTTCGGCGCAAACCGTCCCTCAAGGCTCTTTATCAGTATATTGTACAAACACGTGCAGAATTGGATGTGCTCAATCGTGCGTCGCGTATCATTGTAGATACACCTTATGTAGAACGAATGTTGGTTCAATACCAACAAAAAGGCAAATTGGCTCAATTGCCGGAGATACATGTTATTCCACAAGGTATTAGCGCGTCCTACTATAAACTTTTGTGTGCCCCGGAAAGCAAAACTATTCTTTCTGTCGGCTCTATATCTCCGCGTAAAGGACATCTCTACACAGTTAAGATGTTTAATACTTTACGCGAAAGAGGTGTAGAGGCGACATTGCATATTGTAGGTTCTTTGGCAGATAATAACTATTATACACAGTTAACAAAGGCCATTCGAGAAAGCCCATATTGTGCAGATATAACTTTAGAAACAAATGTGAGCCAAGAAAAGTTGTTTGCAGCATATAAGTCTGCAAAATTGTTTGTCTTGCATTCACAAGAAGAATCACAAGGAATTGTTTTTGCAGAAGCTATGGCAACCGGAATGCCGGTGGTCGCAACTAATGTCGGTGGTATTCCTGATGTCATAGAAAGTGGCAGATCGGGTTTCCTGTGTGACTTCGGAGATTCGCACACGATGGCTGAAATGGAGGAACGCCTCCTGACAGAACAGAAACTATGGAACTCGTTTTCCCAACACGCCAAGTCAGATGCTCTGAAATACGATTGGGATAAAATAGCCGAACAAATCATTCAACTCTATAAAGCAGAATAGTTATGTTCAAATACACTAAACGCCTCATAGCCGAGGTCCGTTTTCAGTTGGACGAATTGAAATGGGATGCTAAAGAGGAAGAAGAAATCTCCAAAGTAGAAGGCTTTTCCGGTCATGGCAGCATGGATGGCTTCCGTATTCATAAAATCTTCGAAGCCAAACGTGCCGAACGCAAACGCCTCCATGAAGAGCGATTGGGCGCCATTCATTAGAGATACTGCGCGAGATACGCGCGACGGGCGTCTGACACGCCTACGAGCAAACACCATTAAATATGTCAACGCATCCCTCATGATCTCAGACATGAGGGATGTATTTGTGAAAGCGATTCAACCTTTCCAAGTTATATGAAAAGGGCTGTAAAAAAACACGGAGGGGAACTTATTTTAATGTGTAAATTTGCACATTTCATTTTTTTTTCGTATCTTTGCACCCGAATTTGGACACAAAAACTTTACTTATGAAGAAACTTACCCTTTTAATCGCACTTCTTGCCGCTTTTTCGGCAACTCTTTTCGCAGGCTATGATCCTTATAACGGGCACGGCACAATCTACGAAACCGACTACGCCGGCAGGCGTTACCTCTCGCATGAAGCAACTTTCAAAAAAGGACTCCTCACTGCCGACTACAAAGCCTATAACTCTGACGGCTCTTTGGAGTTTGCCATCCGTCCCCGTAACGGCAAATGGATCATCGAGATATACAACTATGACGGAAAACAGACCGCCAAGGTAACAATGCCCGCCCAGTCTTTCTACAACATAGACGACAATAGGGAGTATGTCTTTTACGGCTCCGGATATTATCACACGGACGAAACTTCTATGGAGTGGGACGGTCCCGTCGCACCCGAAGACCGGCAAGCCTGGCTTATTCACACAGCCTATGATAGCAAAAACATGCCAGTCTCGATCTATTCGGAAGGTCTATGGGACAACTGTCCGAAACTGCGAGTTCACATTGACGACTATATTCTGAACCATTACGATTCAAAACAAGTCTCTGTATGGGACAATTACGGCGAATCACAACAGGATTTGTTAATAGAATACTCCACTAACTCCGAAGGAAAAATCACTCAATATACAAAATACCGGGACGGGAACATTGATTTCACCCTCACTCGCGGGACTTCGACCTGGACTTATCAGGAATACGACGATCAGGGGCAACCGGCTTACAAGCTCGCTATCACGCTCCCCAAAAAATCCGGCATCACGCTACCATGTGAAATCACCGGTAACGGAGTAGGAACTTATCCGTCCATACGAGATGGAGAAAAACATTTTTTCACAGGACAGATGCCTGTTAAACTGACCGTTAGAGAAAAGAAAATCAATTCCTCGGACACCTCCTTCCCTGATATAGATGTGATCGTGCAGCCGGAGAAAACCTCCTATCTAATGGCAGACAAGATAGAGAAATACCATGACGGTACATTGCAATCCACTATGGAGAGGACCTTTGTCAATAATATCGCCTACTTCAATTATCACGACTTACAAACATGGTACACCGCCAAAGGTTCGTATAATATTCAAAACAACACCCTTGTGGGCGAGTTCGAATACAAAAGCACCTATTGGTACACCGACAAAACCGCTACCGAAACCACTTGCACTTTCGCGCCTACGGATGCAAGCATCGACGAGTTGGAAGGACTACCGCACGAATTTCAAACTTTTGATGATTTGACGCTTTACGGACAAGTAGAAGGCCTGAAAACCAAAACGCATTACGAAACCAATGGCGACAAAACCGTCTCTACCGGCACTTACCATCTTTCCATTCCTGTGGGAGAACACAAATCCATTTGCTATGCCGGCGACAAAGAGTTCATGACAGAACGCCGGTTCTATGACGAGAACGGCAAGAGAGAAGGCGAATGGATGACTGTGGAAAAAGACACCATCATGTACGTTCATTACCAAAATGACAAACTGGAAGGCAGAACAGTCTTCTTCCACGACGGACAGATGAATTACCGCACACCGAATGTCATCAATACCGACACCACGCAACTCACGCTCGTCTATGAGACGTTATACCATCAAGGAGAGGTGACCGGAACTCAGAAGTACTACTATCCGGACTACTATACGGATGACCAAGGAAAGCAACGAGGCAAACATGCCGGAGAGTTATACATCATCATCGACACCGAAAACGGCAATTACAAACGTCTGTCTCATTTTGCCACCAATTACGATGACAACACTTATTCCAAAGCTCTTCACGAACTCCATTTTGATCCTCAAAACGGGGATTTGGAAGGACTTTCTACATTCTATAACGAACAAGGGCAAATTATCCAACAAGAGAACTATCATGCTGACCGGTTGGAGGGAAATGCTGTCTATCGTAATGTAAAATTCTGCAAGGAGTTACGAGCCACTTTTGCCGATGGTAAATGGATCAAACATGAGTATGAGAACGACCAAAACCAGCGCCTTGTCTTCTCACGCATTGATGCCATGCATTTTGCTTTGGACACTTATTCTCCGGACGGAAAGCACCTTTCTCACCGCAAATACGAAACCTACGCCTCGGCAATGAATGCACTCAACGATGGTGCTCAGGAATTTGGATGGCTTGACCTCCTGGCAGGTGAAACCTCGGAACCCACCTCCGAGTACACACTCTACGACGGCGAGGAACGCGTCATTGAGGAGGGCACAGATTCAAACGAAGTGCGTCATTATGACTATACACAAAAAGTATCCTTCATCATCTCTGCCGACCGGAACGAACCTATCCGGTATTATGTCCTAGGAACGGAATACCTCTATTCCGGCAAGTTCAAAGAAGATATCGGTAATAACTTGCAGGCGGAATACACCATTAAGAAAGGCCTTAGACACGGAACAGCCAAAATCATCGACACAACAACCAAAAAAACTATACAGAAAATCAAATACAACGAAGGAAAAGCAAAACAATAGACCATGAAAATTCAGTTTTTAGGTGCTGCACGCGAAGTAACAGGCAGCAAGCACCTTGTCACTACCAATGCCGGCAAGAAGATTTTGCTCGATTGCGGCATGTTTCAAGGCAAAGGAATGGAGACCGATGCCGATAACCGTAACTTGGGTTTCGACCCGAAAGAAATCGACTACGTAATCCTCTCCCATGCACATATTGACCACTCAGGACTACTCCCTTACATCTACAAACTCGGCTTCCGGGGCGATATCATCTCCACTCCCGCCACCAGAGACCTTTGTGCCATCATGCTTGCCGACACGGCATATATTCTGGCGCAGGATGTACGGTGGTACAACAAAAAGATGGCTAAACTTCACAAACCAGCCATCAAACCTCTCTACGACACACATCAGGTGGATGGTGTGATGCAACATTTCCTGACCGTCGGTTACAACCGGCGCTTCAGAGTATGCGATGATGTCTATCTCACTTTCACCAACTCCGGTCACATGCTCGGTTCTGCCATCTGCTCGCTCGAAATCAAAGAGAGTGGGGAATGGAAGCGCATTGCCTACACCGGTGACATCGGGCGCAAACACAGCCATATTCTGCCATCTCCGCAAGCCTTCCCCCAATGCGACTACCTTATCTGTGAATCCACGTACGGTGATCGGGAACATGAAGAGGCTCTGGTTACGGAAGAAGAACTGTTAGGTATTGTCAACGACACTTGCGTTTACCGCAAAGGCAAACTCATTATTCCGTCCTTCTCCGTCGGACGGACACAAGAGATCGTCTATGTCCTCAACAAGCTATACAACGAGCAACACTTACCCAAAATAAAGGTCTATGTCGATTCTCCGCTTTCGGTCAACGCTACGCATATTTTCCGGATGTACACCTCTGATCTCAACGAAGAGGTGCAAGACACGATGCGTTTTGACGAAGACCCGTTCGGCTTCAATACCCTCCGGTATATTACAGACATCCGCGAGTCGAAGGCGCTCAACTCAAGCGACGAACCGTGTATTATAATCTCCGCCTCCGGAATGTTGGAAGCCGGGCGCATCAAGCACCACGTAGCCAACCATATTTCCGAGCCGCAGAACACCATCCTTATCGTCGGTTATTGTGCGCCTACCACTCTCGGTGCACGCATCCAGAAACCCGGCTTGCAATGGATTTCCATCTTTGGCATGGATCGCAAAATCAAAGCCCACATCACCAAACTTGAAGGCTTCTCCGGACATGGAGACTGGAGGGAAATGATTGAATATCTCACCTCTTCGCTCAATGTGGAAGCCGTTCGACGGGTATTTGTCGTACACGGCGAAGAACAAGCGCAGGACACCTATCGCGACCACCTCTATACTGCCGGATTCAGGGGTATCGAAAACCCTGCCAAAGGCGAAATAGTGGAGCTATAGACAGAAAAATCATACATAATGCAAAAAAAATGAACAAATATTTGCGTATGTCAAAAAATATTTGTATCTTTGCACCGTGAATGAATCGAGGGGACCCCACAAAGGTCTCCTCGTCGTATAAGATAAGGACGTTTTGTTATGGATAAACAACAGTTACAAACATGGATCGAAGAGTACCTTTCCGGTACGGATTATGAGTTGATCACCCTCTCTATCAGTGCTACCAACGATATTCTCGTCGAGGTAGATTCTCTCAAAGGCGTAGATGTGGATTTCTGCGAGAAGCTGAACCGCTTCCTCGTCGAGAAACTCGACACGCTGCCGCTCGACTACTCATTGGAGGTGGGTTCTGTGAGTCTGACCGACCCATTCAAAACCAAAATGCAGTACCAAAAGCATCTTGGCGATGATGTCGAAGTACTCATTGCCACGGATGGCCAAAGCACCAAATATAGAGGACAGCTCGTCTCCGTCGATGAAGACACGTTTTCTATTGATGTCGAGGAAAAAGTGGCTGTAGAGGGCAAGAAACGCAAAGAACTGCAAACCAAGACATATACATGGGCGTACGACACACCCAAGTACGTCAAATATGATCTCAAATTTTAGCAAATATTAATAAATAAATCTATAAAATGGCAACAAATTCATCTAAGTCAACTACTACAATCAACCTGATTGACATCTTTTCAGAGTTCAAAGAACTCAAAAACATCGACCGCCAGACATTCATCAATGTCTTGGAAGAATCTTTCCGTAATGTGATCTCTAAGATGTACGGCACGGATGCTAACTATGACGTCATCATCAACCCTGACAAAGGTGACCTCGAAGTCTATCGTAACCGCCTCGTTATGGAGGACGACGATGTGCTTAATCCCGACACCCAGATCGCGCTCTCGGACGCACGCCTTCTCGACGAAGAGGCTGAAATCGGTGAGGAAGTGACCGATAAGGTCGATTTCTCGTCCTTCAGCCGAAGAATGATCCTCAATCTCCGCCAGACACTGGCTTCCAAGATCCTTGAGCTCCAGAAAGAAAACCTTTATATCAAGTACTCCGAAATGCTCGGACAGGTCGTTTCCGGAGAACTTTATCAGGTTTGGAAACGCGAAATGCTTCTTCTTGACGAGGAAGGCAACGAACTCTATCTGCCCAAGCAGAACCAGATCCCCACAGACTTCTACCGCAAGGGCGACACCGTTCGCGCCGTAGTGGTTCAGGTGGATAATAAGAACCAAAACCCGAAAATCATTCTCTCCCGTACCTCGCCGCTCTTCCTCCAGAGACTTTTTGAGCAAGAGGTTCCTGAGATTCATGACGGACTCATTGCTATCAAGAATATCGCACGTATCCCCGGTGAGCGCGCCAAAGTTGCTGTGGAGACCTTCGACGACCGCATTGACCCGGTAGGCGCCTGCGTGGGTGTGAAAGGTGCGCGTATTCATGGTATCGTACGCGAATTGCGTAACGAGAACATCGATGTCATCAACTACACTCCTAACATCAATCTCTACATCCAGCGCGCACTCGCTCCGGCTCACATCTCCTCAATGACTGTCAACGAAGAGGAGAAGACCGCAGAGGTTTATCTCAAACCGGAAGAGGTCAGCCTCGCTATCGGTAAGGGCGGATTTAATATCAAACTCGCCTGCATGCTTACCGGATACCAGATTGATGTCTATCGCGAGATGGGTGACGAGGATGTAGAAGATATCTACCTTGACGAATTTAATGACGAGATCGACCAGTGGGTTATTGACGCCCTCAAGGCTATCGGACTCGACACCGCTAAGGCCGTTCTCGGCAAGAGCAAAGAGGAACTCGTTGAGCGCACCGACCTCGAAGAAGAGACTATCGATGATGTGCTGCGCATCCTCAATGCTGAATTTGAAAACGACTAAGGCGGAATGCCTAATTGGCGATTGAATACAAATCGTAAACAAATCGCAAAATCATAAATCGTAAAATCGTAAATAATCATATGGCAATCAAACTAATCAAAGCTTGTAAGGAACTGAATATCGGTATGTCCACCGCCGTTTCGTTCTTCGAGAAGCAGGGAAAAGAGATCTCTGCCGACCCGAATGTACGCATCGAGGACGACCTCTATCTGCTCCTTGCCAAAGAATTTAACCGCGACAAAGCAGTCAAACTCGAAGCTGACCTTCAGGCACAGGAGAGACAGGAGCGCACTGCTGCCGGTTCTGTGAAGGTGGAGACCGAAGAGGAACGGAGAGCTCGCGAAGAAGCCAAGCGCAGAGCCGAAGAAGAAGCTTTGGCAGCACAACGCGCAGAGGCAGAGAAAGCAAGACTCGCTGCCGAAGCGGCTCGCAAAGCAGCCGAAGAGCAAGCACGTATAGAAGCCGAGAGAGCCGCACAAGAGCAAGCGGCCCGAAAGGCGGAGGAAGAGGCGGCTCAAAAAGCTGCCGAAGAAAAGGCTCGCATAGAAGCCGAAAAAGCGGCTGCCCAAGCACAGGCTGAAGCCGAAACAAAAAAACAGGAGGAGAAGCCTAAAGCAGAGATATTCTCACTCCGTAAACCCGCTGCCGCTCCACAACCGAAAGTGGTAGGCAAAATCGACCTCTCGTCTATCAATCAGGCTACGCACCCGGGCAAAAAATCCAAAGAGGAAAAACGCAAAGAGCGCGAAGAACGCCAGGAAGCACAGAAACAAGCCACCGAGAAGCGTAAACGCGAACGTATCAAACAGAACAAAGTGGACGTTAACGACGCTCGTAACCAAAACCCCAAAAAGACCAAGAACAAAAAGAAAGGCAAACAGGAGGTCTCTGAGGAAGAGGTACAGCGCCAAATCAAAGAAACACTCAACCGTCTTCAGGCTAAGACCGGTAAGACCAACACCTCCAAGCACAAGCGTGAGCGCCGTGAGTTAGAGCGCGAGAAGCACGAACTGGAGATGATGGAGGCTAAGGAACAGTCCAAAGTGCTCAAACTCACAGAGTTTGTGACAGCTAATGACCTAGCTGTGATGATGAACGTACCCGTCACCAAGATCATTGGTACCTGTATGTCGCTCGGGCTCTTTGTCTCGATTAATCAGCGCCTCGATGCCGAAACAATCAATCTCGTGGCAGAGGAGTTTGGATACCAGACCGAATATGTGGCTGCCCACGTGGTAGAAGAGATCAATGCCGATGAGGTGGTCAATGACGAAGACCTCGAACCGCGCTGCCCGATCATCACAGTCATGGGACACGTGGATCACGGTAAGACCTCGCTCCTCGACCATATACGCAATGCCAATGTGATCGCCGGTGAGGCAGGTGGTATAACCCAGCACATCGGTGCCTATAACGTCAAACTCAAGAACGGCCAGCATATTACGTTCCTCGACACACCGGGTCACGCCGCCTTTACCGCGATGCGTGCGCGTGGTGCCAAAGTGACGGATATAGCGATCATCATCATTGCTGCCGACGACGCCGTCATGCCGCAGACGATCGAGGCAATCAACCATGCCCAGGCTGCCGGTGTACCGATGGTATTTGCTATCAACAAAGTGGATAAACCGGGTGCTAACCCCGATAAGATCCGTGAGCAGCTGTCGAACATGAATATCCTCGTAGAGGACTGGGGAGGTAAATACCAGTGCCAGGAGATCTCTGCCAAGAAAGGCGACGGTGTGTATGAGTTGTTAGAGAAAGTGCTCTTGGAGGCAGAGTTACTGGACCTGAAAGCCAACCCCAAACGCCGTGCCAAGGGTTCTGTCATCGAGTCTTCCCTTGACAAAGGGCGTGGTTATGTGGCTACTCTTTTGGTACAGGACGGTACCCTTCATATGGGTGACATCGTTCTTGCCGGCACCTATCACGGACGCATCAAAGCCATGTTCAACGAGCGCGGACAGAAGATCACCGAGGTTCGTCCCGGTGAACCCTGTTCGATCCTCGGTCTCAACGGTGCACCGCAGGCCGGCGACGAGTTCAATGTGCTGCCTACCGAACAAGAGGCACGCGAAATCGCCAACAAGCGTGAACAGCTCCAACGGGAGCAGTCAATCCGTACCAAGAAACATGTGGGCTTGGAGGAGATCGGACGTCGTCTGGCTATCGGTGACTTCAAAGAACTCAACATCATCGTCAAAGCCGATGTGGACGGTTCCGTAGAGGCTATCAAAGACTCGTTGATCAAACTCTCCACTGAGAATATCCAGGTCAATGTCATCCACGGAGCTGTCGGAGCTGTCAGCGACTCCGATGTGATGCTTGCAGCAGCTTCCGATGCTATCATCGTCGGATTCAATGTGCGTCCTACCGGTTCGGCACGCAAGATGGCGGAGACCGAAGAGGTGGACATCCGTATCTATTCGATCATCTACGATGCTATCAATGAGGTCAAGGCCGCTATGGAAGGAATGCTTTCGCCGGAGGTGAAAGAAGAAGTCACAGCTACCCTTGAGGTGCTGCAGACCTTCCACATCTCCAAGGTTGGTACCATTGCCGGTTGTATCGTCCGTGAGGGTAAGATCAAACGCGGTAACAAGGTGCGCGTCATCCGTGACGGCATCGTGATCAAGACTGCCGATCTGGCTTCTCTCAAACACGTCAAAGATGATATCAAGGAAGCCGGTGTCAACACTGAGTGCGGTCTTTCCCTCAAAGCTTATGACGACCTCCAGCCGGGAGACATCCTGGAGTCCTTCGAGGAAGTAGAAGTTGCTAAGAAATTAGAGTAATTCATTTGATTTTTATACGTATGAAAACCCATTCGTTTTATATCATAGCACTGTCAGCTCTGGCTTTGGGGCTGAGTGCTTGTTTCCCGGTACGTATCGTCACTACGGCACCTACCGAGACTGTTTATGTCAAACAGCAACCTACCACCGTTGTCGTTCGTGAAACTACCCCCGCTTACTATCCGGTACAGACTACTACCGTCGTTACAGCACCTTCCAAACCTACCACCACAACCACGGTAAAAGTAACCTCTCTCACCAACGACCTCTCTTACTATCTTGACCTGCAGGCTGTAGCTGCCGCTTTTGCCCAGTCCGGGTCGGTCAATGAGTTCGAACAGTTGCTCAACTCTTCGAGATACATGATCAATAATCTGGATCTGAACAACGACGGTTATGTGGATTACCTCCGCGTCTTGGAGGGACAGCAAGGCTATCGTCATGTATATCTTATTCAGGCATGCTTGGCGCCATCGGTCTTTCAGGATGTAGCAACCCTCGTGGCGGAAGCGCAGACCACCTCGCTCTATGTCGAGGTTATCGGTGATCCTTATATCTACGGATCGCATTATATTGTGCGTCCGGTATGGGTGAAACGCCCACCGATGTGGGATGTTATGCGCCGGACTAACTATGTTTGCTGGCACTCACCATATTACTATGGTCACCATCCGTCTTATTATGAGTACATGAAATGCGTCTATCTGAGCCATTATATGGCTTACGTGGAGTCGTATATGCATAACAACCACTACTGCCACCATTGCGACTATCCCAGTTCTTACTATTATCCGCAATATACAGAGGTAACGCGCCCGCACACGCGTCAGGATTATGCTACACAGTACCCACAGAACTCGTTCTCGAACCGTAACGCCAAGGTCTATACCGCTACTACGGGTTCTGCCTCCGGCTCGTCGGCTGCTGCGGGGACACGTTCGGTGCGTAACACCGCAGAACTCCGTCAGGCTGCTTCTGCTTCGGGCGCTACGACCCGTACACCTGCCACATCGACATCTTCCGGACGCAGCACCTCGACAACGACTTCTACACCGGCATCTTCCGGTCGCAGCACTTCGACGACTACCTCTACACCGGCTTCTTCCGGTCGCAGCACCTCGACGACGACTTCTACACCGGCTTCTTCAGGTCGCAGCACCTCGACGACGACTTCTACACCGGCTTCTTCAGGGCGTAGCACCTCGACAACGACTTCTACACCGGCTTCCTCCGGACGCAGTTCGTCGTCTTCGGCATCGTCTTCGGCTACCCGTACGCCGAGTACTACTGTCACCACAAGGGTCAACTCCTCAGGTGCTACACGTACTACGATCCGCACTACCGATGAGAATGGTCGAACCACTTCTACACAGCGTACCTCTACGACGGCTCCAAGCCGTTCTGCAGGCACTTCTACGCGTACATCTACTTCAGGCTCCTCAACACGTACATCTACATCCGGTAGTACACCGCGTACCTCATCAGGAACCTCAACTCGTGATCGTCGATGAAGTCCGTTCGTGCAATATTTCTGGCTTTAGCCCTCAGTGTGTCGTTTGGCACGCTGTGGGCTAAAGCACCTGTTCACGACACTGTCTATGTCTATATTCATGATACGATTTATCGCTGCCCGGATTTGGAGGAACTGATGTTCGATGTCGATGCCTTGGGTCTCTCTGAGGCGCAGTTGGACAGTCTCTTGGCAGAGATAGAGGGCGACCTCCTGTATTCGATTGCCATGGATAGTATCATGGGCGATTCATTGGATGAAGAAGCGAATCTTGAGCCTTTGGATGGCACTACGGCAGATCGTATCATCTCTTATGCCAGACGTTTTATTGGTAGGCCTTATGTCTATGGGGCTTCCGGTCCTAAAGCCTTCGACTGCTCCGGCTTTACATCATATGTCTTCAAACATGCAGGCATTTCCCTCACACGCTCTTCGCAGGGACAAAGCATGCAGGTGCGCCGTGTCCGAGGAGGCTTTAAGAACCTTCGCAAGGGAGACCTCGTTTTCTTCGGACGCCATAATCATCACACAGTCGGTCACGTAGGAATAGTTATTTCGGCTACCGAAAACGATTTCACCTTCATTCATGCAGCCATCCATTCGGGAATTACTATTTCGCATTATCATGAGCGTTATTATCGGTCATGTTATATGTTTGCAGGGCGGATTTTGAGGTAGAATAGGCGAGTATAGCATTTTTTTTGCAAAAAATAGCAAAAAAATTTGCGTATGTCAGAAAAAAGCAGTACCTTTGCACCCGCTTTTAGGAAATGGCGATAAATCGTAAATCGTAAATCGTCAAATCGTAAATGCGCGTCCGACCATTGGGGTCGCTCGCTCATGGTGGTCTTAGCTCAGTTGGCAGAGCATCGGATTGTGGTTCCGAGTGTCGTGGGTTCGAGCCCCACATTCCACCCCAAAACACAAGAGAGTCCTTTCGGGCTCTCTTATTTCATTTTCATTCGCATTACGGACGTTTCTGTCGGGTGTCTCTACAATTTATATCGCCTCACTTTATAGTGATATTAACAAGCTATAATCCGTTCCATCGTCCACAATGCTATGACCGGAATTGTCCGTAGCAACAACAGGTACTGTTATATTGTCTTGACGCTCTGCCGGGCGATGAATAAAAAGCCCGATTAGCAGGCCAACGGCAGCGGCAGCTGGTGTCGCTATCCATCCCCAGTAACGGGTGCGTTTTTGCGGAATAACAATCGTCTCGGGAACAGAGAGATTACTTTCCGATTGCTTGCGCATACGACGCGCAGAAGCAGATAGTTGGGATTCAAAAGTCTTATTCATAATCTTTCAATTTTAGTCGTAGATAATTAGTTAATGTATAGAGACGCGATTTGACAGTGCCTTCCGGAATGTCAATAATCGCGGCTATTTCCGGTACGGTTAACTCCTGCGTAAAGCGCAGTTCAAACAACATTTGTTGCGCCTCGTTCAACAGGGACAGTTCCTGCTGCAGCGCGCTGTCAAACGCGGCGGCATCTAATTGCAAAGGCGTATTGTCTTCCGCTATCGGTTCTTCCGCAGGAAGCGAATCAAGATATTCTTGCTCATGCTTATTTTGCCGATACGTGTTCTTGCATAGATTGTAGGCAATGGTAAATATCCATGTGCGGAAAGGCAGACCGTCTGAATAGTTCCACCGTGAGGACCATATCTTCAGAAAGGTGTCTTGCATATGATCCAATGCTTTTTCCTCGTCGCCGCCAAGCCGCCGGAAGAAGAATCCTTGCAGCAACCGGGCATAGCGGCGATAGAGTTCCGCAAAGGCTTTCTCATCGTCCTTCCGACGGACACGCTCCATGAGCTGCCCATCGGAAAGAGACTTATAATTAACGAAAAGTGCTATCATTACTTGTCGCCCAATAGGTTGATATACTTTTGCTTCTCTTCATTAGACAGCGATGTCCTCGCAACGGCTGCACTCAGGTATCGTGTCAGGCGGTTGGCATGCAACGTATCACCTGCCTGCCTGTAACTCTTGACAACCGGCGCCAGCATGACCATATAGTTGAGTTGGATGCGTTCGCTGCCTTGCCATTGCTCCTCGTTGACATAAAGCGGCTCTGTCAGATAGTCCATGTGATATCTCTCTTCCACATTCCGCATCGCCACAGCCATGTTATCGTAGCTGTGCGTCGAATAACGGAACACCAATCCTTCGTTATATAGTTTCCGGCTAAGACCGTTCTCTTTGGTCAGCGATTCACGCGGAGAGAAATAAGCAGGGCGACGGCTCCCTTTGATGATATGTTCAACCATGTCCTGCAAGTACACCTCGTTCCCATTCTCCATGGTAGCGTAGTCTTTGGTTGCTTCGAAGGGTTTGATACCCAGCTTGCGGCACAAGGCATCGCGGTACGTGTCCAACCACAGGAAAGATATAGGAATAATGATTTTATCGGTGTGGAGATCCAGTGCCTCTTGCAAAATGAGAGGAGCGTAGAACGATACGTCGCCGTTCTCAAAATAGAGCGCGTTTGGTTCCATTCCCCGCAGGCAGTTGTCCGCGTAACGGAGCAGATAGGACGGGTACGCATTGTTCTTGTAGAGTGACAGCGCAAGCGTGTGCAATGTGGCTCTGTCCGCATCGGACAGTTCACCTTTCAACACCAGATAGGCAATCAGCATCGTTGTATTCTGCCGTCCTATGTTTTCCGGTATCTGTTGCAATGCTTTTTCCGCCCAAGACGAAGCGTCCACTCCCTGCATGTCGCGCTCGGTCTGATACATGGCTAAGTTATAGGTAAACGTATTGGGAATGTGCTTTGCCATTTCGTCCAACACTGCCTTTTTACGGTCCGTCATGCCGTATTGGTCATGGAGCATGTCTGCATACCGCGCAGCACTGAAATACTGCTCCCAAGCGTGTTCGTCGGAGGGGTCGGCTTGTGCCTTCTTGTGCCAAAGGGCTTGCTGGTGTTCATACCATGCGGCATCGTATTCATCGACGACAATACCGCGAATCTCTTGGGGTTCTTGCGTTTCCAAATGTGTGAATGCTTGGAGAGTCCCGATGCAGCCCAGTGCTAATACTACTACTGCAATAATCAAATACTTTTTATCCATTTTGGTTGTAATAATCGTGCCCATAGGGGCTAAGAAATTTTATCGGTTAATATTCTGTTTTCTGAGTGCGCTCTCACTACTGCATACACCGATAAACTCAAATCGTTCATTTTTCTATAGCAAAAAATGTGCCTTAATGTATTTTTATATGTGTCATATTTTAAAATCAAACTTCGCCATCTTCCAAAACGGAATTATGCCAAACTGCCGAACATAATTGCGCCAAGTTCCCAAGCAAAAATGCGCCATCTTCCCAAACAGAATTATGCCAAACTGCGGAACAAATCATCGCCAAACTGCGGAACAAAATTTCGCCAAATTGCGGAAAAGTTTCAAAAATATTTGCACATGTCAGTTATTTTTACTACCTTTGCAGCGTTTTTCAAAAAATAACAAATTATGGAAGGCTATAAACCACGTATTGCAGATCAGTTATTAGCGGACTTATTGGACGCTTGCGGATGCGTTCTATTAGAAGGAAGTAAATGGTGTGGCAAAACAACCACAGCTGAGCAATTGGCGAAAAGTGTCGCGTATATGGCAGATCCTGAAGAAGGACCACGTAATGTTCAGTATGCTCAATCAACCCCCAAGTTCCTTTTACAAGGCGAAACGCCGCGACTCATTGACGAATGGCAGGTAGTGCCGACTTTATGGGATGCTATACGAGGTGAAGTGGACCATCGTCGTGCTTTAGGACAATTTATCATTACAGGTTCAGCTGTCCCTGCGGATAAAAAGAAAATTGTGCATACAGGCACTGGACGTATTGCTCCGCTTGTAATGCGCCCGATGAGCCTTTGGGAATCCGGAGAAAGTTCCGGCGAAGTAAGTCTGGCAGAACTATTCAATAATCCTGCACAATTGATGGCTGAATCGAAAATTGATATTGAGGAATTAGCCTATTTGGTATGCCGCGGGGGATGGCCAATGGCAACCATGACTCCAAACCGCAAGGCGGCTCTCAAACAGGCAAAGATATACTATGATGGAGTTGTGGGTTCCGGTAATGGAGAGGATTCTGATATTTCTCGTGCAGATGGCGTACGTCGTGACCCAGAACGGGTAAAGCGGCTAATGCGGAGTTTAAGTCGGCATCAAGGAACATCGGCTTCTCATGACACCATATATCAAGATATGGCAAACAATGATGACTCGACATTGAATAGAGACACTATATCATCATATATAGCTGCACTTAAACTGATATTTGTTGTAGAAGATATGACTGCGTGGAATCCTGCTCTAAGAAGCAAAACAGCCATCCGCACTTCCGATACGAGATATTTCGTAGATCCGAGTATTGCAGTTGCTGCTCTTCGTGTCGGTCCTCAAGATTTGATAAATGATTTAGCCACATTTGGATTGTTTTTTGAAACGATGGCTGTTCGTGATTTGCGCGTATACACCGATGCCTTAGATGGGAACGTTTACCATTATAGAGATCGAAATGAATTAGAGTGTGATGCCGTCATCCATCTTGAGAATGGTAAATATGGATTAGTGGAAATCAAGTTAGGTGGAACAGATAATATAGAAAAGGGCGCCACAACCCTGAAACAGTTAGCCGGAAAAATTGACACGACGAAAATGCCGGCTCCGTCATTCATGATGGTTTTAATCGGTGTGGGCAAGTATGCTTATCGACGAGACGATGGTGTTTATGTAGTGCCTATCGGGTGCTTAAAACCATGATTTTTTGAAACCACGAAACACCACTTTTTGATTCGACCAATTTTTTATAATATAAAATATTATACTATATGTTTTATAGAGGTTAAATCCTGCCAAAATCCTGCCAATGAGGGCTAAAAATAGCCCCAAAATGATAAAAATTGAGATATTAATCTGTTCATAATCAACAAGTTATATTTTTTTGACTTCTTGGTGCTTAGTTTCGTGGGTTCGAGCCCCACATTCCACCCCAAAACACAAGAGAGTCCTTTCGGGCTCTCTTATTTCATTTTCATTCGCATCTCATTCGCATTACGGACGTCTCTGTAAGGCAACAACAGGTACTGTAAGCAAGAAATATGCCAAATTACCGAGCGAATTTGCGCCAAATTACCGATTAAAATTCACAAAAAATGCTGACGCTCTTGCATATATCAAGAAAAAGCAGTATCTTCGGACTCCGCCTTGCCTAATTATGGTTGCCATCCTAGGCGGAGGCCGCTCCTTCCGAAAGCGGAAGGACGCTCCGCCCCCGAAGTTACGTTCGCAAAATCCTGCAAATGGCAAAATAAAATGAATTTTATTTGCACATTCGGATTTTTTGTTGTAACTTTGCAGCCGAAAGTTGCAAAGACGCGTATGACCAATACCGATTTTTGGAAACATATAGACATAATTATCGCCCAAGGGTTCGACGCTCGCGGGCTTAAACAACTGGAACAATATGCAGAACAATTCATCTCTGGGCGGCTTGTTTATCAACGATTTTCACCGCTCGAACAGCATGGCTGCGCAGCGGGAGGTAGCAATCATGTCATTGCATCCTTACTCGCGGGAGCAGGTATTGACCCAAGTAGCCTCTCTGCGCCGGAAGGCAGTTTCCAAAGAGAGCGCGAATGCGCAGAGACGCAGGCAAACCGTATAGAACAGTGGGCAAAGATTGTCGGCTGCTGGATAGACGATGTGGACAAAAGCCTGCCTTCTTTATTGGGCGAACAGATAGCCGAAGGCGGCGAAGCACATGTGTACTATAAAGGCAATACACTTGTCAAATCAATCGGTTTGGATTACTATATCCTGCCTGTTTTGGCGCTCGACCGCATCAGTTTGCACAATGCCTATTTTCCGGAGACACGCCTTAATGTGTTGGGCTTCGGTCGCACGAGTGAAGGAGGTTTTCAAGTCATTGTAGATCAACCGCACATCCAAGGCGAACAAATGTCGGACGAGGAAATCCGGCAGTTCGCGGAACGAATGGGTTTTGAACTCCGCAATCCGCGTAACTGGACCTATACCACGCCGGAGATTTATCTGAGCGACTTGCACGACGAAAATGTAATCAAGTCCGTCAATGGAAATGTGTTTGTGATTGACTGCGACATCCGCATCAACACACCCGAATTGAAACTCGGTGGTGTTCGCCAGCTTACTACAGAAGTAGAATTTGTAACAGAATAAAATAAATCGTCCCTCTCCGAGCGGTGCTTCCGAGCACTCTGGGAAAGGAGAAAGAGAAATAAAGAATAAGCAATATAGAGAAACAAACAAAATCAGCGATGCCCAATAACGACAAAATAGAGCGGCTTCATTCGTTAGCACAAACGGATTCCGGCTATGCGCAACTTGTGTCACAAATATCTAATTTGTGGAACGATGCACGCACGCAGGCAATCTCTGCGGTCAACACCTCGCTTCTGGCTGCAAGCTGGCATACCGGTGAATACATCGTGGAGTTTGAGCAGAAAGGCAAACTGAAAGCGGAATACGGCAAACAACTGCTGACCAACTTGTCTAAAGACCTCACAGTACGCCTCGGGAAAGGCTATTCAAGGTCTAACCTCTTCAATATGAGATTGTTCTACACGCATTTCCCAAAAATCCAGACGGTGTCTGGAAAATTGAGTTGGAGTCACTATCTGGAATTACTAAAATGCGATGATGAGTTGGAGATGCAGTTTTATATGACCCAAGCAGTGCAGGAGAATTGGTCTGTTCGTGGATTGAAACGTCAAATCAGC